>OBWJ01000802.1_pt1 | contig 15422 bp, 12 predicted proteins | sample 1495181 | NCBI WGS metagenome assembly OBWJ01 (sample SAMEA2580041, study PRJEB22360) | human gut metagenome
ACCATGAACGGCTTGGGCAAGGCGATACGCTGCCCGCCGATGGTCGTGGCACCCTCGGCCATGGCCTCAAGCATGGCGGACTGGGTTTTGGCATTCGAACGGTTGATCTCGTCCAGCAGTACGAAATTGGCGTGAATCGGACCGATCTGCGTGGTGAACTTCTGCGACGCAAAATCGAAGACCTGCGTGCCCACCAGATCAGATGGCATGAGATCAGGAGTGCACTGCACGCGCTTGAACGAGCCGGATACGCAGGTGGCGAGCGTCTGGGCGGCCGTGGTCTTGGCCAAGCCCGGCACGGATTCGATAAGAATATGCCCGCCGGCCACCAAGGTCACGATAAGCGATTCGCGTAGATTATCCTGACCCACCAGTGTCTGGGCGAACCTCGCCCGAATGGCGTCGGCCAGGATACGTGCGCGTTTGGCGTCATCGGCACCCAGCGGAGCCGATACGCCGGGCGCGGGAACGGCGACCGGTCGTGCGGCGGTGGTCGGCGAAGGTATGTTCGGTTGCGTGGGGAACAAAGTCATGCCCCCCACTGTAACTACTCACAATGACTGTTGGCCTGCCTAAAGAGTCCAATCCACCGGGTCGGCACCCATGGTGACTAGGGCTTGATTGGCTCTGGAGAATGGTTTGGAGCCGAAGAATCCGCGGGAAGCGGACAGCGGACTCGGATGAGGCGATTTGATAATGAAGGCATTGGTCAGCAATGGCTCGAGGCTTTGCGCATTACGCCCCCAGAGAATCGCCACCAGCGGCTGGGGCTTGCCGTCGGCGTCCGTGCGCGCGTTCAACGCACGAATCGCGGCCTCGGTGACTTCCTCCCAGCCTTTGCCCTGATGCGAATTCGGCCGCCCGACGCCGACAGTCAGACATCTGTTGAGCAACATCACCCCACGTTCCGTCCACGGTGTCAGATCGCCGTTGGTGGGCATGGGCACCCCAAGGTCGTCAACCAATTCCTTATAAATATTGATCAGGCTTTTCGGCAGCGGGTGAACATTTGGCGCCACGCAGAAGCTCAAACCCACCGGGTGACCCGGGGTCGGGTAGGGGTCCTGGCCGACAATCAGCACCTTGATGGAATCGAACGGGATGGTGAACGCGCGCAGAATATTGTGGCTTGCCGGCAGCCACGGGCGCCCGGCGGCGTTTTCCGCACGAAGAAAATCGCCCATATGGTGGATGGTGGGCTCCACGTCGGCCAAGGCATGGGCCCACCCTGGCTCTACCAGTTCGCTCAATGGTTTGATCATGACTCACCACTGTAGTCAAACGTGCATATCCGGTGCATGGGGCGTGGTGTGGTGGACTGATGAGTTGTTTGCCGATTACACTCATGGGTAGTTTTGATAGGAAGAAAGGGCGATTATGGCACGCGACACGATGACCTACGAATCCTATGAACCGGATTCCTTCGACAATCCTCCGAAGGGACCGGTGGGAGTTCACCGTGGCGCTCGTTCGGTAATGGCCCGCCTCTGCCCGTTCATCGTCGTTATTCTGGTGGCCGCGCTGTGCGGTGTCGGGGCCTGGGCATGGATTTCCGGAGAATACAAGAATGTAGTGGGAGGATCGTCCCAGACGGCGACCACGTCCAAGTCCGATTCGTCCAGCAAGGCTGAGACCAAGAACAGCACCAAGGATGATTCCTCGTCCACTTCGACCGATTCGTCCAAGGACTCGACTTCGGATTCGGCAAAGTCCGATACCGACAGTGACACGACATCCTCGAATGAGAATCAAAACTCCGATCAGCAGTCTCAGCAGTCCGAAGCCATCGCGACTGTGAATAAGGCCACGCAGGTGCGTGTGGTCAACGCCACAGGAATCCAAGGATATGCGGGTCAGCAGGCCGATGTGCTGCAGACCGCCGGTTACACCAGTGTCGAGGCGACCAATCCGAGCGGCACATTGCCGGCTTCTTCCGTGGTGTGGTATCAGAATGAGACCGATAAGGCCACCGCTGAGGATGTGGCGACCACGCTTGGCATTTCGGCTGTGGAGCAGGTGCAAGGACTCGCCGTTCCCATTACGGTGGTGTTGCTCAACTAGCGTTGTTGATGCGCCCCTGATATCGGCGAGAAATACATCGAAAACTGTGAGCGTTCTCACGCCTATGGAATAATTCGTACCGAAAATGTGCCACTGCGGTTGAGATTGTTCCCTCGTCACTGTACAATCATCATCTAGTCGCGAGGTAGGGGGAGCGCGATGCGGTTCTTTCTACGTTCCCTATAGGTTTTGTGTCGCGACGCCCAAGGGAACAAAGGAAAGACCAGATATGGCACAAGGTACCGTGAAGTTCTTCCTTGCCAAGAAGGGGGTCGGGTTTATCCAGCCGGACGACGGCGGCGAGGACGTTTTCGTGCACTACGCGGAAATCAAGGACGACGGCAGCACCAATAAGTTCAAAATGCTGTACGAAGGCGATCGCGTGGAGTATACGCCCGCTTCGTCCGGCAAAGGCACGCAGGCAAAGGATGTTGTCAAGCTGTCTTCGGGTGAAGCCCGCTCCGAGTGAGCAACACGCACGCAAGGATGTGCATTGAAGGCCCTGACCGTTTCGACGGTTGGGGCTTTTTCATGCCCAAAGCGCAATCGCCGCCGATGGTGTTGGCACTCGGCGGGCGCGAGTGCTAATGTCTGGGTTAGCACTCGGAGGTCGAGAGTGATAATCGGCAGCTGACGGCTGGTCGTCACGACTCGACGCTTGCGAGTGATAACCGGTATACCTAGCCATTTGGAGGAATACGCAACCATGGCAAAGATCATCTCTTATGATGAGGAAGCCCGTCAGGGCATGCTGGAGGGCCTTGACAAGCTCGCCAACACCGTCAAGGTCACTCTGGGCCCGAAGGGCCGCAACGTCGTGCTCGACAAGACCTACGGCGCTCCGACCATCACCAACGATGGCGTGTCCATCGCCAAGGAAATCGACCTTGAAGACCCGTACGAGCGCATCGGCGCCGAGCTGGTCAAGGAAGTCGCCAAGAAGACCGACGACGTCGCCGGTGACGGCACCACCACTGCAACCGTGCTTGCTCAGTCCCTGGTTCACGAGGGTCTGAAGAACGTGGTCGCCGGCTCCAACCCGATCGCCCTGCGTCGCGGCATCGAGAAGGCCACCGAGGTCATCGTCAAGGAACTCGTCGCTGCCGCCAAGGACGTCGAGACCAAGGACCAGATCGCTGCTACCGCCACCATCTCCGCCGCTGACCCTGAGGTCGGCGAGAAGATCGCTGAGGCTCTGGACAAGGTCGGCCAGGACGGCGTTGTGACCGTTGAAGACAACAACCGCTTCGGCCTGGACCTCGACTTCACCGAGGGCATGCGTTTTGACAAGGGCTACATCGCCCCGTACTTCGTCACCAACGCTGACGACCAGACCGCAGTGCTCGAAGATCCGTACATTCTGCTGACCTCCGGCAAGGTCTCATCCCAGCAGGACATCGTGCACGTGGCCGAGCTGGTCATGAAGACCGGCAAGCCGCTGCTGATCATCGCTGAGGACGTCGACGGCGAAGCACTGCCGACCTTGATCCTGAACAACATCCGTGGCACCTTCAAGTCCTGCGCCGTCAAGGCCCCGGGCTTTGGCGACCGTCGCAAGGCCATGCTGCAGGATATGGCCATCCTGACCGGTGCTCAGGTTGTCTCCGACGAACTGGGCCTGAAGCTCGAGTCCGTCGACACCTCCGTGCTCGGCCACGCCAAGAAGGTCATCGTCTCCAAGGACGAGACCACCATCGTTCAGGGCGCTGGCTCCAAGGAAGACATCGACGCTCGCGTGGCCCAGATCCGCGCTGAGATCGAGAACACCGACTCCGATTACGACCGTGAGAAGCTGCAGGAGCGTCTGGCCAAGCTGGCTGGCGGCGTGGCTGTCATCAAGGTCGGCGCTGCCACCGAGGTCGAGGCCAAGGAGCGCAAGCACCGCATCGAAGATGCCGTGCGTAACGCCAAGGCCGCCATCGAGGAAGGCCTGCTGCCTGGCGGTGGCGTGGCCCTCGTTCAGGCTGCTGCCAAGGCCGAGAAGACCGAGGCCGTCCCCTCCCTGACCGGCGAAGAGGCTACCGGTGCCGCCATCGTGTTCCGCGCCATCGAGGCCCCGATCAAGCAGATCGCCGAGAACGCCGGCGTGTCCGGTGACGTGGTCATCAACACCGTCCGCTCCCTGCCTGATGGCGAAGGCTTCAACGCCGCCACCGACACCTACGAAGACCTGCTGGCCGCCGGTGTGACCGACCCGGTCAAGGTGACCCGCTCCGCTCTGCAGAACGCCGCCTCCATCGCTGGTCTGTTCCTGACCACCGAGGCCGTCGTTGCCAACAAGCCGGAGCCGAAGTCTGCTGCCCCGGCCGCCGATGGCGGCCAAACAGGCCGGAGCGGAGGTCCGCGCCCCCGCCCGCCGGTGCCGACATGGGCTACTGATCCGCAAACGATCGCTAGCTGATTGAGCTGAAAGGGGACTCCTTCGGGAGTCCCCTTTTTGTATTCTGGCTCCCCTCTTTGAGGGGAGCCAAGAAACTAGCTGGCAAACAGGCGCGAAGCTTGGATTTCGGCGTCAGCGTACACGGTGGAGGCTTGCGTCAGCGAGCGTTGGATGGACTCGAGTGAGGCCTCCATCTGCTGTTGGGCCGCACGCCACTGTTCGGCTACCGCGGTGAACTGGGTGGCCGCCGAACCTCGCCATGCGTCCTGCAAGGCATTGAGATTGGTGTACATGCCGCCCACGGCCTGCCTGATTTGCGAGATCGAAGTGGCCACTGCGGCCGAGGATGATTGGATTCGCTCGGAATCTACCTGATATTGGGGCATCGTTGCTCCTTTTCTAGAGGGTTAATGGTATGTATGGCGGCCGATTGCCAATACCGGCCGTTAAGGTGGAGGATATGTCAACAACGAATCGGGAAGACGGAAAAACAACTATTGTGGTCCTAGCTTCGGAGCCGTCCTATTCGGCCTTCGGGAATATGGTCCGAAAATGGCTTGTTTGCGCCATTTGCGCCCTTGCTGCAGTAGCGATGAACGCAATGTGGATAACTGCAAATGCCTATGGGGATAACTCGAGCGACAGCTCTGACAGCTCCAGCAGCAGCACCGACAGCGGCGTGACCATCACCGAGAACATCACGGATACGGAAAATCTCCTGGGCTCCCATGCGGCCGAAGTCACGGATGCCATCGCCAAAACCGAGAAGGAAACCGGTGTACACGTGCATCTGCTGTATCTTTCCAGTTTCAATAGTCAACAGAAACCGGGAGACTGGGCGGCAACCGTGATGGAGTCCATGAATCCCAAGCCGAACACAGTGATGCTTGCCGTGGCCTCGAATGACGGCAACCTGGTGGTCGTCGTGTCCAAGAACTCCGATACGTGGCTTCTCGATAACAAAACCGTCGATAAGCTATCCGAAGCCGCACAGCAGCCGTTACTGGAAAACCCGCCGAGCTGGTCTGGCGCGGCAACGGCAATGATGGATCAAATCGTGAAATCCAAAAAAGCCTCCACCTCATCGTCCACGGTGATCGTAGGCATAATCATCATGGGTGTGGTATTGGTGGCGCTGGTCATCATCATCGTGGTCATGGTGGTGATTCATCGGCGCAAGGAGATCAAGAAGGATTCCAAGGCCGAACTCCAAGATGACATTCAGGAAACGCCCAGAAGAGCGCGACACTCTAGGAAGCATGAGTAAGCCTATTGAAGCATCGATTGTTGTTGTCGACGACGAGCCGTCCATCCGAGAACTGCTGGTCGCTTCCCTGCACTTCGCCGGATTCGAGGTAAACACCGCCGCTTCCGGTTCCGAAGCCATTGAGGTTATCGAAAAAGTGCAGCCTGACCTCATCGTGTTGGACGTCATGCTGCCTGACATCGATGGATTCACCGTCACCCGTCGCATCCGCCAGGAAGGCATTAACGCCCCTGTGCTGTTTCTCACCGCTCGTGACGACACCCAAGACAAGATCATGGGCCTGACCGTCGGCGGTGACGATTACGTCACCAAGCCGTTCAGCCTCGAGGAAGTCGTGGCTCGCATCCGCGCCATTCTGCGCCGTACCCGCGAACAGGTGGAAGACGATCCGATTATTCGCGTCGCCGACTTGGAAATCAACGAGGACTCCCACGACGTGACCCGTGCAGGGCAGCCGGTTGACCTGAGCCCTACCGAATACAAGCTGCTGCGCTACCTGATGGACAACGAGGGCCGAGTACTGTCCAAAGCACAGATTCTCGACCATGTCTGGCAATACGACTGGGGCGGCGACGCAGCCATCGTCGAATCGTACATCTCCTACCTGCGCAAGAAAGTCGACGGCATCGAGGTCGACGACGGCGAAGGCGGCAAGCGCAAGGTGACTCCGCTGATCGAAACCAAGCGCGGCATCGGATACATGATTCGCGAACCGAAGAACTAATCGCCTCCATCCATAACGTATCGCAATCTCATGAGTATCCCCGATAAGCAGTCAGGCGGCGTACCGCCGAGCAGCACGCCGAACGCCGCCCCGAACACGAATCCCATGCCTGCAATGTCGCCGTTCGCCGCCCATTTCCAAGAGCAGCGCGAGCGTAAGAAAAACATGCTGATGCGGCATATCGACCGTATCTCGTTGAGCAGCAAGCTGGTGGCCTGCACCATCGCCGTGCTGCTCATCGGCGTGTCGGTGATTTCCTTCTCCATCCGCGCGTTGGTGAACAACTACATGCTGCAGAAAACCGACACCCAGTTAAGCTCGCAAAGCCAACTGGTGGTCAACAATATCGATCTGCTGTCAAAAAATGACTCATCGGGGCCGAACTCGTACTTTCTGCAGATTCAATACACCGACGGAACCAAAGACAAAGAAGGCAATCCTCTGGTCGTGACCCCGCTGATGCCGCAGATGCAGGACGGTATCGTATCGGTGCCGATTCTGCCTACCTATGGCGATACCAATGGCATCACGCTCGGTCAGGCATTCACTACGCAGGCGGTGGCCAAGCAGATCATCACGGTGCAGTCCGACAGTGCGGACAGCCAGAACGATCCGGCCAACGGAAACTCCAATTCCTCTGACACCATCACCAAGGTACTGGCCAACCCCACTGCCAATGCCAACCATGCCGCCATCGTCACGGCGAGGGCACCATGGCGTATTCTGCCGGTGACCTTCCAGCAAAACGGCAAGGACCGTGCCGTGGTGTACATCGGCTTGTCGCTGGCCGACCAAATTGACACCGTCAACACACTCACCCGATACTGCATTGTGGTCGGCATCGCCGTGGTGCTGCTCGGCGGCTCCCTGTCCACGCTGATCATCCAGCACACGATGACGCCGCTGAAGCGCATCGAGAAGACCGCCGCGAAAATTGCAGCCGGCGACCTGAGCCAACGTATTCCTTCCGCGCCGGAAAACACCGAGGTCGGCTCTCTGGCCGCCTCGCTGAATTCCATGCTCACCCGAATAGAATCCAGTTTCCATGAGCAGGAGGAGACCACCGACAAGATGAAACGGTTCGTCTCCGACGCCAGCCATGAGCTGCGCACCCCGTTGGCCGCCATCCATGGCTATGCGGAGCTGTATAAGATGCAGCGCGATATGCCTGGTGCCTTGGAGCGTGCGGACGAGTCCATCGAACATATCGAACGGTCCAGCCAGCGCATGACTGTTCTTGTTGAGGATCTGCTGTCTTTGGCCCGTCTCGATGAGGGGCGCGGCATCGATATGACCGGCACGGTGAAACTCTCGTCGCTGGTCACCGACGCCGTCGACGATTTGCATGCGCTCGACCCGGACCGTGCCGTTCGCCGCATGCAGATTTCCCTCGAACCGGCGCGCGATTTGAACCATCCCGCCGAATTCAGCCTTGCCGAAGGCGATTGGCCTGAGGTCGTACTGCCCGGTGATGCCTCTCGACTGCGCCAGGTGGTGACCAACATCGTGGGCAACATCCACCGCTACACGCCTGCCGATTCGCCCGCTGAAGCCGCGCTCGGTGTGATGCCGGCCGCCATCGATCCAAGACAGCTCGCCCGCATGCCCGCCAGCGACGCGTCAATGCGGCGGTTCATCGACGCTGCCGAAGTAGGTGCCTCGATGCAGACCGGCTATCGATATGCCGTATTGCGTTTCGTGGACCATGGCCCCGGCGTGCCGCCTGAATCGCGCTCGAAGATTTTCGAACGCTTCTACACCGCGGACCCATCCCGTGCCCGCGAAAAGGGCGGTACTGGTTTGGGCATGGCCATCGCGCAATCCGTGGTCAAAGCACATCACGGCTTTATCTGCGCCACCGGCACCGATGGGGGAGGCCTGACCTTCACCGTGGTGCTGCCGATTGAGCAGATCGCCGCTCCTGAGCCCAAGCAGTCCACCGGCAAAACCAAGGACGCCAAACAGAAGACTTCTTGGTTCAGCTCTGAGCGTAAGACTCAGGCGACTCAGCCCAAAGCGTGAGGTCAAGCCCTGTGAGGTAAACTGTACCTTCGGTTTACTATTTCCATTGAGGATTAAGGAAGGTTCGCAATGCCCACCGGTCGAGTTCGTTGGTTTGACGCAGCCAAGGGTTATGGCTTCATCACCAGTGAGGAAGGCAAGGACGTGTTCCTGCCGGCTCAGGCCCTACCCACTGGCGTCACCACGTTGCGCAAGGGGGCCAAGGTGGAGTATTCCGTGGTGGACGGCCGTCGTGGGCCGCAGGCCATGGATGTTCGCCTGATCGCCTCCGCTCCCAGCTTGGTCAAGGCCACCCGCCCGAAGGCGGATGACATGGCCGCCATCTGCGAGGACCTCATCAAGATGCTTGATGCGGCCGGCAATACGTTGCGCCGTCACCGTTACCCATCTGCTGCCGACAGCAAAAAGCTGGCCACGTTGCTGCGTGCGGTGGCGGATCAATTCGATGTACAGGACTGATCTGATCTATGACTGATACCACCGAAACCATCGTGACACCGGACCCTCACGCCATCGCGCGCGCCGTGCTGCTCGAAGTGGCCGACGAGAGCGATCAGGTGGGGGATTTCGTTACCTCATATGATCTTGAGGATCACGTCACTGACTTCCGCTTCGCCGCGAATATCCGTGGCTACGAAGGATGGCAATGGTCGGTGACGCTGTATCACGACGAGGAGATCGACTCCTGGACCGTCAACGAATCCTCCTTGATCTCCACTGAGGACGCGTTGATGCCGCCCAAGTGGATTCCTTGGAAGGATCGCCTTGAGCCCACGGATCTGGCTCCCACCGATTCGATCGGTACCGATCCGGATGACGAGCGCATCGAGGAAGGCGAAGTCGAGGAATCCTCGCTGCAGGATGTCAACGACGCCGTCGAGACCTTCCGACTGACCCGCCGTCACGTGCTGACCTCGCTGGGCCGCGCGCAGGCTGCCAAGCGCTGGTATGAAGGTCCGCGAGGCCCCAAAGCGTTGAGCACCAAAACCGCCGAAGGCAACCTGTGCTCCACCTGTGGTTTCTTCGTGCCGCTCGCGGGCGAGCTCGACCGTATGTTCGGCGTGTGCGCCAACAAGTGGAGTCCGGATGACGGCCGCGTGGTTTCCTTGGACCACGGCTGCGGCGAGCATTCCGAAATCGAACCTCCCGAGCCAAGCCAGCTGTGGGTGCAGTCCAAGCCTGCTTTCGACGATCTGCATATCGACGTGGTGGCCAACCGTCCGCGCAAGCAGGAGCCGGCTGCCCAGAACGAGGCCGAAGGCGAAACCGACAAGACAGGCGAGCCTGCCGGTGATGATATCGAAGCACAGAAGACTGTTGACGGGAACGCCGTCGATACTGAGCCCGCTGAGGAGGCGGCAGGCGACGGGACCTCGCAATCCCAGTCTGCCGGTGATGAGTCCGTTGCACAGAACGTATCTGATTCCGTTGTGGATGTTGATGCAGCTGATTCCAGCGACGATTCCAAGTCTGATGCTGACGACGAGGCCACCGAAGAGGATATCCTCAACAACACCGTTGCCGATGATGATGAGGATGATGAGATGGACGACGAAGAGGATAACGTTCGTCCTTCAGACGATGTGACTCCTGAACTCGAAACCGTCATCGATCTCATTGAGCAGCTGCGCCAGAACAGGGCGGACGAGGAATAAACTCCGAATTCCGCGAAAAGTAGATGGTGATGGGGTTGCAGGAATAAAGAATTCCTCCCTGCAAGCCCATCACCGAGGCGTGCGTTAGCACTCCATGCCGATTTTGGTGAATCAGTGCACCACGGTCACCGTGCATTCGGCGAAGTTCACGATCTGGCGGGACACCGATCCCAGGAAGTGCGCGTCCAGCCCGGACAGGCCACGCGAGCCGACCACCAGATGGCTGGCGTACCGCGAGGCCGCGATCAGACCTTTGGATGCGGGAATATGGAAGGCGTTTGTGCTGACCTTGACGCCATCGGGAATCCGGGCCTTGGCCATCAGCTCAGAGAGAATCTCCTCGGCGCGGCGCTGACCGACCTTCACCGGTGCCACGGCGTTCTCATAGCCCGGAATAACGCCCAAATCCTTGAGCTGCCAGCAGAACATCACATGCAGCGGCGCGTCGTGCAGTCGTGCTTCTTCCAGTGCGAAATCGAACGCACGGCGGGAAGTCTCGGAACCATCCACACCAACCACCACCGGGCGGCGAGCCTCCTCAACCACCGGCTGAGGCTGCGCGTAGTGAACGGGCTTGTCTCCCGGAGTCAGGGCGTTGGCAATGGCCTCGGTCACGGTCTCATCCTCGCTGCCGGCGATGCGCACCACGGTCACCGGCACTTCGGCGGCCTCGGCCAGCGAAGCGGACAGGGACCCCATGAACCAGCGGGCCATACGGCTCAGCGAGCGGCGGCCGACCACGATCTGCTGCGAATCATGGCCGATCTGCAGCAGGGCCGAAGTACCGGAGGCCTTCACCGAGGTGAGCTTCAGATTCGCCGGATCGAAGTCGATGCCTGCAGCGGCCTTGTCGACCCACACACGCAGCTCGTTGGCAATATCGTGGCGGACCTTGGCCCAGGCCTCGTCGCTGTCCGGTTCGGACCCCATATCCCAGGAATGCGTCCAGCCAAACACGGCGTTGACGCTCTGACCGGTTAACGAGGCCTCCTCAAGCGCCCACTTCAGCGCGGCAAAGGATTCATCGGAACCATCCACACCGACAACGATGTCGGGCTTGGTTGCAGCTTCACTCATTTCGAGCCTCCTTGTAATCGACTACGGGTGAATCTAGAACCAGCATATCGTTTTCTTCTCCTCTCACGGCGCAATTCGTGGAATCCGATGAATAAACGTCATCGTGAATCGGTAGAGTAAGACGGAATGTCAATTGAGGAAGGACAAGCATGTTCGAACGGTTTACCGACCGTGCACGGCGCGTGATCGTGTTGGCGCAGGAAGAGGCGAGGGCCCTTCAGCACAACTACATCGGCACCGAACACCTGCTGCTCGGCCTGATCCGCGAAGGTGAGGGTGTAGCCGCCAAGGCACTCGCCTCGAAGGGCGTGGAGCTGGATGCCACCCGCAAGCAGGTTGAAGAAATGATCGGCAAGGGCAACGCGGCTCCGAACGGGCACATCCCCTTTACTCCGCACGCCAAGCAGGTGTTGGAGTTTTCGCTGCGTGAAGCCCTGCAGCTGGGCCACAGCTACATCGGCACCGAGCACATCCTGCTCGGCCTGATTCGCGAAGGCGAAGGCGTGGGCACCCAGGTGCTCATCAAGATGGACGTCGATCTGGGCGAGTTGCGTAGCGCGACCATCGATATGATTCGCGGCAACTCCGGCACCGGCACCGGTGACGGCAAGGGCGACTTGGCCAACGCCGGCGGCGTGACGGACAAGCAGAACAAGTCCGGTTCCGCCATCCTCGATCAGTTCGGCCGCAACCTGACCGCCGAAGCCGCTGAAGGCAAGCTGGACCCGGTCATCGGCCGTACCAACGAGATTGAGCGCGTTATGGTCGTGCTTTCCCGCCGCACCAAGAACAACCCGGTGCTGATCGGCGAGCCCGGCGTGGGCAAGACCGCTGTGGTCGAAGGCTTGGCCCAGAAGATCCAAGCCGGCGACGTGCCGGAAACCCTGAAGGGCAAGCAGGTCTACTCGCTGGACCTCGGTTCCATGGTGGCCGGCTCCCGCTACCGTGGTGATTTCGAGGAGCGCCTGAAGAAGGTGCTGAAGGAAATCAAGACTCGTGGCGACATCGTGCTGTTCATCGACGAGATTCACACCATCGTGGGCGCCGGCTCGGCTGACGGCGCGCTGGGTGCCTCCGACATGTTGAAGCCGATGCTGGCCCGTGGCGAGCTCCAGACCATTGGTGCCACCACCACCGACGAGTACCGCAAGTACATCGAGAAGGACGCGGCTCTGGAACGCCGTTTCCAGCCGATTCAGGTGCACGAGCCGACCATCGCCGAGACCATCGAGATCCTGAAGGGCCTGCGTTCCCGTTACGAGAACCACCACCACGTGACCATCACCGATGGCGCGCTGCAGTCTGCCGCAGAGCTGTCCAGCCGGTACATCCAGGACCGTAACCTGCCTGACAAGGCCATCGACCTGATCGATGAGGCCGGTGCACGCCTGCGCATCAAGCGCCTGACCGCCCCGCCTGAGCTCAAGGAACTCGACGAGAAGATCGCCAAGATCGCCGCCGACAAGGACGAGGCCATCAAGGGCCAGGACTTCGAGAAGGCCGCCGAACTGCGCGACAAGCAGGAGAAGCTGGAAGCCGATCGCAAGCAGAAGGAAGACTCCTGGCGCGAAGGCGAGTCCGACGTCAAGATGGTCGTGGACGAGGACGTGATCGCCGAGGTCATCAGCTCCACCACCGGTATCCCGGTGTTCAAGCTGACTCAGGCCGAGTCCAAGAAACTGCTCAACATGGAAGCCGAACTGCACAAGCGCATCATCGGCCAGGACGAGGCGGTTTCCGCCCTGTCCCGTTCTATCCGCCGTACTCGCGTGGGTCTGAAGGACCCGAAGCGCCCGTCCGGTTCGTTCATCTTCGCCGGCCCCACCGGCGTCGGCAAGACCGAGCTGGCCAAGACGCTCGCCGAATTCCTGTTCGACGATGAGGACGCGCTGATTCGCGTGGATATGTCCGAGTTCTCCGAGAAGTACGCGGCTTCGCGACTCTTCGGTGCGCCTCCGGGATACGTCGGCTACGAGGAAGGCGGCGAGCTCACCGAAAAGGTGCGCCGCAAGCCGTTCTCCGTGGTGCTGTTCGACGAGATCGAAAAGGCTCATCCGGACATCTTCAACACGTTGCTGCAGGTGCTCGATGACGGCCACCTGACCGACGGTCAGGGCCGCAAGGTGGACTTTAAGAACACCATCATCATCCTGACCACCAACCTCGGTACGCGAGACATCGCCAAGGCCGCCAACACGGGCTTCAACCTAGGTGCCAACAACGAGTCCAGCTACCAGCGCATGAAGGACCAGGTCAGCTCCGAATTGAAGCAGCAGTTCCGCCCGGAGTTCCTGAACCGTCTGGACGACATCATCGTCTTCAAGCAGCTCACCGAGCCGCAGGTGCGCCAGATCGTGGATCTGGACGTCAAGCAGCTCAACGACCGCCTGTTCGACCGTCATATGTCGCTCGAACTCACCGACGCCGCCAAGGACCTGCTCGCGCAGAAGGGCTTCGACCCGCTGCTCGGTGCCCGTCCGCTGCGCCGCGTGATTCAGCGCGACATCGAGGACGCCATCTCCGAGAAGATCCTGATGGGCGATCTCGAAGACGGTCAGCGCGTGATTGTGGATGCGGAAGGCGAGGGTATCCTCGGCGAATTCACCTTCAAGGGGGAGAAGTTCGAGGAGCCGGCCGCCGCCGATAAGCCCGCCGAAGACGGTGGCGGAGATTACTCCGAGACTCCAGCCGACGCCACTCCGGCCACTGAGCCGGCCGAATCCGCTCCCGCCGATTCCGGTGACGCTCCGCAGGAGTAGTCCGTTTCGATAGCGTAGCTAGCGCATACCAGCAAAGCTCCCCTTGACAGGGGAGCTGTCAGCGAAGCTGACTGAGGGGTAGACCTGCGCACACATGATGTGCACGTTTGTGGTCTACCCCTCAGTTGCCTCTGGCGACAGCTCCCCTGTCAAGGGGAGCTACTGTTTGTGTCGGATTATTACAGCAGGGCGAGTCCGGTGTCGATGGTCTCCTCGCGGGTAAACAGCGTGCGGCCGGCGCGCACCGAACGCAATACCGAGCAGCGCTCATACACGGCGTTGAACACGCTATCGGCGTCCAGCACAATGAAGTTTGCTGGCTTGCCCGTTTCCAAGCCGTACATATCGCGCAGGCCCAACGTAGTGGCACCGTTGACGGTCAGGAACTTCAACGCATCGTCGATTTCTTCAAAGCTCATCATCTGTGCCAAATGCAGCACATAATCAAGAATGAGCATCATATTGCCATTGCCCAACGGGTACCACGGGTCCTGCATTGAATCCTGGCCCAATGACACATTGACACCCGCCTCAGTGAGCTCCTTGACTCGCGTGATGCCACGGCGCTTGGGGAAGGTATCCTGACGGCCCTGCAAATACAGGTTCTCGGTGGGGGCGCAGGCGAAGTTGATATGCGCCGCCTTAAGCAGCTTGGTCAGGTGGAAGAAGTAGGCGTTGTCCGCCGATCCCAGCGAACAGGTGTGGCTGGCGGTGACCTTCGGGCCAATGCCAGCCTTATATGCCAGCGCCGAAAGCAGCTCCACGTAACGGGAATTCGGATCATCCGTCTCATCGCAATGCACGTCGATGAGCTTGTCGTATTTCGAAGCCAACTCAACTACCGTGTGCATGGAATGCTCGCCAAACTCACGGCACTGTTCGAAATGGGGGATGCCGCCCACGCAGTCGGCACCCATCTTGAGTCCTTCCTCCACCAGCTCGGCACCCGATTCGCCATGCGGGCCCTCGTAGGAGTACATGCCCTCCTGCGGGAAGCTGACGATCTGGAGAGTGACCGTATCCTTCAATTCCTCCTTAAGCTCCAGCAGCGCCTTTAACGAGGTCAGGTTCGGGTCGGTCACATCGGCATGGGATCGAATGAGCTGCACGCCATGCAGCATTTCTTTCTTAATGCCGATTTTCGCGCGCTGCTTGATCTCGTCGACCGTCAAGTCGGACTTGGTCTCGCTCCATCGCTGGATGCCCTCAAACAAGGTTCCGCTTTCATTCACCGCACCGGGCTTGCGGGCCGTGAATACGTAATCAAGGTGCAGATGCGTATCGCAGAACGGTGGGCAGACAAGTTTGCCGCCCAGATCGACCACCTCAATGGCCGCCAGATCACCACCCTGAGCCTCATATTGTTGCGCGAGTCCGGGGCCGAATGCGGTGAACACACCATCCGTGACGAGAATGTCCTGCAATGGCAGGGGGCTTGCCGCCGGGCTTCCGGGTTCTCCCGGGGGGTTCGACCTCC
>OBWJ01000826.1_pt1 | contig 14794 bp, 11 predicted proteins | sample 1495181 | NCBI WGS metagenome assembly OBWJ01 (sample SAMEA2580041, study PRJEB22360) | human gut metagenome
CGAAACTGAAACTCTTCCGCAGTCGACGGCGGTCTTGATCTCCGGTGATGATCGGAAGACTGATGATGAAGGATTTCGTGCTCATGGGAGTACCTTAGCACAGGGGTTGGAAAGACACACACCTTTCATCGGGGACAACAAATAGATTGGAAGAGAGAGGTTGGCCGCATTCCTCCATCCGAATGAATTCGGAGGCTTCCTGCGACTGTTTCTGTGAAAACGGGCCTGCATCCGTGGCAGGATGCAGGCCCGTTCTGTCGGTGACGCGTCGCGGACGGAGGTCAGGCGGTCTTTTCGGTTTCAGCCTTGGCCGCTTCCTCGGCGGCCCTAGCGGCCTTTTCGGCGGCCTCGGTGCGCTTGGTGGCGACCGTGGCCATCATGCCCGAGCTGAGGATGACGGCGGCGCCCGTGAGGGTCGCGGCGGTCACGCTCTCGCCGAACCAGAAGAAGCTGATGATGACCGAGAACGGAATCGCGGAGAAGCCCAGGCACGAGGAGAGGAGCATGTTGCCGTAGGCGTAGGAGCGGGTCGTGCAGATCTGGCCGAGCGTGGCGCACAGGCCCATGCCGAGAATGCCGACGAGGCCTTGGGCGTTGGGCATGTGCAGGCCGCCCTCGACGACGTAGCAGGCGATGAGGCCCGCGATGGTGCCGAAGAGCGTGAAGTAGAAGACGATTCGCCAGGAGGGCTCCTTCATGTCGCCGAGCTCCTTCATCTGCCAGTAGATGACGAGGTCGAGGAGCGAGACGCCCAGACAGATGAGGGCCGGGATCAGCTCGCCCTCGTTGAAGCTCGGCTGCAGCACGATGGTGACGCCCGTGAAGCCCGCGATCGTGGCGAGCACGAGCGCCCACGGCGCGGGCTTGTGGCGCATCAAGGCGAGGATCACGAAGTTGGCGGCCATGAAGAGCGGTGTCGTGTAGATGAGGGTCATGTTGGTCCCGAAGTGCATCTTTCCGAGCGTGAAGAACCAGAGCATGATCGAGAGCGTGCCGAGGACGGAACGCTTGATGTGGCCCGCGATGTGCGGGGTCTTGAGGGTGAGGGTAGCGCGGTTGCGGAAGACGAAGAGGGAGATCACGAGCACGCCGAAGAGCGAGCGGTAGAAGACCATTTCGATGGGGCCGTGTACGTCGCTGCAGAGCTTGACGAATGCCGCCATGACGGAAAAGAGCGCCGCAGCCGCCAACGCCCAAAGGGATTGCTTCATCATTTTATTTTCTTCTTGAAGACGGTTTGTGGGGGTGGTTTTGGGGTGACACGATTTTAGCCAAACCTGCGGTCCAAAAGAAGACGCAAAAGGCCTGCGGCAGGGGATTCGAGGGAAAACGTGAACACTAAAGACAACACCCGCAGAGCGGTGCGCTGCAGGTGTCGGGGAACAGGCGAAAACGGGCTGCCGGCGTCCTGCGGATGAGCGGCGGACGGGCGGCTCGTCAGCGCCAGGCTTCGATGAAGAGGAGCGTGATGGCGTCGAGGCCCGAGGCCGTCACGGCGAGGCGGGCTTGGGCGCGCACGACGGGCTTGGCGTGGTAGGCGATGCCGAGGGCGGCCGCGCCGATCATCTCGAGATCGTTGGCGCCGTCGCCTGCGGCGATGGCCTGTTCGAGCGTGGCGCCCGCCTGATGGCAGAGGATCTCGAGCGTGCGGCGCTTGCCGTCGGCGTCGAGGATGCGGCCGCCCGCGGGGCCCGTCACGGTGCCCGTGAGGACGCCGCGTTCGGCGTCGATGCCGAGCATGTTGCTGAAGTCGCCCGTCATGCCGAGGCGGGTTGCGATCGCGTGCGTGAAGTGCGTGAAGCCGCCCGAGAGGACGTAGCTGCGGATGCCGTGGGCGTTGCAGAAGTCGATGAGGCGTGCGGCGCCGGGCTGCAGGCGCACGCTCGCGAGGGCCTCGTCGATGACCGAGACGGGGGCGTCCCTGAGGAAGGCGACGCGCTTTTCGAGGCTTTCGGCGAAGGTGAGCTTCGTGCCGCCCTCCATGGCGGCGCGCGTGACTGAGGAGACCTCCTCGCCCACGCCGTGAAGCGCGGCCATGTCGTCGATGCACTCGTTCTGAATGACGGTGCCGTCCATGTCGAGGCAGATGACGCGGAAGTCCCAGACGGAAAGCCCCGCCTTCACTTCGAGGACGTCGATCGATTCGTCGTCCGCCAGGCGCCGTGCGATCGAGCGGGCCGTCATCGGGGAGAGGCCGCAGAAGCGTGCGGCATTGGGGCGCGTGAGGACTTCGCCCGCCATGAATTCGTCGGCGAGGTCGCAGACGAGATCGGGGGTGACGCCGGGGCCGGCAAGAATCAGATCAAGCATGGAAAGCCTTGGAGAAATGAGTGGACGCAGTCCTTCAAATGTAGCCCAAGGCGGATGAAGACGCAAATGAGGAAGGCGTCCTGGAAGGGGTCGGGAACGTGAAAAAAAAGGAGCGGCGTCCCGATACGCACACCTCGGGAAGGCCGCTCCAAAAAGAGGGGAAGATCCTCTTCATGAAGAAGGACGCAGGAGAACCGTCCTTCGGAAAGAAAAGAGAGCAACTGGCGGGATCTCCCGGGAAGCCGTCTCGTCAGGAGGCATTGCGAGACGGCTCCCCGAACCTGACTGCGGCGGGAGATTCTGTCGGATATGCGGCGAAGCGTCCGCCTCAGAACCTGTAGTTCTTGAGGAGGTCGACGCCGGCGCGGATGTCGTCGGTGAAGATTCGGTCGGCCTTGACGTACGGCACCTTGGCGCGGTAGGCGGTGTAGAAGGCGCCGGTCTTGTCGGCGAGCTTCAGGTCCTTGTTCTTCAGGTTGCGGCGCAGGTCGACGGCCTGGGCGGCGTGGAGCATTTCGACCGAGTAGATCTGATAGAGGTTCGTGTCGATGCTGCCGAGGCGCTTGGAGGCCTGAAGGAGGTTCGTGAACGTGTCTTCGATTTCACCGGCGACGGGCATGCCGTAGAGGCTCACGGGCTGGGCGAGCGCCATGTTGTCGACGTGCAGGCCCATGAAGGACTTCTGGATGGCGCCGAAGGCGTGGCCCTTGTTGCTCGGGTCGGTGAGGAAGCGCGTGAGGCCGGTGAACTGGTCGTAGGAGAGGTGCACCGTGCGCTGGACCGAGTAGTGGGAGAGGTGGGCCATGGCGATCGAGGTGCGCTGGAGCGCAAGGGCGACGGGCAGCGGGTTGAAGTTGCCCGACGGGATGATGGCGCCCTTGACGCCGTTGTCCTCGACGAAGTAGTTGGCGACCTGCGTGGACTCAGAGCGATAGGCTTCGTCGGCGTTGAGGATCGTGGCGGGATTGTCGTCCGTGGAGTTGATCTGGACGGCGATCTGGTCGTTGAGGTCCTTGACGGCGCGGCGGGCTTCGCTCAGGCCGTAGACGGTCACGCGGTAGGAAAGCGGGTCCTGAAGCGGACGCGTGGCGTCGACGTTCCAGAGGTAGGAGCCCTTGAGGACGTCGCGCATGTCGGCGGCGGTCTGGGAGAGGCCGTCGACGGTCGGGGTCATCTCGACGATGCGCTCGGTGTTGCGGGCGGCGTCGATGGCGTAGGCCATGGCGACGGAGTTGTTGGAGAGGATGGCGAGCGCGTCCTTGCCTTCGGGCTGGAGCGGCTTGATGCCGGCGGCCTTGAGGGCGTCGGCGCCCGTCATGACCTTGCCCTTCACGTCGGCCTTCCATTCGCCGATCATGACGGCGCCGACATGGGAGGCGAGCAGGATGTCGGCCTCGCCGACGGAGCCTTCGGACGGGATGAGCGGCGTCACGTTCTTGTTGAGCATGTCGCGGTAGAGCTCGGCGACGCGGACCTGGGCGCCGGACTTGCCGGCGAGGAGCGTGTTGAGCCGCACGACCATGGAGAGTCGGGCGAGGTCGACGGGCATCATTTCACCGACGCCGGCGGAGTGCGAGCGCAGGGCGTTGTAGTTGAACGCGCGGGAGGCTTCGAGCACTTCGGGGGAGAGCTTGCCGTCGGCGGTGAAGAGCTTCTGGTCCTTGTTGAGGCCGACGCCCACGGTGAGGCCGTAGACGGCCTGGCCCTTGGCGGCGGAGGCCATGACGAGCTTGTGGCTGTCCTCGAGGAGCTTGACGGCTTCGGGAGCGATGGCGACGTCGGCTTCGCCCGCGGCGATCTTCCAGGCGTCCTCGATGGAGAGGCTGGTGCCGTCGAGCGTGATCGTGGCGGCGCCGGCGGCGCCCGCCGCGGCGAGAGCGGCGCAGAGTGCGGTCATCTTGAAGAACTTGTACATGGTTGAAATTCCTTTAGTGTACGGCGTGGTTCGGGGCGCGACGGGCCTTACTTCATCGGCTTGAACGGGAAGGCGTGGCAGTCGTTGCAGATCACGCGGCTTTCCTTGTGCTCGGCGTGGCAGGCCGTGCAGGACATGTTCTCGCCGTAGTGGTGGGACTTGTGCGGATTGGGCTCATGCGGATCGGTGGGCTTCGTCTTTTCGGCGAGGTCCTGCCAGGAGCCGTGGCAGGCGAGGCAGGCCTTGTTGTCGGGGACGACGAAGGCGTTGCCGGCGACGGCGTTTTCCTGGGTGTGGCAGAGCGCGCAGTCGCCGAGGGCCTTGTGGTGGGGCTTGAGTTCGGCGGGACCGGCATTGGCCGTCGTGGAGAGGCCGAGCGCGGCGGCGAGCATGGCCGCAGCGAAGAGTTTGGTCTTGAGCATTGGGAGTCCTTTGGTTCGAAATCGTTAGAGAGCGGCGGGCTTGGCGGCGACGGCGGTGTCGGCAGCGATGCGGCCGAAGACGAGGCCGTCGGCAATGGCGCAGCCGCCGAGACGGCTGGCGCCGTGGGCGCCGCCCGTCACTTCGCCGGCGGCGTAGAGGCCTTCGATCGGCTTGCCGTGGACGGTGAGGACGCGGGCCTGGTGGTCGATGCCGACGCCGCCCATGCAGTAGTGGACCTTCGGCCAGACGCGGCAGGCGTAGAAGGGCGGCTTGTCAAGCTGGATGGCGAGCTGCAGCGCGCGGCCGAACTCCTTGTCGTTGCCGGCGGCGACCATTTCGTTCCAACGGGCGACCTGGGCCTTGAGCTCGGCAGCCGGGATCTTGAAGTGGTCGGCGAGGGCCTCGACCGTGTCGAACTGCCAGATGACCTTGTACTTGAGGCCGTTGCGTAGCGTCTGGGCCTTGGCGACGCCCTTGCTGTCGGTGAAGCAGACCGGGTAGACGGGCTTGCCGTTTTCCATCAGGCCGAGAATGGCGTCGGTGCGGGCCTTGCGGTCGGCGAGCTCGTTGCAGAAGCGCTTGCCGGTGCGCACGTCGACCATGATGCCCATCGGGAAGCCGGCGATCGTGTTGAACTGGGAGACGAGACCGAAGCCCTTTTCGTCGGGAGAGGACCAGGGGCCGAGCTGGATCTGGTCGACTTGGACCGGAGCGCCGCCGATGGCGAACATTTCGAGCATGCCTTCGCCCGTGGCGCCGAGGTGGTTCGTGGAGTCAAGACGGTCGTCGAGCGACGGATCCTGCTGCATGCGGAACCAGAGGTTGCGGGAGAAGCCGCCCGTGGCCATGATCACGCCCTTGCGTGTGCCGTAGGTCTGGAGGACGCCGGAGTCTTCCTTAGGGAACTGGTAGCGTTCGCGGACCTTGAGGCCGATCACGCGGCCGTCGGCGTCGCGGATGAAGGATTCCATCTTGGCGTTGAGGTGCATGTCGACGCCGTGCTTGCGGCAGCTGTCGGCGAGCGGACGGGTGATGCCGCCGCCCGTGGATTCGATGGTCTGCATGATGCGCGGGACGCTGTGGCCGCCGAAGTGCTGCACGAAGGGCTTGTACTGGACGCCGTGCTCGAGCGTGAAGTCAAAGGCGGGACGCGTGCCTTCGACGATCATCTTGAGCAGGTCGACGTGGGAGAGGCCGCGGCCGGAACGGATCATGTCCTGAAGCATGCGTTCGGGACTGTCCTTGATGCCTTCCTTTTCCTGAAGCGGAGAACCCGCGACGGCGAAGGCGCCGCCGTTGATGGCGGAGTTGCCGCCGAAGACGGGCATCTTTTCGATGAGAAGGACTTCGGCGCCCTTGAGGCGGGCCTGAAGCGCGGCGGCAAGGCCGGCAAAGCCCGAGCCCACGACGATCACGTCGTAGATCTTGTCGAAGGCGGGAGCGCCTTCCTTGGCGTGCGCCGCGCCCGTGGCGGCGGCGAGAGCGGCCATCGTGCCGCCGGCGAGAAGGCTGCGGCGGGTGCGGTTGATGTTCTGAGTCATGAGGTTCTCCTTGGAATGACTGGTCTGGATGCCCTTTTAAAAGCAAGAGGCATGCCAAATTTTGGTGCGCGCGTGCCGGGCCTTGTGCCGCAAGCGTTTGCGCAAAACCTAGGAGAAACCCGCCCGAGGTGTTAACCCTTGAAGATCCGACCTTTCATGCATGCGGAGTTACGGAATGTCGTAACATGAGAAACGACATTTCTCTCTTTTACGATATTGCGTACTCTTTCAAGACATGAGCGAAGCCTATTTTCCCGACGATCTGCGTCTGAGGACCTATGCGGGTCTTTCCGAGACGCTCAGGCTCGAGCAGGCATTGAGGACCACGCTTCTGACGCTTGCGCCCGTGCTGCCCGCCGACGGCGTGTTCGTGAATTTCTTCATGAAGGACGAGCTCGTCGTGCAGTTTCTTGCGCACGCGACGAAGGCTCGGGCCGAGGCGATGACGGCGAGGGTGCCCGTCTCGCACGACTGGCTTCTCAAGATGTCGTACGAGCGGCGCGGGCAGTGCCTGGTGGTCAACGAGAGGCGGGAGGATCCGCTCACCGACGAGGTGCTCAGGAACGTGCTTCCCGAGGTGCGCTCCTACGTGATGCTCAGGCTTCTGATGGACGGGATCCACTACGGCGTGGTGTGCTTTTATTCGACGAGGCCGAAGGCCTTCGGGGAGCGGCACGCCGACATCGTGCGGCAGCTTCACAATCCGATCGCGATCAACGTGGGGTATTCGCTTGCCGTGTACTTCAGGACGGCTGGGCTGGAGATGAGCGCCGAGAACCGGCGTCTGAGGGAGAACGCGGTGAAGGCGTCGGAGGAGCCCCTGAGGGAGCTTCTCGCGAGGTCTCCTTCGCTCGAGTCGATTGCGCAGCGCATCAGGCGCGTGGCGCCCTATGACGCGACGGTGATCGTGACGGGCGAGTCGGGCTGCGGCAAGGAGGTCGTGGCGACGACGATCCAGCAGATGTCGGCGAGGCGCAATGCGCCCTTTGTGAGGGTCAACTGCGCGGTGCTGCCCGGATCCCTCATCGAGAGCGAACTTTTCGGCTTCGAGCGCGGGGCGTTCACGGGCGCGCGCGAGCGCCATGCGGGCCTCTTCGAGCAGGCCGACGGCGGTACGCTCTTTCTCGACGAGGTCGGGGAGCTGCCGCCCGAAGTGCAGGCGAAGCTGCTCAGGGTGCTGCAGGGCCAGTCCTTCAGGCGCGTGGGCGGCGACAAGGAGGTGACGGTCGACGTGCGCATCATCTGCGCGACGAACAGGGATCTGAGGAGCATGGTCGTCGAGGGAAAGTTCCGCGAGGACCTCTACTATCGCCTCAACGTCTATCCGATTCCCGTCGCGCCCCTGAGGGAGAGGCCCGAGGACATCGAGCCGCTCGCCTCGCACTTCATCAGGCAGATCGCAAGACGATACGGCATGGCCGTGCTCCCGAGGCTCTCGGAGGAGGCGCTCGACTTCGCGAGGCGCTGGCCGTGGCCGGGCAACGTGCGCGAATTGAGAAACGTCATGGCCCGAGCCGTCCTGAGCGGCGAGCCCGTCATCAGGACGCTTGACGTGAGCACGGGCGCCGCGCCCGACGTGCACCCCGTCCCCTTTGCCGTGCGCGGACTCGGCGTCACGGGCCCATCGGACGTGCACGGCGCGCAGGAAGGGCCTGCGGACATGAAGGCGGAGGTGAATGCCGACATGACCTTCGACGACATGCAGCGTGCCTACTTCAGGGCGCTTCTTGAGCGCACGGGCGGGCGCGTGAGCGGTGCGGGCGGCGCGGCCGAAAGGGCGGGCATGCATCCCAACACGCTCAGGAGCAGGCTCGAGAAGCTCGGGATCACGCTCCGGAGGACGGTAGGGTAAGGTGCGCGAATGCGGCCCCGCGCGGGCGTTTCCGGGGCGGGATCGTGCCCGCGGCGCGTGTCGGGGCCTCTGATAGAATGGGCGGATTCAGCCCTGAAGAAAAACAACATTCCAAGCAGAACAGACCCGTCATGTCGCTCTTTCAGCTTCGCCAAACCGTTCTTCTCCTCATCACGGCCACGATCTGGGGCCTGAGCTTCGTCGCGCAGTCGGTCGGGATGGACCACGTCGGTCCCTTCACCTTCACGGCGTCGCGCATGTTCCTTGGCGCCCTCGTGCTGCTGCCCTTCGTCCTGTGGAACCGCTCGAGGCTCGCCGCCTCGAATCCCGCGGAGCACGCGCGCCGCACCTCGCCCGCCTACATGAAGATGCTCCTTCTCGGGGGCGCGGCCTGCGGCCTGTGCCTCTTCGGCGGCGAGTCGCTTCAGCAGTTCGGGCTCGTGCACGACACCGAGGTCGGCAAGGCGGGCTTCATCACGGCGCTCTACATCGTGCTCGTGCCGATGATCGGGCTTGCGCTCGGCCGCAGGACGGGCTGGCTCGTCTGGGCGGCCGTGGCGGTCGCGATCGGCGGGCTCTGGTTTCTCTGCGTGCCGCCCGAAGGCTTTTCGGTGAGGCTCGGGGACCTCTACACGCTGCTGTGCGCCTTCGTCTTCTCGCTTCACATCCTCGTCATCTCGCACTTCGTCACGAAGGTCAACGGCGTCGAGCTCGCCTGCGGACAGTTCGTCTGCGGCTCGATCATCGCCTCGGCGGCCGTGCTGATCGCGGAGTCCCCGACCATTGAAGGCCTTCAGGGGGCGCTCCTTCCCATCCTCTGGGCGGGCATCATGTCCAACGGCATCGCCTACACGCTGCAGATCGTGGGCCAGCGCGGCATGAACGAGACGGTCGCGAGCCTCATCATGAGCCTCGAGAGCGCCATCGCCGTGATCGCGGGCTGGCTGCTGCTCGGCGAAGTGCTCTCCCAGAGGGAGCTCTTCGGCTGCGTGCTGATGGCGGGCGCCGTCGTGCTCCCCGCGCGTCCCTCACCGAGGCTTCAATGGTCCGGCCCCGCGAAGCTTCCTGCGCCCAAGTCCCGCCGTTCCGGGAAGGACTGAGGACCAGCGGGGGCGCTCAGGCGTCCCACCAGAGGCGGGCTGCGGGCGGCACCGCCTTGAGCACGAAGGTCCTGCCCGAACGCTCGAGCAGACCGCTTGAGACCATCCTGCCCACGGCTCGGCTCGTCATGGCGCGCTCGGCGTGCACGAGGCTCGCGATGTCGGAGACGGGAATGTCCCACGGCAGCGCGGCGGGCAGCTGCGCCTCGGTGATGCCTGCGGCGCGAAAGAGCACCGCAACGGCGATCTCGACGCGGTCGTCGACGGAGCAGAGGTCGTTGACGAGAACGCTCTCAACCTGACACTCGGACTTGGCGATGCAGTTGAGAAGCATGGCGCGCTCGCGTTCGGGATTCTCCGAGACCCAGCGGGCGTAAAGCTCGAGGGGGACGGCGAAGCCGCTCACGTCGGTGACGGCCGTGGCCATGAGAGTCATGGCAGCCTTGCCGTGACCGATGGCGCGCACGCTGCCGAGCAGCGTCCTGCGAGAGAAGAGGCCGATCCATCGGACCTTGTCGACGTCCGTGGTCGCGGAGCTTGCAACAAGTCCGCTCTCTATCCAGTAGACATGAGGCTGACTGCCGAAATGCACGATGTCGCGGCGGTGGCTGACAAACGGCGTGCCCGAATTCCTGAAGAAATCGGCGACCTCGTCAGCGTCTTCGACCATGAGCCATGGATTTCGACCGTAGATCGGCGCATAGCGGAAGTCGGACATCGAAGATCTCCTGAGAGGTGGAACAGCCATCCGATTTTAACGAAAACAAGCCGGTCGTCCGATGATGCGGACGACCGGCTGTTGGCTGGCGTTGATTATTCAGGTTGTTGCCGAGGAGGTTTGCTTACTTGCCTTCCTGAATCCGCTTGAGGGCGTGCTCAGCAGCATAGCGGCCCGACGTCATGGCGAAGGACGAAGCGGAGCCTTCGCAGCGTAGGTCATAGGACGAGTCGTAGAGACCACCGATGTCCTGACCGATGACGTAGAGGTTCGGGATCACGTCGCCCTGCGGAGTCTTGGCCTCGAAGGCCGGCGTCACTTGAACGCCGCCGAGCGTGAGGAAGAAGGCGCGGATGGCCTTGAGGGCGTAGTAGGGGCCGTGTTCCAGATCGAACTTGACGAGATGCTCGGGCTTGCGGCCGAATTCGGGGTCGTGTCCCTTTTCGGCGTAGCCGTTGACCTTCTTCATCGTGTCCTTCAGGTTTTCGGGCGGGACGCCGATCTGCTGGGCGAGCTCTTCGATCGAGTCGGCCTTGAAGGCCCAGCCGCGTTCCTTGCCGATCTCCCAGGTCTTAGGAAGGGCCTTGAGCGGCGTGTCGGCGAGCACGATGGCATTGAAGGGAAGCACGGCGCCCTTGTTGATCATGCGGTCCATCATCTTCTGGTCGAAGATCGTGTAGGAGACGCCGCCGGCAGTCGTCATGGCGTTGTAGACGTCGACGAAGACGGAGCCGCGGGACTCGTTGAAGAAGCGGCGGCCCGTGTGGTCGACCCAGAGCCAGGGCTGGGCGAGGGCGCAGCGGCCCTGCTTGAGCTCGTCCGGACCGGAGAACTGGTTGATCGGGGGCGTGTCGGGCAGGTACGGGGCGTTGCCTGCGACGGCGTGCATGCCTGCAACGCCTGCGCCGACGAGGCGGGCCATGTTGATGCCGTCGCCCGTGCGGCCGTCGACCACGGGGCTGCGGAGCCAGATCGGCTCGACCATGCCGAGAGCGGAGGAGTCGAAGACGTACTGCGCGAGCATTTCCTTGTTGGCCGCGAAGCCGCCGGTGGCGATGATGACCTTCTTGGCGTGGATGATGAGCTTGTCGCCCGACTTCGTCGTGGCCTCGACGCCCGTGACTCGGCCGTCGGTCATGATGAGCTTGGTGACGCGGGTGTTCGTCAGAAGCTCGCCGCCGCGGGCCTTGATGTTCTCGATCCAACGGCGGATGACTTCAGCCGTGCCGCCCTTGAACGGATTCCCCGCGCATTCCCCATCCATGTGGCACACATGGGTGGGGTCAAGCGGGGCTGACGAAGTCAGTCCATCTCAAGTTATTCAAGATGATCCAGTGGATAAGTTCTTAAATCCCTTCTTGCACAGGGATTAAGTAGTAAAACGAGCGCAAAATCACAGGATCATTTTGCGATTCTGATGCAGCACTTTTGCTTGTACTCATAAAATTGTCGATTAACCGTGTCAGGTTGTGTGATGCTTGATACCATACGGAGTATTCCCGCCAACCCATCGCCATGCAACGATGAAGATCACGTCCACTTACTCCGTGCGTTTGCGCAACTTCAACCGCGTCTTTGACGACACGGTTGAGGTGTATCGCCACGCCGTGGATTACTTCATCGAACTCGTGATGGCGAATTGGAATACTCACTTCGCCAATCTCAGTCGTGCCAACGATTGCATTCGTGTTGCCGAAGGTCTGAGCGTTCGTACGAAAAAGCGTCTGATGACGCCTTACAACTTCTGCCACGACTTCATGAAATTTCCGAGCTACCTTCGCCGAGTCGCCATCAAGGCTGCATACGGACAGGTGTCGTCGTATCAAACGCGTCTGGCCCAATGGAAAGCGAAGCCGGGGCAAAAGGGCCGGCAGCCCGGTCTGCCGAAGGCCGGCAGAAGCTTTCCGGTCATGTACCGCGACAATACGTTCATCAGAGCCGGACGCAACAGCGTGAAACTCAAAGTTCGCATTCGCAATACTTGGGACTGGGTTGATGTCGAGCTCGACAAGCACGATGTCGATTACATTGCACTTCATTGCGCTACCCGCAACGAATTGTCGCCGGCATTGAGAAAGCGCGGGAAGAAATGGTATCTGGACTTCTCCTTTGAGGAGAAGGTTATTCTGGATAAGGTGTCTCTTGACACGCAGCGCGTCCTGGGCGTTGATCTTGGGATCAACAATGCATGCGTGTGCTCGGTCATGGATTCAAAGGGCACTATCATCGGCAGACGTTTTAAGAAGCTGCCGGTAGAGCAAGACTCTTTGGAACGTGCCTTGCGGCGCATCAGGAAAGCTCAAAGCAACGGTGCAAAACGCACGCCGAGGCTTTGGGCGAGAGCGAATGGTGTCAACCAGGACATTGCCGTCAAGACGGCCAACTTCATCGCAGGAGTTGCGAACGAATTCAAGGTCGACGTCATTGTCATGGAACACCTTGATCTCGCGGGCCGTAAACGCGGCTCGAAACGTCAGCGACTCCATCACTGGCGAGCCAAGTCTGTCCAGAAGATGGTGGAGCACAAGGCGCACCGGTGCGGAATCCGCATTCGTCGCGTCTGTGCTTGGAACACGTCGAAGCTTGCCTTTGACGGCACCGGTGTCGTTACAAGAGACACGAACAACTACAGCATGTGTACGTTTCAGACAGGCAAGCGCTATTCGTGCGACCTGTCTGCTTCGTACAACATAGGAGCTCGGTACTTCCTGAGGGAGTACGAGAAGTCCATTTCGGTGACGAAATGGCGGCGCACCTCGGCAAAAGTTCCGGGATGTGCCAAGAGGGTCACACGCACCCTGGACACCCTAATTCGGGTTTGCGCGGAGCTGCGTTCCATGTGAACGCAGATTTCTGAGCTTGCTCGCTATCTGTGCCCAGGCAGTCCTTGCCGGTAAAAGGCAGGGAAGCCCCGTCCAATTAATAATTGGGCGGAGAGGATTCACTAGGTGCCAGCACATCAGCGACTCTTCCTTCGGATACATCGTGCGGATGCGGGCGGACAGGACGCCTGCGGCCCTGAGGGCCTCGGCGGCGGCCTTCATGAAGCCTGCGGGACCGCAGAGAAAGTAGTCGGCGTTGTCGGTGACAAGCGCCGCGAAGTCCTCCGCAGACGGACGGCCATGGTCGGCCGTGGTGCGCAGGATGAGATGGCGGCCTTCATGGCCGCTGATGCGCGACTCGATCTCGTCCACGCTGCGGAGCATGGCGGCCGCGGGCGTCACGCCGATGCCCGCCGTGATGAAGACGAGCGGGGCGTCGCCCTCGGGCAGGCGGAAGCCTCCCGTCGGCGCGGAGAGGTCGACGAGGGCGCCAGCCGCGAGGTCGCAGAGGACGTTCGAGACCATGCCTGCAGGGAGGCTGTCTCTTGCGGAAATGCGGCGGACGGTGATGCGGATCGAGTTCTCATTGGTCGCCGTCACCGTGTACTGGCGGGGCTGGACGAGGTTTTCTCCGGGGATGTAGACGCGCACTGAGACGTATTCGCCGGGGCGGACCTGAACGACGGAGCCGTTGTTGGCGGGGCCCAGCGTGAGGCTCACGGCGTCGGCCGTCTCCTCGTGCCTGTCGGTGAGCACGAAGCCGCGCCAGCAGCTCCAGCCGCCCAGCGCCTGGGCGGCGCTCGAGTAGCGGTCCTGCTCCAACGCGATCATCATGGCGGCCAGCTGGTTGTAGTCGGCGGACCAGGCGTCGATGACGGAGGGCGTCGCAATCTCGCCGAGCACCTCGCGGATGGCGGCAATCAGATGACGGCCGATGATCGGATAGTGCTCGGCGCGAACGCCCACCGAGCAGTGCCGCATGGCGGTATGCCTTAGGGCGCCCGCAAGCACGGACGGATCGTCGATGTGGGTCGCGTATGCGTGGACCGCATGTGCGAGCGCACGCGGCTGGGAGCCCGTGCGTTGGTGCGTCATGTTGAAGAGCTGCTGGAACTCAGGATTGTGGGTGAGGAGGCGCGAGTAGAAGTGAGCGAGCAGCGCCTCGCCTCGCCGTTGGTGGCGAGGATGGGAGCAGTTGCCTTGACGACGGCCTTCTGCTAGTCGTTGAGCATGTGTGGGTTCCTTCTTTGTGTTGTTTCTCTTAGCCGAAGGATAAGTCAGGGCGCGCGCCCCGAGCCTGTTCTGAAGAATACGCTTGCATTTCGAAACGCACGCGCGAGAGGAAAAACCATGAGGCGGCGTGTTTGGACGCCGGGGCGCGAAGCCGTCGGACGCGGCTGCGAACTGCGGGGCAGGGAAAGGGGGCGGCCCGGAGAGAAGGCGTTCCTAGACGAGAACCTTCTCGATGCCGCCGTTCTTCACGGTGCGGATGAACTGGTCGCGCCAGTTGGCGCCCAGGATCTGGCGGGCCATCTCGACGACGATGTACTCGGCGTCCATGTCGGCGCGCTCCTCATAGCGGGAGAGGCCCTGCAGGCAGCCGGGGCACGTGGTGAGCATCTTGACGTGGCCCTTGATGCCGGCCTTGGCCCTGGCCTTCTCGATCTCCTCGAACTTGCGGTGACGCACCTGGGAGGCGATGTCGGGGCGCTTGACGGCGAAGAGGCCCGACTCGCCACAGCAGCGCTCGGACTGCACGACGTTGGCGCCGGTGAGCTTCTTGACCGTTTCGAGCGGCGGGTTGAGCCTGAGCGGCGTGTGGCACGGATCGTGGTAGAGGTACGTGTCGGCGTGCACGGGCATGGTGATGCCGCGCTCGAGCAGGAACTCGTGGATGTCGATGATGCGGCAGCCCGGGAAGATGCGGTCGAACTCGTACTCGTCGAGCGCCTTGATGCAGGTGCCGCAGCTCACGACGACGGTCTTGATGTCGAGGTAGTTGAGCGTGTTGGCCATGCGGTGGAAGAGCACGCGGTTCTCCGTCATCATCTTCTCGGCCTTGGCGGTCTCGCCGTAGGCGAGCTGCGGGTGGCCGCCGCCGCGAGGTGATCCA
>OBWJ01000828.1_pt1 | contig 14782 bp, 13 predicted proteins | sample 1495181 | NCBI WGS metagenome assembly OBWJ01 (sample SAMEA2580041, study PRJEB22360) | human gut metagenome
TAAGCCTGCCGCTAGCGTTCATCCTGAGCCAGGATCAAACTCTCCATTGTATAAATAATGTTTTGTTTTAAATCTTTCGCTCTAATCTCAAAGGTATTGTTTGAAATCACTCTCTTGTGAGAGTGGAAAAAACTTTTAGCTGCTCAAATACTTCAAAGAACGCTGTTCGATTATATTGCTATAAAGAACAATTTCTTTCTTTTTGCCGGATTCCGCCTTTCGGCTTTCCCCATTGTCCTGACCGCGATTTTTCAGCGGAAAGTGGTGCAAAGATAAGTCATATTTTTTGAACCACCAAATCTTTTTGAAAGATTTTTTTTCAGAAATTTTCAGAACCTTTTCTTTTATCGTTTCGAACCGTATTTCTTATTCGAAGCGGGTGCAAAGGTAAGTCATTTTTCTGAATCTCCAAAAGATTTCGGAACTTTTTCAAAATTTTTCAGAACCTGTTTTTGTGTTTCGGAGTAGTGTTTCTCTCTCGAAGCGGGTGCAAAGATAAGGGCATTTAATCGCTATTTCCAAATATTTCGGAGACTTTTTTTCAACATTTTCGGAGCCATTTTCACACCCTGCTATGCGTCAGCGAGTTAGTTGTGAAAAATTTTTAATATATTTGTCCCCACAAGAGAGCGGACAGAATGAAACGAAGCTTATTATATATAGGTATACTTTTTTCGGCTGTTTCGTGCGGCCGGAACGACCATGCACTGCAATCGGGCGACCTGCTCTTTCAGGCCGGAGAAAATTCGGATATGACCGGAGCGATCACCGCGGCGACGGGTGAAAACGGACGGTTGAATTTCTCGCACGTGGGAATCGCCGTGGTGAAAAACGGAGCGGATTCGGTACTCGAAGCTACGACGAACGGCGGGGTCCGGCTTACGGCACTGCCGGAATTCCTCGCCCGGTCGGCAAAAATCGGCGGACGTCCGACGGTCGTCGCCATGCGATTGAAGGACACTGCGGGAGTCTCAGAAGCAGTCAGGCGGGCGCGAAATTACCTCGGACTCCCCTACGACTACTCTTTCCGGCCCGACAACGGGAAATTCTATTGCAGCGAACTGGTCTGGGAATGTTACCGGACAAACGACGGTTCGCCGATCTTCACGGCCCGTCCGATGAACTTCCGGGCGGAAGACGGCACGCTGCCGCAATTCTGGACCGAGCTTTTCGCCCGCCGGGGTGAGTCCGTCCCGGAAGGCGTTCCGGGCACCAACCCTAACGACATGTCGCAGGAGAGAACGCTCCGCGAAGTATACCGCTGGTTCTAAACGATCCGCTCGACGGTCACATCGGGATTCTCGCGCAGCAGATCGACATAGCGTTCTTCGTCGGCATTCCCCTTTGCCCGGATAACCAGCGTCGCACGGTATACGACGCCGTCGGGACTGCGCTGCGCCTCGACCTCATAGGAGATCACGGCGTATTCCCCGCTTTGCAGCTCGTTGAACATGGCGTCGATCGCCTTGCGGTCGGCGGCCGAAAAGACGACCATGATCCGACGGCGCCCCAGCCTGCCGAAAAAGAGCGTCAGCACCTCCAGCGCAAAGAGCGTAAGCAGCGTGGCGGCTCCGGCCACGACATACATATGTCCTCCGGCCGCAAGTCCGATTCCCGCCGTGGCCCACAAACTGGCCGCCGTCGTAAGTCCCCGCACCAGCTGCCGGTGAATGATGATCGTACCGGCACCGATGAAGCCGATGCCGCTCACCACCTGCGCCGCGATACGGCTGGGGGGGGGGCGGCGGGCCGCGGGCGGCGGGCGGTATACGCACGAGCCGCAGTCCGTCGTGCGTGGCCAGAAAGCCCTCGAACCCATACTGCGACACGATCATCATCAGGGCGCTGCCCAGCGCGACCAGAAAATGGGTGCGGAATCCCGCATCCTTGACCCGGTACTCGCGGTCAAGACCGATCACCGTACCGCAAAGGCCCGCCACACACAATCTCAATATCAAATCCCACTCCATCTCCATAGTTCCGCGGTTTTATTCCCTATCAAATATAGTACAAATTATCGGGACGGGCAAACCGGATGCCGGCGTGCGTATATGCCGGAACAGGCGGACGGAACGACAGGCCGACACGAAGAAGCCTTCCGCACGGGGCGGACACCCCTTGCGCCGGACAACGTTTTCCGGTGAAAAAGAGGAGAATTTTCCGTCTCAAGGTTGCAGAGTGCCGAAATTTTCGTATCTTTGCAGGCTATGTTTAACTAATTAACTATTTACGACAATGCCGAAAATGAAAACCAATGCCGCTGCGAAGAAGCGTTTTACCTTCACCGGCACAGGAAAGATCAAGCGCAAACACGCTTATCACAGTCACATCCTGACCAAAAAGACGACGAAACAGAAACGCAACCTCTGCTATTCGGGTACCGTTTCTGCGGCTGACGAAGCCAAAATCAAGAACCTGCTCGTCAAGTAATTTCCGGGCGGACATTTTATTAATCGGAGCGAAACAGCCCCAAAGAATGCGGGAGAACCGCATCGCTGACAGCTCTTCAAAAACTTTACAGTATGCCACGTTCAGTCAACGTTGTTGCGTCACGCGCAAGAAGAAAGAAAGTTTTGAAACTTGCCAAAGGTAACTTTGGTTCAAGGGGAAACGTTTGGACCGTTGCGAAAAACACGGTCGAAAAAGGTCTGTGCTATGCTTATGCACACCGTCAACTCAAGAAGCGGACGTTCCGTTCGCTGTGGATCACGCGTATCAACGCCGCAGTCCGCGCGCAGGGAATGACCTATTCGCAATTTATCGGCAAAGTCAACGCCAAGGGCATCGCCCTCAACCGCAAGGTTATGGCCGATCTGGCGATGAACGAGCCGAAAGCATTCGAGGCAATAGTTAAAGCAGTTAAATAACCTCTCTGCGGAAAGGTTTATAGCGGCGGATACCTCGGTATCCGCCTTTTTTAATTCCGATATATAACCGGACGATGCGGTTTTCGATAAAATCGGCAGTAATTTCCGGATTTTATCGTACATTTATACACTTATATCTAAAACAAACCATATGCGACACTTTTTCCTTTCGCTTGCCGCCGCGTCCGCAGCGCTGCTCTGCGGTATCGGAACTGCGCACGCCGTTCCCGCCAAACCGGGTCTCATCCAAGTAACCCAGAGCGACGGCACGCAACTCACCGTCCGTCTCGTCAGAGACGAGCGCCGCCACTACATGCTCTCCTCGGACGGCTACACGCTGACCGGAGGTCCCGACGGCGACCTCTACTACGCCGAGCTTTCGGCTTCGGGAAAACTGATCCCGACAAAAGTCAAGGCCCGACCGGTAAACGCACTCACCGCCGATGAGAAAGCCGTCGTCTCACGACTGGGGAAGGAGCTCAAACCGACCTACGTCAAACCGATGGTCATGCCGGCGCCGCAGCAAACGCAGGCCCCCGTGCTTCCCGCAGCCGGAAAGCCCGCCCCTCCGCGGCGCATCACCTCGGCCCAAACCACAGGCCGGCTCAAATCGCTGATTATCTTGGTGGAGTCCTCCGACAAGAAATTCGCCTCGGCATCGGCGCAGCAGGATTTCCGCAACCTGCTCATGCAGGACGGCTACAGCGTCAACGGCGCGACGGGCAGCGCATGGAATTACTATCAGGACAACTCCAACAGACTGTTCGATCCCGAATTCGTCGTGGTGGGTCCCTACAAAGCCTCGAAAACATCGGCATATTACGCCGGGAGCGAGGGTTCGGACAATGTACCGGAACTGATCGTCGAAGCATGCCGGCTGGCCGATAACGACGTCAACTTCACCGATTTCGCCGACAACGGAGTCATACGCGACGTCTTCGTCTTCTACGCCGGGCGCGGACAGGCAGACTCAGGCGATACGCAAAGCATCTGGCCGCACCGGTGGGACGTACGGGTTAATTCGAAGTATCTAGATGTCCGATTCGACGGTGTACAACTGCAGGGATACGCCTGCGGCGCAGAGCTGAACGGCGGTTACCAGATGACCGCCATCGGCACCTTTTGTCACGAATTCGGCCATGTGCTGGGCTGGCCCGACTTCTACGACACCGACTACTCGGCATCGGGCGGCACCGCCCCGGCGCTGGAGAGTTTTTCGCTGATGTGTTCGGGCAGCTATAACAACAACAGCCGCACGCCGCCGTCGGTCAACATACTGGAACGCTGGATGGTCGGCTGGGCCGAACCCGAAGAGGTCACGGAAAACGGGCTTTACACGCTTGCTCCGGTCTCGGAGAACAAAGGCTATCTGGTGCAGACGCCGACGACGAACGACTATTTCCTGCTGGAGAACCGCGACACCCGGAACAACAAGTGGGATCAGCCCCTCAACAGCGCAGCAGCGTGCCGCGGCCTGCTGGTATATCATGTCGATTACACCAGCAGATACGCCCCGCAGTGGTCCTACAATACGCTCAACAACAATCCGGCCCACGAATGTATGAAACTCGTGCGGTCGGTTCCGGGCCGGTCGTCCTACGACGTTCCCCAGAAGACGTTCTTCCCCGGCGCGAACAACATCACGTCGCTCTCGCCCGAAACCAACGCGGACTATATCTCATGGAACAGCGGTAAACCTTCCGTTTCGTTCAGCGATATAAAACTCGACGGTTCGCAGGTCCGGCTGTCGGTCAAGACCAAGGCCAATCTCAAGGCCGAGGTCAGCGCCAAGCAGTACGACGCCCTGCTGACATGGGAGGGCGATCCGGCCGCCGAGTGGGAGATCACATGGAAATCGGCAGGCACACAGCGTTCAGAGACCGTAACGGGATGCAATGCCTTCCACATAACGGGTCTGTCGCCCGCCACCGAATACGCACTCTCCATCGCACAGGTGTCCGACACGGTGGACAGCAGCAAAGACCTGATCTTCAATACGGAGCCGACCTACACCTATAAAAGCGTACGCATCTGCGTCCCGGATGAGGGATACACGCACGACACGCCGGTCATGCTGAGTCTGCTCGACTACCGCGGCAAGATCGGCCGGATCGACTGGTACATCGACAACCGGAAGACCGAAAACACCTACACAACTCTCGCGGCAGGCGAACACACCATCATGGCCGTCGTCACCGACGCCGAAGAGGAGTCGCAGCAGTATATCGTCAAATACATCACCGTCAAATAGCATCCGCCATGAAACACCTCAAATATCTTCTGCTGATCTGTCTCGCGGCCGCAGCCGCCTGCTCGAAAGACAAAACCGAAGACCCGACGCTCAAGGCCCAGCGCACGGCGTTGCAGGAGACCCAAGCCGTAGGAATCTACCGCAGCGGAGAAGCGCTGCGGCTCTTCGACAAGGCGAAGCAGCAGCTGTTCGTCGATCCGACGACGCTTACGTTCCGCATTCAGGACGACGCGGGCCTGAAATTTGTCAGTCTCCAGCTGGAGTCGATGCCCTCCGACGGACAGAAGGTCCGCGGCACCTTCACCGACAACACGGGACTCAACATCGGCAGCATCGAAGATTTCGTGCTGCTCAAATCGGACAAACAGCACTATTGGTTCTGGTCCGATCAAACGCGTGTAGGCTTCGTCTTCCCGCGGATCGGCATGTAACCGCAAAAACGCAGCGTGGAAAACTGGAAAAAGACATTCGCCGTCATCTGGAGCGGACAGCTGGCCTCGATCCTGAGCAGTTCGGTCGTCGCCTTCGCCATCATCTTCTGGGTGAGCCTCGAAACAGGCTCGGCGCAGGTGCTGGCGCTGGCCGCCATTGCCGGCATGCTTCCCCAGTCGCTGCTGGGTCCGCTGGTCGGCGTCTATGTGGACCGCTGGGACCGCAAATGGACGATGATTCTGGCGGACAGTTTCATCGCGTTGTGCACCCTGCTCCTCGCCGTACTTTTCTGGCTCGACGTCGCCCGCATGTGGCATATCTACGTGCTGCTGGCCTGCCGTTCCATCGGGTCGGCTTTCCACACCCCCGCCATGCAGGCTTCGGTGCCGCTGCTCGCGCCCAAGCAGCAGCTGACGCGCATCGCCGGCATCAACCAGATCATCAGTTCGCTGTCGAACATCATCGGGCCCGCGTTCGGCGCCCTGCTGATCAACCTGACGGGCATCGGCAACATCCTGCTGCTGGACGTCGCGGGGGCCTTTATCGCCTGCACCACCCTGCTGCTGGTCCGCATTCCCAATCCCGAACGCAGCACGGCGCAAAAGCCCAGTCTCTGGCGCGAGTTCCGCGAAGGGTTCGGCGCCATGCACGCCGTTCCGGGCATGGGCTGGTTTTTCACGCTGGCCGTCCTCGTGTGGTTCTTCATCATGCCCGTCGGTGTGATGTTTCCGCTGATGACGCTGCAGCACTTCGGCGGAGGGGCCTACGAAATGAGCCTGATCGAGATCGTGTGGGGCGGCGGCGCGCTGATCGGCGGCGCCGTCATGGGCGCCCGAACCTACCGCGTCAACCGCATCGTGCTGATAAACCTGATGTACCTGACCATCGGACTGCTGTTCGCCGCTTCGGGCATGCTGCCGCCCACGGCATTCGCGCTCTTCGCCGCCCTTTCCCTGATCGAAGGCGTCACGAGCAGCGTCTTCAACTCGTCGTTCGTCTCCGTCATCCAGAGCTGCATCGACGCGGGAGTGCTGGGGCGCGTCATGTCGCTGTACTACAGTTTCGGACTGCTCCCCTCGGCGATCGGACTGCTCGGCACGGGATTCCTCGCCGAGCATGTCGGCCTGACGACGACCTTCGTCATCGCCGGCACGGTCATCTGCTGCATCGGACTCATCGCATTCTGCATCCCTTCGGTCATGCGGCTCGACCGACAATCTTCCTGACGACGGAAATACAGGGCGACAAAAAAAAGAGCGAGGCCGACAAGCCCCGCTCTTTTTCATTCGGATAAAATTCCCTAAACCGTCACAATGTGACCGGCATAGGTGATCGTCTGACGAAGCCGCGTACCTTCCAAGGTGATCTCCACGATGACATCCTTCGACGGATAGAGACTCGGATTGTAGCCGTCGCCCAGCGACGCTTCGATCTTGCCGCCGTAAAGAGCCGACGAAGAGTAATACTCGCCGTTGGTCATCCTGAGACTCATCGTCGTCGCCGAAATGCCGTCATAGGTGTTGAACGTGCGGCCCGTAGCCGTGCCGTTCAGCATGAACTTCTTGCCGGCGCAGTCCGTATAGGTGAAATTCACGTTCTCAGGCTTCACCGTAAATTTGCCGTTCCAGTTGGAAGTCAGCTCCTCGGTCTTGCCGACATAGGACTGCTGAGCCTCCAGCCCGATTCCGTAAGCGCCCGACGACTCGACGAAATAGAGTTTCGTCAGACCGCCCGTCAGCGTGATGGCCTGCATGTCGCCGCCCGAATAGCCCATCGTCAGTTTATCCTCGAAAGTAACGGTCCACGGCTTGCTCTCCGTAGCATCTTTCAGCAGCGCCGTCTCGTTGGTGTTGATCAGCAGCGTACCCTTGCGGACATAAGTGTCGAGGTCGGCATAATCGGCATCGAACGTGATTTTGTAACCGTTCGCCGTAGTCTCGACTTTGGCATTGCCCAGCAACTGCCTTTTCAGCAGTGTATTGCTGCTGCCGACCGTCACTTCGTCGATCGTTTTCTGCTGTTTGTCGGCCTCGGCCACCAGCATCGCAAGCCGCAAGCCGAAGTTGGCCTGCTGCATCGACACGATATTCTGGTTCATGGCACCGGTGTAGATGTTAAGCCCCGGTTGTACGGGCTTCAATTTCTTGTAGGTGTCGTCTTCCTTCATACACCCGCTAAAAACCAGCGACATAGCCACGGCCGCTACAAATAAAACTTTTTTCATCATAAGAATTTCAATACTAAATTATGCGATATAAACGTACAAATTCGAAAAATACTGCGCCCCGGCGCAAAAAAATGCACATTTATTCGATTTTTTGCCAATAGACCGAACGGCTGAACCCCAGCAGCGATCCTTTGACGCGCAGCGTCCGGTCGTCCTCGAACGACACCTCGACCTTTTCGAATGCAGGCCAAAGGTACGAATATTTCACTTTTTTTCACTATATTGCCCTTGTTATGTACAATATTTGAGGAATGAACCCAAAACTCTTGTTACTTATGTCCCTCCTTTCACTGCTCGGCTGCGGAAAGAAAGCAGCGCCCGAATACCCCGCCGACACGCTGACCACACGCGACGGCACGCAAATCACGATCACCTTCTTCCGGCACGCCTCGCTTTCGATCGAGGTCGGCGGCAAATACGTCTATGTCGATCCCGTCAGCGGCTACGCCCGATACGCGGCGTTGCCGAAGGCCGACGTGATCCTGATCACCCATTCGCATTACGACCATCTGGACGTTGCGGCCGTCGAAGCGATCCAGACGCCGCAAACCGAAATCCTCTGCGACCGCACCTCGGCCGAAGCGTTCGAAATGAACTGCTACACGATGCGGCCGGGCAGCGTCGCCGCACCGCGCGACTACCTCAAGGTCGAGGCCGTAGCCGCCTACAACACCACCGACGGGCACCTGCAATTCCACCCCAAAGACCGCGAGGACTGCGGCTATATCCTTACCGTCGGCGGCACGCGCATCTACATCGCAGGCGATACGGAGCCTACGCCCGAAATGAAAGCCCTCAAGAATATCGACATCGCGTTCCTTCCGGTCAATCAGCCCTACACGATGACCGTGGATCAGGCCGTCGAAGCGGTCAAGGCGATCCGTCCGGCGGTCTTCTATCCCTACCACTACGGCGAGGTCGAAGAGAAAACCGACACCGCCCGTCTCGCCCGCGAGCTGGAAGGCGTCACCGAAGTCCGCATACGGCCGATGGAATAGGCCGCGCAATCACACGAACGGCTGACAAAAAAGGGAGGACCGCAAGTCCTCCCTTTTCAATAACAAAACCCGGCCGCCGCTATTTCTTCGCGTCGGCTTTCTTCGGCTCGGCCTTCACCTTGAGCGAAGCGAAGCCCTTGACGATATTCTCGTCGTTGTTCTTCGTGCCGTCGTATACCACGGTCACCTCTTTTTTCGGCAGATCGACCTGCACGTCCTTCACGCCCTTGCCCAGCGACGGAACGTTGTTCATGATCTTCTTGACGCAGTGCTCGCAGTCGATGTCGGTCGTAAACACCGTCGTCACCGTTTTCTTGTTGGCAGGCTTCTCGGCCGCGCACATGCCGACACCCATCACAAGGGCGAGGCAAAGCATTAAAATCTTTTTCATCTTCGTGTTATTTTAAGGTTTGAATCTCTTTTTTCCGCAGAGCGCATCAATAGAGGTTGAAGCGCAGACCCGCGTAAAACTTACGTCCCATGAGCGGTCCCCAGACGTTCATCGAGTTGAATCCCGTCGAAAAGGGATTGTCCGCATTCAGAATCGGGTCGTGCTGACGGTAGTCGGCGATATTCTCGCAGCCGACATAAATATCGAACTTGCCGATCTTGCGGCTCACCTGCGCGAAGAACATCGGGTAACGGGGCGAATACTTGTCGTCGGCCAGATTTCCGGTCTGCGTCGGGATGCGCGCGGGACCGTTCAGCTGCGCCGTGGCGTCGAACACCCAACGGCGGAACTTCGTGGCGTACTGGATATTGAACAGCGTTTTGTACTTGCTCACCAGCGGACGCTCCACGCGGGCCGTCGTTCCGTCGGGACGGTCGATCGTCATTTCGCTGTTCGTATAGCGGAACGTCGCGAAAATATCGAGCCGCTCGACCGGCGTCCACGAGAAGTCGATCTGGTAGGTGTCCGTATAGGAGCGTTTGTCCGAGTTGTAGAGAAGTATCTGGTCGGCGTTATACTCCTGATCCGCAATCACCGAGTTGTAGAACTGCGTGCGGAAATAGTCGAAGCTCAGCGTCGCGTCGTCGGCGCTCACCAGCCCGAAGGTCTGCGTCAGGCTTCCGCCCACGGTCAGGGCCTTTTCCAGCCGGTTGAACTTCGAGAAGTCGCTGTCTTTGAAAACGATCGCGCGACCCGTCGCCAAAATACCGATATTGTCGGTGATGACATTGGTCGAACGGTACCCCAGTCCGGCCGAGCCGCGCAAGGTCGTCGAAGGGGTGATGTTCCAGCGGATATGGCCGCGGGGCGTTACGAAGAACTTGTCGTAGAAGGCGTTGTAATCGCCGCGAACGCCGGCAACGATCGAGAACTTGTCCTTGACGGCATAGGTGTACTCGGCATAGGCGCCCACCTCCTGCTCGCTGCGGTCGAAATCGTAGAAACGCGACTTCGCGGCCTCGATCCACGGCGTATTGTTGGCCAGACTCTCGCGGTAATACTGCAGCTGCGCCTGCGCGCCGACGATCAGCGACGAACGGTAGGTGAAGTAGTGATTGTACATCAGGTTCATCGCCAGCGCATTCTCGTTGCCCTTGTAGTCGTTCAGACCGAAGTAGGCGTTTTCGTTGAAGTGGTCGAAGTCGGCCACGAACGCGAGGTTCGAACGCATCTCGTCCTTCTCGTCGGGATCGTATACCGAGGGTCCGACGGGCGTACCTATTTTAAAATAGCCGTTCGCGCCGCGGTTGCGGATCTTCGATCCGTAAAGCGTACCCGGCTGGTCCCATTTCTCGCGCATCTGGTCGCGCATCGAATTCTTATAGTCGAGCATGCCGCCCAGCCGGTTCTCCTGCACGAACTTCCAGCCCCAGCGAATCTGCGTGCCGTTGTCGGCGGCATAGAGCCACTTGTTGGCGATGTTGAGCTGGTCGGCCAGCGGCAGGTCGCGGAACCCGTCGTCGTTGTGGTCCATCTTGCGCACGTCGGTGTCCATCGAACCGTGCAGCAGGATCACGCTCGACAGTTTCTTGTTCTTGGAGACGGGAAACGCCGTCGAGATATTGGCTTCGGGACGCAGCTCGTCGTCGAGGTAGAGGTTCACGAACAGACGCTCGTCGTCGGTAGGCTTGCGGTGTTCGAGGTTGATCTGGCCCGTGATGGCTTCATGGCCGGCCGTAACCGAGGCCACGCCTTTGGAGACCTGAATCGAATTAAGCCACATGCCCGGCGTGTAGCTCAGGCCGTAGGGGGCGCTCAGGCCGCGCATGATCGGACGGTTCTCGTCGAGAATCTGCGTATAGGTGCCCGCAAGGCCCAGCATCTTGATCTGACGCGCGCCCGAAATGGCGTCGCTGTACCCCACGGTCACCGAAGCCGAATTCTCGAAGCTCTCGGCGAGGTTGCAGCAGGCCATCTTGCAGAGACCCGCGAACGAAATCATCTCGTTCTTGACGATGCCGTCGCGCTTGACGAAGTTGCCGCTGAGGTTGCCCTCGACCACGACGTCCTCCAGCTCCACGCCGTCCGCCCTAAGTGCGAATTCGATCCGCTCCGCGCCGTTCGCGACGTGCAGCGTGTCGTTCACGAAGCCCAGATACGAAGCCACCAAGTTATCGTAACCTTTCACGCGGTGGAGCAGAAAAGCTCCCTCGGCGTCGGTGCTGGCGCCGATCGTGGTACCCTCCCAATAGACCGAAGCGCCCACCAGCGGCTGGTTGTCGGCGTCGCGGACCACGCCCCGCAAATCCTGCGCGCTGAGGGTGCCGCACACAGCGAGGGCTGAAACAGATAAAACTAAAATTTTGTTGATTTTCATTACGTTCCGTTATTGGTTAAAACTGATTCCGGACGGATGCACGCAGCATCCGCCCCAAAAGGGTTTTAAGCCAATACGGGAGGGGCGCGGAGTCCCGCGCAGCGGACATGGCCCCGTTCGACGAAGGGGGCGCAGCGTCCGACGGTTTTCTCCCCGCCGAGCGAGATGTCGGCAGGCTCCGGAGCCTCGGCCACCAGCGCGGGCGGCAGGTCGGTAACCGTACAACGGGTCGATTTTTCGCTGTCCTGCGAGAATGTATAGAGATTGATCTCCGTCGAATGGTGATTGCCGCAGCAGGTGGCCTTCAGCGACGCGGTTCCGTCGGAAGTATCCGCACCGTGCTGGCAGTGATGACAGCATACGTGCGCGGCACGGGCCTTCATCGCGACGCACTTGCACGAAAGCGACACATACGCGGGTCCGCCCGTCGCCAGCAGGTAGACGGAAAGCAGCAACAGCGATATGAGTCTTTTCAGTTTCATGCAATAATATTAGGTTCCGGCTACTCCAGCACGCCGCATTCGGCGAGCTTCCCCGCCCACGCCTGCGCGTCGCGCAGGGCGGTAGCCTCGTCCACCTCGTAACGTTCGGTAAGCAGGCCGGCGGCCTCTTCGGTGGTGAAATCGCGGCCGCGGAGCGTCTCCCAAAGATAGAGCGACGAGTCGTTGAGCGCAAGAATCCGGGTCATATCGGCACCGACGCGGCCCGGCATGATAATCACATGCTCCCCCGCCATCTCGCGCACTTTGAACTTTTCGCTTATCTTCATTTTGTCGAACGTTTAACCGAATGCAAAAGTATGAAAAATTCCTCAAACCGCCTAATTTTTCCTACCTTTGTGTGCATGGAAGGGTCCGCAGACAAGATTTTCGAGGTGCTGAAGCGCTACTGGGGCTTCACCGAATTCCGTCCCGTACAGGAGCGGATCATCCGCTCGGCGATGGCCGGGCGCGATACGCTGGCCCTCATGCCCACGGGCGGCGGCAAGTCGCTGACCTATCAGGTTCCGGGACTCGCGCAGCCGGGACTGTGCATCGTCGTCACGCCCCTGATCGCCCTGATGAAGGATCAGGTGGACCGCCTGCGGGCGCGGCGCATTCCGGCCGTCGCCATCCATTCGGGACTCTCGCCGCGGCAGATCGACATCGCACTGGACAACTGCGTCTACGGCGACGTCAAATTCCTCTATGTGGCTCCCGAACGGCTCGCCACCGAAGCCTTCCGCCTGCGCGTGGAGCGCATGAAGGTCTCGCTGCTGGCCGTGGACGAAGCCCACTGCATCTCGCAGTGGGGCTACGACTTCCGCCCCTCGTACCTGCGCATCGCCGAACTGCGCGAAAAACTGCCGGGCGTTCCCGTGCTGGCGCTCACGGCCTCGGCGACCAAGCTCGTGGCCGAGGACATCATGCGCCACCTGCGCTTCGCCGAGCCGCATATCCTGCGCAGCAGTTTCGCACGCCCCAACCTCTCGTACAGCGTCCGCCGCACCGACGACAAAAACGGGCAGCTGCTCCGGCTGGTCCAGAACGTTCCCGGTTCGGGCATCGTCTACGTCCGCACGCGCGAAGGCACCGAGCAGGTCGCCGACATGCTGCGCAGGCAGGGCGTGACGGCTGCGGCCTACCACGGCGGCATGGGACACGCCGAGCGCTCGCTGCGGCAGGAGGAGTGGGTCGCGGGCAGGACGCGCGTCATGGTCGCCACCAACGCCTTCGGCATGGGCATCGACAAACCCGACGTGCGGTTCGTCGCCCACTACACCATGTGCGATTCGCTCGAAAGCTACTATCAGGAGGCCGGCCGCGCAGGCCGCGACGGCGTGCGCAGCTACGCCCTGCTGCTGACCTCTCCCGACGACGGAGGGCGCATCGTAAAGCGTTTCGAGCAGGAATTTCCGCCGCTCGAAAAGATCAAGGACATCTACGAAAAGGTCTGCTCCTACCTGCAGATCGGCATCGGCGACGGCGCCGAAGCTTCGTTTCTGTTCAACATCCACGACTTCTGCGCCCGCGAGCACCTCTACTCCGGCACGGTGCAGAGCGCGCTCAAACTCCTGCAGCAGAACGGCTACATGACGCTGACCGACGCGCAGGAGAATCCGGCGCGAATCATGTTCTGCGTAAGCCGCGACGATCTCTACCGCATCCGCGTCCAGCGTGACGAACTCGACCACTTCATCCGCACGCTGCTGCGCCTTTACAACGGCGTCTTCACCGAATTCCGCCAGATCGACGAGGGCGAGATCGCCACGTGGAGCGGCTACACCGTCGAGCGGGTCAAGGAGCTGCTCAAACGGCTCTGGCAGCTGCGCGTGATCCGCTACGTTCCCTCCAACCGCTCGCCGATCCTCTTCATGAACGAGGAGCGGCTTCCCCGCGCCGACCTCTACATCTCTCCCGACACCTACAAACGGCGTCAGGAGCTGATGCGCGAACGTTTCGAACACATGCTCGACTACGCCGCCAACGAAACCCGCTGCCGGAGCGCCGTGCTGGAAGCCTACTTCGGCGAGGGCGATCCCGCGCCGTGCGGCGTCTGCGACATCTGTCTGGCCCGCCGGCGCGCCGCAAAACAAAAATCCGCGGACGCCGCCGGCAATGCGGCGGAAAGCCTGCGCAAAGAGGTGCTCAAACGGCTGGCCCAAGGTCCCGCCGACCCGCGCGAACTGGCCGACGGATTTCCGGGCGGCGTGCAGCGGACCGGCGAGGTGATCCGGCAGCTGCTCGACGAGGGCCTGCTCGCCACCGGCAAGGACGGGAAAATCAGGCTGAAATAACCCGGCGCCCCGACACCTGATCGCAAAAAGGTCTGCGAACATGTCGTTTTCCGGAAATAATTCCGTAATTTTGTGGGAACGTTCCATCGCATGACTACGACAAATAATTTTACCGATAAAATAAGCAACGAGGAGACCGCCGCGCTTCCCGCCATCGAATTCAAGGGCGAAATCCGCATCATCGAGCATGAGCGCGACATCGTGCCGGCCTGCAAGTTTCTGATGAAACAGGCCGTCGTGGGCTTCGACACCGAGACGCGCCCCTCGTTCCGTCCGGGCATAAGCTACCGGGTTTCGCTGCTTCAGCTCTCGACTCCGCAACTCTGCTTTCTGTTCCGGCTGAACAAGATTCCGCTGGCCAAGCCGATCCTTCAGGTGCTCGAAACCGACTCCATCCTCAAAATCGGCGCCGACGTGGCGGGGGGCCCCCCCCCCCCCCGCCCCGCCCCCCCCCTTTGGGACG
>OBWJ01000840.1_pt1 | contig 14579 bp, 10 predicted proteins | sample 1495181 | NCBI WGS metagenome assembly OBWJ01 (sample SAMEA2580041, study PRJEB22360) | human gut metagenome
GCACTTGGAAAACATATTGAAATAAAAATCTGTGATGACTGACAGATTTTTATTTCAATATAATCATAAATGATAGTATTATTGAGAATAAAAAGCGAAATGGAGGGAGAAAGATCGCAAGAAAATTAAGGGACTGGTATCCGGGAGCAATTTACCACATCATGCACAGAGGAGTGAGAAGAAAACCAATATTTGAAGATGAGATGGACCATCAGGTACTGCTGCAGATAATAAAGACGTCATTGAGTAAATATAGCTGTTGGCTGCATGCGTATTGTCTGATGACAAACCATGTCCATCTGTTGCTTGAAACAGGCGATATAGAAATCGGGAAGTTTATGAAATATATGTCAGAGTGTTATGCCATTTACTATAACCATAAGTATGGTTACAGAGGGCATGTTTTTGAGAGCCGGTATAAATCATGCCTTGTAAAAGAAGATGCTTATTTTCTCCAGACAAGCCGTTACATACATCTTAATCCGGTAAAAGCGCAGATGGCAGATTATCCGGAAGATCATTTATGGAGCAGCTATCGGACGATGATAGGGATTACGGATGATGGGATCACAGAGAAAAAGAAGACACTTGCGTACTTTCCGAAAAACAGTATTTATCAATACAGGGAGTTTGTGGAAGATATAGGACACAAATATATAGTGCAGGAACAGCATATCAGAAAAATGATAGGGGAAGATGAATTATGGCTACCGTGGTAAGAAGTTTTGCAATTCAGGGGATTGATGGGTATCCTGTGGATATAGAAGTAAAGATGCTGGAGGGACAGCCGGTGATATCGATCATCGGGCTTGGGGATCAGGCTGTAAAAGAAGCGGCAGAGAGGATCCAGGCAGCGATTGATGAGAGCGGTTATGTTTTTCCTAAAAAGCGTGTGATCATCAGTCTTGCACCCAGTGATAAAAAGAAAAGCGGTTCGCATTTTGATCTTGCAATGGCGGTTGGAGTGCTCTGCCAGAACGGAGATATAGTGGTGAAGAACCTGAAAGAATATGGCTTTATCGGAGAACTGTCATTAGATGGAAGGCTAAGAGCCTGCAGAGGGATTCTGCCGATGATCATTGCCGGTCAGAAGAAAGGAATAAAGAAAATTATTGTACCGGAGGCTAATCTTAAAGAGGCAGGACTGGTGCATGGAGTAGAAATTCTGGGATTTCATGATCTGACAGGCGTGATCCGCTGTCTTGAAGGAAAAACATCAGGGGGAGAAATCCAAGTGGATGAAAAGGAAAAAGGTTCGGAAGAATCAGGGACAGTTCTGGATTTTAAAGATGTTAAAGGACAGGATGAGCTGATAGAAGCGGTTGTTCTGGCTGCGGCAGGAGGACACAATATGCTGATGGTCGGGGAGCCCGGATGCGGAAAGACCATGATCGCGCAGAGGATTCCAACGATACTTCCGGAAATGACAGAGGAAGAATGTCTGGAAGTAACAAAAATATACAGCATTTCCGGTCTGCTTCCCAATGGACATGCCCTGATGAAATACAGACCGTTTCGTGCCCCGCATCATAATGCATCATTGAATGCTCTGATTGGCGGTGGTGCCTATGCAATGCCGGGGGAAGTATCACTGGCACATAATGGGGTACTGTTCCTGGATGAACTTGCTGAATTTTCAAGGCGGACCCTTGACGCATTACGCCAGCCGATAGAAGATAAAAAAGTATCTATTTCGAGAGTGAACGGAACTCATACATTTCCTTCCAATTTTATGTTTATTACAGCTATGAATCCCTGTCCGTGTGGTTATTATCCGGGTGCAAAATGTAAGTGTACGGATTATGAGATCATTAAATACAGGGGAAAGATCTCTGGCCCTATCATGGACCGGATAGATATACAGAAAGAAGTCCATCCTGTAGATTTCTTCGCAATAGCAGACCAGAAATCAGGGGCTTCATCGGAAGAATTGCGTACAAAGGTAGAAAAAGCCCGGAAGATACAGCAGGAGAGATATGCGCAGGAAAAAGGGATCAATTGTAATGCACAGATGACAACGGAACTCATACAGAGATATTGTGTGCTGGATAAAGACTCATTGAAGCTGCTGAGAGAGACAAGTGAAAAGTATGGATATAGTGCCCGTGTGATCCACAAACTCTTAAGACTTGCCAGGACCAGTGCGGATTTGGATGGAGAAGAAAAAATCCGTCAAAAAGATATAGAAAAAGTTCTGACGTGCCGGGAGCTGGACAAAAGTAATAGTAAAATGGTGGTGGTTAAATAATGATATACTGGATATGGCTTACGCAGATACCATTTATCGGGCCTGTTACAACCAGATACCTGATAAAAGAACTGGGAGATGCGGAAAAGATTTATCAGGCTGACTATGAAACCCTAAGTGAAATGTCAGGACTGTCTGCAAGACAAAGAGAAAGTACATCAGGAATCATTCATTGGAAAAAGCGAAGAGGATCATGGATGATTGTCAAAACAAAAATATCTCTATCTTATGCTGGAATGATGAGCGTTATCCCTTGCGTGCCAGAGAACCTGCTGATGCACCACCAATGCTATACTATAAAGGAAACATCAAGAAAATGGATCAGACAGTTGGAATAGTAGGTGCAAGAAGATGCAGCCAGAAAGCAAAACAGGAAACGGTATTTCTGGCATCAGAATATGCAAAGACCCGGATTGCAGTTGTCAGTGGAATGGCCAAAGGAATCGACAGCTATGCACATACTGCATGTCTCAACGCCGGTGGCTATACAATAGCAATATTAGGAAATGGTCTGGATATCTGTTATCCAAGTGAACACCATAAACTGATGAAATGTATAGAGGAAAAAGGTCTGCTCCTGTCAGAATACCCACCCGGAACTCCACCATCCAGATACACGTTCCCCAGAAGAAACCGCCTGATCAGCAGTTGGTCCGATAAATTAATCATAATCCAGGCCGGGAAAGGCAGCGGAGCATTGATAACGGCAGAATATAGCAGGAAATATGGGAGGAAAGTGGAAATGAAAGCGGAAATATAGAAAAACCATTGCGATTCAAGATGAAGATTGTTATAATAAATAAAAAACAGACGGAATGTAGAAAACAGAAATTGAGGAAGATAAATAAAAAATCCATTAAAGGACACGAAGGCTATGAATAACATATGTGAGAAGCTGTTAAATAATAGCTTTTCATATGTATTATTCATTTCTTTGATTTAAGTGAATGATTCTAGTAATTAATAGGAGATAAAATATATAAAGAACATGACTTTTTTTCGCCGTATCATTGGCATATTCAAAAGCCAGAATTGAATTTTGAATATAAAATTTACTGGTAAATGAAAAATAGTAATCAACATATAGCATCTACCGTCTGCTGACAACTATCCTAACACACAGGGAAGATGGGGATGTTCCAATAGACAACAATGCCAGCGAACGTGCGATCCGTGGATTCTGTATAGGGAAGAAAAACTGGGAGATGATCGATACGGTCAATGGAGCCAATAGTTCAGCGATCATCTACGGTATCGCAGAAACTGCAAAGGCGAATAACCTGAAACCTTTCAATTATTTCGAATATCTGCTTGCGGAGATTCCCAAACATGTAGATGACAAAAACACAGATTTTCTTGCAGAACTTCTGCCATGGTCAGATATGTTGCCCGAAAACATTAGAAAGCCGCAAAAAGCCAGCGGAAAATAAACAGACCGCAAAAGCGGTCTGCTATTTGTCAAGGTACTCGTATTCTACCGTTTACGCTACTTTCCCTCCGGGAGTTTTTTTGGTTCTGCCTGAAAAAATAATATCCACAAAAAAAGATATACACTTGTAAGACTGTAATTTTACGCTTATACTTTATACTAAAGTATGTAAAAACAGTACACTCATATGTTGGAGACCTTATATGGACTAGAAACAATGGAAACAGTTTGACTATGAAATCGAATTTCGATAATTTCCGTTAGTTATCAATCCAGGGGGTTATGAAGCGTATTAAGCGAAGGGCGCGACAGTGATTATTTATGAGCCGACATTAGAGGATGGAACTACTTTCTTTGGAAGCAGGATAGTGAATGATTTGGAGAAGTTTAAGGAACAGAGTCAGGCGATTATGGCTAACAGATATGACAGATGCCTGGATGATGTAAGGGAGAAAGTATATACCAGAGATTTATATGGAAGAGATTAACTGACAGAAGTTTGGATAATAATATAGCAAGCATCAATAAGACATTACAGCTTAATGACGAATTGCTCATGGTTTAGAAGAATTAAGTCAACATCATTAAATATTCTATAAATTCTAGCTTTCTAAAAATATTGTGATAAAGTATAATTATAATGTACGAATCTATAGGGAAGAAAAAGCAAGGAGGAATACAAAATGATAAAAATTAGCGAGATACTTGAGATTGGAAGCAATAAGAAATATATAGACAATTTGATTAAAGAGTGTAAGAAAGAAAATATAATTCCGTTTATTGGAGCCGGAATGTCGGTTCCTATATATGAATTGTGGGGGGATTTTTTTAATCGATGTGTCTAAGAAATCATTTGATTCAGAATTTCCTAAAAAGATTTGGAAGAGGATAGAGGCGGGAGAGTATGAATGCGCCGCATCAGATGTATTAGAAGAATTGGGCGAGGGAGAGTTTTATTCGGCGCTTACAGATGCATTCAGCAAAGAAAAGATAAAAACAGTTAAAAATATGGCAGTAAATTTGTTACCGGACATTTTTCATGGATTTGTAATAACGACAAATTATGATCGCATACTAGAAAAAGTATACAGAGACAATAATAATAGTTTTGAAGAAGTATCATATCATATAGATGAGAGTGATAGAATGAATGAACTTTGGACAAGAGGAAATGCTGAAAACCGACATTATTTATTTAAAATACATGGAGATATTGAAACTGAGAGAAGCCTTGTATTAACTGAGGAAAAGTATAAAGAAAAATATGCTCCGGGAACAATATTCAGAATAGCATTAGAGACAATCTTTAGAAATAAATCTTTTCTATTTTTGGGATGTAGTTTGAAAGGAGACAGGACAATACAATTGTATAAAGAGATAAAAAAGGAATCTAAATTGTATGGTTATGCTTTTGTTCAAAAACCAACAGATGAAAAAGAGGCACAAAAGCGGGCGAGAGAATTGAGCAATATGCTTATTCATCCAATCTGGTATCCGAAAACAGACGTAAAACATGAAAGTGTGAAGGTATTGTTAAGATATATCGGAAAGCAGGTAAATCAGGTAAAAAAAACAGTAAGTAGTAAGAAAAGAGATGTAAAATCTGCTGAAAGACAAAGTATAGAACTGTCTTATGAAGAAATTGGAGAAATTCTGAAAGAACAAAGGCTGGCTTTAAGTAAAGATATTGTATTAGGCCGGGAAGGATATAATATTGAAAACTTTGAAACAATGCTAAATTCTTTTTACATTTCTCCTAGAATTAAGAGGATTGGTAATGGTGAAGTATGTTCGGACTATGATGTTCAAAAAAGAATAAGCGGTGCAAGTAAAGGAAATATGATTCTGATAACAGGAGAAGCTGGAACAGGAAAATCCTGTTTCCTGAAAAAGTGTTTTCTGGAGGAGTTTAAACGAAGAAAAAAGGATACAATAGTATTCTGGGTATCAGCAGAATTGATAAATGAGAAAAAACCTAAGAATCAGTTCCATTTTTTTAATAAAATTTTGAAATTAAAATATGCAAAAAAGAATCGAGTAATTATTTTTATAGATGGCGTAGATGAGATATTTAATAATGAAAAGAAAAATGCAATTGAGTATATTGAGAAGCTAAGAGAATTGAATATATGTGTTATTTTAGGCTGTCGTAGAAATTATTATGGAAGAATATTTCAAAAAGTGTCTTTTACTGAAATCTATGAGATAGAAAACTGGAAGGAAGATCAGATAGAAAAATATGTAAAAAATTATCTAGGTTTCTGCAAAAAAGAATATTTATATCATGAAATTTTTGAGAAACAAAATTGTGAAAGTTTTTTGGTAAATCCGTTTCAATGTTCTATGTTATTACACTTAATTGTATCTTTGAAAAAAGAACAGATAGATGAAATAGGAAATATATACGTATTGTATGAAACTTTTTATAAATATTGGATTTATAGAGAGAAAGAGCGTACTGATAGTTTTTTAGAGATAAAGGATATAAATAATATACATTATAAAATAGCAAGAGAATTTTATCGCACATATAATAAAGCATTTTCTATTTCCAAAATATTGTCTCCAAAACAAAAAGAGTTGGATTGTCAAAATCAGGAAGTTATTATTTCTTTATTGAAGATGAGAAATTTATTCGAAGTGGAGTCGTGTGTTGCTGAAGGATTTATGCATATGAGTTTATGCGAGTTTTTGGTTGCCAAGAGCATAATAGATGCGTTACTTAGGGGCGGGATAAAATTAATACAAAGCTTTTCCTTACCATACAGACATTTTGAAATGGATTTTTTGGAAAATGGATTAAAGAGTCTGAAGCTGGAAGATGCGAGAAAGATAAAAGAAAATCTTGAGAATGCATATATTTTATTAATGCCTGAGAGTTTCAGAGAAAAACATTATCCTGATATGATAAAAGAGCAGAGATGGGAGAAAAGACTTGAACAAATTGGAAATAAAAAGTTACAGATAATAAGAGATCAGATGATTTTTTATTTGGGAAAACTACCGGAAATACTTATAGAAAATTCAAAGATTTTTGAGTATGCATTTGAGGAAGATGAAAGTATCCTGGTAAAGATAAGTGCGGCAACAGTTATTATAAATCATGATTTGAATTTTGACATTGAAAAAAAATATATAGATTATATTTTAAATGATGAAAATTGGGAAAAAACTTTGCGCTCATGGGTTGTTGTGTTTTGGCAGGATGTAATTTATGATGATCCTTATTCATATATGGATAAAGGTGGAAATTGGAATAATATTAAGCAACGTCGTATTGGAAGACTTCAGATGAAAAATACGGAAGATAATATAAAATATATGAGAACAAGGGCAATTGATTTGGCACAGCTATATATTTTTTATAGAAATAGAGGGTGGAATACATTAGATCAGAAAAACTATAATGCAATTATTAATTGTGATACTGAATTGGAATGTTATTCAATTCAAAAGAAAGAATTATTAAAAAAACTAAAGGAAATGTTTAAAGATGCGACCTTAGGTTTGTTTTCATAATTTTACAGAAGGCATAGTATTTATATTTTTTAAAATCTGAATGGATATATTTAATTTACTTTAGATTATAGAAAAATTGAGGAATTAAGTATGCACAAAAAAACCAGAGAGATTGTGCTGGAAAAATTAAGAAGTAAATTAATAGAATATTTGAAATTAATCGTATGGCCAAATTCGGTAGTCGAGGATGGCAGAAAGATTAAGATAATGGCATTAGATGTAGATTTCATGGAGACTGAATAAAAAACATAAAAGCAGTGTTCTCTAAATGAAATGGAGAGGATTATGGAGCTTATTTATTATTGGATTAATAAAAAGAAATGTATTCATGAGCAAGGTTTTTGTTTTTCACCGGAATATAATATTTCAATGCTGAAAGTGGAACAAGGAAAGTATGAATTAAAAATATCAAGGAAAAAAGAAAATAATGTGTTTCTTTCAGATGTTATATCAAATATAACAGTACTTGTTGGAGACAATGGAGCAGGAAAGACAACTCTGTTAAAAGAATTGTGGAGTTTGAGGTGTTATCCTTGTGAGAATGAAGATCGTGAGGAATACCAGGAGTTTAATAAAAACGAAAATGAGAAAAATAAGAATTTGATTATTCTTAAAAAAGATGATGGGCAGTTATATTTATATACCAATATTTATCAGAAAAATATTCAAATTCAGGGAGAAATTATAAAAAGCATATTTTATTTAAGTGACTATTCGAGTATTGCGAGCGAATTTATAAGAACTAGTGGAGAATATTTTGGATTTACCAAGATTTACATTTCAAATAGTTATTTTGATGATTTAAATGGAATGTCGACAAATGGAAAACTGGATGAATTGGCGATTACACCAGCAAGATTATTCTTTATTTCGAGTGCATTTTTTGAATTTATATGTCCTGATAAAACATATAACGAAAAGGTGAATGACTTTGGAAGATATAGCAATTGGCTAAAGCAAAATAAAGATCCAGATGAATTTCAGCAGATATGTGATTTAATGTTTTATAATTTTTTGATTGATGAGGACTTTATTAGTGATTATGAAGGATTTGTGCAAACCCAAATTAGAGTAAATATTTATCTGGCTTTTACAAGAATAGAGAGAGCAAAGATGGATGGGAAGATTCAGGAAAGTTTATGGGATATCGTAAAACCTGTATTAGATATTTTGCACTCTAAATGCATAGTCGATAAAGCGAAGGATGATTTGGGATATGTATTAAAAACGAATTTTATTTTTGAATGGGTTTTGGAAAATGGATTAGAGATGCTAAGTACAGATGATGATATTGAAGCGATATATACAAAAATAGTTTCTGTTCTTGGTACGAAAGATATATCAGCTGCTAATAATTTATATTTTTGCGATGCGGCGAATGAGATAAAAGAATTCACAGAATTGTTAGAAAATATTCCTTCGCTTAAAAATGACGTTCCCAAAAAGGATTTAGCTTATAAATCAGGCAGGGAAACGGAGAAATATTCAAGGGAAAATATATTAGAAGCAAGCAAATGGAAGGAAATTATACAGTATATTGCTGATAGAGTAAAGATAAGTGAGGAAATTTTTCTGGGGAAAAGACAATATGGAAGTTTTTTGCTTCGTTATTTGAATATAGACAATTTGATGTTTTCATCCGGAGAGCGGGTTTTTCAAAATGTAATGTCATGGATATACTTTCTTGGTTATTTTAACAAGTATATAGTGAAAAGTGAGCATCATACAAGGAAAGATTTGCTTATTTGTCTGGATGAAATTGATTTAAGTTTGCATCCTGCATGGCAGCGAGATTTCGTGGATTATCTTGTGGCATATATTAATAGTTGCTACAAAGAAAATAACGTCCAGATTATAATGACAACACATTCGCCACTTTGTCTTAGCAATTTTCCAAGCTCCAATATTATATATTTGCGAAAAACAGAAAATGGAACGGAAGTGGACCTTTCAGAACATAAGGAAACGTTTGGGACAAATCTCTATGAGATACTTGATGATGCATTTTACTTGGGATGTGATTCAATGGGAAGGTTTGCAAGGAAATATATTCAAAAAGTTATAGAAGAAATCATGGAGCTTTCTTATTTGAATCAGGAAGATTATTATAGATATAAGCAAAAAATTGGATGCATAGGTGATACATTGATCAGGAATAAATTAGGGGAACAGCTATCGAAAAAATTAAAAGAAACGGAAGGTCAGAGGGTAGCGGTTGATGCAATTGATAAAGAAATAAAACAACTTGAATTGAGAAGAAAGAAAATTACGGAGGAAATGAGTGGTTCCACTAAAATATCAGAAGAATGAAAATCTTGAGAAAAAGTATTATAAATTAATTACGCAATCAAGAAATGAGAGATTTATTGAAGAGATAGATGAGAAATGCCAATGCTATTTGAAAATGCCATTTAAGAATCTTGTCTGTGCATCACCGGAAGAATTAGAACAGTTACATTCTAATGTGAAGGATAGAACGGATTATGGGCAGATGAAAGATGCCTTTAAGCATATCTCATCTATAAAACAAAACAATTATATAGTTAGTATTTTGTTTCAAAATATGCCTAAAGAGGCTAAATTGTTAATTTATGAACAGGTGGGCCAGAATGTTTGCCTTTATTGCAACAGGAATTTTATTGAAGATTTAAAAATTGTTAAAAATAGAAATGGCAGGAAACCTGTTGGGACTTTTGAATTAGACCATTTTTATTCAAAAGATGAATTTCCAATGTTTGCGGTTTCATTTTACAATTTGATTCCGGTCTGCGGAACTTGTAATAGAATAAAAAGTAATACAGTTTTTAACATAAATCCGTATTTAATGTATGATAAAAAAGATAATATTTCATTTGAATATAATATTCTCGGCAGCAATTACATGGAAAATGAAGATGAGTTAGAAATTAGAATAAAATCTTCGAGTAAAGAGGCTTTGGAAGATGCTCAAAACCTTCGATTAGAGGAAATATATAATCGTCATAAGGATATTGTTCAGGAAATAATTAAGAAAATGAAATATTATAACTCGGAATATATAGAATGTCTGTTTAAAGACACAGGGGCACTGTTTCAAAGTAAAGATGAATTATATCGTTTGCTATATGGAGGATATGCCAATCCAGATGAATTCGGGAAAAGACCGCTATCAAAATTTATAAAGGATATTTATCAGAATACAAAAGAAGTATTGGATGGATTTGATATTTTTAGTGATATTGATACATAATGAAGAAGCTAAATCCATACCCCTGGATAGTCCTGTGTGATATTGTGGATGACTGAGTCAATGGAGAATTCCTGCTATCTGTGTTTTAACAGTAGAGTCATTCGAGCGAATTACACGAAGTCATGTTAGAAATGTTGTTGGAGCGATTATCTCAGAGATATGGGAAGATAAAAAGGTACTGATTATTGAGGATTAACATTTTACCGTTCACAGTATTTTAAAGATACGAATGTGGATAGTAAGTAAATTGGGTGTGAATGGGATATAGGTAAGAGACATATAATTTAGATTTACGATAATTGTATTGAAGTGGGGAAGAGAAAATGATTGTTAAATGGTTAGACTTTTCAGATTTGCATTTTGAGTATACAAATGTTGATACAGTGAATATTAGAGACAATTTATTAAGTACTATTTCAGATAAAGAGTTAGATGCTGATTTTATTTTAATGTGTGGTGATTTTTTTTATCAAGGGAAAACTGACGAGAGCAGAATAAAAGCTTGCGGAGATTATATACATAAAATTATTAGTAGTGCAGGATGTGATAAATCTTCCGTATACATGACACCTGGAAATCATGACTTGGTTCGAAGCAATGAAAGAAATCATCTTTTAAGTTATTATACTAATATTAATTATGAAACAGGCAAAAAGAAAACAGAAGTAGAGCACGAATTAGATGCAAATGCATTTAAAAATTTAAACAATGGTAGTCCAGATAGCTTTTTGGGGTATGCAAAACTATATAAGAAAATAACTGGAAAGGTGTTTAAGGGAAATCATGAATGTATAGAAAAAGACAGTTACCGTATATTAAATATTAATACAAGTATTTTGGCCGGAAGTGCTTATGATGAGGGGAATTTATCTGTATATTGTGGACCATTACTGGAAGAATGTAAAAAAATAAAAAATGATGACAAAATAAATATTGCATTTATGCATCATGGTGTAGAATTTTTAAAAAAGACGGAGAGAAGAAAATTTGAACAGTTAATGGAATCACATTATATTGATATTGTTTTTTCGGGACATAGCCATGATATTGGAATTCGAACATATGATCATACTGGTAATCGCATGAGACAGTTTACATGTGGTGGTCCCTTAAAGGATGGATATAATAAACCGAGTTTTTATTATTGTATTTATGACAGCGACACCCATGAATTAAAATGTTATTTATATACGTATAATGATGAGATACAGGATTGGAATTTGGCAAATACAGAAAGAGCGTTTAAGGATGGAAAATGTTCTTTCATTCTTCCTCGCTTTCAAAAAAAATCGAAGTATTTTGATACGACACGTGACAGGGAATTAGATGGCAGAAAGAATCTTCAGGATGATTATTTAAAACAATTTGGAATAGTAGCTGCATTGCCTTTAAAAGAGTTTATCAGAAAAAGAAATGTAATGATACAAAATGCTAAGGGAAATATTATATTAGCAGGACAGTCACTGGAAAACGCTTTTGATATTCGTGAAGATAATGAAAGTATTGTAAACAGTATTAAGCATAATAAAAACATAAAAAACATAGACATATTTCTTACAGATCCGATTATGTTTGATTCTGCTACAGAGGTTGAAGTAGGAGATACTCCTATTTCTCGTATCGGAACGACTATGCATACAATTTTGTATGATATATACAAAGAATTGGAAAAAGACCAGTCTATTAACATTTACTTCATACCTTTAGTACAATTGGATCATATGGTATTTGTAGATGATTTGTTGTTGCTACGCCACACTTTATTATGGACGAATGATAGTCACTATAAGGCAACTCCATTAATATGCAAAAGAATTGATAAAAACAGTACTTTAGACAGAATAATTGTTAATTCGGCAATGTATAATGTATATGCGGAATATATAAATAGATTAAAAACTGATAGTATGGTAATAGAAATCAAACAATATGGAAATTCTGCTAAAAATGAAACGAAGGCTAAAAAATCTCATAGAGAATGGAGAGAACGATTGTATTATTTGAGAAAGTCTAAAAAATTAAAAGGACAAATTATAATGCATAAGTTGTATCGTTCGCAGCTAATAAGTGATTTGCATTCGACATGGGATCCAAGATTTAGATCGTTTTCAGCTGAAATTAATTGGGGAGATGAAGGAGAAAGTGGATTTTTTAATCCGGACAAATTAGATGGAAAAATAGATTCTCCAGATAAGCTATATGACGCATCAAATTTATTGAATGATGACACTCAAAAAATATTGTTACCATACATAAAAGAAACAGAACATTTATTGAATGGGATGGTGAAGCGATACGATAAGTGTGGTGAAGCACATATTTTCCCATCTCTGGATGTTGGATTTCCGAATAATATTCTTCGTCTGGCTGGTGGCTTTGCAACGGGGATGCTTGTCGTCTGGAAATCGGGAACTCCTTTAGTTCCAGTTGACACAACAGTGAATGTGTGCTCTAGCAGCTATTATGAATTTGACGAATCAGCGTTGAAAGGAAGAAAAGTGTCGGACTTTTTCAATCAGAAAATTATCCAGAATATTATAAATAAGGGATCTGTTAAAGAAGGATTGGCATTTAGTTTTAATACAGGAAATCATTTTATTTTGTTGAGTAAAAGCAGAAATACAGGACATTATTTCTTAGTTCTCCATTCTTCGGCAAAACAGTATAAAGATACATATTTAGGGTTATATCCGAAACCTCATAACTGGTATAGCAATCTGATAAAAACTTATCAGGAAAAAGGAAGTGACAGATATATTCACTATTTGAAGGACGATGAAGCATTACGATTTATTAGTATAGCCCGTTCTCTGAACGAACAGAACAGAGATATACATAATTGGTTTGCATCTGAAATTTTTGGCGATATCAAACCTATTCAGCAAAAAACATATCACCATTATGGCATGCCGACAGATTATTCCATTGCGATTGGAACATATGTTGTGGATGAAAGGGATGTAGTGCCAATTTTTTCAAGAGAGGGATATCCGATTTTTTTGTTTAGACCTTCTAGTAATATGTGGAGTATTGTTTTGGAGGGGAAAACGAAATATATTATTCCTCATGGCTGGGGACAGGAATTAAGATACGATTATTTTGCGAAGCAAATTCAGAAAGAAGACTTTAAAAATGGAAAATTAAGTATTAAAAATGGAAAATTTGTTTTGTCAAATTCTCAACATGGTTATTATGAAAAAAAATTTGATATTGATTATTCGGCCAGATTTAACAAGAAACAAGTAGGAGTTAGAGATTTATACAAAACAGATAAATTTGATGGAAAAAATATTTTTGGAGATACACCATATATCAAAGGTACTATAGAGGAAATATTAGATCCGGTAGCGCTTTTTTCGAGCGATACAGAAGGAGCGGTTAAATATTATGTTTCGGGAGAAGAAAATTAATGGGGAATTTATATTTTCTTAGACATTGCAAGACACAATTTAATGCAGATGGAATGATTTCTGGATGTTTGGACTCAGAATTGATTGAAAATGAAATCACTTATCAAGAAGAAATGATGAATTGGGATAATGTGACGATTTTTTCTTCAGATTTAATGAGGTGTAAAAAAACACTGGGAATATTGTTGGAAAATATCCGGATTAGTCCTGTAATTGTATATACTTCGGCGCTTCGTGAACGGAATATGGGATTATTTGAAGGAAAAAGAAGAGCGGATTTGCAAAAAAAGTATCCTCAATACTTTATAAATCAAAGATTTTGTCATCAGTTTACCCCACCGCAAGGGGAAAGTTTTTATGATTTTTTACAGCGCGTAGATGGATTTATTAATAATGAGTTTTTGCCATATAAAAATAGAAATGTCCAAGAAAATTTTATAATATGTGCACATAATCAAATATTAAAACTGTTGTATTGTAGACTTCAGAATGTGTCCATCGAAGAAAACTGGATGAGTTTAGATTTTCCTAGCGGAACAGTTGTGAAAATATATCCTTAACTTTCTGAAAAAAATCAGGCGTAATCGAATAACCTGAAATTATTGTAAGTGCCTCAAAACATGGCGTAGTGTAAACCAGCAGAGTTCCTGCTATAATACCTACATCAATGTTTGAGGCACTGTAAACGGTAGAATAAAACATTTGGGTCAGACCCCAATGTGGTCAATTTACCGTCAACTTAAG
>OBWJ01000843.1_pt1 | contig 14523 bp, 12 predicted proteins | sample 1495181 | NCBI WGS metagenome assembly OBWJ01 (sample SAMEA2580041, study PRJEB22360) | human gut metagenome
GGAGCACGCTTTTCTTCGGCGCAGGAGCGCTGGCGCTGGCCGTCACAACGGCGGATTACGTCGTCCGGCGGACGACGGGCCGGGATTTGACGCTGATGCTGGTCCTCGCCGGGACGGTCGCCGGGCTGGCCGCACTCTATTTCCATTACAGAAGTCACCGCACGGTCACGGCCAACGACCGGACACTGATGAACGTCTGGGCCTATGCGCTCGGCGTATGTCTCTACACTGCGGGATACGTAGCCGCGGGCGACGGACTGCAGCTGCCCGTCATGGGACTGCTGACCATGGGCGCAGCCATTGCGGCGGGCGTCACGGGCGAACTGTTCCGCCGCAGCGAGACCAACCGGTCAAACCAGAGCGGATCGCTGGGCGGACTGCTCTTCATCAGCATTGCGGGGGCATTTCTCGCCGCATGGATTTTCCGGGCCGCAGCAGCAGGAGAGACCGTCTCCCAATTCATACTCACCCTTGCGGCAGCCGTCATCCTCTTCTTCGGAACGGGAATCGTGCTGCGCTATAACGAACGCAGGAACCGTGTTTAAAGAACTCAACCCCCTGCTGCATTCCGAACTGCGTCTGGCCGTGATGTCGATCCTCATCGGGGTCGAAAGCGCCGATTTCGTCTTCATCCGGCAGCAGACCGGAGCCACGGCGGGCAACCTTTCGGTACAGCTGGACAAGCTGGCGAAAGCGAATTACATCGAAATCGAAAAGACCTTCCGGGGCAAGATGCCCTGCACCGTCTGCCGCATCACCGACACGGGACGCGACGCCTTCGCCGAATACGTCGCGGCGTTGCAGACCTATATCCGGAAATAAAACGCCCGCCGGATACAAGAGACCCGCGGGAATTTTTATTGCGGCCAACAATTACAGCGTACAGAAAAACGTCACCAGAAACGGAACGCTGAAATCGAGCGTGCAGCCGTGGAAAATCGAAACCACGGCATAGGGCTTTCCGGCCGCCTGCGTGATGACGGGCAGCGTGGTGTCGAAGGTGGTGCAGGGGTGGAGGGGGCCCCCCCCGCCGTCCGAGCCGGCCGCCAGCGGTCCGCACCAACGGGCGACCAGCGGCGCGGCCAGCAGCGTGAAGATCTCGCGCATGACGTTGCATAGCAGAGCGACGGTTCCCAGTTCCGCGCCCCGGAAATCGGCGATAAAGATGCTCGACAGCGAATAATAGCCGAAACCCGAACCGACGGCCAGCGTATCGGTCACGGCCAACGGCGGGGGGAAGGGGGGCGCGGGGGAAAGGGAGTCCCGCCAGCGTTCCGACGGCAGTCATCACGGGCAGCAGCGCCAGCCGCGGATCGAGCCGCCGGACACGTCCCGCAAGGGTTTCATCATGGCCCAGCGTCACGCCGACACAAAACATCAGCGCATAGAGAACATACGTGCTGACGCGCGCCCCGGCGACATCGAACGGCACGAGAGCGAAAAGTCCCGCGACGCATCCGGCGACGAAGAAGGCGACGATCACCAGACTCCCTTTCAGTGCATTCCACATCGACAGCGGCTTTTCCGGATCGGATGCCGGACAAGCAGGCGCGGGCGTCGGCTCGCACGCCGTCGGTTCCGAAGATTGGGGAGAACACGGCGCGCGAAACAATGCCGGCTCCGAAGGTTCGGGCGAGCATGACACGCGACCCACCGCTGAATCCGAAGGTTCAGCAGAGCATGACGCGCCACACGCCGCCGGATTCGGGAACGTTTCGGAAGATATATCCGCAACAGTCCCGGAAGAGCAATTCGCACCGCAGCCCCCGCCTCCGGTCCCAAGTTCCCGGCCCGAAACAGAGCCTGCAGATGCCGGATTTGCCCCGGTGCCCTCCGTCCCGGAAGCACTGCGGCCCCGGATACGCCGCCACAACAGCCACGAAGCCCCGATGCTTCCCGCGACCGAGAAGACGAAGATCACGAAGGCGGTACGCCCCAGCGTCGCCATGCCGCCCACGACGGCGGGATCGGAACCGACCTCCAGTCCGAGCAGGAACAACAACGCCCAGATGATGACGGCGATCAGCCGGGAGACGAAGGCGAGGCGCCGGCTTTGCAGCAGGCGCCCCGTGACGATTCCTCCGAAAATGACGGCGAAAAGAACAAGCATTGCCTACTCCTGCTTCGCCGTGAGTTTTTCGATCTGTCTTTCAGCTTCGGCGCTGAGTTTGTCGGCCTGCTTCTTGGCCTCTTCGACCAGCTTGTCGCCCGCTTTCTCGGCCGCCAGCTTCGCCAAAGCGCCCTTCTCCTTGGCGCCGTCCACAAGTTTCGTGCGCTGCGCTTCGGCGGCTTCGACCAGCTTGTCGCCGGCACGTTTGGCCTCCTTGCGCAGGTTGTCGGCCTGCTTCTGAATCTCCTCGCCGAGCGATTCGCTGCCCGTAAGCTTCTGAATCTGCTGGTCAATGACGTTCTTCACGGCCTGCTCGGCCGCTTCCTTCACGCCGAGCGTGATCTTGGGCGAGGTGAACGTGCCGCCTATGCCGACATTGACCGACTCCAAGATCCCGCCCGCAGAACCCGCAGGCAGGGCCACCTTGGCCGTATAGTCGATGGTCTGGTCGAGTCCCGTCGAACCGGACATATTGATCTTTATGTCGCCCATCTTCAGGTCGAAAGGCTGGGTCGTAACCCGGCCGTCCCTGATCGAGAAACGGACGGCGACATCCTTGGCTTCGATTTTCCGCAGCTTGTCGTTGTCGAGCGCCTTGGCCAGCGCATCGAACGCTTCGAGGTTCTGGATACGGATGTTCGCCGACTTGATTTCGCCCGTGGCGCTGAGCGACTGCAGGTCGGGTTCCATCTTCGGATCGAGCGCGGTCGTCATGTCGAGCGACAACGAATAATCGCCGCCCGTTTTGGCGAACAGCGGCACGAGTTTCTGCACCATCTCCAGCTCGTCGAACGTCTTGGAGAACGAAGCGCCCGAAAGTCCCAGCGACAGCTTCAGCGCCGGACGCTGCGGATCGGCCGCCGTCGAATAGCTGCCCGAAGCGGTCGCCGAACCTGAACGACCTGCAGTCAGCCGTTCGAGCGAAAGGGCGCCGCCGGCCACGCGCATCTCGCCCGATATGCCGGATACGGTCATTTTCTGGAAGAGCACCTTCTGCAGTTCGGTATTGAGCGAGAGGTTCAGGTTGCGCGGCACTTCGAGGGCCTGCGCCGGTTCGGAGGAAGTCCCGGCCGACAACGTCTCCGGGGTCTCCTCCGGTGCGGAATCGGGCATGACGTTCATCATTTCGTTCAGGTCCAGCAGATCGGACTTCACATAGAGACGTCCCGAAAGCATGTCGCCCCGCAGCAGGTAGCCGATGTAGCCTGACAGCTGGCCGTTGGCCGCCAGATCGCTCCGGCCTATCGTAAGGCCGAGTTCGCCGAGCGTCATGGCCGCGGGCGTAATGGTCGCTGCGGCACGGCGGATATGGACCGCAGGCAGTTCGGGCATGGTCAGACCCAGCCGCTCGACGACGAACGTTCCCGACGCGCCGATCCGCTCGTAGCGGCTCTTTTCGATGTCGGACATACGGCCCGAAACCTTCACGTCGGCGGTAATCAGGCCGCTCAGTTCCATCCCCTTTTCTAGCGGATACACCTCTTTGACGGCCCCCAGATCGACACGGCCGTCCACCGCGGCACGGAACGTCGGGTCGCTGACCAGATTGGTCGCATAAGCCGACGCCGAAAGCGAATTCCCGGCCATCCGGAGCGTGAATTTCGAGAGGTCGATTTCAGTCTTATCCGCCACGCCGCCGGGATTGGCGATCCGGACGTCGATGTTGATGCCGTCCACCGCCTTGGGCAGCGACGAGTACTGGAAACTGCCGTTGCGCACCTCCGTCCTGAGCTCGAACGCCGGAAGCGCCGCACCGCGCATTTCGCCGCGCGCCCAGAGCGCCATCGAAAGTTCGCCGCCGGCCGCAAGATTACGGAAGTCGCGGGTGTAGAAGGCCGGAACGAGCGAAAGCACGTCCTTGAACTGCACCTTGTCGCAGCCGGCCGTGACGTCCATGGCCACGGCGTCGTCTTTCAGCTCCACCCAGCCGTCGAGACCTACCTCGATGGCGTTCAGGCGCAGTTTGTTCTGCGAGAAGGTAAAGCGGCTGTTCGCCAGATCGGCCGCAATCACCGCATCCAGCTCCGCTTCGGCGCCGCTGAGCATCGGAATACCGCCCGAAACCAGCCGCATGCCCTTGGCCGTCAGCCGCAGGTCGAGGTCGGTCTGGTCGGCCGACATGTCGCCCCGCAGGCGAAGTGACAAAGGTGCGGTCGAGAAGCGCATGCCCGTCGAATCGTCCTCGTAACGGATCGCCGCGTCGCTGATCCTGAAGTCGCGGACCGAAAGGCGGAACGACGAAGGTTCCGCATCGGCGGGGGTCTCCTCTTCGCCCTGAGCCTCTTCCGAAGCCTTCACAACGTCCCAGTTCACCCTGCCGTCGGCAAGTTTGTGCGCATGAAGCGCAGGCTCCGAAAGAATGATCTTCGTCACCTCGAACCCCTCGTCGCCGAAAAGCGACATCACGTTCACGACCACCGAAATCCGCTGCGCGGCGACGATCGTATCGCCCGCGAAAGGCTCCTCGCCCACCAGCGTCAGTCCCTTCAGGTCGAGCGAAGCACGGGGAAAATGGCGCAACAGGCTGATGTCCAGCTTCTCGAAATCGAGCCGCGCATCGAGCATCGCATTGGCCTCACGCTTCACAATCTCGGCGATCTTGCCCCGCAGCACCATCGGCGCCACCAGAGCGATCACCAGCACGACGGCCACCACGATGGCCGCAATCTTCACGAATTTTTTCATCACTTATCTGTTTTAAAGGCGAAAACCGTGGTTTCCACCTCTTCGAATCCGACTTTGCGATAAAGCGCCCTAGCGGCTTCGCGCGCCGGGTTCGACGTCAGCATCACCTTCCCGGCGCCGATGCGGGCCGCATGCTCCACGGCGGCGCGCACCAGCGCATCGCCCGCGCCGCAGCCGCGTGCCGCGCCGTCCACCACGACGTCCTCGATCCACGCCTTGCGCCCCGAAGGCGCATCGTACCACGCCAGCGTCAGCACCCCGACGATGCGTTCCCCGGCCACGGCAGCCAGCAACTCCCCGGTTTCGCTTCCGGCCACACGCCGCAACACCTCGCGGGAGGGCGCGCCCAGCCGCGGCGAAAGCTGCGGCATCAGCCGCGCGAACGCCTCTTCGAGCGCATCCGAGACTTGGGTTATCCGTCGTATCTCAACCGTCATAACATCCGATTTTCGGGCAAAGTTAATCTTTTTTTCACAACAGCTCCGCCGATCACCCTCGCCGGAGTCCGCAGAGCCGCAATTTACTCAACAAAGTTAATATTTTCGTCCGAATCTTTGGGGCATGTCTCGAAAAAAGATTACTTTTGCGTCGCATCGGTTCCCGAAACGCCCCGGAAGGGCGCGGGGATTAAAAGGGAATGCCGTGAAATCCGGCAACAGTTCCCGCTGCTGTAAGTTACGCAACATGTTCCGGCACTCTTTGGCCACTGTCCTCCGGGACGGGAAGGCGCCGGAACGGTAACGAGTCAGAAGACCTGCCGCATGCCGTTCAACCAATATGCACCCTGCGGAGAATGGGGCGCAGCAGACCGTCGCCGACACCGGCATCCGACACGTCAGCCCGTACCAGCCGCAGTCATTTGAAAGCCGATGAAACGCGTTTTACGACATATGGCGGTTTTATGCGCCGGCGCAGGATTCTGCTGCGCCTGCATGGACTACGGACCGCTGCATGAAGAGCCGTTCGCGCAGTCGCAGCGCGGCGTGTTCATCACGTGCGAGGGCAACTTCGGCTGGGACAACGCTTCGCTGTCGTTCTACGATCCTGCGGCGCGAACTGTCGAGAACGAAATCTTCATCCGCGCGAACGGCATGAAACTGGGCGACGTCGCCCAGTCGATGACCCTCCACAAAGGGCGCGGATACGTCGTGGTGAACAATTCGGGCGCGGTCTATGTCATCGACCCGGCGACTTTCCGCGTCACGGGAGTGATCGAAGGGGTCGTCTCGCCGCGTAACATCCACTTCCCCAACGACACGACGGCCTATATCACCGACCTTTACGATCCGCGCATCACGGTCGTGGATTCCCGCAGCAACCGTATCCGCGGCCGGATTCCGATGAACGGCCACAAATCGACCGAACAGATGGTGCAGTGGGGCGACGAAGTGTTCGTAAACTGCTGGTCGTACGACGACAAGATTCTGGTCGTGGACGCCGCACGCGAAACGCTGGTGGACTCGATCGAGGTCGGGCCGCAGCCCTCGTCGCTGGTCCTCGACCGCTTCGGCAAGCTTTGGACCGTCACCGACGGACGCACCGCAGGCATTCCGGCGGCGCTCTACCGCATCGACGCCGCTACGCGCCGCGTCGAGCAGACCTATACGTTCGCCGCGGGCGACCATCCCTCGTCGGTCACCCTCAACGGCACGCGCGACACGCTCTACTTCATCAACCGCGACGTCTGGCGCATGCGGGTCGATGCCGAGGAGCTGCCCGTCACGCCGTTCCTGCCCTATACGCAGACCACCTATTACGAAGTGGCGGTCGATCCGCTGACCTCGGAGGTCTACGTGGCCGACGCCATCGACTACGTCCAGCACGGCGTGGTCTACCGCTTCACGGCGCGGGGCGCGGCCGTCGACACGATACGCGTCGGCATCACCCCCGGATCGTTCTGTTTCAAACCGTAAAAAACATTCGAAAAAGATGAAAAAATACGCATTCCCTCTGGCGGCTTTTCTGCTGGCCGCCTGCAACTCCGGCGAAGAGGTCACGACCACGCAGACGGACGAACCCGTGGCCCGGATTCTCGAATACACTCCCGCACCGGGACAGTTCATCAACGAAGAGGCGCGCTCCGGCGGCGCGTTCGACAACGTGGATACGCCGGAGAAAGCCTGCCGGTACGCTGCCGCGCGTTTCGCCGAGAACAACTGGGTTTCGCTCGGCGGATGGGGCGGATACCTCGTCGCGGCATTCGCCGAGCCGGTACCCAACACGGGCGGTTACGACCTTTACGTCAAGGGCAACGCCATGAACACCTCGTCCGAGCCGGGCGTCGTCTGGGTCATGCAGGACGCCAACGGCAACGGAGTGCCCGACGACACGTGGTACGAGCTGAAAGGCAGCGAGTACGACAACGCCGCTACGATCCGGGGGTATGCGGTCACCTACACGCCGCTCGCCGACGGCTCCGCCGCATGGACCGACGACCGGGGCGGCAGCGGCACGATCGACCGGATGGACGAACATACGCAGGCCTCCTACTGCCCGGCATGGATCGAGTCCGCCGACCTGAAATTCACGGGCACGCGGCTGCGCGACAATGTCGAACAGGCCGACGGACAGTGGAGACCTCAGGCGTTCGCATGGGGCTACGCCGACAACTTCTCGACGGTGGACCGGATCGGCACGACCAACCGCCTGCGCATCAGCGACGCCGTGACGGCCGACGGTTCGCCCGCCAACCTGCAGCAGATCGACTTCATCAAGGTGCAGACGGGCGTGAACGCCAAAGCCCCGCTGATCGGCGAGATTTCGACCGAAGTGTGCGGCATCGGCTGCTACCGGACCGTAACCAAACGCAACTGACCGCGTGCTGCGCACCGCGACGATACTCCTCTGCCTGACCTGCGCCCTGCCCGCCGCGGCGCAGCGTGACTCGACGGCCCGCACCATCGCCATCGAGTCGGTCGATATTTCGGGACGCCGCCCGATGAAGGAGATCGGCGTGCAGCGCACCGAGCTGGACACGCTCGTCCTGCGCGAAAACATCACCGCATCGCTGGCCGACGCGCTGGCGACGGGTTCGACCATCTTCATCAAATCCTACGGCCGCGCAACGCTCGCGACCGCCTCGTTCCGCGGCACGGCGCCCTCGCACACGCAGGTGACGTGGAACGACATGAAGGTCAATTCGCCGATGCTCGGACAGGTCGATTTTTCGCTGATACCCGCCTATTTCATCGACGACGCGACGATCTATCACGGAGCCAGCTCGGTGGGCGTCACCGGCGGCGGGCTGGGCGGCGCGGTGACGCTGGCGACCAAAGCCCCCGCGGAGCAGGGATTGGGGCTGCGTTACGTGCAGGGCATCGGGTCGTTCGCCACGTTCGACGAATTCCTGCACCTGACCTACGGAGGCGCGCGGTGGAGCAGTTCGACGCGCGTGCTCTACAGCACCTCGGACAATGATTTCCGCTTCCGCAACTACAACTCGAAAGAGTTCGTAACCGACGACGACGGCCAAATCGTCGGCGAATATTACCCCCTGCAGCGCAACCGCAACGGCGGATTCCGCGACCTGCACGTCATGCAGGAACTCTATTACACCACGCGCGGCGGCGACCGGTTCTCGCTGGCGGCATGGTACCTCGATTCGCACCGCGGACTGGCGATGCTCACGTCCGACCGCAACAAAAGCAAACAGAAACAGAATACGCAGGACGAGCGCACGCTGCGGGCCGTGGCAGGCTGGGAGCGGCTGCGCAACGGACTGAAACTCGGCGCACGCGCGGGTTACACCTACACCGATCTGCGCTACCTGCTCAAGCAGGACCCCGAAGGCAAAGGGCAGTTCGTCGTCAATACCGACGCCCGGAGCCGCATTCACACGCTCTTCGCCAAGGCCGAAGCCGAATATGCGCTCGGCGAGAAGTGGCTCTTCTCGGCCAACGCCGCCCTCCATCAGCACCGGGTGCGCAGCGGCGACCTCTCGGTGATCGGCAACAACGGCCTGCGGGCCGATACGCTCTACCGGCAGGAGCGGTTCGAACTTTCGGCGTTCGCCGCCGTGAAATGGCGTCCCGTGCCGCGGCTGGGCGTCGCCGCCGACCTGCGGTGGGAGTTATACGGAGACCGTACCACGCCCGTCATCCCGGCGCTGTTCGCGGACTACGTGCTCTCGAAACGCGGCAGCGTGGTCGTCCGGGCTTCGGCCGCCCGCAACTACCGCTACCCCACGCTCAACGACCTCTACTTCCGTCCCGGCGGCAACAAGAACCTCAAACCCGAACGGGGCTGGACGTTCGACGCGGGCTTGGAAACGACGCTCAAAGGCGACGCCCGTTCGCTGCGCGCGTCGGCCACGGCGTTCGATTCGCGCATCGACGACTGGATACTCTGGATAGGCAGTCCCAAACTGGGTATCTACACCCCGATCAACATCCGCCGCGTCCACAGTTACGGCGTCGAAGCCAAACTCTCGGCCGAAGCCGAGACTTCGGGCGGCTGGCGACTGCTCCTCGACGGCAATTTCGCATGGACCCGTTCGATCAACCGGGGCGATCCGTTCAGCCCGGCCGACGAATCGGTCGGCAAACAGCTCGTCTACATTCCCGTCTATTCGGCGGCCCTCACGGCGCGCGTCGAGTGGCGGCGGTGGGAGCTGACCTACAAATGGAACTGGTACAGCGAACGTTACACCATGTCGAGCAACGACCTCGGCGTCTTGGGCCGCGTGAAACCCTACTTCATGAGCGACCTCTCGCTCGAAAAGGGACTCGACTGCAAATGGGCGTCGTTCTCGCTCAAAGGCTGCATCCACAACCTGCTCAACGAGGAGTACGAATCGGTGCTTTCGCGCCCCATGCCGCGGCTCAACGTCTCCTTTTTCATCGGCATAACCCCCAAATTCGGCAAACGATGACGCTGCGTGAACAACTGCTCGAACTCACCGAGCCTAAATACATGAAATTCACCTCGGCGCTGATGCCGGGCGTCGAAAACGTGCTGGGCATACGCCTGCCCGTATTGCGCAGCATCGCCAAGGAGATCGCCGCCGGGGACTGGCGCGCATATCTGGCCGAAGCCGAGGATTTCTATTTCGAAGAGCGGATGCTGCAGGGGCTGGTGATCGGCTATGCCCGGTGCGAACCCGCCGAAAAGCTCGCACACGTGGCCCGCTTTGTACCCAAGATCGACAACTGGGCCGTCTGCGACTGCTTCTGCTGGCGGCTCCGCGCCGCCGAGCGGCAGCCGATGTGGGAGTTCATACAACCCTATTTTCACGCGCAGGCCGAATACGACGTGCGTTTCGCCGTAGTCATGGGATTGGGCAATTTCGTCGATGAACAGCACCTCGAAGCGTTTCTGCGGCAGCTCGACGGCATCCGCCACGAAGCCTACTACGCCCGCATGGCCGTGGCATGGGCGGTGTCGGTCTGCTACGTCAAATTTCCGCAGCGCACACACGCTTGGCTGGGAAGCTGCTCGCTGGACGACTGGACCTACAACAAATCGCTGCAGAAAATCATCGAGTCCTACCGCGTGAGCGACGCCGCGAAGCAGGAAATCCGGGCGATGAAACGCCGCCGGTAAAAAGCGTGCGCGGCTCCCGCACAAAGCGCCGGAAATATCCGCCGTCCCCGCAGAAAAAGAGCCGGGGCGGCGCGTTTTTGCAAAATAATGCTACCTTTGTATAGAAAATCCGAAAACAAGGCCCTATGCGCAAACTGGTAATCATTCCGACCTACAACGAGAAGGAAAACATCTCGGCGATGATCGACAAGGTCTTTTCGCTGCCCGAACCTTTCGAACTGCTCGTCATCGACGACGGTTCGCCCGACGGGACGGCTGAAATCGTCAGGCAACGCAGGAAAGAGTTCCCCGAAACGCTTCACCTGCTGGAGCGCAGCGGCAAACAGGGGCTGGGAACGGCCTATCTGACGGGGTTCCGCTGGGGACTGGACAACGGATTCGACTACATTTGCGAAATGGACTGCGACTTCTCGCACAATCCCGACGATCTGGTGCGGCTGTACGAAGCCGCCGCCGAGGGCAACGACGTGGTGGTCGGCTCGCGCTATGTGCAGGGCGTAAACGTCGTCAACTGGCCGATGTCGCGTCTGCTGATGTCCTACTTCGCTTCGATGTACGTGCGCATCGTGACGCGCATGCCCCTGCGCGACGCGACGGCGGGATTCGTCTGCTACTCGCGCCATGCGCTGGAGACGCTCGACCTCGACGCCGTAAGGATGAAGGGATACGGCTTTCAGATCGAGATGAAATACTCGGCGTGGCGGCTGGGGCTGAAACTCAAGGAGGTATCGATCATCTTCGTCGAACGCCGCGAGGGCACCTCCAAGATGAGCGGCGGCATCTTCCGCGAAGCGTTCTTCGGCGTGCTGGGACTCCCGCTGCGCAAAATCAGGGCCGCGAAAAAAGCATAGAATATGAAAAATAGAATTTAAATCCGATCCTAACCAAAAGTAAAAATTTTTGTCGGGATCGGATTATGTAATTTCTTCGTCTATTTTATGAGATACTATTTTTTGTATCTCTGTGCCCGGCGCCGCTCCCGCTCTTCCAAGAATTCTTTGCGCGACGGAAATTTCTTTTCACCGGACAGCACCTTTTTATCCCAACGTCGCTGCATAAAATAGCCGGATATCTCTGGCCCCCAGACGATTGTGACCCAGACAGCAGCCTGTCCGGCGCAATAACAAGCGATTTGCACCCACGGCGTCAAATTCGTTCCCTCGGCAATAAGCACTTTATAGGTCAATAACGGCTCGAAAACGGCAAGGAACATAAGTATGGCTTGCGCCTGCCTGTCGCTCCGCGTAACGCCGAGATATTTCCAACCTGCCGCAACGATCAGCAAATTCGCAAAGAAGATGAACAGCATCAGCATTGGCCACGGAGCGATAAGGGTTACGTCCGACTTTATCCATAAAAACACCAACCCGAAAATAGCGGGCAACATCCCCTGAATCAGGGTTATGGCAACGATCCGCAGCATACGCCTATTCGACGGACAAATTCAGCTCAGGATTTTGGCGTGCAATCTCCCTGCAAAGCATATTTTTCACCTCTTCCACTGTGAACATTTGATTTCCTATCCGATAATATCCCATGCCGTCAGCACTGGCATGGAAAATTATTTCATAAAAAACCAAATAACGAATCGCAGCATATGCACTGCCGGAAGCACCTGCTGCAAGCATAGCTTTCCAGAATACGAGAGCATATATTTTTGCTTTCCAACAAGCCCATGCTGTTGCTTTAACATCTGCAATAACAAGTTTCTTGAGGAACGACTTAATCGTACGGGTAGATTTCAATCCAATCTCCCACGCTCTACCATTGTCTGTCCAATATTCCCAAGAACCCAAAAAGACATTATACGAATCTGCGATCAACTTTCGATCATCGTCATCATCAGCCGCACGATACCACGTCAGATATGCTTTCTGCATTTTAGATTTAAATACAGCATCAGAATCATTTGCAGTTTCAAGACGCTCCACTTCCTCCATATAACCTTTCACGGCAGCAGTCAAAGGGGCGTCCCGATTCATTTCGGGAATAATGGAAAAACCTTTCGTCGTCAGGGAGGATTCAACGGCAGCAATAATTGCCGGATCAACCGAAACATCCACACAATTTCGCACAAAGGCATTTATCTGTGCAGTGGACATGTTTCTGAAATTCTGATTTTTCAATGCAGCCGTCTGCACACTTGCCATCTGTTTGATAAAATCCTCTGCGGTCCCTGAAGCACGCGTCATAACATCAGGATTCTCGCCAAAATAATTAAGGATCTCTTGTAAATAAAGATTATGTTCCGCACCCGCTTGCAATGGCGTTTCAGAAGGAAAATTCGTGGCGGATTCGCTTTCCTGAGTTTGACACGACATTGCGAAGATCGCAAAACCAATCACAATCAATGTAATACGTTTCATAAAACTGAAAAGTTAGTGACACAAAATTTGAATTTGAGAACACAAGTGGATATCCAAAACCTAAAATACTATAAAACATTAAATATCCCACACACATTTACTAAATATTTCATATTTTGATGAAAATTGAATTTTCATCAAACCTTAGATTTTATAACACATACAAAGGTTGCGGACCGCAATAATAACAATTGCATCGAAAAACACGGCGGCAATTCCGGCGGCAATCCGATATCGTTACGCCCGCTCCAGCAAAGAGGTCAGAACGTAAAGAAATAGTTCATGAAAAAGTTCCAGAAGGTGACCACGCCGATGGCGAAAAGCTTGGCCAGATAGAAATTCAGGCGGAAGCGGCCGTGCAGCAGCCAGATCGTCAGGTTGTTGATGACAAGTCCCACGGCGGCAATGCCCAGAAAGCGGAGGTACTGTCCCGTAATATCAGGATTCTCGTTGTGGAAAGTCCAGATCCGGTTCAGGATGTAATTCGTCGTCGAGGCGCAGAGAAAGCCGAGCGAATTGGCGACGTACTTGTTGAGCCTCAGCCACTCCTTGCAGAGGTAGGTGATTCCGAAATCGACGAAGACGCCCGAACCGCCCACGATGCAGAATTTGAGAAACTGCTCGATCATCGCGCAACCTCCGTGCGGAGGGGTTTTCCGTTAAACCAATTCGTATACCCTTCCCGGCGCAGGGCGAAGCCGGCGTCGAAATCGGTCCCGGCCAGCTGTCGGGGCACGACGAACGCCACTTCGCGCCGGATCTCCTCCTCGGCGGGAATCCGGAAATGTTCCCCGGTGTCGAACTCCTCGACGCGGAAACGACCGTGCTTCCAGAGCATGACGAGCGACATGTCGCCGCCCAAGTCGATGTTATAAGGATAGGGATTTTCGATTCGCAGCGAAAGCCGCAGCGTATCGCCCGCGGCAACTCGTTCGGGAAGCCCCGTGAAGGAGATGTCCACAAGGCGGGTCGGATGGAAATGCGTATCGACGAACCACGTGAAACGCTTGCCGTTGGGCAGTACGACGCTCCGGACGCGGCCCGTCGTGTCGGCTTCGTCATAAGGCGTCTCGACCAGCACTTCGCGGCCGGCAAAGCGCGTATCGTCGTCACGGAACTGCCATTGGTGGGTCCGGTAGCGGATATTGGGCTGGCAGTAGGCCTCTCCGCCGGTATAGAAGGCGTATTTGGCTGCAACGGCGTAACCGTGGCGGAAAACGACGGGACGGCCGTCGGCGATTTCGGCGATCTCCCCGTAACTGGTGCGGTTGTCGAACACTTCGTAACGGATGCCCAGCGGATTGAAGATCATCACCAGCCGCGTCAGGGCGATCAGGGCGAGCGTCACCCACCCCATGCGCATCAGGTAGCGGCGCGTCCGGGGATGACGCCGGGCGTAGGTGAAGAGCGTATAGAGCAGTCCGAACACGGCGACGATCACCCACTGGGGCTGGACGTATCCGCGCAGCGTCGAAAGCAGGAAAAAGACGATAAACGCCGCCGGAATGAATTTCAGCGCGCGTTCGACGGCGTTCTGCGGCTTCACGGCGATCCACGACCGGACATAGAGCGGCACGAAGAACGGGTTGAAGACGACCAGCAGGTTGAGCAGGTATTCGGCGACGTAACCGGGCCGGAAGACCGAGTTACGCCCCGCCAGATGATAGGCCAGCGACGCCCAGTCGTGCTCGTACTGCCACACGAAATGCGGCACGAGCAGCAACAGCGCCACCGCGCCGCTGAGATATAGGGTCGGACGCAGGAACACGCGGGGGGGGGTCGCCGCAAGCGCGAAGAGCACCACCAGCGCCCCGTGGTACT
>OBWJ01000855.1_pt1 | contig 14251 bp, 17 predicted proteins | sample 1495181 | NCBI WGS metagenome assembly OBWJ01 (sample SAMEA2580041, study PRJEB22360) | human gut metagenome
TTTGTGGATGAACTCACGATAAATCCGGCATCGTGGGTAATCTACCACTTGTTTGATTTGAAGTTGGTATTCTGGCATAGTGAACCTCCTAGTTTTTTATGCAGACAAGTAGTTCGCTGAAAAATGTTGACTTGAATAACTGATGGGGGTATACTCATATTTGTATGAGCTGCAAATAAGCAGTTTGTGCATTGCTGGTTTCCGCAGTTTTAGCATTGATACCTTATAATATAGGCTAAAAGCGATAAAGAAACAGTATCAGGGATGTTCTTCATGGCTCTACAATGTGCCAGTCCTTTTCATGGAAAATTTATCCAATTTTTGACATTTTGGAGCTGACACACTTTTTCACAAAAAAATATGCCTACAAACAACTACAATTTTTATACAACTTTTCGAGTGAAGCGGACGGTCAAATAGGACACAGGACGAATGATAAATAGTTTCAAAAACCCAGCAATTATGCGGATTTTGCGCACTACGGAGCGGCATGGGGCGGGATGGAGAGAGCAAAATTTTATTCCCCACGATGAAGACCTTGGGAGGCTCTGATAGCGGAAAGAAAGCAGAAAAAAGCGTACAGGCAGAGGAAAAAGCAGTTGAAAAGATTGATTTTTCCAATGTAAAAATCGAACCAATCTTTGAAGAAATGGTTGATTTTGATACCTTTGCGAAGTCTGATTTCAGAGCAGTGAAGATCTTAGCTTGTGAGGCTGTTCCGAAGTCCAAGAAGCTTCTGAAGTTTACCATGGACGATGGAGAACGCAAGGATCGCGTGATTTTAAGCGGAATTCACGAGTATTACGAGCCGGAAGAACTGGTTGGTAAAACTTGTATCGCAATTGTAAATCTGCCGCCTAGAAAGATGATGGGCATTGATTCCGAGGGTATGCTGATCTCAGCCGTACATGAAGAAGATGGTCGTGAAGGCTTAAATCTTCTGATGGTTGATGACCGGATTCCAGCAGGAGCGAAATTGTATTAACATTGTTTGATTTTGACGTATTTGTCGTATGGCACACAGGGTGTACGACAAGAGTACAACAATTTAAAGTGGCTTAACAGGTTTTAATAAGAGATTTTAAATTAAACTCATTCCAGTCTAAATAGAATATTTTGAATTAGTGAGGACATTTTTCTAAAAGAAATTTTAGGGGAATGTCCTTTTTGTATGGGCTTTAGCCTGTTTCAGGCACTATTGCAAGAAAGGAAAGGTGATTTTATGGTAAAAAAGAATAACGATTTAGTTTACACAACATGGATGTGTAAACTAAATCGTATTCACTCCCAAGTATAGACGAAAAGTGATATATAATCAATTAAAATCGGATATACGAGATATCTTAAAACAGTTATGTTCCTACAAAGGGGTGGAAATAATCGAAGGGCATTTAATGCCTGATATATTCATATGTTGGTAAGCATCCCGCCTAAGATGAGTGTGTCAAGTTTTATGGGAAAAGAACTTTTTACATAAGAATTCAAAATGATAGTTGTTCAATATGTGCAGGAAGGCCATACCCGAAGAGAAGTTGGGGTATTTTATATCCCGATCGAAAAATGACTTCCTAAAAAATTGAATGCCCTAATTCAAAAGCGGGAAAAATCCAAATGACCGATATTGTGACTGCCATTACAGAATTAAGGTGTAATTATAAACTGGCAGCCCTGCTGGAACTTTCCGGCATCCCCAGAAGCACTTATTACTATCATTGCAAAAAAGTGCAGTCTGGATGCAAATATAATCTTGAAAAAGCAGAAATCACAGCAATTTATAAGGAAAATTAGGGACGTTACGGATACCGCCGGACTTTAAATGGAACTGCGTAACTAAGGATATGTTTTGAATCACAAAACCGTACAAAAAAATGGACAACTGACGTTACCGAGTTTTCCCTGTTTGGTCAGAAACTATAGTTGTCTCCAATTCTGGATATGTACAATGGTGAAATCATTAGCTACGCCATCAGTGAGCGGGCAAACTTTGAGCAGATTACAGAGATGCTGAATAAGGAGTTTGAAAAACTCCCTGACAATAGCGGATTGATTTTTCACTCCGATCAGGAATAGCAATATAAAAATATCCGCTATCAAAAGAGGCTTTTGGATAAAGGAATCCAGCAAAGTATGTCCAGAAAGGGAGAGAGAATTTGGTTCATTTGAAGAATTCCAGACAGCGCTGGAGCTCTATCTGGAATACTATAACCACAACCGAATAAAAGACAAATTGGGCGGATTAGGTCCTGTTCAATATAGAATTCAGTCTGGCTTTACCGCTTGAGAAACTGTTCAACTTTTTGGGGTTACTTCAAAATTTTTATAATGTTTTCCGGCTGAAGAGCTTTTTGCCACAATTCAGCACTTGATATCGTTTGAGGAGTAAGATTCGCACGTTCAGCCAGTTGTTCATGATTTAATCGTAACTGTTTTCGATGTGAATAAATGCGATCCCCCATTTGCGTTAATAAGTCATCCATAGTGAGTCTCCTTTTCCATAGTTAAATTTTATCGACTATGATTGAAATCATTAAGCGGTCATGGATGTTTTTTATCATCTATAGCATGTATAATGAAATAAAAAGAATCAGTAATTAAAATTAAATTTGAAAGGACGGAACAATGTGGGGTATAATAGGCGGAGGGCATTGATAATACGAAAAGCAGCTGGAGGTTTTATGGTATTCAAAAATAAGTTTTTAAATATAGCAGTTTGTGATGATGATAAAATCCTATGTTCGGAAATAGAAACCATGTTGAACCAGATTGCAGAGCAACTGAATATACACGTTGACATAAGTGTTTGGTTCTCTGGAGAAACGCTGCAGGATTATTTAAACAAAGGAAACCGGGTCGATGTACTGTTCTTAGATATTGAACTCATGCGTCTGTCGGGCATTGACCTTGGATATTATATCAGGAAAGCGTTAAATAATATAAATATTCAGATTGTTTACATTTCTTTCAAGACAAGTTACGCTATGAAATTATTTAAAACACAGCCATATGATTTTTTGGTTAAGCCTATTCATGAATCAGATTTAATGCAGGTGATTCAAGGTATCTTAAAAGTGGCAGAAACAAAAAATCAGATATTTAACTATCAAAATGGACGAGAAATATACAGCATAGAATATGATGCTATTTTGTACTTTAAAAGCGACAGGCATAAAGTCCTTGCGGTTACAAAGGATAAGAACATTGTATTTTATGGAAAATTAAATGATGTAGCTAATGAGGCGCCTCCTCCGTTTTTATTGATACATAAATCGTATCTTATAAACAGAGACTATGTTATAAGATATACCTTTGAGTTTATCGAGATGAAGAATCATGATCTGCTGCCGATCAGTAAAGCATATCAGAAAGAAGTTCGGGATAAATTATGCTATAGAGGAGAGGTTATAGAATGAGTATGGAGAACTTTTTGATTTTTGTACCTACAAATCTGTTCAGAACATATATTCATATAAGGTTTTTAAGATTATTTCTGGAAAATCCAAAAGAGAAAACAAAACACTGGATTCAATTTGGAAGTATGGTATTTTATTTTCTGATTAATAGTATCGGATACATATTATTTCATAATCCCAGAGTTAATATACTTACAAATATAATTGGACTATTTGTGATGTCCCTTACATTTTTAGGAAATATAAGGAAAAAGGTTTTATCCGTATGTATTATTTATGCGCTTAGTATGCTGTGTGATATTATTGTGGTGACCTCCTGTGTTGGACCTGTTGTGGATCATTCGATCAATGAGCTTCTTGGAGTAATGACAGCAATGTTGATTACAGTTTGTGAATTATTGGCAGAAAAGCTGATATATAAGAAAAAGAATCCGAGCTTTATCTCGCCTAATTGGATGTTCCTGCTTTTTATCCCGTTGTGCAGCATTGGAATGATTCATCTATGTATTATAAACAGTCTGGCAGATAGAAATTTTATTGTGCTGGTTGGCGTAGGATTGTTGGTGATCAATATTATTTCTTTTTTCCTTTACAGTGCTATGGAGAGGACATATCTGATAAATTTGGAAAATGAATTGCTGATTCAGACCTCAGATATATACAGGCATCAATTGGATATTATTATGAAAACTCAGGATCAGATTCGATCCCTTCAGCATGATATGAAATATCATATAAGAGCGCTTTTAGCTATGGCAAATTCTGGAAATACAGAAGAGATGATTTCCTATCTGGAAGAGATGGAAAAAGAGACAGAAAATCCGGATCAATATGTAGACTCGGAAATAAAGAACTGGATGGAAATCTGAATTACTTATTAAAAGAAGCAAATCATAAGCTGAAAGATGTATCTGTAAAGATAGTTGTTCCATCAAGGGCATTTACATCATCATTTGATATTAATGTTTTGCTGAGTAATCTTTTGGAAAATGCAATTACGGCATCAGAAAATACACAGGAAAAAATGCTGCATTTGAAACTGATTACCAAGAAAGGATTGCTGTATATTGAGATTGAAAATAGCTATAATGGAGTTATCAATGAAGAAAAGGGCAGATTTTTTCATAAAAACACACTAAAAATTTGATTATCCGCTAAAACGCTGTATCTATCGGCATTATCAAGGAGCTAAACACATCAAAATACTACTAATTTACTACGATTGAATGAGCCTTGATACGTCCTATTTCCCAGATATGCAAAGATACGGTACAGCACATCAGTATTGAAACAAGAAAAATTGAATACTTCATAGACTACGGAACGCACAATATCAGCGTTCCTTTTCTATTTCCAGCCGATCCTAGTGGACGGCTATTTTATTACCCAAAATGAAAGGAGCATTAAGAATTATGAAAAAGATATTAAAGCGATTATGTACGGGCTTTCTAGCCTTTCCAATCGTTCTTACTGCATTACCGACAATGGCTGTTCATGCGTCGGAAACACAGTATTGGACGGAGTCTGCCGAGCGTGTTGGTATTGTAGAACGTGTCAACAATGACGGCTCTATTACAGAAACGTTTAATGAGGGGCACATGAAAGTTGAGGGCGAGGACGCTTATTGTATCGACATCAACACAGCTTTCAAAAATGGTTATAAAACACGTTCTGACGCAAGCACCCGTATGAGTGCCGACCAGATAAGTGATGTTGCTTTATCCATTGAATATGTTAAACAGTATGCTAAAAGTCATACGGGGCTTAGTAGCAAACACGCTTACCTTTTAAGACAGCTTGTTGTCTGGCAGAGACTAAGCGTACATCTTGGTTGGCAATGTGATAACGTGCGAGCTTCTTATGACGAAATACCAAAGGCAACGCAAGATGAAGTATTCGCAGGAGCAAAAGCCTTTGTGAAAGAAAACAAAGGACGTTATGACTGTGGCGGATATATCTACTCTGGCGAGGGTCAAGAGTTAGGGCAATTCTGGGCGAAGTTAGCTGTCGGAAATACCAAACTTCAAAAGACTTCCACCAATGCCAATATTACAGACGGCAACGGGATTTATTCAATCGCTGGTGCAACGTATGGTGTGTATTCTGATAAAGACTGCACGAAACAGCTTGCCACCCTTACGACTGATACTAGCGGAAATGCAGAAGCTGTTGAAGTAAGAGCCACTACAGTATATATCAAGGAACTTTCTGCACCAGCAGGATTTAAAATTGATAAAACAGTTTACTCTTTATCTGTGGAAGCTGGAAAAACAGCGACTTTAAAAGTATCTGATACTCCAAAAGTAACAGATACCTTGATTGAGCTGTTCAAGATTGACATGGAAACACAGAAATCCAATCCGCAGGGAAACGCTTCTTTAGAGGGAGCAGAGTTTACATGGAACTTCTACGCTGGATATTACAACAAGAACAATCTTCCAGCACAGCCTACAAGAACATGGGTAACAAAGACTATCGCTGAAAAAGACAGCGACGGTGCTATCCATTACATTACTCGTTTAGCTGACAAATATAAAGTATCTGGGGACAGCTTCTATACGCAGGACGGTAAAAACGTACTTCCATTAGGAACACTAACTGTTGAGGAAACAAAAAGTCCGTCGGGTTACTTGTTAGCGGGTGCATATATGCAGGCTGACGGTAGCGAAGAACAGATAAAAGGAATGTATCTGACACAGATTACAGAGGACGGCGACCTTGCCGTATTGTCTGGAAGTAATCAGTACCATGTATCAGATAAAGTCATTCGTGGCGGTGTGAAAATCCAAAAACGAGATTTAGAAACGGGTGACACGAAAGCTCAAGGCGGTGCGAATTTGAAAGATACCACTTTTGAAATCATTTCCTTAAATGATAATACTGTCTTGGTTGAGGGCAAGCTATACAAGAAAAATGAAGTAGTAAAGACAATCTATACCGACATTGAGGGTATCGCTTCTACTTCTGCTGGTTTGTTACCTTACGGAAAATTTAGGCTGTCTGAACAAAAACCGCCAGAGGGATATTTGACAGAGGGTGCAAAAAAGATTGACTTTGAAATCACAGAGAATGGAAAAATCGTAGATTTGACCGACGAGGCTCACTCTATCTATAACCAGATTAAACGTGGCGATATTGAGGGCGTAAAGATTGGAGCAGGTTCGCACAAGCGTCTTGCAGATGTTCCGTTCAGGATCACAAGCAAGACGACGGGCGAAAGTCATATTGTCGTAACTGATGATAACGGACAGTTCTCTACTGCGTCAAATTGGGCTTCCCACAAGCACAATACCAATGCAGGAAAAACAAGTGAGGACGGTGTATGGTTTGGTACTTCTGAACCAGACGACAGCAAAGGTGCTTTGCTTTATGATACCTACATCATTGAAGAATTACGTTGTGAAAGCAACAAAGGCTTCAAACTTATTCCACCGTTTGAGATTGTCATTTCCAGAAATAAGGTTGTGGTTGATTTAGGTACGCTGACTGATGCATACGAAAAAGAAATCACTATCCATACTACCGCTACCAGCAAGGACGGCGAAAAGACTATTCTTGCTGGGAAAGACGTAACTATCATTGATACAGTCAAATTAGACGGTCTTATCAAAGGGACAAAATATCAGTTGAAAGGCTGGCAGATGTTAAAAGAAGAAAATGCAGAGCTAATCATCAATAACAAGCGTGTGGAAAATGACTATACTTTTGTTGCTGATGCTGAAGCTATGAAAGTGGAAATCGCTTATACTTTCAATGCGTCTGCTCTTGGCGGTAAGAGCCTTGTAACCTTTGAGGAATTATACGATTTAAGCAATCCAGAAGAACCCGTGAAAGTTGCGGAACACAAGGACATTGATGACGACGGACAGACAGTGCTTATCACAGAGCGTATCATCAAAATTCATACGATAGCTACAGATAAGGACGGTAAGAAAGAGATTGAAGCTGGAAAAGACGTAACTATCGTTGATACAGTCAAGTTAGAGGGCTTAGAAGTCGGTACGAAGTATCAGCTTGTGGGCTGGCAGATGTTAAAAGATGAAAATGCCGAGCTTATCATCAATGACAAGCGTGTTGAAAATGATTATATCTTTACGGCTGACAGCGAAACTATGGAAGCAAAGATTGAGTTTACTTTTGACGCTTCTTCTCTTGGCGGTAAACAGCTTGTAACTTTTGAGGAATTATACGATTTAAGCAATCCAGATGAACCGATAAAAGTTACGGAGCATAAGGATATTGAGGACGACGGGCAGACGGTTACTATCAAAGAAGTACCAGAAACTCCTACCCCAGAAGAATCAGAGAAGTCAACTACACCAGATACACCTACGAAAACAGACAGTCCAAAAACGGGCGACAATACAAACCTTTACGGACTGATTGCAATGCTTTGTATCTCTGGTGCTGGTTTAACTGGTACATATTTCTTTAAACGTCGTAAGATGAAGAAATCATAAGGCGGTAGCTGTATGAGGAAAGAAAAATCACGCTCTCCGCCGTAACATATAAAGGCAGACTATATCTTATTCTGGCTTGTCTGCCGATTACCTGCAAGAACACGGATAGTCAAGGGGGCGTTAGCATTTATTTACCCTTTACTATCTGGGGGCTTGCTGGTATCTCATTAACCGCCAGAATACACAACAATCAAACTTAAAGAAAGAAACGAGGTAAAACACTATGGAATTAAAATATATCGTGCCGAATATGGCACAGACTTTTGGAAACTTGGAATTTGCAGGGGAAAATAAAGTAGACCAGCAACGTATCAATGGACGTTACACTCCCGTATCAAGAAGCTACAACTTGTATTCGGATATTCAGAGAGCCGACGACATTATCGTTGTATTGCCTGCAAAAGCTGGCGAGAAGCATTTTAAGCCAGAGCAGAAAGTAAAGCTGATTAACCCACGCATTACCGCAGAGGGCTACAACGTCAAAGGACGTGGATTTACAAACTACATTTTAATGGCTGATGATATGTTACCAGCAGAAAGTAAATAAGGGGGGGATTTGATTATGAGATTAGCAAATGGAATTGTATTAGATAACGAAAAAACTTTTGGAGTATTGAAATTCTCTGCACTTCGACATGAGGTGCGTGTAGAAAATGAGGATGGAACGACAAGTGATGAAATCAAGCGTCGTACTTATGATTTGAAATGTAGTGTGCAGGAACGCATGATACAAGTATCAATCCCTGCCGATGTTCCCGTAAAGGACTTCCCTTACAATGCAGAAGTGGAACTTATCAATCCCGTAGCTGATACGGTGGCAAATGCCAACTTTAGAGGGACTACGGTTGATTGGTACATCAAGGCTGATGATATTGTGTTGAAGAACAAAGGCGGTCAGGCTGGAAATACACAGAACAATGCTCCGCAGGGACAGCAGAAAAAGTAAGCTGACAAACTAGTTTTTCGTTGTAGCAGATATCAACAATTGTTATAATATTGATATGGAAACAGTTAATTTAGACTTATAAAGGAGAAATGTGTATGCTAGATAAAATACCTAATGCAGAGGAAATGACTGCTTTGGTCGGACAATCATTATATAGTGTATGGAATGAATTGTGTGCCTTGATTGATGAAAAGTATGAAATGGAATGTCTATGGAATAAAGGTGGCAAAGCATGGGATTATGAATATAAGTATCGTCGAGGTGGCAAGACATTATGTGCCTTATATGCTAGAGAAAACTGTGTGGGATTTATGATTATCTTAGGTAAAGATGAACGGTTAAAATTCGATACAGATAGAGATAATTATTCAAAAGAAGTTCAGAGAATTTATGATGAAACAAAAACTTACCATGACGGAAAATGGCTGATGTTTGAGCCAACAGATACAACTTTGTTTGACGATTTTGTTAAACTTTTGAGGATAAAAAGAAAACCAAATAGAAAGTAGTTTATTACCACACCATTAGCAAATGGATAGTTTCTTATAATAGCGGATATATGAAAATGCTGTCATGTGGACATAAAGAAAATTGGAAGTTGTGGAGGTAGCAAAAATGAAATTAAAAAACCCTATGTTGGTAGTAACTGATATAGATAAATCAATTGAGTTTTATAAAAAGGTTTTTGGACTTCATGTCATTATGGATTTTGGAGCAAATAAAACTTTAACAGGTGGCTTAGCCTTACAGACAAGTGAAACATACAAAGAGTTTATCGGTACAAGTGATATTTCTTTTGGTGGTAACAATTTTGAAGTCTATTTTGAAGAAGATGATTTTGATAAATTTGCTGATAGGCTGAAAGAATATGATATTGAATATGTCCACCCTATTATAGAACATTCATGGGGACAGCGTGTAGTCCGCTTTTATGACCCAGATAAACATATTATCGAAGTTGGAGAAAACATGAAGATAGTGTGCAAGCGTTTCTTAAATAGTGGAATGACACCAGAACAAGTTGCAGAACGTATGGATGTACCTATGAAATTTATAAATGCCTGTATGCGATAAATTGAAAGTTAGGAGACTAATACTATGAAAGGATTTGAACGCAAAAATCAATTATTTTCTCTTTGCGGATTGAATTGCAGACTATGCCCTATGCTTTTGGGAAATTACTGTGGCGGTTGTGGCAATGGTAATCAATCATGCAGAATTGCAAAATGTAGTCTTGAACATGGACAGATTGAATATTGCTATGAATGCAGACAATATCCATGCGAAAAATATCAACACATTGATGATTATGATTCTTTCATCACGCATAAACGGCGAAAAGCAGATTTAGAAAGAGCAAAAAACATAGGCATTGAGCAATATAATCTTGAACAGCAGGAAAAAACACAAATTCTTTCTTACTTACTTTCTAACTATAATGACGGGCGTAGAAAGACTTTCTTTTGTGTGGCAGTCAATTTATTAGAACTTTCAGAATTACAAGAAGCAATGAAACAAATACAATCCAATGACGAATTGTCCTTACTACCATTTAAGGCACAATGCTTGTATGTGGTGGAGGTGTTTCAGAAGATTGCTGAAAGAAGAAATATAAAACTGAAACTTATCAAGAAAAAGTGATTTTCAAATTTCAGTTTGACAATTTTATATCCATACACACAAAGCAGTTAGTCTTAGGATTAACTGCTTTTTTCGTACCCAGAAAGGAGTGATTGATTTATGAGAATGATTTTTAATAAAGGACACCGTATCAGAGCCAGCGACAAGCACCTTGTCTACCACTTTTCCATAGGAACGCTTCTGTTTGTATTCGTGGCGGTTCTCCTGCTACTGAATATCAAACAGCTCATGCGTACCGATTGGGAGCATTTCAGCTTGTTAGAAAACGAATTGACGCTTTCCCCTTACAACTTCATAACCATACTGATAGCGACTGGTGTTTGTGCATTGGTCGCTTTTCTGTATTACCGCTTCTGTTACGACAGTTTCAAGAAGCTCCTGCACCGTCAAAAGCTGGCAAGAATGATACTGGAAAATAAGTGGTATGAAGCCGATACCGTACAAGACAGCGGTTTTTTTACTGACCTGCAAAGCAGATCAAGGGAAAAAATCGTCTGGTTTCCAAAGATTTATTATCAAATGGAAAAGGGACTGCTTCATATCCGCTGTGAAATTACGCTGGGGAAATATCAAGACCAGCTTTTACGGTTAGAGGATAAATTGGAAAGTGGCTTGTATTGTGAGCTGACCGACAAGACCCTGCATGACGGCTATATCGAATATACCCTGCTTTATGATATGATAGCGAACCGCATTACCATTGATGAAGTACGGGCAGAAAACGGCTGTCTTAGACTGATGAAAAATCTTGTCTGGGAATATGACGCACTCCCTCACGCTCTGATTGCTGGTGGGACTGGTGGCGGTAAAACCTATTTTCTGCTGACGCTCATTGAAGCCTTACTGCATACCGACGCTGTCCTTTATATCTTAGACCCGAAGAACGCTGACCTTGCAGACTTAGGGACAGTTATGGGAAATGTGTATCACACCAAAGAAGAAATGATTGATTGTGTCAATGCCTTTTATGAGGGAATGGTACAGCGAAGTGAGGAAATGAAGCAACACCCGAACTATAAGACGGGCGAAAACTACGCCTATCTGGGACTGCCACCCTGCTTTCTTATCTTTGATGAATATGTGGCGTTTTTTGAAATGCTGGGGACGAAAGAAAGCGTGAGCCTACTTAGCCAGTTAAAGAAAATCGTTATGTTAGGGCGACAAGCAGGTTATTTCCTTATCGTTGCCTGCCAGCGTCCAGACGCAAAGTATTTCTCGGACGGTATCAGAGATAACTTCAATTTCCGTGTGGGACTTGGGCGTATCAGCGAATTAGGTTACGGTATGCTGTTCGGTTCAGATGTGAAAAAGCAGTTTTTCCAGAAGCGTATCAAAGGGCGTGGCTATTGTGATGTGGGAACAAGCGTCATAAGTGAATTTTACACGCCTTTAGTCCCGAAAGGACATGATTTTTTGCAGACTATCGGCTCTCTTGCACAAGCAAGGCAGGACGGGACGGCGACGTGCGAAGCGAAAGGCGACGGCACGGACTAGCCGTTGCTGGTGTGGCGTCAGCCACGCCAGCAGAAACAAGCCCCTCATTATCTAACAGAGGGGCACAATTACGGCGGAAACTTCCACAAAAACCTTTGCAAGACCGCATGGAATAAGGGTTTTTCGTACATTTCGCCTTTTGTGATAAAACCTTGAAATTATCACAATATCACAAAATTATCACGATTGGGGGTATGACAACTGAATGAAACTGATTTTTTAACCGCCTTGAAAGAGAAACGCTGTGCATACAGCGTATCGCAGACAAGGCTTGCAATCATGGCAAATATCAGCCGTGAACATTTGAGCCGTATCGAAGCAGGAAAGGTAACGCTGACTGAGGACATGAAACATACGCTTTTAGAAGCGGTGGAAAAATTCAATCCCGACAATCCCATGTTCCTGCTGTTTGATTATGTGCGTATCCGTTTTCCCACAATGGATATAAAGCATATCATCAAGGATATATTAAAGCTCAATATCGACTATATGCTTCACGAAGATTACGGACATTATAAATACACCGAGCATTATCATATCGGAGATGTGTTTGTGTATGTATCGCAGGACGAGGAAAAAGGTGTCCTGCTAGAACTCAAAGGCAAAGGCTGTCGTCAGTTTGAAAGTTATCTGCTGGCACAAGAGCGAAGTTGGTATGACTTCTTCACGGACGCATTGGTTGAGGGCGGTGTGATGAAACGTCTTGATTTGGCAATCAATGACCGAACGGGTTTACTTGATATTCCAGAGCTGATACGAAAATGCGAGAATGAGGAATGTATTTCTAAATTCCGTTCTTTCAAAAGCTATGGTTCTGGGGAACTGGTAAAGCATAACGAAACGGATAAATACGGTATGGGACACACGTTGTATATCGGTTCATTTTCAAGTGAAGTATACTTCTGCTGTTATGAAAAGAATTACGAACAGTACGCAAAACTTGGCATACCGATTGAAGAAGTCCCCATAAAAAATAGATTTGAGATACGTTTGAAAAATGAACGTGCCTATTATGCTGTTGTGGAACTGCTGACACATTATGACGCAGAACAGACAGCATTTTCTATTATCAACCAGTATATCCGCTTTGCTGATAAAGAACCAGACAAGCGAAAAAGCGACTGGAAAACAAATGTACGCTGGGCTTGGTTCATTGGCGAGGGGCGACCACCTATAAAGCTGACAACAAAACCAGAGCCGTACACGTTAGAACGTACACTTAACTGGCTACAAAGGCAGGTTGCACCGACCTTGAAGATGTTGAAACAGATAGACAAGGACAATCAGACGGAGTATCTGGAAACGATTGAGAAGCAGGCAAAACTGACCGAGCGACACCACCAGATAATCAAGCAACAGACAGCCACGGTTGAAGAAATGGTTGCCAAAGTAAAGGAGTGATGAAAAATGTGGGAATTATTGAAAGACTTACTGCTGGTATCTCTGGGAATGGGTATCGGCGTAGTCTTGATGTGCATTTTAACTGTCGGCAAAGAAGCTGACAGATGTATGGAAGAAATCAAAGAAAGAGAGGAACATTAAATGAATTTTGGACAAAATTTATACACTTGGTTTTTAAGCAACGCACAGAGTTTAGTGCTTATGGCGATTGTGGTTATCGGTATCTACTTAGGTTTTAAGCGTGAGTTTTCAAAACTTATCGGCTTCTTGGTAGTTGCTCTTGTTGCCGTTGGCTTGGTATTCAACGCTGGCGGTGTGAAAGACGTATTGTTAGAGCTGTTCAACAAGATTATCGGTGCATAAAATTTTATTGTAGTGTGAGTGTAGAAATGGTATGATATGGATATGAAGAAAGCAACAAATTAGAAGTTGGAGGAACAATAATGGACTACAAAGTAGATGATAAAAACCTTGATGCATCAATGTTTATTTCTTTTGTCAATCAAGTATGGCAGGGCGATTATGATATGGAACAAACAAGGCAAGCATTATCTAAAACACTAAACATAACAGCCTATGACAATAAAAAGTTAGTAGGGTGTTTGCGTATTCTTTCCGATGGTTACTATTTTGGAACAATTACAGAGCTACTTGTTCTTCCTCAATATCAAAAACAGGGTATTGGAAGTAAACTTCTTCAACTTGCAAAAGACAATACACCTACAATGTTATATTTCGGTTCTCAACCAGAAGCAGAGAAGTTTTATGAAAAGAACGGCTGTCAAAAAAGCTTACAATCTTACATGATAAATAAGGGATAATAAGAGATAACTTCCAGCTTGACAATTTCATATCCATATACACAAAGCAGTTAGTCTTAGGATTGACTGCTTTTTTCT
>OBWJ01000871.1_pt1 | contig 13993 bp, 10 predicted proteins | sample 1495181 | NCBI WGS metagenome assembly OBWJ01 (sample SAMEA2580041, study PRJEB22360) | human gut metagenome
GAGCCAGAAGGCCCGGCCGGATGTCCAAACGAGCATCCGGCCGGGCCTTAAAAGTAGTTGTTCAGTTATCAGAATCGATGCGGCGCGATACTACTCCGCGTCTTTACGGCTCCAACAGATCTTCGATGCGGCAGCCAAGCGTGCGGGCCAAAGCGAGCACGGTGGAGACGGCAGCTTTGCCAAGGTCTTTGCGGCGCTGCTCGTACATTTGGATGGAGCGCAGGGTAACGCCGGAGCGGCGGGCCAGCCCGGATTGGCTGAGTCCGGCGCGCACGCGGATCGTGTGCAGCCGGGAGTCGCCCTCGGTGCGATTATGGGCGGCCCGCTCGTCGTACACGTCGACGAATCGGCTTTCGTCGGCTTCGTGCAGAGTCGGGTGCAGTCGCACGATATCGTCGAGCGACAGCACATCGAGAATGTCCGAGAACCGCACTCCCCTGGTCCATTGGCAGTATGCGAGTACCCATCCGGCCCAGTATTCGGGTGTTGAGCCGGCGCGCAGTGCGGCTGGGGGGCTATGGAGAAGGGGCGCCCCACCGGGTACATCATCCGCTGGCGGCATATCGAGAATGCGCGCCCAACCGGTTTGCCGCATGATTTCGGCCACCAGCTCCTCGCCGGACATGCCACACACGTATTTGGGCGTGCCTCGCCCGAAAAGCGCGGCCGCCTCGGAGGTGGCGAAGAAGTCCATGAATAGGCCGACCGGCAACCCGCAATCGTTCAGCGCATAATCGAAGGCGCCGGCCAAGTTGGCCATGGCGTCCGGCAAGTATGTCTCATCATAGGCGGGGATCATCGTTGGTCACTTTCTCGCGGATGATGTCGCGCATGAACAGGCCGTCGAGATCGGCTTCTGCACTTTTGCGGCGGTAGGCTTCGCGAGCTGTGCGGTCGCGCTCGTTACGCAATCCGTGGTAGGTCGAAGCGCGGGCGATTTCGCAGCCTTGGAACCGCAGTGCCGCGAATGCCTGAGGACTGGCGAGTACGATCTGCTTGCCGAGCTCGCCCAACCGCATCGCCTCAGCGAGTTGGTCGATGGAAATCGCGTTATTGACAAAAGCGCGGGCGAACGAGAAATACGAATCGTCGGCACGATATCCGACGATGACGTCAGCCTGACTGGCATCCGGCAGAAACACTTGTTTCAGATATTCGATGCCTTGCGCGGCGACGGCGGTGGTCGGCTGGAAACGACGGTTTTCGACCAGCATGGCCAGCCAGTTCAGGATGGTGTAGGGCGGCTGGGACAGGTCCAGGAAGAGGAGCCCGTCCGTGGTCAACGTGTACCGATTCGCGAAACCGTCATCCAGTCCCGCGCACGCCCATTCCTTGGCCAGCTCGACGCTGCGCGTGCAATAGAATCCGCGGCCATAATCGTTGTTCGGCTTGACCAGCCCGTATTCAGGATGCTTGATGACATGCGAAGAGCCATGCCACAGTTCGATCGATGCGGTCTCCATTGGCCGGCTCCTTCTCTCTCTCCTTACATATTCTTGATTATATCACTGTGGTGATAGTCATAAGGGAAATGCGAGATGAAAGATACCGTTGTATACGTTCGTACACAACGTGAAATGTATACGAACGTATACAACACTGACGTCCGGAGTCATGCTCCGCAGTGGCGCAGCGGGCGCGCCACTACAATCGGAATATGGGACTGAAGACGTGGAAGAAGTGGACGGACTGGCCGCTGATGGTGCTGTCCGTGGTGTTTCTGGTGGTGTATTCGTGGGAAATTCTCTCCCGCACGCATATCGCGCTGTGTGAAACCGTCATCAACGTGATCTGGGTGGTGTTCGTCGTCGATTATGTGGTCTCGCTGTGGTTGGCCGACGATCGCTGGCGGTGGTTCAAGCACAACCTGTTCACGCTGCTGACCATCGCGCTGCCGATGCTCCGGCCCTTGCGACTGTTGCGTTTGCTGACCGTGCTGCACGTGCTGAACCGCACCTCCGGCATGGCGGTGCGCGGGCGCATCACCGTATACGCGGTCGGCGCGGTGGGAATGCTCATGTACGTGGGCGCGCTGGCCGTGTATTCCGTGGAGCGCGGGGCGTCCGGATCCACGATCACCGACTTCGGCACGGCGTTGTGGTGGGCGTTCGTGACCGTGACCACCGTGGGATATGGCGACTTCTCGCCGGTCACCTTCCAAGGCAAGATCATTGCGGTGGTGCTGATGTTCACCGGCATCGCGTTGATCGGTATTGTGACGGCCACGCTGGCCTCGTGGATCGTGGATCAGGTCAATCTGGAGACGGATCGGCGCGAGGACGCTCGGGAGAAGGAAGTGGCCAAGGAAGCCGCGCAAGAGGCTATTGCAACATCAGCCAATCCCGAAATCGACCTATTGCGCGAGGAAGTGCGTGAGCTGACCGCTACGGTAGCCGGTCTGCGCACCGAACTTGAGCGACGTTGATTGGCGAAGCGGGACAAACAACGATTCTGCCAAGAAGGTCCGCGTCAGTTGTTGTCACCGCGGATTGCGGCAGAATCATTGTCGCCACGGCTGTTTTCTTCAGTCGGCTCAACCCAACTTTTGATAATTTTTATTTTTTTGATATTTTTGATAATTTTTATTTTAGGTTGATTCAGCGAGGAGGCGGTCCACATGAAGGCAAAGGAAAACCCATTCAAGCCAACGGCAGGAGGGGAACCGCCCCTGCTCATCGGCCGAGGCAAAGTTATCCGCGATTTCGAGAAAGGTCTCGATAACGGAGTCGGTGCCCCAGGGCGCATTATGCTCGTCACCGGCGCTCGTGGAACCGGAAAAACCGTGATGCTCACTGTGTTCGGAGACCGGGCCAAAGCGCGCAGATGGGATGTCATCGAAGAAACGGCCTCTGCCGGACTATGCGAACGCCTTGTTGATGCCTTACGAACCGGGCGAGGGGCCCTTGACCACCTCACTATCCGACCATCGTTGACTTTTGCTGGAGCGGGCATCGGCCTCGGAGAAGCCGAACTATCCCCGAAGCGTATGCCCGAAACGTTGAGAAGTGCCATTGCCGGACGGTTGGATGCGCTTGAGAAGCGCCATGCTGGGTTGCTTATCACCATTGATGAGACTCAAGCGGCTGAGCGATCCGACATGATTGCCATCGCCACTGCCATACAGCATCAAATCAGGGAACGACGCAATATCGCCATCGTGTTCGCCGGTCTCCCACAGATGATTTCTGATTTGTTCAATGACGAAGTCATCACGTTCCTACGTCGCGCGAAAACGAACATACTCACAGATATTCCTCTTGATGAAGTGCGCGATGCTTTCGCCACAACATTCCGCGCCTCCGGCATGTCCATCACCGACGCTCAATTAAGCACTGCAGCCAATGTGACAGCCGGATACCCCTATATGATTCAACTGGTTGGCTACCATATCTGGGATGCCGCAGACATGCGGGACTCGGATACCATCATCGACGCTGATGTTACGGCAGGTGTCGAGGAAGCACGTATTGACCTTGATAACGCCGTGTGCATCCCGGAGTTGCAAGGCTTATCCAAAAACGACCGTGAGTATCTCGAAGCCATGGCAGCGTCAGATGGTCCCTCTCCCACCGTGAATGTTGCACAGCGCATGGGCAAAACGCCTAACTATGCCGCCACCTACCGCAAACGCCTCCTTGACGCCTTCGTTATCCGCGAAACAGAACGAGGCGAAGTCGATTTTGCCGTGCCCTTCCTGCGCGAATACTTGCGTCGGAATCAGTAATCGGCACAATGCACAGTATCGATATATTCCGTTCCATATAATGACTTTTCGCATTCAGATACACAATGGACGGCCTGTTGAGTAGCACTCAGCAGGCCGTCCATTCTATTTAGCTATTCAGTTATCGGAGACACACCTCAGGCCTTGACCGGAGCGCCAGCGACCTGCTGGGAGGCCATCACGCCGAACAGGTAGCCGTCTTCGGAGAAGTATTCGAAGGTACGACCGGCGAAGTCGCGGCATTCGAATCTGATATCGTTATCGATTCGATCAGCGGCTCACGATACTGCCCTTGCATCGCTGTGCCACTGTTGAATGTGCCCGGCTGGCTCACCTTTGGGTCACCGCCGACACATCCTTGATGCCGATGGTTATAGAGTCGCAAATTCACGACTGGCGCACCTGCCCACGCACCTATCCTGTCATTTCGAGCGCATAATTTGCTACCACATCCGGTCAGGGCAATCGACCTTAATGGCGTAAACGGCACTTCTCAATACGTAAACGGCACTTATTCTTGGCTCCCCTCTCAGAGAGGGGAGCCAAGAAATATCAAGCTCGGCCTCCCAGGAGAGAGCCAGAATAATGCACCAGCAAGGCATTAGGATGGAGGGCATGAGCGATTTGAACGCGTTGAATCTTGAGCCCGGCGAAGTGGTTGGTGGGTATACGCTGATCTCCCGGCTCGGCTCAGGAGCTATGGGGTCGGTGTGGCGGGTGCGCGACGACGGCGGCACCACCTATGCCATGAAGATTCTGCGCGACTCCCTGACCGACGAGTCAGTGGCAGGCTCCGGCTCTGCGTCCACGGCCCTGCACGACCCCGACCTCAAGCCCGATGTCACGCCGCGCGAGCGCCTGCGGCGCGAGGCCATGGCCTTGAAGAAGATCAATCATCCGGGTGTGTGCGGCATCGTGGATATGGAACTCGACGATACGTTGGCGTTCATCGTCACTGAACTCATCGAGGGCAAGAATCTTAAGGATGATGTGGCCGCCAATGGCCGGTATGTGGGCGACGATCTGGAACGCTTGGCCCGCAAGCTCATCGAAGCCACCAAAGCCGTACATGCGGCCGGCATCGTCCATCGCGACATCAAACCCACCAATGTGATGGTGTCGGCCGCCGGACCGGTATTGGTCGATTTCGGTATCGCGATGGGCGAGGGCGAAAGTCACGTGACCCGCACCGGCCTAGTGATGGGTACACCCGGATTCATCGCACCCGAGATTATTGACGGTGCCGAATCCGACGACGCCACCGATTGGTGGTCGGTGGCGTCCGTGCTCGCTTTTGCCGCAACCGGCGCGCCTGTGTTCGGCACCAAGCCGATGATGGCGGTACTTGAGCGCGAGGCCTCGGGCAACGCGAATCTTTCCGGACTACCGGCCGGCACATTGGCTGCCTTCCGTTCTGCACTGGACCCGGATCGCAGGGATCGTTGCACGCCGGATCAATTGCTGAATGCCATCGCCTTGGATGCGTTGAATCCCAACGCTTGGCAGGGCGAGCAGGCGGGACCGTTCGCCGCGGGAGCCGTGGCTGGACAACCGGCTGCGATCGTTGCCGAAGCCGCGGAGGCGATGCCCCCTTTTGGCGCGGCCGGCGGCGTTGACCGCAATAATCCCCGAACCATCTGGCGCGCGGCCGAGGAAGCCGCTGAGGCTCCCACCATGGCCGTGTTCTCCGGCAATAAGGGCGATAACGGCGATGGCGAAACCGTCGTATTCTCGCCGGCTGGCGCCGCTACCGCCACGCCGCCCTTAGCCGATATGCCGCCACGTCCGCCGGCCGGTGCGGAGCAGGCCACGCAACTGTTGCCCGACGCTGCTGCCGATTTCACCGACGACGCCGGCACGCAGGTACTCACCGGCGCGACCACACCGATGCCGGACCAAACCACGCCGCTGGCCGAGCGCACCACCGTACTCCCCACGCCGCAGCCGTCATCATTCCCCCCGTCCGGCACCGCCCAGAGCAGCTGGGATCCCGCAAGCAACCAGCCCACAGCGGTGGACCCCGCCATTCGCCCGGCATTGCAGCGCATCATCGACCAAACCGCCCAAGCGGCCCCCACCGAAACCATGGTCCAAAATCCTCCCATGCCCAATCCGGTGGACGTGAAGCGAGGGGAATATCTGCAGCGCGGCACCCTGCCATTGATCCTGCTGGCGGCGCCGCTGGCGGCACTGGCGGCAAATGCTCCGCTCGTGGCCATCATCGCGGCCACTGCGTTGTTGTGGCTACTGCTCACCCTGGCCTATAACACCGAACCCCAGCTTGAGCGCGAGGGCAAACGCGGCGGCGAGCGCAAAAACTCCGATTCGTGGATTCGCGTGGCGACTTTTCCCTGGCATCTGGTCAAAGCCCTGCTGCTGGCCATTCCCCGCATACTGCTGCTAGTCATCATCTATATGGCGGGGACCCCCCCGGGCCCCCCCGCCCCCGCCCCCCCCGGCGCCACCGCGGCTCTGGCACTGCCCGTTCACACCATCTCCTGGTATTTCACCGCGGATTGGGGTATTCCGGTGCCGTTGCTCAATGATGTGCCGTTCTCCGCTTCCGGGCTGGCGCTGGGCGGTTTCATGGCCATCGGCTGGCTGGTCACTGTGTTCGCCCCACAGTCGATGATGATTCGGCTGGGGGGCGGCGTACTGCGCGGGCTCAAACACAGTCGCCCGGCGGGCGCGCCATCCACCGAAGTGGGTGGGGCTCCACCTGCTCCAGTGGCGCCGGCGCCCAAGGGCGGCGGGCGCGGCACCGTGCTGTTCACCATATGGGCCATCATCACCGTGGCCTTGTGCGCGATGCCGATTCTGGGCATGCCGATCAACTGGATGCCGTTCGCCTAGAGCGGGGCGGAATCTCACACATCAGCCATCCGCACACATGGCCGTTGTGTATCCGATACGTTCGTTCCGTCACACTTTTACAGGGAATTCACCTCAGATCAGCTCTGGGCGCAGTCCTCCTCAGGCCCGGTCATTATGATGGGGCCCAAACATTGAAGCGATTGCAAGGGGATAGCTATGTCAGATCCGAAGCGTCAGGCCAAGCGTGCCACACGCGCTGAGCGCCGAGCGGCCGAGGAGGCCGCACAACAGGCACGGGCCGAGCAGGCAGCCAAGGAGCGTAAGCAGCAGACCATCATCGGCTGCATTGTGGTGGCCATTATTGTGGTGCTGGTGGCCATCGCTGGATTCGCCGTATACAAGGCTATGCGGCCGTCCAACACCAGCAGCAGTAGCCAGCAAAGCAACATGACCGTGGACGAGGCCTATAGCAAGCTCAAGAAAGTCAGTACCCAGCCGGCTAACGCCGACGACAAGGCCGGCTTCGTAATCTCCAACAAAGGGTATGGCCAGAAAGCCGAGGGGGCTCCCACCGTATCCATCTACATGGAACCGCTGTGCCCCGGCTGCGCCTCGGTGAACCGCCAACTCGACCCGACGCTCGTCAAGCTGATGAACGCAGGCCAGCTCAACATCGATTTGCACTTCCTCAATTTCCAGAACAACAAGAGCTCCGACAACTACTCCAACCGCGTGTTCAACGGTGCCATCTACATTGCCGAGCATGATGACGATCCCGACCACCTCATGAGCTACCTCTCCAACATCTACGCTGAGGATTTCCAGCCGGGCGAATTGTCCAATTACGAGCCGGTAAACAACGCCAAGCTGGAGAAGCAGGCCGTCAAGGCCGGCGTGAGCGAGGATGTGGCCGCCGCGGCGTTCAGCGGCAAGAACGAATACCTCGACTGGCTCACCGCCTCCAACAACTACACGATCCTGCGCCCCGAACTGTTCAACAGCTCCGGCGCCTTCTCCTCCCCCACACTCACCATCAACGGCGAATACTGGGATCTGAAGCAGCTCACGCTGGCGGACACGAATATGGTGGACGGCTTCCTCAAGTCCATTGGGCTGGATGCTGACCAGGTAGGCGTGGAAGGCAAAATGCCATCCATTGGTGCCAGCGGAAAGCCGATTTCGGTCGCCTCCTGATGCTGCGTGGCCGAATAAGTTGACGCCGCGACATATGCAATACCGCCTGCGGCTCGGCTTAAATTGACCACTCGGGAAGTACCGGTATACTAGTCATTTGTTCGCAACGATTTACGCGTTAAGAACAATCGCCTCTTTAGCTCAGATGGCCAGAGCGGCCGCCTTGTAAGCGGCAGGTCGTCGGTTCGATCCCGACAAGAGGCTCGTCGCGCAGAAAAAATGGCGTATTATGTGATACGTAGACTTTTCTACGCATATAATTCTTACCTTGGGTAAGTACTCCAGGAGCCTTCCCCCAATTATGGGCTTCCTGGAATGAGGGCGGAGCGTCCCCCAACCAGCTCCGCGCCTTCAAGGGGGCGGGAACATCCCCTTCTCTCCCGCCCCCCTTTTCTTTTCTTTTTTTGAGCTCAGAACAATCTGACGAGCAGGAATGGTGACGGTGGCCGGTGAAACCGCAGTACGGGCCGGAACAACCGTTACGATGGGTGGCGTAATCGTTCACCCAGCAGGAAGAGTATGGCAATGGCACGGCGTTGGACCCCGCAGCGGTTTGTTACACTGCGTCGCATCCGCGTAATCGCCTGTATCGCGGCGACCAGTATCGCGCTGGCTGGATCATTCGCGTTCACCGCGCGTAAATCCGTGGCCCTGAACATCAACGGGCAAACCACCCAAGTCACCACATATGCGATGACGGCCACCCGTCTTCTGGAGGAACAAGGGGTGGATATCAAGACCCACGATATCGTGACCACCTCGTCCGGCGACCAGCTCGCCAATCATGCCGTGGTCACCGTACAGTCCGCCTACCAGACCACCATCAACATCGACGGCACCGCCGTGCCGTTCTGGACCGTGGCCACCAGCGCCGACCAGCTACTGGGATTTTTCGAGGAAAACCAGAACAACGCCGCGAAGATCACCGTCGACATCAAGAACGTGTACAACCAGCTCACCGGCGGCCTGGTGATCAACCAGTCCGGGCCGGTCACCGTCATCGCCGACGGCAAAAGCTCGGTGGCCCCCAATGGCAAGCTGCCGGCCGCCTCCATCCTCGATTCCAAGGGCATCGTGCTCAACAAGGAGGATCGCGTCAGCGTTGAGAAAGACAGCGACGAGACCATTCTGCGCGTACGCCGCGTGACCCACGGCGAGGAGACGCGCACGTCCGTGATTCCGTTCTCCACCCAGACCATCATCGACCCGAATCTGGCTGAAGGGCAGGCCGATGTGCGCCAGCAGGGCGTCAACGGCGAGAAGACGCAGGTGTACGACGTCACCTATGTGGATGGCGTGGCCGAATCGGAGACGCTGAAATCGGAGACCGTCACCTCGATGGCCATCGACCAGATCATCGCCGTAGGCGCCGCCAAGTCTGATACCGATAAAGGTTCCGATAAGAAATCCGACTCCGCCGATAACGGCAAGGCCGATTCCGGTTCCAACAATCAGCACGAGTCGTCCAACAACAATGCCGGCAACACCGGCAATTCCGGCAACACCGGCGGCAACAACTCCGGCAATTCCGGTAACACCGGCGGCAACAACTCCGGCAACACCGGCAATTCCGGTAACACTGGCAACACCGGTAACACCGGCAACTCCGGCAACTCCGGCAACACCGGTAACACCGGCGGCGGTACGAACAACAATTCCGGCTCTTCTGGCTCCGATTCAGGCACAACCACCACGCCCTCCGGCCGCCTGTGGCACGCCACCGTAGCCCAGGCTCAGGCCTATGCCGCCGGTGCCGCCGCGCAGCGCGGGTGGACAGGCAACGACTGGGATTGTCTGGTCAAACTATGGACCCGCGAGTCCAGTTGGCTGTGGTATGCCGAAAACGCGAGCTCCGGTGCCTACGGCATTCCTCAGTCGCTACCAGCAGACAAAATGGCTGCGTTCGGTGCCAATTACCGTGACGATGCCGCCGTACAGATCGATTGGGGTCTGTGGTACATCGCACAAGCCTACGGCAGCCCGTCCAAGGCATGGCAACATTCCGAACAAGTCGGTTGGTACTGATCGGTTACGAAGCCCACAAGGAACACACGCTTATGAACGACACCATTCCCGCCACTGGTCACCTGTTAGGTGCCGCCGATATCCGTCGTATCGCGGCCGATGCCGGCATCAGCCCCACCAAGAAATTCGGGCAGAACTTCGTCATCGACCCCGGCACGGTCCGTCGTATCGTACGCGAGGCGGGAGTGACCGCTGCCGATCATGTCATGGAAGTCGGCCCCGGCCTGGGATCGTTGACGCTGGCGATTTTGGAAACCGGCGCCACCATGACCGCAGTCGAAATCGATCCGCCGCTGGCCGAACGACTGCCGGGCACAGTCGCCGAATTCATGCCCGAAGCCACGTCACGACTCACCGTCGTCAATCGGGATGCCTTAACCGTCACCCCGGAGAACGTGCCTGATTTCAGCGATGACGCATCGTTTACGCTGGTCGCCAATCTGCCGTACAACGTGGCCACGCCGATTCTGCTCACGCTGTTGGAGCGTTTCGACAACCTCGTCTCGTTCTTGGTGATGGTGCAGAAAGAGGTGGCCGATAGACTCGCCGCCAAGCCCGGTTCCAAGATCTACGGCACGCCGAGCGTGAAGCTCGCCTGGTATGGCACCGCCGAACGGGTGGGCACCATCGGCCGCAATGTGTTCTGGCCGGCTCCCAATGTGGATTCCGCGCTCGTCAAATTCACCCGGTATCAGGCCGATGACCCGGCTGCCCCGGGAACTGCGAACAGCACAGACGACGGCACACAACGGGAACTCGTATTTCGTCTGATCGATGCGGCATTCGGTCAGCGTCGCAAGACCCTGCACGCGGCATTGAAGACCATTGCGCCTTCCGAGGCATTCTCCATCGCCGGCATCGATCCGACCCGTCGAGGAGAGACGCTCACCATCGCCGAATTCACCGCTCTGGCCAAGGCCATCGAATCGTGTGGAGATGGAGATGAGGCACAATGAGTCCGGTAATTTCACATCCACGCCCAGCCGCTGCCCGACATCAGTTCGATGAGCTCTCCCCCATCACCATTACGGTGGATTGCCCGGCTAAAACCAATCTCACCTTGGAAGTGGGGCCTGCTCACGACGAGTGGGGCGGACGCCACGAACTGGACACCATCTACTGTGCAATCGGTGTATACGACACCGTCACCGCAACCGCCAAGCAACCCGGAGCAGGATTCTCTCTGGAGCTCGAAGGCGCTTATTTGGGCGACTTGGCCTCCTCACGCAGCGACATGCGCCGCAACCATGCGGTACTGGCCCTCTTCGCCATGGCTCAGGCGGCCGAGCGCGAGCCGGATGTGGCGTTGACCATTACCAAGCGCATTCCCGTGGGTGCCGGACTAGGCGGCGGTTCAGCCGACGCCGCGGCGACCATGCTGGCGGTCAATCGTCTCTGGGATCTGAACTGGCCTATAGAGCGCCTGCGCACCATTGCCGCCACGTTGGGCGCGGACATGCCGTTCTGCCTGACCGGTGGCCTTGCATACGGCACCGGTTTCGGTGAACGCATCACGGATATCACCCCCGGCAGCCGCGATGAGCTGGCGCTGATAGAACAGGGATTCAGCGGCGAAGTATTGGTCGGCGCATACCAGTCGCAACTCAGCACTCCTGAGGTCTACCACACCTTTGACATCGTGGGAGCCGCAGAAGGCGACCGCAATCATCTGCAGGCTGCGGCAATCAGCCTGCATCCCCGCAGCGGGCAGGCCATCGACGCCGCCACGCAGGCGGGTGCCAGCCATGCATTCGTCTCCGGATCCGGCCCCTCAGTGGTCGCTTTCGCCGCCGACGAGGCAGCGGCACAACGCATTATCGATGGGTGGCGCGATACGGCTGTGGTCGATCGCATTATTCGAGCCAAATCTCCCGCACACCCCAATATCGGCGTCAGACAGTGACGCTAAGGTAGCAACCAGCCACCCGACCCATGAAAGAAGTCCACCGATGACGTATCAGGTTGATGAACGTGAAGCCCGCAAGGCGTACGTGCGCCGCCGCCAGACCATCGTCTTTTCCATCAGCGGCGCGGTATTGGCAGTAGTGCTGGTCATAGCCCTACTGTTCAATTTCCACGTTTTCGGCCTCGGCGAAGTGGAGACTCCGGCCCGCCAGCCGAATTACGGCAACGCGGCGCCGTGCGCGGTCAAGGACAGCAGCGGCAAAGCGCAATACGTGTCCAACGCTTCGGTCGGCATTCGCGTGATGAACGGCACCTCTCACGGCCAATTCGCCAAGGCCGTGGGTGAAGCTTTGGCCAATCGTGGATTCAGCGTGCAGAAAATCGATAACTATTCCAGCACCGGCGTTGAACGCACCACCATCTACTTCGGCAAGAACGCCATTAATCAGGCGTATACGCTGATCGGCAATTTCACCGACGCCACCATGATCATGACGGCTCGCGAGGATCAACTCATCGATGTGGTCATCGGCGCCACGTTCAACGATCTGCAGGACACCAAATCCTCCCCACAATCCGGTAAGACCATCACCAATATCGAGGGTTGCAAGGCCGCCGATAGCATGACCAAGCTGCCCGCCGACACCAAACACGACGCATACACGGCGGAGTAAGGCGCATACAGCTTCATCTTCGCGAAAAACCGTACGCTGACACGTATTCAGCGTACGGTTTTTTGGTATCGGACTAGTATCGGACTACTGAATCTCGGCGTACCAGCGCTTGAGTTCTTCGACGGCCACATCGTGGTCCACCGGACCGTTATCCAAGCGGTATTCCAGCATGTGCTTGTAGGCGCGGCCGATCATCGGGCCGGGCTCCAAGCCCAGCAACTCCATAATTTCGTTGCCGTCCAGATCCGGGCGGATCGCGTCGAAGTCCTCTTTCTTCTTGAGTTCGCGGACGCGCTCCTCCATCTCATCCATGGCCTGGGAGAAGATCATCGCCTTGCGCTTGTTTTGTGTGGTGGCGTCCGCGCGCGTGAGCCTGTTCAGCCGCTCGTACAGGTGCCCGGCATCCTTGACATACCGGCGTACGGCCGAGTCGGTCCACGGCTCGTCCACATAGCCGTGGAAGCGCAGGTGCATATTCACCAGTTCCGAGACGTCCTCGACCAGATGGTGGTCAAAACGCAGCGCCTTCAAACGCTTGCGGGTCATTTTGGCACCCACCGCGTCATGGTGGTGGAAGCTCACCTTGCCGCCCGGCTCGAACCGGCGGGTCTTCGGCTTGCCGATATCGTGCATCACGGCGGCCAAGCGCAGCGTCAGGTCGGGGGCGGGCACCGGGCCGTCCGGGCCGGTTTCCAGGGCGATCGCGCGTTCGAGCACAATCATCGTGTGCTCGAAGACGTCCTTGTGGCGGTGGTGTTCGTCGATCTGCAATTGCAGGGCCGGAATCTCCGGGAAGACGATGTCCGCAAGACCGGATTCGACCAACGCCTCAAGGCCGGCGCGCGGACGGTCGGAGAGCAGCAGCTTGGTCAGTTCGTCGCGCACGCGCTCGGCGGATACGATGTCGATGCGGTCGCGCATCGAGGTAATCGCCTCGGCCGCGTCCGGCGCGATACGGAAGCCCAGCTGGGCCACGAATCGCACGGCGCGCATCATACGCAACGGATCGTCGTCAAAGGACTGTCGCGGGTCCACCGGCGTGCGCAACACGCCCTTGGACAGATCGCTGGCACCACCGAACGGGTCCACGAATTGCAGGTCGGGCACACGCAGGGCCATCGCGTTGACGGTGAAGTCGCGGCGGGACAGGTCGCCCTCAAGCGTGTCGCCATAATTGACCTCGGGCTTACGCGAGTCCGTGTCGTACATGTCGGAGCGATAGGTGGTGACCTCCACCTTGACCTCGGTGCCGTCCGGGCGGCGGCGCATGGCACCCAGCGTGCCGAACTTGCGCCCCATGTCCCAGAAGCCGTCATGCCCCCACCGGCGCAGTATCGGCTCGAACTGCTCAGGCCGTGCGGATGAGCAGAAGTCCAAATCGTGGCTCTTTCTATGGAGCAGCAAATCCCTGACCGGGCCGCCGACCAATGCCAGCTCGTAACCCTGTTCGGCGAACAGTCGACCAAGTTCGATGGCTTCGGGCCATACTTCGAAATTCAATGGGCACCTTCCCGCGTGCGACGTTTTTCTGCCCTACCAGCATACCGTTACCCCACCTGCACACGGGGTTGAGTAAGGTGGAGAATATGATTACGCCCGCCGACCTTGCCCGCATACTGGGGCAAACACCAGATTCGGCGGATAGCCATACCCAAGA
>OBWJ01000879.1_pt1 | contig 13811 bp, 7 predicted proteins | sample 1495181 | NCBI WGS metagenome assembly OBWJ01 (sample SAMEA2580041, study PRJEB22360) | human gut metagenome
CATCGGTCAGCGGCAACATGACGGGCGTACCGCCGGCCCGCATTATCGCCTCCATATATCCGGGCAGCATCCACAGACTATCGCGCCCGTAATCCATCAGCGGAGTCACCGCAATGAGCGGTCGATTCGTAGTCATGCCTGCCTCTTTTCGCCCAAGTGTTGTTTTCGTCGTTCTGCCGCAAATCGCTTGATTCAGTGGCCAATAATGCCGCCACTGTACCGAACCAATGTAACCGGTCGGCCAACATTATTTCGTCAGCCAGCCGCGACGAGATCGCACAATGTGCCAATGATGGGGGGCATTCGGTGCGACCTTGTCAATGTTCGGGCCATTGCACTTTCAGCGGGGAAAGCATGCCCCGTCCGCGCATCATGATGAACGAGTAAGGTTGACGGGGAGGGAGAATCACATGAACCAGGCATGCGTACGCAACGACACCATCGACGCGGGCAACCATCATGGCCGACCGCAATACCGGTCGTTCCTGCGATTTCTGACATCGCAGGAACGCAACGTCATTTGGCTGTTGCTGGCCATTGCTTTTCTTCCGGTGGACGGCACCACGCTTGGCCTGTACGCGCCGTTCTGGTCTCCAATCAGTCCGGCGCTGTTCGCCGTGTACTGCCTATGCAATTGGCGGCAACTGCGCATCGCAGCCAACCGGTACCTGCCAATGTTCCTCCTACCGGTGGCCTGCATAATCCTGTCCATCCCGGGATGGCTGAAGTTCGGCATCCACCTCAACGCCGCGTTCATGAGCATCACCGGATTGCTGGGCGTGCTCGCCACTTTGGGTGCGATCGCCCTTGCGTTCGACATCAAACGCATTCCGTGGCGTACGCCATTGCGGATTCTCATCGCATCATACTGGGTTTCCTTCGGAGTGGGCGTCGTGCAATGGCTGTCCATCCGTCTGCACGCCAAACCGTTGACCGACTATTTCTCGCACCTCATGTACCGGCAATACATCAGCGACAACTCGGTGTGGGGCGGCGGCCGTCCGCAGTTCCTGTTCGCCGAGCCCAGCTATATCGGCATGCACCTGTTCGGCATACTGCTTCCGCTCATGTGGCTCATGCGCGGGCGCGACCGCATCTACGCCAAACGGCTGCGTGACCTCATCGTCACGTATGCCGTCGGCGCGGTGCTCATGCAAGCCGGCACCAGAATCGTCATCGATTCCGTCGTGGCGTTGCTGATCGCCCTTGTGGCGCGCACCGATTGGCATGACGGCGCACGCCGCGTCCGGGGCATGCTGCAGATTCTCGGCGCATTTGCACTGGGCCTGCTGGGTGTGCTGGCGGATTCCAGACTCTCCGCCATCGCGGAAAACGGGGCCGAGGGAGACGGCTCGTTCTTCGCGCGGATCTACCAAAGCCTCGATCCGATATGCGGATTGCTCACCCATCCGTGGACGCTGCTCACCGGTTATGGCGCGGGCAACATCATCAATGCGGTGTGGGCCGGCGCGGCCAAAGCCGGACGGCTGCTGGACGGTCTTGGCATGAACGGCGGCGCGGCCACGGGATTCGCGGCCGGCGTGAACGCGGACACGGTGTGGACGATGTGCGCGTATACCAGCGTCATCGCCGAATACGGGCTGATCGGGCTGGCCATGCTGGTCGGAGCCTCGATGGTCTGCATGACGCGCGGGAGGACGGTATGCCGTGGCGGTGCGGATGGCGCATCGTCCGACGAGCTGGCGCACGGTGTTTGTGTCGCCGACGTTGCCGGGGGTAATAGTGGTGGTGGCGTTGCCGGCGCGGGTTCGGGCGAATCCGGCGTCTGGCACAAGACCGTCATCTGCTGGCTCGTCCTGGTCGCATACCTGTACATCCAATGCGAGAACTATGCGTTCGCCGCTCTGCCGCTTCTTGTGTTCGCCGCCTCGAAGGTGAGGCGCGAGCCTGATTTCTCGCGGGCCGACGCATCGACGCGGCCCGAGATGGACCAAAATCCAGAATAACCGACATTCGCCGCTGTTCCGTTTTTCGCTCAAGGCGTATATCTCCCGTATCTTGAGGTGCATCATGTATCGTCGCGGCTAACTAATCGGCGAAACGCGGCATGTTTCGCATTTTGGGCGAAAAGCCCAAGTCCCACAGGAGGTATTGATGACGTTCGTTGCACGGTCGGTGCGCTATGTGCTCAGAAAACGAGTGCGAACCATAGTGCTCCTTATAATACTGACCATCATAACGGCGAGCATGCTATCCACGATCGCGGTTTCTCGGGCAGCTCAACAGGCCGCCGGACGAATCGAGAAGGAAGCGGTCGGTGGATTTGTGCTGTCCAGCAACATGCAGGGCAGCATGCTCACGCCTCGCGGAGGCGGCATGGTGCGCCCCGCCGACGTGCGCAGGATCGCCCAACTGCCCGGGGTCGATTCGTATATGGTCCGTCAGAACGCCACCGCCGATCTCGTGGGGGCGAATGTGGCGAAGGTCCCCGGCGGCGATGATTACGATGCGACCCAGGAGCAGCAGTTTGGCAACGCCGCCAACGTCATGGGCACGAATGATTCGTCGAAACTCAACGTGTTCACGTCGCGCACGCTCGGCATGGCCGAAGGACGACATCTGAAGGCCTCCGACAAGTACACGTCGATGATCCATGAGGATCTCGCCAAAGCCAACGGGCTCAAAGTCGGAGACACGCTCACGCTCAAGGCCAACGCCTATGACGCCGACAACGAATCACATTCGACGGCGACCGTCAAGACCACCATCGTGGGCATATTCAAGGGCGACAGCGCCAGAAAGGTATCCAGCCGAGCGGAACTCACCGCCAACACCATCTACACCGATCTGGATACCACACGCGACCTGTACCAGTACAAGGACGGCAAGGAAATATACCAGGACGCCACCTTCGTGCTGTCCAAGGGCGTTGACGTGGAGAAGACCATGGATGCCGCGAAGAAACTCCCGGTGGATTGGAACAACTATCAGATCACGCGCAACGACCAGTATTCATCGAGCATGCTGCATGCCGCCCGCGGCGTGCGCTCCATGATGCGCGGCGCCCTGATCGGCGTGACCGTCTCGGCCGTGCTCGTGCTCAGTCTCATGCTGCTGCTGTGGATGAACGACCGCCGTCAAGAGATGGGCATACTGGTGTCCCTTGGCGTCGGCAAGCCCTCCCTGGTCGCCCAATACCTCACCGAGATGGTGCTGATCGGTCTGCCGTCCCTCGCCCTCGGCTGGCTGTGCGCGCAGGGAATGGCCCAATGGCTCGGCGCCACGGCGCTCCATTCCGTGAACGCCTCCGCGGCGAAGGAGCTGAGCAGCATGGGGCAGGTCGGCGGCGATCTTGAATCCAGCATGTCGGTGCGCACCCTGGATTCGCTCACGGTGTCGGTCGACGGGACCGCCATGCTGTACGTGGCGCTCGGATTGTTGGCGGTGATGCTGGTGTGCGTCGCGGTGGCGTGCATGCCGATGCTGCGCAAATCGCCGCGAGACCTGTCGGAGATTCGATGATGAGCATGAATGTGTGGAAGCGTGCCACGTTGGCGATCGTACGCAAGCCGGTACGTAGCGGCATCATCGGTCTGCTGATGCTGATGGTCTTCACGAGCCTGGTGGCGCAGGTCGGAGTCTCGACGGCCCTGCGTACCATGTCCGACGGCATCGGCGCGGGCATGGGCATAGGGTTTACCGTCAGCGCCGGCGAGAATCCCATTAGCGCCGAGGAGGCGAGCCGGTTCTCGCGTATCCCCGGTGTGACGAAGACCGCCTATGCGACGAAGACCTTGGCGCAGGTGGATGGCGCGCGCCCGGTCATGCCCCGGCAGGGCCCCCGATTGGACTCCGATCTGGCCATGCAGGTCAGCGTGCTGGGCACCACCGATTCCTCATTGTCCGAGGAATTCCAGAGCGGCCTGTACCGCCTGGAGCAGGGCCGCCATATCTCGGGCGACGGCGACAATGTGCTGGTCCACCGCGACTTCGCGATGCAGAACGGCCTATCGGTCGGCTCGACATTCCGTCTCCGGCAGGAGGGGCGCAACGCCACGGTGCGTGTGGCCGGGATCTTCTCCGGCAACGTGCAGGCCCAAAGCCCCCTGCCCTCGGACACTTCCGAGAACCTCATCTATTCGGGTAGGCGAGTAGCTTCCGCTCTGACCGGAAACGACCGGATCGACATGATCCGATGCCTGTCGGATAATCCGCAGGACCTGTCCGCGGCTATTGGACGGGCCAAGACCATGGCCGGCGGCAAGTACGACGTCACCGACGATTCGGCCCGGCTCTCCGGCGTCCTGCAATCCGTGCAGACGGTGCGTAATCTGGTGCGCATGGTGCTGCTGTCCGTCTGCCTCGCGGACGTACTGGTGCTGGCGATGGCGCTGGTCTTCTGGATTCGCTCACGCATCCATGAGATAGGCACGCTTCTGGCCCTCGGCATCGACAAGATGCGGATCGTCGCACAACTCGCCATCGAAACCGGACTCATGGCGGCGGTCGCCGCCCTGTGTTCGCTGGGCACCGGCGCCATGCTGTCGGGATACGTGTCTTCCCGACTGTTGCGCGATTCGGGCGTCGCGCCGTTGGAATCGTTGCACGTGGAGGCCTTGCCGCCTGAGCAGACGATGCTCATCCTGCTGCTCGGATGCGCGGTCATCGCCGTGGCTCTTGCCGTGTCATGCGCCGCCGTGCTGTCCAAATCCCCGAAATCCATTCTTTCCTCTATGCGTTAGGAGTCACCAATCATGTCTAACTGTCTGCAACTGGACCATGTCGATTACGCCTACGGCGCGGCGAAGATCCGTGTTCTTTCGGATGTCAGCGCGGATTTCGAATCCGGGAAGATGTATGCGATCACCGGCCCGTCCGGCGCCGGCAAGAGCACGCTGCTGTCGCTGCTGGCCGGCCTGGACGCCCCCTCCCGGGGAGTGGTCCGCTTCGAAGGGGAGGACATCGCCGCATCGGGCTATGCGAAGCACCGCCGGGAGCACGTGTCCCTGGTGTTCCAGGACCATAACCTGATCGACTACCTCACCCCCGAAGAGAACCTGCGGCTGGTCAGCGCCAAGGCCGATATGAAGATCCTCGAGGAACTGGGTTTGAGCCGTGAGGAATCCAAGCGCAACATCATGCACCTGTCGGGCGGCCAGCGTCAACGGGTGGCGGTCGGCCGCGCGCTGGTCGCCCCGGGCCGCGCGATCCTCGCGGACGAGCCGACGGGCAGCCTCGACCCGGAGATGACCGACGAGGTGATTCATCTGCTGCAGCACGCCGCCCATCAGCTCGGCAAATGCGTGATCGTGGTGACGCATTCCAAGCGCGTCGCCAACTCCGCCGATGTCGTGCTGCGTCTCAGGAGCAAGAAACTGACCCGGGCATGACCCACCTGGGCCGGGCGGCACCCCGGCGACGACCCGCATGGAATCATCGTCATAATGACGCCTGCGATCCCTGGACATGAGAAACCGCACCTCCGATCATCGAATCTGGATTACTCCAGTCCAACAATCGGGGTGCGGTTCAAAAGGCCCTTTTTTTGTGTCGGATTACGAACCGCGCGTCTCACCGCTTGCCGTTGTAGATCTCGTTGTCGATCACATCGGCGAACACGCGATTGACGGCCGGGCGCACCACTTTCAGCGACGGTGTCAGGCACTTGTTCTCCTGCGTGAACTGCGTGTCCAGCACGGCGAACTTGCGTACGGATTCGGCGCGCGAGACCGTCGCATTCGCCTTGTCCACGTACTGCTGAATCTCCTCGCGCACCGCGGCGTTCGTGGCGAGCCGGTCGACCGGCGTCTCCGTGGACAGGCCGTGCGCGGGCAGCCACAATGCCAGCGACTCCGGATCGAGCGTCACCAACGCGCCGATGAACGGGCGCTGGTCGCCCACCACCACGCAGTGCTCCACGATCGGGCACTTGGCGATCTCTTCCTCCAGCGGAATGGGGGAGACGTTCTTGCCGCCGGCAGTAATAATAATGTCCTTGATGCGGCCGGTGATGACGATGTGGCCCTCATCATCGATCTCGGCCAAGTCGCCGGTCCTGAGCCAGCCGTCGGCGGTGAACGCCTCGGCCGTCTTCTCCGGCAGATTGTGGTAGCCGCGGAACACGTTCGGGCCCTTGACCTGCAGTTCGCCTTCGTCGGAAATGCGAATCGAGGAGCCGGGCGCGGGCTGGCCTACGGTGCCGATCACATTGTCGGTCACGCGCGTGGCGGCGAACGGGGCGGCGGTTTCGGTCATGCCATAACCCTGAATCATCGGCAGTCCGATGCCGTTGTAGAAATGCGCCAGATCGAGCGACAGTGGTGCGCCGCCGCAGGCCACGTACTTGATCTTCGGGCCCAGAGCACCGCGCACCGTGCGGTAGACGAGCGTTTCGTACTTGGCGCGCTCGGCGATTTCGGCAAACGTGTGCTGCTCGCCGGCCTGCTCCTTGCGGCTCCAGACGCGCGCGGCCTCGGCGGCCTTGACAAACAGGCGGCCCTTCCAGCCGGCACCGGCCTTGTGCGAGGCGGCGTTGTATACCTTCTCGAACACGCGCGGCACGCCCAGCAGGTAGGTCGGTTCAAACGAACGCAGGTCCGGCAGCAGGGTTTTGGTGTCCGGCAGATAACCGACCACGCCGTCATCGGAGGCGATGGAGGCGTACTGGATGAATCGCGCGAAGCAGTGGGCCAGCGGCAGGAAGAGCAGCAGGCGCGGATGGTCGTCAAGCACCACTTCATGCAACGCCTGCGAGGCGGAGATGGTGATGGACACGAAGTTCTTGTGGGTCAGTTCGGCACCCTTCGGGTTGCCGGTGGAGCCCGAAGTGTAGACGATGGTGGCCAGATCGTCGGCGCGCACGGTGGCCACGCGCTCGTTCAGTTCCTCGTCCGAAACAGCCACGCCCAGACCTTCGAGCGCGCCCAGCGCGTTGCCCTCGATCATGAGAATCTGCTTCAAGGCAGGACAGTGGTCCTTGACCGAGTCGAGCCGGTCAAAGCGCTCGCGGTTGTCGGCAAAGGCCAGCTTGACCGCCGAATCGTTCATGATGCGCTGGGCTTGTGGGGCGGAGTCGGTGTCGTAGATCGGCACGCTTACCGCGCCCACTGCGGCCAGTGCGAAATCGAGAATGCCCCATTCGAGACGGGTGGAGGAAAAGATGGTCACCGCGTCGCCCTTGGCGATGCCGAGCGCGATCAGGCCCTTGGCGGCTGAGACCACGCGCTCGTGGAATTCGCCGGTGGTGACGTTCTGCCAGCGGCCGGGGCCGATTTTCTTGGCGGCGATTACCGTGTCCGCGCCGGTGCGGGCCAGTCGTTCGGTGAGCAGTGAATAGATAGTTTGGTCATCGCGGATCTCGATGGATTCGCCGGGCGTGGTGTATTCGGTAAGCATACGGCCGTTTATTCCTTACAAACATGATGGCAAGTTGACAACCCGAGCCATTCTGACGAGTTAGATTACGCTGGCGTAAGGTTGCGCGCGTTGTGGGCAATGGAGAAGTTGTCTGTCTGGTTTTGTGGATTGTATACAACGCCGTGTCTAACCGGTTTGCTCTACGGTTATGACCGTGTCCATTTCGGGAGCCATCGACTTCCTGCAGGACAAGTACGTGCTGAGCCCGGCCCTGCAGGGTCCGGTCATCAGCTCCATCATGATCGGCGGCGTGATCGGCGCCGGCTTCTCCGGCTTCCTGTCCGATAAGTACGGCCGCCGCCGAAGCACTGGTCGCCGCGCAAAAAGCAGCACTAGGCCGCGTTTGCTGCGTCTATTGGCGAATTGATCATATGGGTCGTCTGCGTGCAGACGACCCTTTTGCGTTCCGTCGGCTTCTGACACCGTAGAAACGTGCTTTCTCGGCTTCGAGGGGCTGATTTTGCCTTATCTGGAAGTCTACTTCCACTTCGAGGGGCTGATGCCCAAGTAGACACGGCCCTAAAACGGCGGAATGACGTTGACGTGTAGCCGTTTATACTTCCGATTACATGGATGAGGAGCCCCTCGAAGCGGAGATAGACTTCCGGCAAATGCGAAATCAGCCCCTTGAAACGGAAGTAGGCCTCCGGCAAACGCAAAAATTAGCCTCCTCGAAACGGATAAATGCACGTATTGGGTGTAGTGGATGCTTCAGCCCCTGATATCGAAGCATATTTTTTCTGGTTGGCGCGTCTAGCATGCGCACTCCGCAATCGATAATTCTGTGGCCTCTCTCACTTTAAAAGTCTGGCGTGTGCGAGGGCGTTCGCTTAAGGTGAATGGGATTGCGCGGAATGTGGAGCGCAGGTACACATGACGAGGGCACACCGCAACAACACGGCAAGGGGAAGCGGACCATGTTCGACAAACGACTGTTCCAATTGGCGCCTGGCTTGAAAAAACTCATAGCTGGCAAAGTGGCCCTGATGTGGGTAGGTCTGCTTGCCAACATTGGTTTTATGCTGTCGCTGGTAATGCTGCTGAACAGCTTACTGACCGCTGTGGCACCGCCGCTGCTCCAATGCGGCGGCACTTCGCAAGGCGCGGCCTGCCCCGTGCCGTTGTCTGATCGGCACGGCGCGGATGTGCTGCCCATGGCTGGCGACATCATGATTTACGTGCTGCTTGCGCTGGTCTGTATAGCGGTCCGTTACACGGCCACCACGCACGCCACCCGTCTCGGCACCGAAGCCGCCGAACGAGTCAAGCTCGCTTTGCGCTCCAAGCTGTACCGCAAAATGGTGGCACTCGGCCCGTCCTACAAAACCCGCATCAAGACTTCGGATGTGGTGCAATCCGCCGGCGAAGGTGTTGAACAGATTCAAAGCTTCTTTGAACTGTTCCTGCCGCAGCTCTTCTATGCGATTCTTGCGCCAATCACCTTGTTCGTGGCCATTGCGCCGATTAACGTGCCCGCCGCTGCCGTCATGCTGGTCTGCGCGCCGTTCATCATCATCGTGACCGGCATCGTCTCCATGACCGCCGCCCGCGCCTTCAAGAAGTACTGGGTGCGCTACACCGATATGGGCGCCGCGTTCCTCGACAATCTCCAAGGCCTTGAGACCCTGAAAAACTTCGACGCCGACGAGCGCGCCGCCATCGAGATGGACAAGAAAGCCGAAGGCTTCCGCGTCATGACCATGCGCGTGCTGCAGATCCAGCTGCGCTCGCTGACCGCCATGGACATAGTGGCCTACGGCGGTGCTGCGGCCGGCATCGGTGTGGCGTTATGGCAATACGCGCATATTGGCGATGCTTTTGCCAATGGTGCGTCCGGCTGGTCGCCAATCGCACTGGCCTCACATCTGCCTGGTGTGCTTGCCTACGCGGCATACGGCCTGCACTATCTCATCCCGTTCGGGGTGGGCTACCCGCTGTCTCTTACCGGTCTGCTGTTCATTGTGCTGCTGTCCGCCGAATTCTTTATTCCCATGCGTCAGCTTGGCTCGTTCTTCCACGTGGCGATGAACGGCATGACCTCCACCAAGCGCATCTTCGCTCTGCTGGACACCCCGGAGCCCGAGCATGGCACGGCGACCCTGCCGGCCAACGATTCCGATTCCGCTGACGACGGTCTGACGGTCCGCTTCGACCACGTCGGCTATTCCTATGATGATGCCGGGCACGGCGACTCCAAGTCCGCATCCGCAAAGACCGATAAGCAAGGTGAAACCAGCCCCAATTCCGCCGTCGCTCCTGCGCTCACCAACATCACCTTCGCCGCACGGCCCGGTCAGTTCACCGCCATTGTTGGCATCTCCGGTTCCGGCAAGTCCACGGCCGCCTCGCTGCTCGCCGGTACACTGGCCGGTTACCGAGGTTCGCTCACGCTGAACGGTGTCGAGGTATCCGATTTGTCAGGCGAAACACTGGCCGGAGCCGTCACTGTGATTGGTGCCAGCAGCCATCTGTTTGCGGGCGCATTGCGCGAGAATCTTCTGATGGCCTTGCCCGATGACGAGATTCCTGATTCGCCGGATTCCGTGGACTCCCGTCTGTGGTCCGCGCTCGAGCAGGCGCGCATTGCCGACTTCGTGCACGCACAGCCGAACGGACTGGGCATGCCGATTGAGTCCGATGCCGCCAACCTGTCCGGCGGCCAACGCCAGCGCATCGCCATCGCCCGCGCGCTCCTGCATGATTCGCCGGTATTTGTGTTCGATGAGGCGACCAGCAGCGTTGACATGGAATCCGAAGAGCTGATCCTGGATACAATTCGCGAATTGGCGCAATCCCGCGGCAAGACGGTTATTATGATCACCCATCGCATGGCCAACGCCGAACACGCTGATCAAGTGGTGGTGCTCGAACACGGCAAGTCGGTTGAGAGGGGCACCCATACCGAGCTGATGACGGCGGACGGCGTCTACGCCAAGCTGTTTACCACGCAGGCAGATATTGAGAACTTCGGAGAAGGCCATGCTCGGCGTGTGCTGCAGGTTGGTTCCCGCAAGCAGGAGCTGTCCGACGACAGTCGGACTGAGGATGGCGCAGCGCGCGTAAGCGCAGAGGCGGGTATGACGGTTGACCGCCTGCAGTCAGCTTTGCCGACGGCTTCCGTTGGCGGGAGTGAGCAGGCCTCGGCTGAGACTCCGGCTGGTGTTGCAAATAGCGATTCGTCTTCCAAAATGAGCACATTCCAAGTGATCAGGCGACTGCTTAAGGAAGCCCGACCTCTGGCAGGACTGATGGCAGCGGCCTCCACCGCCGGCACCATCGGCCATCTTTCGGCCACTTTCCTGCCCGTGTTCGGCATTATCGCGGCATTTGCACTTACCGGTAATCCGGTGTGGGGCATGGGTGTTGCGCCCGCCGTCATCATGATGATTATCTGTGCTCTTCTGCGTGGCATCACCCGATACATTGAACAATATCTGAACCACAATGTGGCATTCCATCTGCTCGCACTCTTCCGTTCCAAGGCGTTCGCCGCGTTGCGCAGACTGGCGCCGGCCAAGCTCGCGGGCAAAGGTAAGGGCAACCTTATCGCCATGCTGACCACCGATGTGGAACTGCTTGAGATCTTCTTTGCCCACACCATCAGTCCGGTGGCCATCGCGGTAACCTCCACCATCATCTACACGATTGTGGCCGCCACCCTAAGCCCATGGATGGCGCTGGCGTTGATTGCCGCCCACCTGGTTATCGGCATCCTTGTGCCGCGATTCTTTGCCACCGGCGTACGTAACCTTGGCCCTGCCATCCGTGGCGCTGCCGGAGAACTCGACGATGTGATACTCGATGACATGCGCGGCCTGGACGAAATCATCCGATTTGGCCGCGGCGAGGAACGTGCGCAGGCCATCGAGGACCGTACCCATGCGTTGTGGAAGGATCACGCCAAACTCAGCAAGGTCAACGGCCGTTTCACCGGAATCAGCGGACTCTTGGTGGCTGTGCTCACAGCGGCTTCGGTCGCCGTGGCTATTGCCTGTGCCGGCGCGAACCCGCAGAGCATTCCGGCTCTGATTGCCGCCTTCGTGCTGTTCGCCGGCTCGTTCGGACCGACTTTGGCGCTCGCCGCCTTGCCCGCTAACCTGACTCAGACCTTCGCGTCCGCTAGCCGACTGTTCGGACTGATGGACGAGGTGCCCGCTGTGACCGAGAACGGCACTGTTGTGCCGCAGGAGTATATGGGCATGCGTCTTGATGACGTCACCTTTGCATATGCGGGGGAGCGCGAAGTCCTGTCCGACTTCTCGCTTGACGTGCCGCAGCATGGCGTGCTGGGTATCCAGGGGCCGTCCGGCCGAGGCAAGTCCACCATGCTCAAGCTGCTGCTGCGCTACTGGGATCCGCAGCGCGGTCAGGTGACGTTGTCCGGCACGCCGTTGCCCGAGGTCGATGTGCATGCTCGCCGACGTATTCAGGCCATGATGAGCCAGGAAACCCACCTGTTTGATGGCTCTATCCGAGACAATCTGCTGATTGCTTTGCCTGAGTCCGAGGTTGAAGCTGCAAATGTTGCAGGCAATGGGGAAGTGGATGCCAAGACCGTTGATTCCCGACAGCAGCGGTTGGCGGCGCAATCGGCAGAGGGCGATGCCGTTCAGGTGGCAGCATCTGACGGTCTCGACGCTCGTTTGCGTCAGGCTCTCGCCAAGGCCTCCGTGCTTGATCTCATTGATTCCCTGCCCGATGGCCTTGATACTCAGGTAGGCGAGTTGGGCGACCGTCTATCCGAAGGTGAACGCCAGCGTATCGGTTTGGCTCGTGTGTTCCTGCGCAATGCTGATCTGGTGCTTTTCGACGAGCCGACCAGCCGTTTGGATGCTTTGAACGAGGCTATTATTCTACGTTCCATTCACGCTATGGCCGTGGGTGAGCAGCATGCAGACAAGGAGCGCGGCGCGGCTGTGGTGCTGGTCTCCCACCGCGAATCCGCCATGCGCATTGCTGATGCGGTACTCAATCTGTAACTGCCTGTAACTACGCGGGAATTACATCGCATTGCGTTACGTTACCGCGTTGCACTGCGGTTCCTCGCGGGTGGCGGCGATGCCATCTCCGGTCGTCATTGCGTTGCTGCGTTTGTGTTGCGATATGTGATGCGGCAACGCAGCAATGCGGCAATGCAATGTGATGTGGCAACGTGACAACGTAGCGATGCAATAACGCGACAACGTGACAACGTAGCGATGCAATAACGCGGCAACATGGCAACATGGCAATGCAGTAACGCAACGCAGCATTCGCGCCTTGATCAAAGTGCCGATGATGAGCGCCTTCTGCAGCCCTGGGCGGAACAGGTCGTGAAATTCATGCGACATTTCGGTTTCGAGTTTGACCGATGCATGGATGTCGTCAGTGCGAAGGCGTGCCTGTTCGGTGCCGATGATGTGCTCGAGCACCGCGAATCCCTCTTCGGTTTTGCCGGCTTGAATGAGGAATCGTGGGCTTTCCGGTGCTCGCACCATGGAGAGCAGGAACGCGGCGGCCGGAATCGCACCCAGCCCCAGCATCCAACGCCAACCGGCGTTGACATCCCAGCTTCTGGAACCGTAGGAGGCGATGATGTAGTTGATGACATTGGTCAGGAAGATGCCGCATACCGCGAGGAGCTGATAGGAAAAGGCAAGCAGACCGCGGATATTGACCGGCGCTTAAGGCCAGACCGAACGTATATTTGCCCGATCCGTGAGTACGTATGGTTGTTCCCAAGGGATTGCGCTGCTTGGAAGCAGCTTGAAACAGGCCCGCCATGTGCTTTTCCTCTCAATACAGCTATGGGGGGTGCCTGTTCATACTAGTCAGATTCTTGTCATATGGCGTTGAATATCTACAAATGTGGGCACTGGTGAGGCGGCTGAGTGGTGGAATCGCGCCGTGGTGTGTGGGTGTTGGGGACTCACGAGCATGCTGCGCGTTATTTGGTGGTGTGCTGAGAGTCGGGACCTACTCACGTTGGGGGAGGGGATGAAGAGCCTCTGAGACAAGTCGCTGTTCGACTGGAGATTTGCTCACGTGGAAAGCATGGAAAAGGCGAAAAAATCAGGCGTGTCGGGTGATTTGACAAATTGGTACACAGGTGTATCATCTTAGGTATTGGTACACGGGTGTACCAAAGAAAACACCCCAAGGAAAGGTGGCCAGAGGAGACTTCGCAAGCGGCCAAACGAATTGAAATCCAACGCAGCAGTCGATTCGTTTTTGGCAATCGGAAGGCAGTCGTCAACAATCGGAAGGCAGCCAAAGACAGCCGGAAGATAACCGAGAAGTAACCGGACGAAAACCGGAAGCCAGTCGGAAGAAAGCCAACCACCCGCAAGTCAACTCCAATGGTCCAGAAGGAGATAACATGCGCAACACCAAGAAGGTCATCGCGGCAACGGCAGCCGTGGCCACGCTCGTCGGTCCCGCCCCCCGAACTGGGT
>OBWJ01000883.1_pt1 | contig 13710 bp, 11 predicted proteins | sample 1495181 | NCBI WGS metagenome assembly OBWJ01 (sample SAMEA2580041, study PRJEB22360) | human gut metagenome
TTTATTATTAAAAAAGCCTTATCTAACTCCAAAAAATGTAATAGTTGACAAGATTATTTTTGCAATATTTACAAATTAAGTTCTATAAAAATAATATCTTTTGAAAATTTTATATTTTTCTCGTATTTGAAATAATAAATAATATAGACAAATACTTTTTTACTTTCTATACAGAACAAAATGGCTATCGTCATGCCCACTTCATGGTATCAATCTTAAAGTTTTAAATCTTAAAATCCATTGATATACCTAGCCTTAATGCTTAAAAAATTTTATATTTTCCTAAACGTTGACAAATTGGCTATCTCCACACCAACTTCGTAGTATCAATCCTATAGTTTTAAATCTTGAAATCCATTGATATACCTAGCCTTAATGCTTAAAAAATTTTATACTTTCCTAAACGTTGACAAATTGGCTATCTCCACACCAACTTCGTAGTATCAATCCTATAGTTTTAAATCTTGAAATCCATTGATATAACTAGCCTTAAAAATTCAAATTTTTTATACTTTCATATACATTAAAAAAAATGGCTAAAAGCTAGATTTTTCTAACTTTCAGCCATTGAAAAATTTTTATTTAGTCTTTAATAAAAAATTAATGGGATTATTATCATTTTCCCTTTAATTAAATATTAATTTTAATAATAAATGGGGGATTATTATCATTTCTATTATTATTTCTATTATTATCTTTTAGTTTTAACTAAATATTGATTTTGAATTTTAATAATAAATGGGGAATTTTATTATTTTTTGTCATTAATTTTATTATTTTTTGTCATTAGTTTTATTATTTTTACTTTACTTAACTATTAATATTAATTTTAATAATAAATGGGGGATTATTATATAAAATTAGTTCTATTTTAAATGCTACAAATTTTACATCTCAATTATTTGTTAACACGTGTTAACTTTTTATTTTTTAACATAAGTATAACATCAGATTTTTTAGCTAAATCCTTATTATGTGTAACAACTATTACACATTTGCCATGCTCATGTGCACTAGATTTTAATATTTCTACAATTTCATTTTCTGTATCACTATCTAAATTTCCTGTTGGTTCATCAGCTAATATTACAGGAGAATCTGCTACAAGAGTTCTTGCAATTGCCACACGCTGTTGCTGACCACCAGATAATTGTAATACATTTCTATTAATTTCTTCATCACCTAAGCCTAAATTATTTAATATTGATTTATCAGCTTTTTGATTAATTATTCTTAAATTTTCTAAAGGAGTCATATAATCAATTAAATTATAATTTTGGAATATTAACGAAATATTGTTTTTTCTATGGTTTTCATATCCCTTTATTTTTATATCTTCATTGTTATATAAAACTTCTCCTTTTCTAGGTTCATCTAATCCAGCTAACAATGATAATAAAGTAGTTTTTCCAGAACCTGAAACACCTAAAATCGTATAAAATTTACCTTTTTCAAATTCAATACTTATATCATCTAAAATATTTTTGCCATTTTTATATGAATAGCTAATTTTATTTAAAGATAAAACTGACATATTAACTCCTCCTAACTCATTTTTGATAATATTTCTTTTGGTTTTAATCTAATTATTGATGCTGAAGATAACACTACTGAAATTATGATAATTCCTGTACCTATAATATATACATAAACAACTTCCTTAGCTTGTATTTTTACATCAATTTCATCAACTGTACGAGTTGCTAAAGAACTATTAACATCATTTCCTAATGAAAATCCTCCAAATCCACTCTTAACATCTTGAACAGCTTGTTTGCTTGCTTGTGAAACTATTGTATTTCCTATATTTTGTGAAATTACTTTACTTGAGAAATATGATCCTCCAAAAGCTAATACACTTATAAGTAATAATTCAATTATATATTGAGAAATAATATTAAACTTTGAAACTCCTATTGAAAGTAATATACCTGTTTCATGAATTCTTCCTTGAATCCAAAATGCTAACACTAATGAAAGTATTATTGCACCAGCTATTATTGCACCAATTAAAATCATATTTATAATCTTATCTAAAGAGTCAAAAGACTTAGATAAAGCTAAGAATGTATCTTCACTCTTTACTATTGTATACTTATTCCATTCAGCAGAAATTTCTTTAAATTTTGCTGTTACCTTATCCACATCAGTGCTTGTATTAAATGTAGCATTAGTATATTTTACTTCTCCATCTGAATATCCATATAAAGTTTTAACAGTATCTACATCAGTTATTAAAAGATTTTCAGGCATTTCTAATTTGTGACCAACTCTTTCAGTGTTACTACTTTCAAAAATACCTACTATTTCAAGATCATAATCATTTTTAGATAAAGTTGATGCATTAAAATCACCTGCACTCTTTTTAGCTTTTATAGTATCTCCAACTTTTAAATTATTTGCTTCTGCTAAAGCCTTATGAATTAATACCTTACCTTTATCAGTAGGCACAATATGTCTACCATCAACAAGCTTTAATGATTTACTTATAAACTTAGTATCATACTCAGAGCTCTTATGTGCTTCTACAGAAAAAAGTTTTTCATATTTATAATCATCATTATATTGAACTGCATTTTTTTCTGGTTTTATATAATTTACATTTTCTAAATCTAAACCAGCACCTTGAATTGCAGCATCATAATTCTTAACACCATCTACCTTTGAAAGCTTATTAATTAAACTTTCTGGAATTGTTCCACTTAAATTACTTCCAAGATTAGTTTGTAATTCAAAAGTATTTGCCATATCCTTATTTGAATCTTGTCTTGCTATATTAGCTGCCTTTTTAATTGAAATTCCACTTAAAACAGCTGTTGCTATTCCAAATAATATAAATAACATAATAATACTTTTCATTTTTTTTCTTGTTATATATAATACCGATCTTTTAAATACATTCATATTTATTTCCTCCTTGTTTATTAACTTGAGTACATTTTATTAGTTCAATATGAAATATTTATGAAATAAAAGAGTTAAGTTTATAAAATTAAAAAATAATTAATTAAAATCAATTTCAAACCTCATACCAGTTGAAATTGATTTAAAAGAAAAACTTAAATTATACATCCTTAAAATTTGTTCAACTATGTATAACCCTAATCCATTTCCTCCACTAGACTTATTTCTATCAAAATCAACCCTATAAAAAGCTTCAAAAATATGTGCTAAATGCTCATCTGAAATTGGTTTACAATCATTTTCTATAATAAGCTTTTTATCTTTTATATAAACTCTTATTTCCTTCCCCTCATCAGTATAATTAACTGCATTAGAAATAATATTAGAAATTGCCTTAGTAAACACCTTTTCATCTACCTTAATATTAAAAGAATCATTTAAATTAACCTTAATATTAATATTTTTTGATTTAGCTATTATATTATAATGGTCCAATGCATTTTCAACTATATATGATAAATCCAATAGGTTTTCATTTTTATTTTCTATAGAATTAAGCCTTGAAGTATCTAAAATTTCCTGAACCATTTTACTTAATTCATTAACTATATCCTTGCACTTTTCCAAATATACATAATGATTTTTATATTTTCCTATATCATATAACATATTTTCAATCATTATATGCATACTCATCAATGGAGTTTTAAGCTCATGTGATGCACTTCTTAAAAAATCCACCTTAACCTTTTCAGATTCACTTACATTTTTTATTTCTTCTTCTAATGATATAATTGTATTTAACAAATTTTCATACAAACTATTTATATTATATGCTAATATTCCAATTTCATCTTCAGATTCAACCTTACAAAAAGCCCTTTTATTTAACTTTTCCATTTCCTTTGTAACATTACAAATTTCCTTTATTGGAGTTGTAATTTTTTTTGCATATATATATGATGCAATTAAAGCTACAATTAAACTTACAATCATAGAATATGGCAATATTTTTAATATAATATCCCTAGTTTCTGTAAAAGATTCTAAATTAGTTACTATTTGAATATTTCCTTTTACATCATTTATAGTCTTAAAATCCCTACTTTTTATTATTGATGAATTATTTACATTAATATATTGACTAAATATCCCCTCATTTATTGAATCAACTTCTTCTTCTTCAGAACTTTTTACAATACCTTCACCAGTTAAATCTGGAAGTATTAATGATTTATCCTTAATAACATCCTTATCTATGTATATATCTACATTTTCAACACCCTGAAAACTTCTTTGCTCTTCTCCTAAAGTAATAAAAACTTGAATATTATACTTTTGAGCAAAACCTTTTGCTAATTCAAAAGACTTTTCACTATTTTCTTCATTTATTTTTTGAGTTAATTCTGAAATAATTATATCAGCTTCTTTTTCCTTATTACTTAAATATACCCTTGGTACTGCTAAATATATTAAAATATTTGAAGTAAAAATTATTAAACTTATTAATCCAACTGTAAATATGTATGTTTTTGAAAATAACTTTAATTTTTTCATTACTGCTCCTCAAACTTATAGCCAATTCCCTTAACTGTTACTATACAGTCTAATGATAGCTTCTTTCTTATATTTTTAATATAAACATCAATAACTCTGTCATTTGGACATTCTTCTATACTCCATAAATTATCTAAAATTTGTGCTCTACTTAAAACCTTACCCTTATATTTTAATAATAATTCTATTAATTTTATTTCCTTAGGCTTTAAATCTATAATTTCATCATTTTTCTTTGCAGAATACCCTTCAAAATCAATTTCTATATCTTTATAATTCCACTTCCTATTTTCTTCTAACTTTACTCCTCTTCTAAGAAGTGCTTCTATTCTTTTATGTAAAAGTATTATTGAAAATGGCTTTGTAATATAATCATCTGCTTTTTCATCAAAGCTCATAATTTGAGTATAATCATCACTCATTGCTGTTAACATAATTACTGGAATATTACTTTCTTTTCTAATATTATTTAAAACAACAAAACCATTAGCCTTTGGAAGCATTATATCTAAAATAACTAAGTCTATTTTATTTTTATTAAATAATTCTATTGCTTGAAGTCCATCTTCAGCAGCTATAACATTATATCCAACTTCTAATAAATATTCACTTACACCTTCCCTTATTTCTATTTCATCTTCAACAATTAATATATTTAACTTCATAATTTTTCCTCCTTTTAATTTATTTTTAAGTATATAATATCATAAAATTTTATTCTTTAACCAAAAATACACTTAATATATAGATTAAACTATATTATTAAGTGTATTTTTAATATATAAGATTTTAGCTAACTATATTATGACCAATTGTATTGATTTAATTCTGAATCATATTCCATATATGTTCCATTTGCTGTAGATATTTTATATTTTAATATTTGCACATCATCAATATTACCACTTGCTGGCCCTTTTCCAGTAAACTTCACTGATTCATTTCCAGCTTCTACAACTTCATTGCAAGATAAAGTTACTATTTCTTCAGTACCTTTAAACTTAACTTGTATTGTTAATCTAGATATATCTTCATTTGAATTATTTTTATAAGTACATTCTAATATATTTCCTTCTGCAGTATTTACTATATTAAAACTTATAGGAATTGCCTCTACTTTTAAAGGTAAGTCTTTCATAGTAATATTTGATTCTTGTTTTACTTCTTCCTTTTTACTATTCATAATAACTATTCCAAATATAATTAAAACTGCACATACTAACGCTATTATTAATAATTTATATGTTTTATCTTGTTTCATATATTTACACCTTTCTATATAATTAATTATTTTTTATTTTATCCAACAAAATTAATAAAAATTATTATTATAAAAAAGTTGGTTATGAATAAAAATTTCTCATAACCAACTTAAAAAAATTTCAAATTAACTTTTTATATTATCTGCTTCATTTAATTAGGCTAAGGGAATTTGCCTCATTTTAAATAATATTTTTATTACTTATTTTTAATATTTAATTTCTTTGTCCTTGTTGCCCATTTCCTGCTGGATTTTGTGTTTCACTTGATGTATCTCCATTTGGTTGTTGCCCTTGTGTACTACTACCTGGTGATGATTGAGATGTATCACCTGGTGTAGTGCCATTTGGCGGTTGGCTTGGTGTAGGAGCACTTGGTGGTTGGCTTGGTGAAGTATCTGGTGTTGATCCTGAAGGTTGATTAGTTTCCGTAGTTTTACCATCTATTGAAAATGCTAACTTTAAATTAAAATTAGCTTCAACACCTTTAGTAACATTTTCTGATTTTGGTGACTCCCACAAATCACTTCCATAATATAATCTAGCTTGTTCATTTGGATCTAATAAACCTAAAACTTGTTCAACTGAATTACTTGATTTTAATAATCTTGAAGTTATAGTTGGTGAATTAGTAGGTATTAAATCAATTCTTTTTAAATATGAATTAGAAGGTCTATCATATGTTAAATTTAACTTCATTTCAACCATATTATTTTTTGGAATTGGATTATCAACAACATATAATTTCTCTAATTTTTCTGTTATTAATCCACTAGTTTTAGTAGTTGAAGAAGTTGCATATTCAAACGATTCAAAATGAACTTTTAATTTATGAGAACCATTATTTATAACTTTATAATAAGGTGTAATAAATTTACCATTAGGCGAACTTCCATTTTCATTTTCATTTTTTATTAAAAACTCCATATTTAATGGAACAGTTGCTGATATAGTAAAATATTGACCTTCTTGTAGTGCATTATCAACATCTGTTTTTTCAGTTCCATTAAAGTTAGGTAAATTCTTATCCTTATCAGGACCCCATTCACCTATTCCACCATCTAATTCTACACTATTGCTTCCACCTTTATTTTCAAGAGGAGTGTTTGGAGCTGTTGTTGAACCCCCAGCTCCTCCAGCCCCTGTACTGCCTCCATCACTATTTGGAGGCTGAGCTGAACTTTCTCCATTACCACCACCATCTGGTTGTGCACTTGGAGGTTGCTCTGCTTCTCCTACTCCTGATGATGGTCCTCCACCTTCTGATGGAGTGCTAATTGAATCTGAATTAGTAGCTAATTGAATATTATTTAGTGAATATGCATAACTTTCAACAGAAAGATTTAGCATAATAGCTACCATGCATAAGCTTAAAATTTTCTTTTTCATCATATAAAAATCCCCCCATCACTAATTAATTTTCAATATTTATAATAAGTTTCGCTGCAGATACACCTATTAATGTTTCACCATCAGAATCATAAGCATTTATAGTTGCTGTTGCTTCATATTCACCCTTTTTAAGGTTTTTGCTTAACTTAGCATTTTCTATATGTTGATTTGGTTTAATTTTACCACTTTTAAATACTGTTTTATCATTAGAATCTAGCTTTATTTCTACATCTATTACATATTTATTATATGGTGGATTATAAATTCTTAAATTACCTTCAGATTTTCCATCCTTAAATGTAGGTCTTGCATTTACTTCAAAAGAAAATGTAGATTCATCTGCTTTTCTTTGCATAATTTCTGCAATTTGTTCTGCTGTATATCCTGCTATAACACCATCTTCTATTATAGCTCCACTAGATTGACCAAAATTATCATTAGCAAAATTTAAACTTAATCCAAAACCAACACCTATTCCTATTAAAATAACTATAGCTAAAAAAATCTTAATATTTTTTTTCATTGAAGAATTGTTTTTAGTTGAATTATCTTCCATACTTATTATCCTTTCTATTATATTTTTCAATATAATAAGGTTTTAATTATTTTGAAGTATTACTTTCAGTATTTTTCTTAATTTTTAAAATTAATGTAAATGTATTTCCAATAGGTTTTTCTATTGCTTCAGAAGATGTTCCTGCTTTTCCAGATATATTTATTGTAGAAGTATTTCCAGCTAAAACTTTAGCAATTTTCTTCTTTTCCTCCTGAGTAATTGCTTCTGTACCTAACTCTGAATATAATTTTTTATTACCTAAATATATCTTCTTATTTTCAGCTGTATTTTCAAGGAATAAATTAACTTCATTTCTTTTTTTAGTAGCATCAACTTGTGTATCAGTTATTAGCTTTATTCCATAATCTCCATCAACATCTATAAAGTTAGCAACACTTACATCTACAGGTTTTTCTCCGTTATTAGTAATTTTTATTGATGTTCCAATAAATTCAGAATTATTTTTCACAGTGAAACTTGCCGTTGTTGGAACTGTTACATTAAATCTACCATGTGGTGTTTCTCCTGCATCTTCCTTCATTTTACCTTTAGTTGGTATTACTACATGTAATTTATCTTTAGTTGTATATCCTCTAGTATATTTAGGGTCACTTGACTCGTCTCCTGGATTATTTTTATCTGCAATAAAAACATCCTCTCTTTTCGTAGTTCCACTTTCACCACTTCCACTACTTGGAGTATTTGAATCAGAACCACCAACGCCACCTTCCCCACCAGCTCCATTATCTGTTCCTGAATCTTGATCTGGATTCGGACCTGGATTTGGAGTTGGAGTTTCATCACTTGAATCACTTCCATCAGGATTTTCTGAATCTGTATCTTCTTCTAATCCATCTCCAGCCTTTATTTGTGCAAAAGATAATTGATTAATAAAATCATTTTCATCATTATAAACTATATAACTTGCTATATCTACATTTGCTTCCTTTATACTATCATCTGAAAATCTAGCATTCTTAACTTCTATTGAAGTTGAATATAACTCTTTTCTTTTTGAATCCTTAGTATTTTGAGCAACAAATTCAACATTTTCATCTGCAACTATTTTTATTTTATAAACTCCATTTTTATTTACATTTAATATAGAGTTTATAGTTTTATTCTTCTCAACTTCTTTTTCAACTATTACATTTTCTTCTTCATCATAAACATAAAGTTTAGCTTTACTAATAGTATCATCAATATCCTTTATAAAAAATGATATTGCAACTTCTCCATCATCACTTATATTATCTATAACCATATCTTTTATAGAAGCTTCATCTTTTAAAACTTGCACAGTTTTTAATTCATTAATATCAACAACAGTTCCATCAGTCATAGTTATAGTATTAAAATTAATATCTTCAACTCCAGCTTTATCATTTGCCACTAATTGAATTGTATAAACATCATCTTTACTAAAGAATCTTCTTTTAGTAGTTTTATTTGGATAATACATCTTTCCATTAATATTAACAGTTGCTACATCTATATAATCTTTAGAAGAATCTACTTTAAAGCTCATAGTATAACTTTCTCTCTTTTTCAAAATATCCTTTGAAACTTGAATATCATTTACTGCTAACTGTAACTTTACAGGTTCTACTCTTACTAAAAATTCCTTATAAATAATATTTCCATTGCTAAGCTGAACATTAGCTTTTACAGTATATAAACCTGGTTTATATATGTCTACATTATTTTCTGTTATAACAATTTTTTTAGTTATATTTTTTCCATCAACATCTTTTGCAGATAATTGTAATGTTTCAAAAGGCTCAAAATTATCGCCCTCTGAAATTATCATATCTTTTCCTACAAATGCTGATTTATCAACAGCAACTTCATCTTTTTTATCATTATTAGGTTTAGTTTCTGTTTTATCTTCTGTTTGGTTATTTTTATTTGAATCATTACTTAAATTACTACTATTATTTATATTGTTACTAGAATTACTATTTGTGTTATTGTAATTAAAATTATTACTGCTATCTTCTAAATCAGCAGTTACAATTTGACTTGGAGTATATGAATCAAATCCACCTTTAACACTAGCTGCTGTTATAGGCCCTTTTGGTTTATCTTCACCAGCTATTGTTGTACTTTCTTCAATTTCTTTTAAACTAATAGTTTTTCTATAAGCAAATAATGCTGTTTTTTCTTTTAACTTTACATAACCAGGGTCTCCATCAATAACTGATTTTATATAAGAACCTTTAACTATTAAAACTACTGATACAACTCCAGCAATAGCTATAATTGATATTAATTTTAACTTTTTCTTATTATAAAATAATTCTTTTATTTTATTTATAATCATTTCCTTTTTCATATCTCACATCCCCACAAATCTTTTTCTATTTTATTTATCTTTTGTTAATTTTTTCTTCTAATAAAAAAATCAACTTAAAAATATATACAGCTATACATTTATTAAGTTGATTTTAAAATTATTAATTTGTGGATTTTTTAATTTTTAATATTAATGTAAATCTATTACTTATAGCTGTATCAATATTTGATTTCTTTCCTGCTTCACCATGTAAAGTTAATTTCCCGTCAGAATTTGCTGAAATTGATGATATTTTTATTCCGTCATTACTAGATGATGTTTGTAAACTTTGTTCGTTATAAATACCCGTTCCTTCTTCACTTACATTTTCAGTTTTAAAATATGCAGTTTTATTATTTCCTGAAATACTCATTGCAATATCACTTCTAGAAGATTGTTCATTAATTTCTGATTTAGCTTTAACATTTATTCCTGCTGTACCATCTACATCTATAAATTTATAAGCATAGACATCAATGTTTTGATATCCTTCATTCTTAATTGTAAATGGTATAGTTAAAAATTGCCCTTTTTCATCAACTGTAAATGAAGCAGTTGTTGGAACTACAACTTGGAATGTTCCTGAAGGCATTTCACCCTTATCATTAAGAACATTTCCTCTTATAGAAATATTATGTTTTTGTTCTGTTGTATCACTTCCAGTTATATTACCACTTGAAGTTCTTAAAATATTTCTAAAATTAACTGTATCATCTTCTAAATATTCCTCAACATCTTCATCATTTGATACTGAATTTAAATTCGCCTCTGAATATGCTTCAATACCTTCATCATCATAATTTTCATTCATAGGTAATAAAATCATATCTTCATCATCAGATACTGATTTCATATTTACAGCAATTTCTTTAGAAAATAATTCAATACTTTTTTCTTCATTAGTTTGTTCTTTAGCTTCATCATTTTTATTAGCTAAAACTTTAACAGTATAAATTCCTGCTTTATCTAAATTTATTTTAGTAGAAACATTTGTATATGATGAATATTTATTTTTTGAAAATGGATTTTCTAAAACTAAATTTCCATCTTTATCATATATACAAATTTTAGGTTCACTTATTGTATTATCAACATCTTTTAACTTAAATGATATTTTAAGTGCATTATTTCCATTACTTTCATCTTCTACAACAACATCATTTAAAGTAGCATCTTCTTTTAAAACATTAATATTAACAGTTTTATCAATATCAACTACAGTTTTATCAGACATTATTATTTTTTGTAATTTTAAAGATTCATATCCAGCTTTATTTGGTGCCATTAAATTAACACTATATCTTTCAATTTCATCTTCAAGTATCTTTGATACTTCATATTCTTTTTTGTTTATAACAACTTTTTCTACATCTATATAACTTTTAGAAGAGTTAACTGCAAAATTCATAGTATAATCTTCTTCTTTTTTAAGCTCTGTTTTAGATGCTTTAACATCATTAACTGCTAAATCTAACACAGTTGGTTCAACTCTTACTGCAAATCTCTTGTCTAAAGTTTTACCATTTTTTAATGCTATAGATGCTTTTACGTTATAAACTCCAGGTTTGTATATATCAACATTATTTTCTGTAATAACTATTGAATTTGTTATATTTTCCCCAGTTATATCACAAGCATAAAGTTGTAATGCATTCATTGGATTAAAGGGTTGTCCTTCTGAAATAATTGCATCTTTACCATTAAAAGCTGATTTATCAACAGTTTCTTCTTGTTTATTACTATTGTTGCTATTGCTATTATTTGAATTAGAGTTATCATTATTATTGTTATTTGAAGAATTATTGTTAGAAGAACTACTACTTGAAGTATTACTAGAAGAAGTATTATTTGAAGTATTGCTACTATTTGAAGAATAACTACTTGGAGTATAACTATCATATCCATTTTTAGTATCATTAGAAACTAAAGTTTTATTTTCTTCTTTTGCATCATCTTCTACAAGTTGACTTTCAATATCAATATTTCCTCTAATCATATTTTCACTTACTGAGTCTTGTAAGTTTTTATAATTTGGATCTCTATCTAAAACTGATTGAACATAAAGTTTAATATCTTCAATATCTGATCTTAAAGTTAATCCAATTCCACCAAGCATAATAGCAGTAATTAAAAGTGACAATACATGATGTGCTGTTCTACTAGCAAATGCTGTTCTTAATATAACTAAAATTTTCTTTTTATTCATTTGCACCCCCCTTTACCTTTATATTTTTAATATTAAAATTAAATTATTGAGCTGTTATAGTAATTTCAACTATAGTTTTACCTACTTCCTCACCAGTTTCTCTATTATAACCAGTTACAAGAGCTTCTCCAGTGTGACTTCCTTTAGGTAAAGCTTCTTTTAATTCAACTTCTTCAATATATTGATTAGGTGCTATTTTAGCTGTTCTTATTATTTCTTTTCCATCTACAGTTATAACATAATCTATATCATAAGCATTGTATCTTGGATTTGCCATAACAATAAATGCTTTTTTACCTTTAAATACAGGATCTGAAGAAATACTAAAAGAAATAGTAGAATCATCAACTTGCTTTTGTAATAAAGCTTTTATTTCTTCTTCAGATAAACCTGGTTCTGCACCATCTGCAATAACATACCCTGATATTGATGCACCATTTTCAGCATTTGTACTTTTACTTTTGCTTTTATTATATACAAAATAAACCCCTACAGATGCAACAGCTATAACTAACAATACAACTATTATATTTTTTACCTTATTTTTCTTTTCAACTTTTTTATCCATGATAATATCCCCTTTCTTTTAGTATTTATAAATCCTTATCGGTTAAAAATCCATAATAATTAAATTATTATGGATTTTTAAACAAATTTATTTTATATTATTTGCTAGATTTTTTAATTCTTAATGTTAATGTAAAATCATTACTTACAGCGTTAGTTACTGCTGTTCCTGTATCACCAACAGTGCCTACTAAATTTAAACTCTTAGTTTGAGACTTTTGTACATTTGTTAACTTTAACCCATCCGTTCCAACTATATCTGCATCATCAAGTGTAGCTTTCTTATAAATTCCACTTTTAGTACTTGTATCTGTTTCTGTTTTTAAATATGCCGTATTTATATCACCTTGTAGTCTTAAACTAACATAAGTTCTATCATGACTTTTAACTTCACTTTCTTTTACAACCGTTATACCTTGTCCATCTGCTGTTGTAGCATCTACAAACTTATCTGCATATACATCAATATCTTGTGTTCCATTATTTTGTATTTCTATAGGTACACTTAAAACAGAACTAGTCTTACTCACTGTAAATGCAGCAGATGTTGGAACTGTTACATTAAAATTCGCTGCTGGTTTTTCTCCATTTTCACCTAAAACCTGACCTGTAATTGTAACTTCCGTTGTCGGTTCCTCTGTATCTACATTTTGTATATTTTTATTTTGTGCAAATGCACTTACTGAAGTTGAAGCAACCATTGCTCCTGCTAAAACTAATGATAATAATTTCTTTTTCATAATAAAAATTCCCTCCATTATTGTATATGTATAATTATTTTTCTCTTACAAGACTTGTTTGCTGACAAGCTTGTCTCCGTTATTTATAATAATGTGTTTTTAATATTTTTTTATTATTTTGTCGTAAATTGTAGAATTTTATATTTAAATTTCATAACCTTATTTTTTTACATCAATTTATTACTAATTTAATT
>OBWJ01000895.1_pt1 | contig 13544 bp, 9 predicted proteins | sample 1495181 | NCBI WGS metagenome assembly OBWJ01 (sample SAMEA2580041, study PRJEB22360) | human gut metagenome
AGACGGCCCCAGCCGGGCACCCCCCCGCACGATACTGAGCGCCCGCCACGGCAGGCGGTCTCCCGGCGCGAGGGAAGCTAGAACGGCTCGTACTCCTCGACCACGCCCTGCATGCGGTCGTAACCGCCCGGCACGACTTTCCGCGGAGAGGGCGCGAAAATGCCTTCGAGTTCGTCCGCGCCGCTTCGGTGCAGGAACATGCCCGGATAGGATTCGAGATCGGCGTCCGTAATGCAGACGTTCACGCCCCCGGCGGTCTGCACGAGCAGCGGCAGGAACGCCAAGCGGGCGGAGTCCATTTCGCAAAGCGGCGTACGGGTGTAGGTGTTCTCGAACGACTGCATGAACTGCTCGCCGAAGGCCAGTCCGTCGTGCCTGCAAGGGGTGTCGCGCACATAGGGCACGAATGCGACGGCTCCCGGAGCGAACCGGAACCGGGCCTCTTCGCCCGCGACGAGCACCTCGCCGGGCTGACGCGCGACGAAACGGTAGGCCACCGCGTCGTCATAGGCCCGGAACTCCAGCGAAAATCCCTCCCGGAAATCGATCACGATCCCGTTGCAGCGATCCTCCACCTTCCGCTTTTTATAAATGGGTGCGTCGTGCACCTCGTCGATCCGGTAGCGCCGCACTCCGGCCACCCGGCTCCGCCGGCCCCAGCATTCGCCGGAAACGAGCCTCACAGCCAAGGGCGAAGGCTTCAAAATCTGACTCGTATCCGATCGAATGGAATATACGATTCGATCACCGCATCCGATCGTGACGGTCAACGAACAATCGGGTGATTGAATCGTATAGGTCTTATCCCGACACATAGCGGCTCCCGGCAGCAGGACCAGCAGGCATAAGAATGGGAAGAGTTTTTTCATAGGCCTATAGTTTTTAGGTTATATCAATGATTTACAGCATATTATATATTCAGCTGCAAGGTTTTAGGTAAAATTACATCGCCGGAAAGTATTTTCCAAGAGCTATGACACAATTCAATCGAATAATACAATGAAAAGATCACATAATACCAGCGATTCAACCCGTATATATTCCGTTCCATTGTTTTTAATAATATTTAAAATCCGTGAAACACACTTTTCAGGACTTTTTCATGCGCAAAAAAAGCGCAGAATTAATACGATTCGATCAAACTTTTTTGCTTTTCGAACCTTTCTATTGCAGGCTCGTACAAAACGATAATTTTGTTTTCGGCAACGACACCCGATCAATCCAATCAAAAACCAACCTATATGCGAAGAAAACTCTACTCTCTGACCGCAGGTCTCGCCGCCGCCCTCCTGCTGGGCGCCGCCTGCAGTTCCGACGACACGGCCGAAAAACCGGTTCCGGAACCCGCAACCCTGACAGCCCCCGCGCTGACCCTTTCGGCCGACGCCGTGCTGATCGACCCGGAGCACTCCGACCAACCGGCCCTGCACGCCGAATGGACCGCCGCGACCGACGACGAGCAGACCGAGGTCGCCTACACGCTCTACGTCAACCTGACCGACCGCGACATGTTCTCCGGTCCGGTCGTCATCGACAAGGGCGCGGCGCTGACGCACGACTTCACCCACGGCGAGCTGAATCAGCTGCTTCTCAACACTTTCGATCTGGAAGCCGGCACCGAAGCGGCGGTGCGGTTCGCCGTATATGCGAAAAACGCGGACGAGGAGTTCGACGCCCAGCTGTCGGAGATCAAAAACTGCGCAATAACGCCGAAAACGACCTATCCGAACTTCCCGCCCTCGCTGATCATGGTGGGTGCGGCCACCCCGTGGCAGTGGGATCTGAACGCGGGCCTCGAACTGCCCGAAAGCCGCGAAGGCTCCCACCTGTATCAGGCCTCCGGCGTCGAGCTGCGCGTGCAGCCCATGAGCCTGAACAACGGCTTCAAATTCTACTTCTCGCGCAACGTCAACGACACGGACGATCCCCGTTTCGCCGCACAGGACCTTTCGGCGGAGACGTTCGGAAAGATCGCCGTATATAAAAGCGGTGAAGCGCAGTTCCAGCCGGGATCGTTCGGCTACGAGAACGGCGTTTACGACATCGAGGTAAACCTCGACACGAAGCTGCTCACCCTCACCCGCACGGGCGACCTGCCCGAAGCGCCGCTGCCCGAACAGCTCTACCTGCTCGGCGGCTGCTTCACATGGGGCTGGACATGGGACGGCACGCAGCTCGCCAAGGCCGAAGAGGGCATCTACCGCGCCCGGAATATCGACATGACGTTCGGCGACAACGGCGACGTAGGCTTCAAGATGTTCACCGAACGCGACAACTGGGGCGTCTACTACGCCATGACCGACGACGCCACGGCCGACAACATCTCGCTGCAGCTTGTCACCGACACCGACGCGCCGCAGGTATACCCCGGCAAACTCGGCTACGGCAAGGGCGTATACGACATCGAGGTAAACCTCAACACGATGAAGATGACGCTCACCGCGAAAAGCATCGACTACTCGACCGCCTATTCGATGACCGGAGAAGCCACTCCGGGCGGTTGGGAGAGCCGCACCTACCTGCCCAAGAAGGGCGACAACGAATGGGAAGCCACGGGTGTCGCCATGAATTTCGACGGCGATTACAAGGGATTCAAGATCTTCGCTTCGTCCGACGGCTGGTGGCCTTGGTACGGACAGACCCCCGACGCGCCGTTCGGCACGGTGATCCGTATCGACGATCAGGCCACGAGCGACGCCAAGGGCGACCCGCAGTTCTATCCGTCGCGCTTCGGATATACGTCGGGAACCTACACCATCAATCTGAACCTGAACACGATGACCCTCACCCTCACCAAAGAGAACTAGTCATGCACAAACAAACTCTGAAGGCAATTATGACATTATTTTTAGCGGGATCGGCGACGATCGGATCGGCCGCCAACGACACGATGCCGCTCCACTCCGGCTGGAAGTTCAGACAGGCGAACCGAAACGAATGGCATCCGGCGACGGTGCCGGGCGTGGTGCACACCGACCTGCTGGACAACGGACTGATCGAAGACCCCTACTACCGGCTCAACGAACGCTCCCTGCAGTGGATCGACAAGGAAGACTGGATCTACGAAGTCTCCTTCGACGCCGGAACGCTGACGCGCGGCTACGAACACGTCCGGCTGGAGTTCCTCGGTCTGGACACCTATGCCGACGTCTTCCTGAACGAAACCCGGATCCTGACGGCGAACAACATGTTCCGCCGCTGGGCCGCCGAAGTCAAACCCCTGCTCAAGGAGCGCGGCAACGTACTGCGCGTCTATTTCCACTCCCCGATCAACAAGGCCCTGCCGCAGTACGAATCCCTGCCCTACCGTTACGAGGCTTGGAACGATCAGGCGGACAACGGGGGACTCGACGGGAAAAAACTCAGCCCCTTCACCCGCAAGGCAGGCTATCATTACGGCTGGGACTGGGGTCCGCGGCTGGTTACGTCGGGCATCTGGCGTCCGGTAAAACTTCAGGGCTGGAACGAGCTGCGTCTGGAAGACGTATTCCACCGCCAAACGGAGGTTTCGTCCGAAGCCGCCCGTGTCGAGACGCAGGTGGAGATCGAAGCGGCTGCGCCCGTCGAAAACGCCCTCGTCACCGTCTCCGACGGCAAACGGGTGCTCGGTTCGCGCAGCGTGCAGCTCCACGCGGGCATGAACCGGGTCAGCGTCCCGTTCACGATCGACCATCCGGAACTATGGTGGTGCCGCGGCATGGGCGAACCGCACCTCTATACTTTCCGCACCACCGTGGAGCTGGACGACCGCGTGCTGGCCGACCACAGCGCACAGGTCGGACTCCGCTCCGTCACCGTCGAAAAGAAGCCCGACGCCTACGGACGCAGCCTGCGGTTCCTGCTCAACGGCGAACCCGTTTTCTGCAAGGGCGCCAACTACATCCCCTGCGACTGCTTCCTGCCCCGCGTCACCCGCGAGACCTACGAACGCACGATCCGGGACGCGGTCGACGTCAACATGAACATGCTCCGCGTCTGGGGCGGCGGCATCTACGAAGACGACTTCTTCTATGAGCTTTGCGACCGCGAGGGCATCCTGATCTGGCAGGATTTCATGTACGCCTGCGCGGTCTACCCGGCCGAAGGGGCGCTGCTGGAGAACATGCGTCTGGAGGCTGTCGACAACGTCAAACGCCTGCGCAACCACGCCTGCGTGGTCTACTGGTGCGGCAACAACGAGAATCAGGATTCGTGGCTCAGCGGCTGGAAATACGACGTCGACAAAGTCGACCCGAAATACTCCGAGATCATCTGGAAACAGTACGAGGAGCAGTATTACCGCATGCTGGCCCAAGTGGTGGCCGAATACGCCCCCGACATGGGTTACCAGCCCACCTCGCCCTTCTCGGACTACGGCGCGATGAGCAACGACCACGAGGGCGACCGGCACTACTGGGAGGTATGGCACGCCAAAAAGCCCATCACCGAATACAACCGCCAGCGCAGCCGTTTCTTCAGTGAATACGGGTTCCAGTCGTTCCCGTGTTTCGAAACGGTGAAGCGCTACGCGCCGCTGCCCGGCGACCAAGACATCACGTCGGAAGTCATGATGTCCCACCAGCGGGGCGGCGAACACGCCAACAACCTGATCAAAAGCTACCTGCTGAACGAATACCACGAACCGCGCGATTTCGAGTCGTTCCTCTACGCCTCCCAGATCTTGCAGGGCGACGCCATCAAAACGGCGATCGAGGCGCACCGCCGCGACAAGGGCTACTGCTGGGGATCGCTCTACTGGCAGCACAACGACTGCTGGCCGGTAGCTTCGTGGTCGAGCCGCGACTGGTACGGCGTCTGGAAGGCGCAGCACTACTTCGCCCGCTACGCATTCGCAGACATACTGATCTCCCCGATCCTCGACGGCGGACAGCTCGACATCTACGCCGTTTCCGACCTGCTCACCCCGGAGAAAGGCACCTTGTGCGTCCGGGCGGTGCGTCTGACGGGCGGCCGGACCGGGGAGTTCGAACAGCAGATCGACGTCCCGGCCAACGCCAGCACGAAAGTCGCCGCCATCGACACCCGGACGCTGCTGAACGGAGCCGCTCCGGAAGAGGTCGTCATTCAGGCGACATTCACCGCTGCGGGGAAGACATACCGCAACAACTACTTCCTCGTACAGCAGAAAACGATGAATTACCCGAAAGCGACCCTGCACTGCAAGGTCGACCGGGCCGGCGGGGAGTACGACGTCACCGTCCGGTCGGACAACTTCGCGCGGGGCGTCTATCTGTCGGTCGAAGGCGAAACGGCGCACTTCTCCGACAACTTCTTCGACCTCATGCCGGGCGAAACGCGCACCGTCCGCGTGGCGTCGGAACTGAATGCCAAGGAGCTTGCGCGGCGCCTGAAATCAATGTCGCTGGCCGACACCTATTAACCCCGAAAAACAGATACCCATGAAAAAAATACTTATCGTCATGTCAGCCGCCGCAGGTCTCGCTTTCGTCGGCTGCCGCCCGCAGAACCCCGACGCGCCGGCCGTGCGGGAGTTCATCCGCGACAACTGGCACACGACCGTCCAGCACTGCACCGCCGACACCGCCACGCTCATCGGGCTGCCTTACCCCTACACGGTTCCCACGGCCGGGGCGATGTTCCGCGAAATGTACTATTGGGACACCTTCTTCACCAACGAGGGACTCGTCCGGGACGGCCATCCCGAACTGGCCAAAGGCAATACCGACAACCTGCTCTACATGGTCCGCCGCTTCGGCAAGGTCTACAACGGCAGCCGCACCTATTACGAAGCGCGGTCGCAGACGCCCTACCTCTCCATGATGGTCGACCGCATCTACCGGCTGACCGGCGACAAGCAGTGGCTCGCCGACGCATACCAGACTCTGAAGGAGGAGTACGGATTCTGGATGCGGGAGCGCCTGACGCCCACCGGACTGAACCGCTACGGAAGCTCCGCATCGGACGCTCTGGTCGACGAATTTCTGGTCACCGGCGGCAAACGCCTCGGAACGGACCTCTTCGACAAGGGCTACACCCCCGAACGGCTCCACAAGCTGGGGCTCGACTTCGTCGCCGAAGCCGAATCGGGCTGGGACTTCAACCCGCGCTACGACCGCCGGTGTACGGATTTCTGCCCGCTGGACCTCAATGCCAACCTCTTCATGTACGAGGTGAATTTCGCCCGCTTCGCGCAGGAGCTGGGCCGTACGGACGAGATCCGGGAATGGATCGCCAAAGCGGAGCTTCGCCGGGCACGGATACTCCAATACTGCTACGACCCCGAAGCGAAACAGTTCTACGACTACGACTACGTCAACGGCCGGCGCTCCGACGTGCTTTCGGGTGCGGTCTTCGCGCTCCTCTACTCCGGCGCCGTACCCCGTGAATACGCCGGCGACATCGTACAGGCGCTCGTGCGGCTCGAATTCCCCTACGGCATCGCCGCCTGCGAGGACAAGCCCTACGACTACCCCTACCAGTGGTCCTATCCCAACACGTGGCCTCCGGTCTGCTTCTATGCGGTGATGGGACTGGCCCGCTACGGATACGGCAAAGAGGCCGAACGCATCGCCGTCAAATGGATGAAAGCGGTCACCGAATCGTTCAAGACGACGGGCAACCTCTGGGAAAAGTACAACGCGGAAACGGGAACGACCGATGTCAGCAACGAATACGAGATGCCCGCGATGCTGGGCTGGACCGCCGGCACCTTCATCTGTCTGGACGACTATCTGGCCGGGGAGATGCAGCCAGACCCGCTGCCCTCGGAATACATGAGCTACTGACAACCAACAAAATAACAACCCTATGAAACCAAACTTACGAACCAACTTGGGCCGGTTCCTGCTGGGAGCCGTTCTTCTCTTGGCCGCCGGAACGGTCTGGGCCCAGCCCCAGAACATCCGGGGTAAAATCACCGACCCGGCCGGTCAGCCCGTCGCAGGGGCCAGCGTCATCGTCAAAGGGACGACCAACGGCACCTCCGCCAAAGCCGACGGAACGTTCGAACTCGGCGCCGCAAAGGGTGCGACCCTGCAAATCACGATGCTCGGCTACAAAACGGCGGAAAAGGAGGTCACCACGGCGACCTTCTACCCGATCACGCTCGAAGACGATTCGAAACTCGTGGACGAGGTGGTCGTGGTCGGCTACGGCGCCGTAAAGAAAAGCGACCTCACCGGTTCGGTGGCGTCCGTCAAAATGGGGGCGCTCGACAACCTCTCCTCCACTTCGGTCGACGGACTGCTTCAGGGCCGTGCCGCAGGTCTTCAGGTGCTGAACACTTCGCAGGATCCGGGTGCGGGAGCGATCGTCCGCATCCGCGGCAACAGCTCGCTCGAAGGCTCCAACACGCCGCTCGTCGTAGTCAACAGCTTCCCGATGGGCGATGCGGGCAACCTCTCGCAGATCAACGTCTCGGACATCCAATCGATCGAGATTCTCAAGGACGCCTCGGCATCGGCAATCTACGGATCGCGGGGCGCCAACGGCGTGATCCTCGTCACGACCAAGTCGGCCGCAAAGGGGCAGACCAACATTTCGGTCAAGCACCAGACGGTCATCAGCCAGCTCTCCGACCCGCTCGACATCTGGTACGACCCGATGCTCATGGCTCAGGTCACCAACGAGGAGCAGGTAAACGCCGGACTCAACCCCATCTACATCGGCCAGACCATCGGCGGCATCTATTATCCCTCGCTGCTTGAGATACAGAACGGCGAATGGGCCAATACCGACTGGCGCGACCTCTGCCTGAGAACCCCCGTCCTGAACAGCACGACGGCAGCCATCAGCAGCGCCAACGACCGCGCCTCGATCAACCTCAACGTCAACTACCACAACAATCAGGGATTGTACAAGAAAGACTCCTACGAGCGCATCAACGCCAACCTCGGCGTCACCTACAACCTCTACAAGAACCTGAAACTGACCTCCTACAACGTCTTCTCGATCACCAACCGCAACATCAGCAACGGACTCGAATACGGCCGCAACCCCCTTTGGCCCGTCTACGACAAGGAGGGCAACTACTATCTTGCCGGGGCGCAGGATTTCGGCCATCCGCTGGTCATTCTGGATAACGTGCTGAACAAAACCACCGGCCGCGACTTCGTCACCTCGCTGGCCGTAGACTGGGAGCTGGTCAAGGGGCTGACGATCCACTCACAGCTGGACTACCGCTACCAGACCTCGGTCGGCGACGTGTACCGCGCCAGCAACACTTCGCAGGACGCCAACGACAACGGCGGCATCGCCCAGATCAACAATTCGTTCAACCAGAACCTCATGTCGGAGACCTACCTGACATTCAGCCGCACGTTCAACGAGAACCACGCCCTGACCGTCATGGCCGGCCACTCCTACAACTGGGACACGGGCCGCGGACTCTACACGACCGCCCGCGGATTCGTCAACGACGTCCTCCAGAACGAAAACATGAACGCCGGCAACCCCAACCTGCGCCAGATATACAACGACGGGTACTACCTGAGCAAGCTGCTCTCCTTCTACGGGCGCATCAACTACTCGCTCAAGGACAAATACCTGCTGACGGCTACCATGCGCGCCGACGGCTCGACGAAGTTCGGCAAAAACAACAAGTGGGGCTACTTCCCTTCGGGGGCCGTCAGCTGGAAGATGCACAACGAGCCGTGGCTCAAGCAATCGCGCTGGCTGAGCGAACTGAAGCTGCGCCTGAGCTAAGGAGCCTCCGGCAATCAGGGCATCAGCAGCTACCAGACCCTCGACCGCTACGGCATGGAGAAATTCTGGCACAACGGCGAGTGGACGACCGTGATCGGCCCCGGCTACGAGGTGGGCCGCACCGGCGCCAACAACCGGTACATGGTATGGGGCGGCATCGCCAATCCGGACCTGAAGTGGGAATCGACTTGGCAGCTCGATTTCGGCGTCGATTTCGCAGCCTTCGACCGTCGCCTGCGGCTGACCGCCGACGTCTACTACAAAAAGACCACCGACCTGCTGCATGAAAAATACCTGTCCCTGTCGTCGAGCTACGACAAAATATGGGTCAACGACGGGGAAGTGACGAACAAGGGCTTCGAGGTGAGCCTCGAAGGCGACATCGTCCACACGAGGGACTGGAGTTTCTCGGCCACCTTCATCTACTCGATGAACCGCAACAAGGTGGTCGTAAGCTTGGGCGACGCCATTTCGAGTGGTCTCTCGCAGGATTACCTGACGGGCATGTACTACGAAGTGACCGGCGAACCGGTCTCCATGTTCAACCAGAACGCCAGCATCTATGCGGTAGGCCATCCGATGAACGTATTCTACGGCTACCGTGTCGACGGCATCATTCAGGAGGGGCAGGACCCCGGATTCATCGACCCCGACGGACTGAAAGACCGCCCCGGCGAGCTGAAATACGTAGACCTGACGGGCGACTACACCATCACGCCGGAGGACCGGTGCATCATCGGTGACCCCAATCCCGACTTCACGGCCAGCCTGAACCTCTCGCTGCGCTGGAAGAACCTCGACCTCTCCGTATTCCTCTACGGCGTCTACGGCAACGACGTACTGTACAACAACTATACGTTCAGCCCGCGCGTCAAGGCCAAGCGGTGGACTCCGGACAATCCGACCAACGATTTCCCGCGGCTGAACAACGCCCGGCAATACTGGCTGTCGGATTACTTCCTTCAGGACGGCTCGTTCCTGCGCATCCAGAACATCACCCTCGGCTACAACCTCCACTTCAACCGCAGGTTCCTCAAGGGCATGCGCATCTACGCCAACATAGACAACGTACACACCTTCACCAAATTCGACGGATACGACCCCGAAGTGGGACTCGACGGCATTTACTGGGGCGGATATCCCAAACTCCGCAAATACACCGTCGGTATCGACCTTAACTTCTAATTCTGACAAGCCATGAAAAAGATCATATTCACGCTCGCTGCGGTCGGCATGCTTTCGGCCTGCTCGCTGGACGAGACCCCCTACGGCTTCTATTCGAGCGACAACTTCTACAAGACGGAGGAGGATGCCGAATCGGGGCTGATGTACGCCTACAATGCGTTGAACTACCTCGAATACCTCCGCGGAATCTGGTATCTGGGCGACATCCCGACCGAAACGATGTATCCCAAATCGGACGAGCCGGGCGACATCCACATGCTGCAGCAATGGACCGTCAATTCGGAAACCGAGCTGACGATGTACTACTTCAAATACTGCTACATCGGCATCAACCGCGCCAACACGGTCATCGAACGCGTTTCGGGAGGCAATCTGAACGAAACGGTGAAAAACCGCGTGGTCGGCGAGGCCCTGTTTCTGAGAGCATGGAACTATTTCAACCTCGTCCGGGCCTACGGCCGGGTTCCGCTCTACACCGAGCCGATCTCGTCGCTCGAAGAGACGACGCCCCAGATGGCCGAGTCGATCGACAAGATCTACGACCGGATTCTGGAGGACCTGCTCGCGGCCGAAAAGATGCTCACGGTAAACAAGGTCTTCGGCCGCATCGACAAGGTCGGCGCGCAGGCCCTGCTCTCGAAAGTCTACCTGACGCTCGCGTCGAGCATCGCCTGCAAGGCTCCCGGCTACGCCTCGGCGCCGCGCAACGCCGACGAAATGTATACGCAGGCCGCCTACTGGTCGCGCAAGGTGGTTTTCGACTATAAGGAGACGTACACAACTTCGACAGCGACCTGCGCAGCATCTACGACGTTACGAAACCCGACGGACCGGAACACATCTTCATCATGGGCATCGACCGCAGCGGCACGCACGAAGGCATGTATTCGAAAATCCCGCTCCAGTTCCTGCCCAACAACGGCTCCGCGCCGATTTACATCCGCTACAGCGACGGCAGCCTCCAGAAGGGCAACGGCAACGGCTGGGGCGTCTTCCTGATCGAGGACAACTTCGTGGAGAAGACCTTCCTCGCCACCGACAAGCGGCGCACAGAGCTGATCCACAAGGACATCTACGACCAGACCGGCAAACTCGTCACCCCCTCTCCCGTTCGCGGCTACTTCTCGGCCAAATACGTCGATCCCGACTTCATCGGCGAACGCACCAGCGCCCGTCCCTTCCTGATCCGCTATTCGGACATCGCGCTCGTCTTCGCCGAAGCGGCCGGTCCCGACGAAGGACTGGCGCTGGTCAACGAAATCCGCCGGCGCGCCGGAATCCCGGAGCTGCCGGAGGGCATGAGTCTCGCCGAATTCCGCAAAGCCGTCATTCAGGAGCGCGCCCTCGAACTGGCGTTCGAAGGCAACCGCCTCTACGACCTGCGCCGCACGGCGTCGGTCACCGCTACGGTTCCCGAAGCCACGAAACTCTCCGAAGAGCAGGCGGCCTTCTACCCGATCCCGCAGCGCGAACTCGATTTGAATCCGAACGTTAAATAGACACTACGAAGATGAAAAAATACCTCATACCGACCGCCCTTCTGCTTGTCACGGCCCTGTCATCGTGTACGAAGACCATCGACGAGGACCTTTCCGGCAACGAACGTTCGCTGCTCGAACTGCGTGTCGAAGGACAGATGGGAACCGCCATCATCGACCGCGACGGCAGCCGGGCCACCGCAACGGTCTATATCCTCGAAACTCCCGGCTTCGCCTACGACCGGGTTCCCGTCAAGGGAATCGTCGTCTCGGAGGGCGCCAGCGCCAGCGTCGGGAACGGCGACATGCTCAATTTCAGCAACCCCGAACGCCGGGCGCGCATCACCGTGACCTCCCGGTCGGGACACAGGCTCGACTGGTGGATCTACCTCGAAACCTACGATCCGTTCTTCCTCGGCACATGGCGCATCGTCGATGTCAAGTTGGCGTGCAACCAGCGGGTCAGCGGCGTCGGCGACGGAGCTTGGACGACGCAGCTCAGCAGCGGCGAATTCGGCACCTACGGACTTCCCGAATACGACGACCGGGTGACGATCACGCTCGGCGAGATCTCCGACAACGAACTCACCGGAACGCTCGTCCATTCGGCCGGCGACGACGGGGCGTACGGCAATTTCTGGGGTGTCTACGCGCCTTACAGCGTCGAAGCCCCGCTGGACATGAACCCGCGTCTGCGTCACCTGCTTCCGCCGGGCGAATCGCAGTGGACCCTCGACCTGACCACCAACCAGATGAAGATCACGCAGAACAACGTCTCCTCGACCATGATCTTCGGCACGGAAGGCAACAACCGGCTTTTCCGCTTCCTGCTGCCCAGCGCCGCCGGAGAACCGGGACGCGACTCGTTCTACGACAACATGTGGCGCAGTTCGACGGAACTCTTCTACGTCATGTATAAGGTCGGCGACTGACCGCCGCACAAACCGATAAACGGGGGCTGCTTTCAAAAGCAGCCCCCGTTTATTTCCGATCCGGACGTTCGGCCCGGAACCGGCAGTCGCCCGGCGATTTACTTGATACGCTCGTAATATTCGCGCGTGCGGGTGTCTACGCGGATCTTGTCGCCCGTGTTGATGAACAGCGGCACGCGGACCGTTGCGCCGGTATTGACCGTGGCGGGTTTGAGCGAGTTGGTCGATGCGGTATCGCCCTTGATGCCCGGCTCGGTGTAGGTCACCTCCATATCCACGATCGGGGGAAGCTCGGCCGAAAGCACGGTCTCCTTCTCGGTGTGGAACATCACCTCGACGATCTGGCCGTCGGCCATCAGGTCGTAGTTGGTGATCAGGTTCTTGTCGATATTGATCTCCTCGAAGGTCTCCGTGTGCATGAAGTGGGCGCCCAGATCATCCTCGTAGGTGAACTGATAGGGACGGCGCTCGACGCGTACGGGTTCGATCTTCGATCCTGCGGAGAAGGTGTTGTCGAGTACGCGGCCCGATTCGAGGTTCTTGAGTTTGGTGCGCACGAAAGCAGGGCCTTTCCCCGGCTTCACGTGCTGGAAATCCACGATCTGGAAGGTCTTGCCATCCAGTTCGATGCACATACCGATCTTGATGTCAGCTGTAGTTGCCATAAAGGTATTCTGTTTAGATGTTTTTCGAGGTCGCAAAGTTACGAAAAAAATCCGTAAATTCCTATTCGCCCCATTCATAGTGCTCCGCATCGACGCCGAGCAGCGCCACGGCGCGGTCGGCGACCGTACCGCAGAGGGTCTCGACGTCCTGCGCCCCGGCGTAAAACGAAGGGCATGCGGGCAGGATCACGGCCCCGGCTTCGGTCAGCGCCGTCATGTTGCGCAGGTGGATCAGCGACAGGGGCGTCTCGCGCACCACGAACACCAGCCTCCGCCGCTCCTTGAGCATCACGTCGGCGGCCCGCTCGATCAGGCTCTGCGCCGCACCGGCCGCCACACGCCCCACGGTGCCGACCGTCGAGGGCACGACGACCATCGCGTCGTAGCGGGCCGAGCCGCTCGCCGGCGGCGCGAACAGATCGTCGTTGCCGAAGAGCCGGATACGCCCGTCCTCCGGCAGCACGACATCCTCGTGCGCCAGCACTTCGCGGGCACGGGCGCTGCATACGAGCGCGATCTGCGACACTTCGGACGAGCGCAGCAGCCGTTCGAGTGTCAGCCGGGCGTAAATACCGCCGCTGGCGGCGGTTATGGCGACGACGATATTCATGGCGCGGTTT
>OBWJ01000906.1_pt1 | contig 13368 bp, 14 predicted proteins | sample 1495181 | NCBI WGS metagenome assembly OBWJ01 (sample SAMEA2580041, study PRJEB22360) | human gut metagenome
CGCGCGCCTCCCCCCCGCACTGCAAAGGTAAGGGGAAAAAAGGCGGAATGCAAACGGGGAAAGAAAAAACAGGACAAAGAAAACGGAAGGGAAAGACAGACGGGGGAAGAGACCGGAAGAAAGAAAAGAAAAAGACATGCCGAGTGACCAAAAAGGATGTTCGACAACTGAGGGCAGGAAAAGGAGGAATTTTGCAATGCCATATTCCCACAGATGCAAAAGCAAGGAGAACATGCTACTACCCTCCTGCTTATGGCTGATGTACATTTATCGTCTCCCTATATGGGCTATCTCAAAATACAATCAGGCAGATAATGACACCGAGGCGATCTGTTTTCAAGTATTTTTCTTACTTTTGCAACATCAACAACAAATCAAAAAAGAACTGCCAAATGAAAAAGACAATCCACCTGCTGCTGTGCCTGCTTCTGGCCACGCCTGTAGCTGCACAACGAATGCAAAACACAAAAAGCGCACAGACAACATTCCTGCACCCATGGGCAGGCAAACGAGTGGCCTATTTCGGAGATTCCATCACCGATCCTCGAAACAGTGGATCAAAAAAGAAGTATTGGAATTTCTTGCAAGAACTGCTAAACATCACACCATACGTATATGGAAAAAGTGGCCGACAGTGGAACGACATTCCCCGACAGGCCGAGCAACTGCAACAAGAGCACGGCACTGACTTTGATGCCATTGTCATTCTTATGGGCACCAATGACTACAACAATGCCGTGCCCATAGGAGAATGGTTTGAAGAGACGGAAGACTCTGTCGTAGCCGCACGCGACACCCGATGGGCCAAACGGAAATACTTGCGAAAGAAGCGAACGCCCGCGATGGATGCTGACACCTACCGGGGGCGCATCAACATTGCACTAAGTCGCCTGAAGACAATGTATCCCACCAAACAAATAATACTGCTCACGCCGATACACCGCGCCCTCTTCTACGGCAACGAGCACAACATACAGCCGTCGGAGGAATATCAGAATGCCGTCGGAATCTACTTTGACCGGTATGTGGAAAGCGTAAAAGAGGCAGGAAACATCTGGGCCGTTCCCGTGATAGACCTCCATGCCGACTCGGGGCTCTATCCGCTCAGCGATGAAGGGGCAACCTTATTCCACGACTCTGCAAAAGACCGTCTTCACCCCAATGATGCCGGTCACAGCAGAATGGCACAGACACTCTACTATCGGTTGGCCGCCCTGCCGTGTAGTTTTTAGCCTCGGTGGTCAGCGCACCACAGTGGCCTTGACAATGCGGATATCCTCACGCGGGCGGTCATGCTCGTCGGTATCAGCCCACTTTATCTGTTTGACCACTTCCAATCCCTCCGTCACCTCACCAAACACAGTATATTGTCCATCAAGATGAGGCGTGCCACCTATTTTATTATAAGCTTCTCGCAAGGCCGACGACATTTTCACCGTTTCACTGGTGGCCTTATCAAGCCGTCGCTGCTGCGTGTCGAGTTCCAAATCGGTGAAACGCTTGCCATAGACAATATAGAACTGCGACCCCGACGACTTGCGTTCAGGATTGGTATCATCGCCTTCTCTGGCAGCCGCCAATGCACCACGCTTATGCCAATGCTCCGGCCAACGAATCTCAGCCGGAATCTTTTCGCCCTCCGAGTGGTTGCCCAACACTTCACCGGTATGGGCTTCACGGCTCTTGGGATCGCCGGTCTGAATCATGAAATTAGCTATGACGCGATGAAACAACATCCCGTCATAAAATCCGGCACGCACAAGTTTCAGAAAATTGTCACGGTGCAACGGGGTGTCATTATAAAGTTTCACCCGGATATTGCCCATCGTCGTGGCCAGCAACACTTCATGGCAAACTGTGTCGGCTGCCGATTGGGCACCAGCCGATGACAGCATACTCATCAAAAAAATGGTCAAAAAGAGTTTCTTAAATAGCATCGTTTTTTCCTTTTAAAACCTAAATCAGCCCTTAATATTGTTCTATTTTTCCCTAAAAATGCTAAAATTTAAAATATTAAAGATTAGGCAGGCGTTTTTACTTTGTCATTAACGATAAAAAAATTACTTTTGCATAAAGTTAACCGCACACAGCAATGTGAAAGCAAATTTTCATTGCGCTTATGTGCATTACTTTTATATCAAAATCAAACAAGGTTGAACGAAAGACTATTTTGATGAGAAAAATAATCACCTTTGTCATGCTTGCCGGTACCATACTGCCAGCCTGCGCCCAGCAGCGCGTACTCAGTTTGGACAGTTGCAGGACCATGGCTTTGCGCAACAACAAGCAGCTAAACATATCGAGGCTCCAGCAATCGGTAGCCCTCAATGTGCGCAAGGCTGCCCGCACCAAATATCTGCCAAAGGTAGATGCCCTCGGCGGCTACGAGTACTTCAGCAAAGAGGTGTCCATCCTAAATAATTCGCAGAAATCGGCATTGGGCAATTTGGGCAGCACGCTGGTGGGCCATGCTTCCACGGGCCTTTCCAACCTCGTCACCTCTCTCACCCAACAGGGCCTCATCACTCCACAGATGGCCCAACAGATAGGCAGTTACGCCAACCAACTGGGCGCATCGGCAGCCCAGACGGGCAATGCCATAGGACAAGATATCGCCGGTGCCTTCCGCACCGACACTCGAAACATCTGGAGTGGAGCCGTGGTGGTGCGCCAACCTGTATTCATGGGTGGAGCCATATTGGCCATGAACAGGATAGCCGATATCGGTGAAGATCTGGCCAAAAACGACATTGACCTAAAGCAGCAAACCACCTTGTACGATATAGACCAGACCTATTGGCTTGTGGTCTCGCTGCGACAAAAATACAAGTTGGCCACAAGCTATCGCGACTTGGTGAGGCAATTCAATTCCAACGTACACAAGATGATACGTGAAGGGGTGGCAACCCGGGCCGACGGACTGAAAGTAGACGTGCGGGCCAATGAGGCCGACATGCAAGTGACACAAGTGGAAGACGGTCTTACGCTTTCCAAAATGCTGCTCTGCCAACTCTGCGGACTACCCCTCGAAGGAGACATTGTGCTCGAAGACGAGGACAAGACCGGCCTCAACACAACCATAGACCACACGGAACCGGCAATCACCGACTCCTCGACCAACGAGCGGCCAGAGCTGCGTATGCTGCAAAACACCATAGATATCAGCGAACAGACCACCCGCCTTGTGCGTGCCGCCTACCTGCCCCACGTACTGCTCACAGGCGGTTATGCGGTATCCAATCCCAATGTCTTCAATGGATTCGAGCGCAAGTTTGCCGGAGTATGGAACGTAGGGCTCACGGTGCAGATACCTGTATGGAACTGGTTTGAGGGTACTTACAAGATACGTGCCACCAAAGCCGCTACCAACATCGCACAAATGGAGCTGGGAGATGCCCGCGAAAAGATACAGTTGCAAATCACTCAAAGCCAATTCAAGGTGAAAGAAGCGCGGAAACGGCTCAACATGGCCTGCGAAAACACGCGTAGTGCGGAAGAGAACCTGCGTTGTGCCAACCTCGGATTCAAGGAAGGTGTGATGAATACCACCGATGTAATGGCCGCCCAAACTGCATGGCAACAGGCACAAAGCCAGAAGATCGACGCTGAAATCGAAGTGCGCCTGTCGCTCGTCGGACTGACCAAGGCACTCGGCCGCCTTAGAGCAGAAAACTAAAACCAATATGCATCAATAATCAAAACACATCAAGCAATGTCAGCAAAATCACAACATAACAACATTCTTTTAGCCATCATCGGATTTGCAGCCGTCGTTGTGACGGTAGGCGTCATTGGATTTTTTGTCTTTGGACAAGACGACGAGACCATCCAAGGCGAAGTGGAAGTATCCGAATACCGCGTATCTTGCAAACTCCCGGGGCGCATAGTGGAACTGCGGGCCAAGGAGGGCGACTATGTGCATGTGGGCGACACACTCGCCATACTCCAGATTCCGGAGATAGACGCGCAAAAGAAAGTAGCCCTTGCCGCCGGAGAAGCCACCGAAGCCCTCAAAGATCTCACCGATGCCGGAGCTCGGAAAGAGCAGATACAGGCGGCCTACCAACTTTGGCAGCAGGCCATTGCGGCCAGCGAGATCGCCCGCAAGACTTATACTCGTATGCAAAACCTCTACAACGAAGGAGTGGTGACGGGCCAGAAACGCGACGAAGCCTTTGCTGCTTTCAAGGCCACAGAAGCACAAGTGAAAGCGGCACAAAGCCAATATGACATGGCGAGAAACGGTGCCCGAGAGCAGGAAAAGCGTATCGCCTCCAAAAACTCGCAAGCAGCCAAAAGCGCTGTGGAAGTGGTCAACTCACTACTGAAAGAAACCGTACAGGTGTCGCAGGTAGAAGGGGAAGTGAGCAACGTTTATCCCAAAGTGGGCGAACTCGTAGGCTTGGGTTCCCCCATTATGAGTATCTCCATCATGAGTGACCTTTGGGGCACATTCAATGTACGCGAAGATCTGCTCCACGGGCTTAAAGTGGGCGACACCTTCACCGCGTTCGTACCGGCCTTCAACAAACAAATCAAGTTGAAAGTATACTATATCAAGGACGAAGGCAGCTATGCCGTGTGGAAAGCCACCAAATCTGCCGGACAATACGACCTCAAGACCTTTGAAGTGAAAGCCCGCCCCACAGGCAAGACGGAAGGGCTACGCCCGGGAATGTCACTGATTGTGGAAAAGAAGTAAGCCCAAACACTTCAAGGAACCGTCAAGGCCCATGCTCAAAAGAATCTATCAAATAGCCCTCCGGGAATGCGGCATCATGTGGAAGAATCCCATCTACGGATTCTGCATGGTGGTGTTCCCCCTCGTTGTGGTCATCTTTTTCACTTCGCTGATGAATGAAGGACTGCCCACAGACATGCCGGTGGGCATCGTGGATCAGGACAACACGCCCACTACCCGACAGATGGTGCGCACGCTCGATGCCTTCCAGACAAGCCATGTCGTGGCATACTACCCCACTGTAAACGAAGCCAGACACGCCATCCAGCGCAACGAGATATATGCCTTCCTCTACATTCCCAAGGGAACCACTGCCGGACTGATGAACGCCTCGCAACCCAAGATTTCATTCTATTACAGCAGTGTGTCGCTCGTGGCAGGCTCCATGCTCTTCCGCGACCTCAAAACCGTCTCCACCCTCGGCTCAGCCTCCGTAGGCATGGCCAAACTCTCGATGTTCGGCAAAACATCCGACGAGATAAAAACCTTTCTCCAGCCCATCGCCATAGACCTGCACATGATAGGCAATCCGTGGGCCAATTACAACATCTATCTCAGTGCCATAATGGTGCCGGGCGTGCTGATGCTTTTCATCTTCCTCATCACCCCCTACTCTATTGGCACCGAACTCAAGTTCAGACGCTCGCGCGAATGGATGATGCTGGCCGGAGGCAATCCCCATGTGGCTCTCATCGGCAAGCTGTTGCCACAGACGCTGATATTCCTCACCATCTTCTACCTGTTCGAGTTTTACGTGTTTGGCATATTGAACTTCCCCCATCCCGGAGGCGTGGGTGTCATATTACTCCTCGGACTGCTCGCAGTGCTTTCAGCCCAGGGTTTCGGCGTTTTTGCCTTCGGACTCATGCCTTCCCTCCGCATGTCAATGAGCGTGTGTTCGTTGTGGGCGGTAGTGAGTTTCTCCGCTTGCGGTGCCACTTATCCGGCCTTTGCCATGAGCCCCTTTATTGAGGCCGTCGCCCACCTCTTCCCCCTACGCCACTATTACATGTTATACCAAATAGTCCTCTTCAACGGCTTCCCCCTCACCAACGCATGGTTCTATATCATGGCTTTGGTGGCCTTTACTGCATTGCCCATCTTTGTGGTGTGGAACATCAAGCGGGCTATGCTCATCTATGTCTACATACCTTGACCCCGGTCTCCTCCGACAGACGGCAACCAACGGGGGAGCAGACCGGGTAGAGAAAGAAACAACGTTCATTCAGAAAAGCAGTTTACAGCTATGTCCGAAAATACGGAAGAACAATACAACAAGCCCATCACCCCTGAATCCGACCAACCGGCTATGCCAGCGGGAAAAGACAACGAGCGACTCCGCCAGCACATCTGGCAGGGGGTAAAAGACATGTGCTACATTTGGGCAAAGGAAATGCGTTCCACCGTTACTGACGAAGGAGTACTCATCTTCTTTCTCCTCGTGCCGCTTTTCTACCCTCTCCTCTATTCTTGGATTTACAATAACGAGGTAGTGCGTGACGTGCCTGTGGCCATTGTCGACATGAGCCACAGCAACGAGAGCCGCCGTTTCATCCGCATGTTCGATGCCGGAGCCGACACCAAAGTGGCCTACTATTGCACCAATCTCAACGAAGCCCGCTCACTCGTGGGCAAACAAGCTGTGCATGGCGTACTTTACTTCCCGTCCGATTTTTCCACCCGCCTCAACAAAGGCGAACAGACACACGTGGGTGTCTATTGCGACATGAGCCTCATGCTCACCTATAAGGCCATCTATCAGACGGCACAAGCCGTGGCCAGCGACATCAATGCCGGCATACAAATAGCCCAATCCAAAGGTTTCACCGACCGCGATGACGAAATAACTGCCAAACCGCTCGACTTCGACGAAGTGCAGATATTCAACTCCACCGGCGGCTATGGCAACGCCATCATTCCCGGTGTGTTGATGCTCATCCTCCAACAGACGCTCCTCCTCGGCATCGGATTGGCAGCCGGTACGGCCCGCGAGAATAACCGCTATCAAGACCTCGTGCCCGTTTCGCGCCATTACAACGGCATCTTCCGCATCGTGTTGGGCAAGTCGATGTGCTATTTCATGATTTACACCGTGCTCGCAGCCTACCTCACACTCATCGTGCCACGCATGTTCCACTTCACGGTCATGGCCTCCCCACAAGCCCTATTAGGACTGATGATTCCCTTCCTGTTGGCCTGCATCTTTTTTGGCATGACCATGTCGTGTATCGTGCGCTATCGCGAAAACGTGATGCTTCTCGTGGTGTTCACTTCCGTCCCCCTGCTCTTCATGACCGGCATCTCATGGCCTCAAAGCAATATTCCCGACATTTGGCAAGGTGTGGCTTGGCTTTTCCCTTCCACTTTCGGTGTGCGCGGATTCCTGCATGTGAGCAGTATGGGAGCCACGCTGGCTGACATCCGGCAAGAATACCAGGCTCTATGGATACAAGTGCTGTGCTACTTCTTCCTCACATGCCTCGTCTATCGCTACCAGATAATCAGCACCCGCCGCCGCGCCCATAGGCATTGGGAAAGGGTGAAAAACAAAGCACAAGCCGCCAAGGCCAAAAAACAATAACACTTCGTATCTCCTATCACTTTACGGGCCTGTTCGCGGTCAACGGACAGGCCCGTGAAGTAATGTGCCCACAAGGTGGCAAAAAGCCCTCCTACTACAAATCAGCGCGAAGAGGCATGCCTAAGCAGAGCACAGAGCCGCGACTCATCGACGGTGATGATGGTGCCATGCTTATGGCCGGCAGGCAGACTGATGCGATGGTCGGCAGGTGTAAAGTGGAGGAAATCGCGCGTGGATACTGCTCCGAAACGGCCTTCACGGTAGGCATCGTAATAGATGAGATACTCCTCTCCCACCTTGATGACACAAGGCCCTTCGGAATAGGTGGGGGCAAAACGGGCGGAAGGATGGTCAAAAGGTCCGTTCGGCGAATGACCGAACACACAGAAAAGGTTGCTGAAGCCCGGTTTGCGGTTGTCTTTAAGAATGAAAATATAGTCGCCGGGGGCTCGTTTCACAAGAAATCCATCAATGCAGTTAAACCCCGGATCGTAATAAGGCTTCACCTTGGAAAATGTGCGAAAGTCTTTAGTGGTGAGATAGTACATTCGCTGGGCATTGTTGATGCCCAGCGAATCGGCAGCCGTGTAGCGGCTACGAGGCAAGGCCGATGACCAAATGACAAAAAAACTATCGAGTTGTTCATCATAGAAGACCTCCGGAGCCCATACATTATTGGTAATCGAATCCGTCATCACAGGTATGCGCCTTTGTTCGCTCCAATGGATGAGATCACGCGAAGAGGCATAGCCAAAGGCCTTTTCCCCCTCCCAAGCAAGTGTCCACACCAAATGGAAAGTACCATCGGGCCCTTGCACGATGGAAGGGTCGCGCATGATAGGGTGCGGATAAAACTTCGGTTCCACCCACCGTTGCTCGGCATGACTGTAGAAAAGACCGTCATTACCTATCTCCGGGCGTAAAATGATGCCGGGAATGCTGTCCCAATGCAGTCCGTCACGACTGTAAAGCAAGCGGAGTCCATCAAGGGCCGGCTCGCGGAAGCCGGCGAAAAGATAGACTTTTCCGGACGATTTGGAGGACACTCCGGCTTGGTGACAAGGCTGACCACACTTGTTGGGACAAGCGGTTTGTGCCCCGACAGCCACAGACAGCAGGGATGAAACGAGCAAAAACAAGAAAAACTTCTTCATCGCACTATTCGGTTTACAGATATGCAATGAAGACGCACGAGCGGTGGTTTTGTCACCGCTCAAAGGTCGAAAAAGCAAGTGGCTCCGTCTTCAACTCCCTGCAGTGGAATCGAAAGGAAAAGTTCAGAAAGCTTCCGAGGTGAGAATGGTTTCGGCCACATCGGCAGGGTCGTTGAAAATCATGCCCTCAGCCAGTTCGTCGTCGCTAAAGTCGGCGAGCATGGTGAGCACCTCACTTTCCGTCAACTTCGTTTTTCCTTCAGCCACTGCCTGCAAGAGCAGTGTTTCCACTTGAGATCGATATTCTTCTATATCCATTGTCAGATAGTTGTATTGTCAGAATCAAGAGTTGCAGAGACTTTCAAGTTCTCTTTCCATCTCCTCTCTCCCCCTCCGGATAATCTCCTCCCCTTTGTCGAAGTCGAAGAGTCCGAAGCTGTTCATGGGCAACTCCACACAGATGTCGGGCGGAGTGAGCCGCAGGGCCATCCGGGTGTTGTTCTGTATGGAGAGCCGTGCGATGCGCAAAGCCATATTCATGTAATTTTCCGAAAAATCGGTCTTGAGGAACGACAGCCGTGAGCGCAACGTGCGCTCGGCCTCGCTCGGTGCTTCCACCGGTTGTTTGAGATAGGCTGTGAAAGGTTCATCGTCGGGCGCACTCACGTTGACAGCCACCAGCAAATCGCCCTCATGGCGCACCACCCGGTCAAGCGGTAACGTGTTGTGTACACTCCCATCCACATAGATGTGTCCGTCCTCGCTCACCGGTTTGAACACACAGGGAATGGAGATGGAACTGCGAATGGCTGTAGACAGCCGTCCCGAGCGGAACACATGCTCACGCCCGCCCACCACATCGGTGGCACAACAGCAGAAAGGGATGGGCAAGTCTTCTATCATGACATCACCGATAAGTGAATTGATGAGTTGCATGAGATGACGGCCACTGGCAATATGGTCAAGCCCGAGCGACACATCCATGATGGAGACCATCTGCTTGCGGTCGAGATTGAGGATGCGGCATTTGAGTTCATCAAGCTGTCCGGCAGCATAGAGACCGCCAACAAGTGCCCCCATCGACGTACCGGCCACCGAAGTGATGTGGTAGCCGCGCTCCTCAAGCACCTCTATTGCTCCGATATGGGCAATGCCACGGGCTCCGCCGCCGCCCAGCACAAGGGCCACGTCTTTACCCCGATGCCTGCCGGGAAACATACCTCTGATTGCTTCGATTATCTTTTTCATCGCGTCACTCTCAGCCTTACGGTCTCACAAAATTAGGAGTAAGGTGAGACAAATATACAAAGAAAAACGGAATTAGGGACCGAAGATGAGGAAGAATCATCTTTTTTTCGTATTTTTGCAGCAATCACTTCCATTCATGTCCATACCCATGAGAATATCGAAAATCAAATATTTCTTCAGTTTCGGAATGTGGAGAATGCAACCGGGCGACCATTCCACTCCCCTGCGTGTGGCGGCCGACCTGCTGCGCAAGGTGTATCTCTCGCTGCGCTTCTTTATCGGGCGGGGACACACCGACTACGCTCCGTCACTCAGTTTCAGCACCCTGCTTGCCATTGTCCCCGTGGTGGCGGCTGTCTTTGCCATTGCCAAGGGATTCGGTCTGGCCGGATATATCGAACAATGGCTGCACAAGGCGTTGACGAGTCAGCCGCAGGTGGTAGACTGGATCATCCAACTCTCCAACTCTTACCTCGACCATGCCAAAACGGGCGTGGTGATAGGCATAGGCATCTTGGTGATGCTCTACAGTGTGATGTCGCTCATCTACAACATCGAGTCGGCCTTTGACGACATTTGGCAAGTGAAGGAGAAACGCTCCTGGAATCGCGTGCTGCTCGACTATACCTCTATGCTCTTTCTCGCACCTGTCGTGCTCATCCTCATCTCGGGGGCCAACATCTTTGTCTACGGGGTCGTGGACAGTCTGCAAGGCTACCTGCTGCTGGGCAGAATCACCCGACTGCTCATCAAAGTATCGCCACTGGTGCTCACATCGGCTTTCTTCACGCTGCTCTATGTATTCATGCCCAACACCCGGGTGCGCTTCCGCAGTGCCGTGGGACCAGGCATTCTCGCCGGTGTGGCCATGACATTGCTGCAACTGTTCTACGTTCACAGCCAACTATTCCTGTCGAGCTACAGTGCCATCTACGGTTCTTTTGCTGCCCTACCCCTCTTCATGCTGTGGCTACTCATCTCGTGGTACATCTGCCTGTTCTGTGCCGAACTGTGCTACACCAACCAAAATCTGGACTACTACACCTATCTCGTAAACACGAACGACATCAGCCAGCACAACCGGCTACTCATGGCAGCCGTGGTGATGGGGCACGTGTGCCGTCGATTTGCTGTAGGCGGTAAGCCTCACACGGCCCGCTCGCTAAAAGTGGCCACAGGCTATCCCATGCGTGTGGTGGCCGACTTGTTGGACGAGCTATGCCGGACGAACCTGCTCACCGTGAGCATGGGCCCCGACGGACAACGACAACCTTACTACCAACCGGCTGCGACACTGACCACAATGACCTTGGGAAAACTCACCAAAGAACTCGAAAACGCCCAGCAGGGTAACCTCAGACGCATGGACATAGAGCCCGAAAAGCAACTGGCTGCGGAGATACGCACACAAATTGACCGCTCACGGGGCGACTATCTGAAGGCACTTGACGGCGTGATGCTGAAAGACCTGCTCCCTCCGGAGCAGTAGTGGGGCCGGGGACCCGCCTGTCCCTACCTATGACAACACACACAGCGGGGAGACCTGCTTGCCATCGCAAGCGTGTCTCCCCGCTGTCGGTATTCGCCCGTTTCGCGTTATTTCACGCGCTTGAGGTCGTAGTTGAGTTTTGAAGCAGCCTCCTCGAGTTCGTCATTGACCATACGCAAGGTAGAGTCGTTCACAACAAGGAAGTATTCGGCATCGTTATCACCGAGCACAAACTTGTATGCAGTCTTCTTGGTGCCATCCACTTCTTTCTCGATTTTCTCGACCTTGCCGGTGAAGCTTTCAGCCTTGTCCTTGCCGTTTTCGGCTTCAAGGTAAGTACGGGTCATGCTGAAACCATTGGTGGTATCGTTGGCCAGTGCCACTTCGTAGCGGATGCCCGGACCGTCGGCTGCAGGCACTTCACCCTGAAAGCGCAATGAATCCATCGTCTCCGTAGAATCTACATTGTCCATAGCTTCTGCGGTCTTACCCTTCTGTTGACAAGCAGTCATGGCTGCACAAGCAACCAACATCAATAATACTTTTTTCATAATTCTCTTTGTTTGGTTTATTATGGGCGCAAAGATAGAAAAGCTTTGCGACATAAGAACATAGTTGAGCGTTAAAAAACAATAAACAGGAAAAAACATAACCTGAAAACGACTGTATAAACAGTCCCAAAACGTTGTCTTCCAGCAATTAAGAAATCAAAAGCAACAAACGGCCAATCATCTTTCAAGGAAAAGGACAAACAAGCAGACGGGCCGGAAAGTCTACCGTCTATGGTCATGCCCCCGTCTTAGAGAACTTCCAGACCACCGGCTATCAACCTGCCATCCCGCCTGCCTTTACCTGCCCGGCTGCTCCTCACTGTGCATTCACGCAATGCTCGCACTCAGCCTCACACAGGTCTTTGCGCCTGCAATAACGTTCGCACTGGATGGTGATGTCGTAACCGAGCAATGCTCCGAGAATAAAATCCTCTTCCGGGGTAAGGGCGCTTAATGGTCTCTTTACCAGATGCTGGATAGTGTCCATACAGGCCTTACGCCCGAAAAAGAGATTTATCCTGTCGTTGCCCACAGGCTGAACCAGATAGTCGATGCCCTGACTCTCGAGTTTCTTGATGGCTAAAGATTCATATCGCTTGTGAAAGGTGTAGAGCACCATTTGCCTCACACCTTTCTTATATTGATAGATCTGTTCGGAGAGCACACGGATGTCGGCCGGTATGAATTCAGTCTGCTGCATACATGTCATCATTTGGAGGGCTTAGAAGCCGGAGGCTGAGGTGCAGATACCCTTTCTCACAGCCGGAAAAAGCTTCTCCTCTCATGGAGAGAGACTCCCATCTTCATGCCTTTCGGCACCTTCGCTCCTTCGCCCGTTGCAGAACCAGTAACGGTTCTTCTATAAGTGGTTAAGTGTTTACAGTTCGCTCTTGAAGCTATCGAGCCATGCGTCGATACGCTCGTCGGTCTTGTCGTCTTCGTTCACCTCGTCAAGAGCCAAACCAACGAATTTGCCATCCACCACAGCTTCGGAATCGTCGTAGGTGTAACCATCGGTGGACACGGCACCAACAAACTTCACACCCTTGTCGGCCAAGCCATTGTAGATTTCAGCCATGCCGCCGCAGAAAGTATCGGAATAGCTCTCGGCATCACCACAACCGAAGATGGCCACCGTCTTGCCGTTGAGATCGGCACCCTGAAGGGTCTTGAGACCGTCATACCAGTCGTCCTGCAACTCGCCTGCCCCCCAAGTGGATGTACCCAGCAACAGGTTTTGGCAATCGGCCACGTCTTCAGCTTTCAAGTTAGCCACATCAATGATGGCATCATCGCTCAGCCCGAGTTTGGCACCGATTCTTTTTGCAATATCCTCACACGTTCCGGTGGAAGATCCGTAGATAACACATGTCTTGTTCATAATTTCGTTTTTTTTTAAGTGATAGTTATAATTGTGGTTGCAAAGATAACACATCTCACAGAAACCTGCAATACCTAAAAATGATGGTATGGCCACTCACCATAAATGATGAGCACCCAACAAGTCATCCCTCTGCCAACAGAAAGGTAAAATACAAAAATACAAGAAAAAACCAATAGTGTCCAAAATAAATTTGCGTAAAATCACGCTAAGACGCATCAAT
>OBWJ01000925.1_pt1 | contig 13045 bp, 11 predicted proteins | sample 1495181 | NCBI WGS metagenome assembly OBWJ01 (sample SAMEA2580041, study PRJEB22360) | human gut metagenome
GAACTGTCCGTCCGGGAGCTGATGCGGCAGGCGCCCTCGTAGAAGGCCTGACGGGCCGGTGACGGCTGGGCGTATGTCGAGAGGCAGGTGCAGAACACCCCCGCAAGGGGCAGCAGGTATCGCAGTTTCATGGCGGTACGGAATTTTGTTTCGGACAAAGTTACTTTTTTTCCGCCGAATTGCTACCTTTGCTGAAAATAAATTCCGGCATGGACGGGCGCGCTCAGGCAGATCGGCCGACCCCGCTTCCCGAACAGCCATTGCCGTAAACTGTAACTGAGCATGGAAGATAAACGACTGGAGGCTACGGCCCGTTTGCTCGAAGTGATGAACACGCTGCGCCGCGAGTGTCCGTGGGACCGCGAGCAGACTTTCGATTCGCTGCGGAGCAATACCATCGAGGAGACGTACGAGCTGGCCGACGCCATCACCGACCACAATATGGAGGGCATCAAGGAGGAGCTGGGCGACCTGCTGCTGCATGTGGTGTTCTACTCCAAGCTGGGCGAGGAGGCGGGAGCCTTCGATTTCGGCGAGGTCGCCGATGCCCTGTGCGACAAGCTGATATACCGTCATCCGCATGTCTACGGCGATATTCACGCCAATACGCCCGACGCGGTCAAGGAGAATTGGGAAGCCCTGAAACTCCGCAAGAAAAACCGCAAGAGCGGCACGCTGGGCGGCGTACCCCGCTCGCTTCCGGCCATGGTCAAGGCTTTCCGCGTGGGCGAGAAAGCCGCCGCGACGGGTTTCGACTGGCAGCGGCGCGAGGATGTGTGGGACAAGGTGAAGGAGGAGATCGCGGAGGTCGAAGCCGAGATGCGTTCGGAAGCTCCCGGCTGCCGGGAGAAGCTCGAAGGCGAATTCGGCGACCTGTTCTTCGCGCTGGTCAATGCGTCGCGGCTCTACGGCATCGACCCCGAATCGGCGCTGGAACGTACGAACAAGAAGTTCATCCGCCGCTTCAATTACATGGAGGAAAAGGCTGCCGCCGAAGGACATACGCTCCACGAGCTTCCGCTCGAAAAGATGGAGGAGTACTGGCAGGAGGCCAAACACGAAGAGACATTTAACAGCATGTGTCCGCACTAATGCCAAGTCCCCTCCGAGGAGGGGATTTAGGGGAGGGTCAGACCTGAAAACACGGCTTTGCCGTGAATGTCCGCCCTCGGACACGCGGAGACGATACAAAAGCGAAGTGACATTTAATAGCATATAAACTTATGGCTTTGATTAAAAAGGTGCGGGGACATACGCCCGCAATCGGTGAAAATACGTTTCTGGCCGAGACGGCCGTCATTCTGGGCGATGTGACCATCGGCCGCGACTGTTCGATCTGGTACAACGCCGTATTGCGCGGCGACGTGAACAAAATCGTCATCGGCGACCGCACGAATATTCAGGACGGCGTGGTGCTGCACACGCTTTACGACGGCTCGCCGCATCCGTCGCAGACCATTATCGGCAGCGACGTGTCGGTGGGCCACAACGCTGTCATTCACGGTGCGCGCATCGGCGACAACTGCCTGATCGGCATGGGCGCTACCCTGCTGGACAACGCCGTGGTTCCGTCGGGCTGCATCATCGCGGCCAACGCGCTGGTGCTCTCCAACGCCCAGCTGGAACCCAATTCGGTGTATGCGGGCGTGCCGGCCAAGAAGGTCAAGGAGGTGACGCCCCAGCAGCGCGAGGAGATCATCCGCCGCACGGCCCGCGACTACATGCTCTATGCGTCGTGGTTCAAAGAGGAGGAGTAAACGGCGGATGGGGCTGCAACCGAAATATTCCGACCTGATTCTCAATCTGCTGGTGGCGCTGGCCGTCAGTCTGGTCGTCAATTTCTCCTACGTGCTGCTGCTGATCGTCGATCAGAAGAGCGACGGACAGCCGCGTCCGGCCAAGGCGAGCGTCATTGCGCGCGGCGAGGAAGGAACGCTGCGGGTAAGTCCCGACGGCCACGGCTACATCGTCTACGAGAACGGCGACAGCGTCTATGTGATGATGCAGCGCATCTACCGGATGAACCTGAAGGACGGCGACCGTCTGGTGGCGAATCTGGCCGCGCCGCGCCGTCACGGGGCGCATCCGGTGATGACCGAACTGCGCATGCGCAACGGCGAGGAGTTCGATTACAGCACGCTTTTCAACCGGCCTTCGAAAACGACGGAACTCGCGCTGCAGCTCTTCTATTATCTGGTCGTTTCGTTCATCATGCTTTCGATCCTCACCTCCGTCCGCCGCAGGTACACGCCGGGCCGCTTCGTGCGCCACTGCATATGGTGCGTGCTGGCCGCCGCCGCGCTGTATATGGTCGCGCCGGTCACGGAGTGGCGTTCGGGACGCATCATGCTGAACTGCATGGGCGACCATATTTTCGACTACATGCTGCTGCTGAAGTGTTCGTTCGCCGTGGCGGTGTCGATGCTCTACGGCTGGGTCTACGTGCTCAATTCGAAGCAGCAGGCCGTCGTCATGGAGAACGAGCGGCTCAAGAACGAGAACCTCACGACCCGCTACAACATGCTCGTGGGACAGATCAACCCCCACTTCTTCTTCAATTCGCTCAATTCGCTGGCGATGCTCGTGCGCGAGAAGCACGACGAGAAGGCGCTGACCTACATCGACCAGCTCTCCTATACGTTCCGCTACATCATCCAGAACGGACAGAGTACGCTGATGACGCTCGACGAGGAGCTGAAATTCGTCGAGGCGTACAGCTACCTCTTCAAGATACGCTATGCCGACAAGCTCTTCTTCGACATCGACATCGAGGAGAAGTACCGCACGTGGACGCTTCCGGCGCTCTCGCTGCAGCCGCTGATCGGCAATGCCGTCAAGCACAATACCATAACCCGCAGCAAGCCGTTCCATATTTCGATCCGCACCGAGAACGGCTGGCTGGTGGTCTCCAATCCCAAGGTGCCGAAGCTCGAACCCGAACCTTCGACCGGCATCGGACTGGAGAACCTGCGCAACCGCTGGCACCTGATAACCGGCCGCGACATCGAAATCATCGACACCGACAAGGAGTTCGTCGTGCGGATGCCGCTGCATACCCCCCTTGCAGGATGAAAGCACTGATCATAGAGGACGAAACCGCCGCCGCACTGAACCTGAAAGCCATTCTGAAACAGGCGGCTCCCGACATCCGTGTCGTCGATACGCTCGAAAGCGTCGAGGAGAGCGTCGATTGGCTGCGCGCCAACCCCCAGCCCGACCTGCTGTTCATGGACATCCATCTGGCCGACGGCGATTCGTTCCGCATATTCGACGCCGTGGAGGTCACGGCGCCGGTGATCTTCACGACGGCCTACGACCGCTATGCGCTGGAGGCCTTCAAGGTGAACAGCATCGACTACCTGCTCAAGCCGCTCAAGGTTCAGTGTAAAGGGTAACCCCCATCCATTCCTTGCTCAAGCCGCTCAATGCGGCCGACGTGCAGCGGGCGCTCGGCAAGCTCATGCGGCTGTCCAAGGGCGAGCGCAGCGATTACGGTTCGCGCGTGCGCACGCTGGCCGCGGCGCGCCGCGAGCAGACCTTTCTGGTGCATGTCCGTGACAAGATCATTCCGCTCAAACGCGAGGATATCGCATTCTGCTATACCTGCAACGAGAAGGTGACGGCCTATACCTTCGCCGGGGCGTCCTATCCGCTCGACAAGACGCTCGAAGCGCTGCAGGCCGTCCTGCCCGAAGCCGATTTCTTCCGCGCCAACCGCCAGTTCATCGTGGCGCGCCGCGCCGTGAAGGAGATTTCCGTGTGGTTCGGCAGCCGTCTTTCGCTGAGTCTCGTGCTCGAAACTCCTGAGCGCATCGTCATTTCCAAGGCCCGCGTCCCCGAATTCAAGGCGTGGCTCATGTCCGTTCAACCCGCCGAATAGGCGTTTGACCCTGAGCTTCGGGCGTTTGACCCGCATTGCCGTTCCGTTTTTCCGGTTTGGCCTTACCTTTGCATCGTAAGGGGACCGAAACGGGTCCGATTGACGGATTGAATTAACCATTGATATTTGAGATTATGAAAAAGAGAATTTTTGCAGTCGCCGCGGCTTTGTGCCTGCTGGCCGGAACGGGCGCTTTTGCGCAGGATTCGAAGAAGGCTCCGATGATGAAGGAGCGGCCGACGGCCGAGCAGATGGCCCAGCGCAGGACCGAACGCATGACCGAGAAGCTGAACCTCAGCGAAAAGCAGTCGAAGCAGCTCTATGAGGTCAACCTGCAGGATATAAAGGAGATGCAGGCGCAGGCCGAGCAGATGCGCGCATACCGCAAGGCGCAGGCCGAGAAGATGAAAGGCATCCTCACGCCCGAACAGTTCGAGCAGTGGAAGCAGATGCAAGGCCCGCGCCACGGCATGAACCGCGGTCCCCGGATGAAGGACGGCCGGGGCGACAAGGCCGCCGTGCGTGAAGGCCGCAAGTGCGCCCCCTGCGCGGGGGACAGGAAATGCGACGGACCGCGCTCCGGAAAGGAGAAAAAGTGAGGTTAGGAACATCGACCGGTTTGTTGCAGTCGGGGCGTCGGTTGTCGGCTGACGCCCTTTTTTTGTCGATTCACCCCGCATCGGAGGGCCGTCTGCGAGAAAAAAGCTATCTTCGCATGCGCAAAATCAGAAAGTACACAGAACATTAAGATGAAACGGCTACTACTCTCAACCCTATTCCTGCTTTTCGCCGTGGCCGCATTCGCCCAAAAGGGTGCGGTCAGCGGAACGGTGCTCGACGCCGACACCGGCGAAAGCGTCGCCGGAGCCGTGCTGGAGGTCGCTCCGGTCGGGACTCCGGATCAGAAACAGTATTTCACTTCCGGCTATAAAGGCGCCGTGGCGATTCCCTCGCTGCCCTACGGCGAATACAGACTCACCGTCTCCTTCCTCGGTTACAACAATTACGAAACCACCTTCCGGGTGGCGGCCGGCAAACAGAACATCGGCAGGATCGAACTCAAGCCCGGCGTGCAGATCGAAACGGTCGTCAAGGAGGCCAAGGCGCTGCGCACCTCGCAGAAGGGCGATACGGTAAGTTACAACGCCGGAGCCTTCAAGGTCACCAACGACGCCGACGTCGAGGGGTTGCTGAAGAAGATGCCCGGCATCACCGTGTCGGACGGTACGGTCGAGGCGCAGGGCGAGCAGATCAAGAAGGTTTTCGTCGACGGCAAGGAGTTCTTCGGCGAGGACGTGACGACGGCCATCAAGTCGCTTCCGGCGCAGGCCGTGGACCGTGTGGAGGTCTATAACAAGCTGAGCGACGCGGCCGAATTTTCGGGCATGGACGACGGCGAGGGCTACAAGGCCCTCAACATTGTTACGCACGCCAACATGCGTCAGGGGCAGTTCGGCAAGCTCTATGCCGGTTACGGTTACGACGCCGACACCAAGACCGAAGCCAAGAACAAATACGTCGTGGGCGGCAACGCCAATATCTTCAGCGGCAGCAGCCGCGTGTCGGTCATCGGCCTGTTCAACAACATCAACCAGCAGAACTTCTCGTTCGAGGATATTCTGGGCGTTTCGGGCGGTTCGGGGCGCGGACGCCGCGGCGGCGTGGGCCAGTATATGGTGCGCCCCCAAAGCGGCGTGGCATCGGTGAACGCCATCGGCGTAAACTACTCCGATACGTGGGGCAAGCGCGATCAGGTGTCGTTTCAGGGCAGCTATTTCTTCAACAATACCGACACGAGAAACCGTTCGACGATCGACAAATGGTATGAGTCGCCGATGCCCGTGGATACGCTCTCGACGCGCGGCTACTCGGATACCGAGTCGTATAACCACCGCTTCAACGCCCGTCTGGAGTGGAAAATCTCCGACAACCAGAATCTGATGGTCCGTCCGAGCTTCAGCTACCAGTCGAACGACCCGCTGAGCACGACGCAGGGCTGGCAGTTCGGCGAAAGCGGTTACAGCCGCACCGAGAACCGCAGCGACGCCCTGCGCCACGGTTACAACGTGCGGACGAACGCCGTTTATCGCGCCAAACTGGGCAAGGACGGCCGTACGATCACCGTGGACGGCGACGTGAACTACTCGGACAACACCAACAACTCGAACTCCTTCTCGAACGTGCTGCCGCTTTCGGACCTCCGGCCCGACGGCGTCGACGCGCCGTGGGGATGGGACACGACGGGCTACACGCGCCTGCGCTACCTGCGCGACCTCGCGCCGTCGAGCAGCTACCGCCTGCGCGGACAGTTCTCCTACACGGAACCCGTCGCCAAATATGCGCAGGTAAGCCTTCAGTACCGCATTTCGTACGATTATCAGGAGCGCGACAAGAAGTCGTATATCACCGGCGCGGATTATTCGATCGCGGGACTGGCGCCCGACGGAGCGCTTTCGAACTCCTACCGGAGCAACTACCTGACGCAGAGCGCAGGTCCCGGCTTCCGCTATTCGAAGGAGCGCAATACGTTCATCGCCAATGTCTTTTATCAGCGTTCGTCGCTCGACGGGCAGATCGTGCGGGACGACGCCGACAAGATCAGGCATTCGTACAACAACGTGACCTATTTCATGATGGGACAGTTGAACATCAACCGCGAGAATTCGCTGCGGCTCTACGTATCGTCCTATACCGACAACCCGTCGATCACCGACCTGCAGAACGTGGCCGACGTATCGGACGCCCAGAATATCACCAAGGGTAATCCCGATCTGAATCCGACCTACAGCCACCGCGTCAATTTCCACTACATCAATTCCAACGTCGAGAAGGGCCGGACCTTCATGTGGATGTTCTCGATGCAGAACACCTCCGACTACAATGCGACGCACGTGGTGTCGAATCCCGGCACGATCACGTTGGGCGGCGTGCAGTACAAGCCCAACTACTACTCCACGCCCGTCAATCTCGACGGCTACTGGAGCCTGCGGACGCACCTGAGCTACGGTTTTCCGATCGGCTTCCTGAAGAGCAACTTCAACGTGATGGCGGGCGTCAGCTACTCGCTTACGCCGAGCATGCTGGGCGGAGAGGTGGACGCCGACGGATTCATCACGGGCGGCAAGCGCAACGACACGAGCAATATCGGCTACGACTTCAACACGGTGCTGGGCAGCAATATTTCCGAAAACGTGGACTTCACGCTCTCGTGGAACGGCACCTACAACGAAGCGACCAACTCGCTGGGCGAGTCAGGTTCCAAAAACCGCTACTTCAACCACCGGGCGCAGGGCAACATGAAGTTCGTCTTCCCGCTGGGCTTCACCTTTACGGGCAGCGTGGCTTACACGCAGTATATCGGTTTCACGAACGATTACGACGATTCGTACCTGCTCTGCAACGCATGGATCGGCAAGAAGATATTCAAGAACAAGCGCGGCGAGATCATGTTCGGCGTGAACGACCTGCTCAACCGCAACAAGGCTTTCGCCCGCACGACGGGTTCGGGATGGACGCAGAATGCGACCAACAGCGTGATCGGCCGTTATTACATGGTGCAGTTCACCTACAACCTGCGCCGCTTCGGCAAGAAGGGGTCGAAGAACATCTCCGATTACGACGGGGTCGTGCAGTCGGGACCCCGCCGCATGGGACCCGGCGGTCCGGGCGGGCCGCCTCCGGGTATCTTCCACGGTCCGCGGTAACCAGTGCGGTTCGGACAAAAAAGACGTCAGGTGCAATGCCTGACGTCTTTTTTGTGATTATGCCGGAAGCCTGCTTCCGCTTCGTCCTTGTGCCGGTGTGCCGGGCCGATGGCCGTCCCTTTTTGCGGACGGGACGGGGCGGTTCCTGCGGATGCTTGGGTGTCGCCGTCACTTTTCCGGTTCGGAGGTGTGCGGCGCCGGGATGTCGTCCTTGTCCGCGCGGTTGAGCACCAAGTGGATGCCGATGCAGGCCAGACCGCCGTATACGAGGGCCAGAATGCAGAGCATCCTGATTTCGGACAGCACTTCGGAGAGCGACGCTCCCATGCTCTGGATGCGGATAAAGGCGTTTACGCCGTGGCTGCTGGGGAATATCTGCCCCAAGTTGAACAGCCAGTCGGGAATGCCTTCGCGGGGATAGGAGACACCGCTGAGCATCAGCAGCGGAATCGAGGTCCACAACAACAGCAGCAGCGAATTCTCGCGGTAGCGGAAGAGCGTCGAAATGGCGATTCCCAGCGCGATGCAGGCCGCCATGTACGCCAGCATGAAGACCACGATTGTGCCCGTCGCGCCGTTCATCGGATAGTGGAACAGCCTGTAATGCAGACCGAGGATGTAGAACGTCGTCACGGAATAGATCATGCCGTAGACCAGCGCTTTGCCCAGCACGATCGGGAGCGTGGACATCCGCTTGCGGTCGGGCGGACAGAGTTTGCGGTACAGCCCGAATTCGCGCCATGTGCCGCCGATCATGCCGATGCCGATGAGCATCGTCTGCTGGATGATGACCATGATGATCGCGGGCATGACGAACGTGCCGTAGCCCAGATAGGGGTTGAACAGGTTGTGGGACTGGTAGATGACCGGCTGGGTCGTGGCCTGCGCCTGCGGGAGGTTGGCTCCCTTGGCGATCAGACGCTGGAATTCGACCATCGCGCCCGTGGCGCCGATCGAAGTCACGACCTCCTGAAACACCTGCCGGTACATGAGGAAGTAGCTGGCGTCGGCGTAGATCGCGACGTTGGCCTGCAGGCCGCCGAGCAGTTTCTCCTCGTAATCCGACGGAATGTAGACCACGCCGTAGATCTTGCGTTTGAAGAAGAGATCCTTGGCCTCCTCCATGCTCGTCGGGTTGTAGGCCACATAGGTGTTCGGCCCGGCGTTGAAGGTCTCGATCAGGCTGCGGCTGGTCGGCGTGCGGCATTCGTCCACCACGCCGATCGGCACGTTGCGGAGCACCTGCGCCCCGTAAGCCATCGAGTAGACGGTGGCGTAGATGATCAGCGCGAGAACGAGGATCAGGACCACGCCCGCATCTGTGAAGATCGTGCGGAACTCGTTGCGCATGACCGACAGCATCTGCTGCCAATAAGAGGTCATCTGATGTGTGAAACGGCTCATGCTATAACCTCCCCCAGTATTTTTCCTCCGTGCAGATGGTCCGCAGGCGCGGCAGGCACAGAAGCGGTAAGACAATGAACAGCGACATGTAGCACATGTCGGGCAGCGAGCAGACGACCGGGGCGCCCCGCAGCATCTGATCGACGAAGATGTCGGTGTAGTAGGTGAACGGGAAGAGCCTGCTCAGGTACTGCATGGCGGGCCACATGGCCATGATCGGGAACGTGAGTCCCGAAAAGGTGAAGGCCAGCACCGAATAGCCGCCGCCGATCGAGAGCGAAAGGCGCAGGTTCGACAGCAGCGAGACGATGAAGACCGCGATGGCCTGATAGCTCATCACGAAGAGCAGCGTGCTCAGCAGGATGACCGTCAGACTGCCGTTCAGGGGCACGCCGACGACCTTGAAGATGATCAGGAACATGACCAGCGACATGAGGAACATCACCACCGTCACTGGCAGGACCTTCCCCAGCAGTGCGGCCGATACCGAGCCGTTGCCCGTCTCGATCCATTCGCGCGCCGTACCCTTCTTAAGCTCCGTGCCGATGGTGAAGACCGTCACCATGACGATGAAGATCAGGAGCATCATGGGCATAAAGCTCGGCGAGAGGTAATAGCCGTAATTGATATAGGGATTGAACAATACGTGCTTGTTGAACCGCACGGGCATCAGCTGCGCCATGGCCTGCAGCTCGGTGAGTCCCTGTTTGGTGAGCAGCTGGATCTGGATGCCGCCCGAAAAGGTCGTCACGGCGGTCTGAATGTCTTTCGACAGCAGGCCGTTCACCGTGATGTTCGTTCCCGATATGTAGGTCTCGATATGCGTCTGGCTGTTGCTCAGGATGTTTTTCTCGAAGAATGCCGGAATCTGCACGATCGCCATGATCTTGCCTTCGCGCATCAGCCGTTCGCCTTCGTCCATGTCCTGAATGCCGTACGACACCATTGCCGTCGCCGTGTCGTCGATCATCTGCGTGACCTTGCGCGAGAGCGAGGTGTGGTCCTGATCCAGTACCGCGATCGGAATGTCGCGCGCCACGCCCTTGTTGAACAGCAGGGCGAAGAACGCGAACGACACGACGGGCAGCACGAGCATCAGCACGAAATACATCGGCTGGTGCGCGAGACGCGTCAGTTCCCGTCGCAGAACGGCATAGGTATTACGCAGGAAATTCAGCATCGCACTCTCCTACTTCCCGATCAGGTCCCAGTCCACGAGTACGCTCATTCCCGGACGCATGTTTTCGATATGCGTCGTGGGCTTGGCTTTGACGGCGAAGGTGCGGATGTCGAAACCGCCCTGCGTGCGGGTCGCCGACCACGTTGCGAAGTCGGCCTGCACGGCGATATAGGTCACCTCGAACTCCACGTCATACCCCAGCGCCGGCACGTAGCCGCTCATGCGGGTGCCGACCCGAATCGCGGGGAGCAGGGTCTCCTTGATATTGAAAGTCACCCACATGTCGCTCATGTCGAGGATCGCCACCACGGGATAGCCGCTGCCGACCAGCTCGCCCTGCTCGGCGATGATGGTCGAGACCTCGCCCGTGACGGGCGAATAGACCATGGCGTCGCTGATGTAGGATTCGACTTCGCTGACGGCTCCTTCGGCCTGACGGACACGGGCCGCGGCAGCCTCCTTGTCCTCCTTGCGGGCGCCGTCCATGGCCAGATTGTACTGCGCTTTGGCGGCCAGCGCCGTGGCTTCCATGGCTTTGTAGTTGGCCGACGCTTCGTCCATCTTCTGTTCGGGGACTACGCCCTGCTCGTAGAGGTTTTTCACGCGCTCGTAGGTCTTGCGCGCCAGTTCCAGCCCGGCCTGCGCCTTCTCCCACATGTTCATGGCCGCTTCGATCTGCTGGATGCGGGCGCCGGCTATGGCGGCCTGATCCAACGCCACGGCCGCGCTCTTGACCGCTTCGGCCTGCTGGAGCTTGGCTTCCAGTTCGGGCGTCGAGAGCGTGTAGAGCAGCTGCCCCTTCTCCACGCGGTCGCCCTGCTCGACTTTCATGTCGTCGATGCGGCCCGGCACTTTCGACGAGGCCTTGTAGGTCGTGCACTCCACCGTGCCCTGAATCAGCGTCGGGGTCGATCTGCGGAGGTACCAGCTGATCAGTACGACCGACACGATGATGACCACGGCGGCCGCGATGATTCCAATGATGTTGCTGCGTTTCATATTTTTCGGTTTTTATTTTTTATCGAACAGAACGGGCCGTGCGTCGCTGCGGCGCGCATAGGCCGGGAATTCGTCGCTGATGCCTGCGGTTTCGAGCAGCTGCGCCAGCAGCAGGTCGAAATTGTAGGCCGCCTGCAGACGTTCGGTGCGCACTCCCGCGAGGTTCAGCTCGGCGTCGATCAGGTCCGACGACGAGCTCATGCCTTCGAGGAAGGCGGCGTTTTTCATGCGGAGGTACTCCTCGGCGAAGTTCAGCGACGCGTCGATCGAGGTCATCTGGTTGCGGTAGTTCATCATCTGGTTGTAGAGCTTCTCGACCAGCACCGAAATATCCTTGCCGGCCTTGTTCTGCAGGGCGCCGACGCGGCGGGCGGTCTGTTTGGCCGCCGAATATTTGTATTCGCGGTTCAGGCCGTCGAAGATCTTGATATTGACCCCCACGCCCACGGCCCAGCGGGGCACGATGCCCGAAACCTGATAGTTGTAGAACGAACCGCCGCCGATGGCCGCCACCTGCGGCAGGAATTCGGCGCGCTGGACGCGGACGCCCTCCTCGGCCAGCTGGCGTTTGAGCGAAACCTGATTGAGCAGCGGGTTGCGGTCCTGCGCCAGATCCTGATAGTAAGCCAGCTCCTCGACCTTGTCGATCATGAACATCGACGTCACGGGCTGCCATGCGTTTTCGCGTCCCAGCGTGTTGGAGAGTGCGCTGGCGATGGTTTCGGCCTGCAGCTTGGCGTTGGCCAGCTCGCGCTCGGCCTCGGCCATCTTGAATTCGACGTAGAGCCGTTCGCTCTGGGCGATCATGCCGTTCTTTTCGAGGGCTATGGCGTCTTCGAGGTGGCGGCGCACGCCGTCCACGACCTGCCGGCGCACCTCGACGACCTGCATGGCGAGCGCAAGGCCGAAGTAACGCTCAACCAGCTCGGAGATCAGGGCGTTGCGCGTCTGGTTGCCCTGCTCCGCGGCGGTGCGTTCGTTGATGCGTGCGGCGCGGTTGGCGGCGTTGATCTTACCGCCCAGCCAGATCGGCATGGTCACCCCGCCACCCACGAACCCCAGACTCCGGTCCTGCAGCGTGAGGAACCAGTCGGCGTTCAGCAGCGGGTTGAGCAGGCCGTTGATCGAAGGGATCGCTTCGGGCGGTATCAGCCCGCTGCCCAGCAGCTGTCCCGCGAGGTTCTTGGCGGGACCTTTCATCTCGTTGAAGTCGAATCCGATGTCCTTGCCCAGATAGGCATAGGCGCCCGTGACGTTGATTTGGGGCATGCGCAGGCCGATGGCCGCGCGGCGCTCCTGCGTCGCGGCCTTCTCCTCGAACTCGGCTGCCTTCATCGCGGGATTTTCCGTGAGGGTGACGGCGATCGCCTCGTCGAGCGAAAGCGTCTGCTTGACCTCCTGCGCCGACAGCGGGACGACGGTTGCGAATACCGCCGCAAAAGCTATTCCGACTGCTGTTTTCATATTCATCAATACGTTTAAAACACAAATATATAAGTTATCCCGATATGTTGCGCGATTTTCCGGTAAAAGAGGCCAATTTTAGGCCCTTATGGACATAAATTGCGCCGGTTTCAGCGCTTCAGGTGGGCGTTGGCTTCCCACACTCCCCCGGCCAGTCCGGGATAGACCCGTACGTCGACGCCCGCTTCGCGCAGGGTGAGCGCACCGCGGCAGCAGACGAAGCAGCCGGGTTCGTAGAGCGCGAAGACGGCGCGGGCGAATCCGTATTTCAGCAGGAGCTGCGTGCAGCTCTCCGGTTCGCTGGCCCGCTGCGAGCAGGGTTCCATCGAGGAGTACATGGCGGCTCCGCGGAGCGCCGCTCCGGCCGCCAGCGCCTTGGCGATGGCTTCCTGCTCGGCGTGATGCGTCGGCGAG
>OBWJ01000927.1_pt1 | contig 13038 bp, 10 predicted proteins | sample 1495181 | NCBI WGS metagenome assembly OBWJ01 (sample SAMEA2580041, study PRJEB22360) | human gut metagenome
TTGTGATCGGATACAGCCGACTGCCGCTGCCGCCCGCCAAAATGATGCCTTTCATTGTTCGAATGAATTAATATGCGTTTTCATCCCGCTTCAGCGCATTCCACACCGTCAGGAGCATGATGCGTATATCCAGCAGCAGAGACCAGTTTTCGAGATACCAGATGTCGCGGCGCACGCGGCCCTCCATCTGGCTCAACTCGTGGGTCTCGCCGCGGTATCCCGTCACCTGCGCCCAGCCCGTGATGCCGGGCTTGATCAGGTGGCGCACCATGTATTTATTGACCAGCTTGGAGTAAAGCTCGGTGTGCTGGAGCATGTGGGGACGGGGACCGACGATCGACATGTCGCCTTTCAGCACGTTGATGAACTGGGGAAGCTCGTCGATGCTCGATTTGCGCAGGAAGCTGCCGAAACGGGTCTTGCGCGGATCGTTTTTCGTCGCCTGCACCCGGTCGGCCTCGTCGTTTACGCGCATCGACCGGAACTTGATGCAGCCGAACGTGCGGCCGTTTTCGCCGCTGCGCTCCTGAATGAAGAATACCGGGCCTTTCGAAGTCAGCTTGATGCCCAAGGCCACGAAGAGATAGACGACGGGGAAGAGTGTGCAGAGGAAGGCGCCGGATACCGCGACGTCGAACGCGCGTTTGACGAAACGGTTCGAAACCTGCCGCAGCGGCTCTTCGCGGATATAGAGGATCGGTACGTTGCCCAGCAGTTCGAGGTTCATCGCGCGTTTCATGTAGTTGCGCAGGTTGGGCACATAGTAGAACCGCACGAAATTGTTTTCGCAGTAGTCCATGATCGGGAATATCTCCTCCAGATAGCGGTCGGTGGAGAGGCAGCAGTACACCTCGTTGACCGGATGGCGTTTCAGCCACGGCAGGGCTTCGTCTACGCTGCCCAGACACGGGGTGTTGCCGGGCAGGGCCTTGTCGTCATGGTTGCTGAAAAAACCGAGTACGCGGTAGCCGGTGCTGGTGTTGTCCACCATTTCGTGATACACCTCCAGCGCATTGTCCTTGCTGCCGACGATGATGACCCGCCGCGAGTTGCGTCCGTGTCCGCGGGTGATCTTGACCGCCATGCGGCAGATGTAGCGCCACAGCATCAGCGCGACGGTGAGCGATATGTAGAAGACGCCGATCAGCCGGAGCGGCAGCAGGCCGTAACTCCATACGGTCTGTATCAGTGTAAAGAATCCGATGTGGCAGAGTACGACGTAAAACACGCGGCGTATGATCTCCTCGTAGGGAACGATCCGCGAAGAGAGGATCACGCCGAACCACGAAAGTCCGGGGATGAAACAGATGTTGAGACAGGCGAATATCTCCAGCGAGTGGGCGACATATGCCGGCTGGGGAAACAGCGTCAGCGCGAATATCCAAGAAAGATTGAGTAGAAATAGATCACCGATAATTACAGGAAGCTTGATCAGCAGGGATTCCTGCATGACTTGTTTCATAAATCGAAAATTTAGAGGCGTTAATTTCCGTATTGAACGTATGTCGGATTACGTATGGATATAAAATGAATTGCTAATCTATCTTTGCGATGTATTTCAGCGGAATATAGGCCGTCAGGGCGGTTGCGACGTTGCGGATCGCCACGGCGACCTTGCTGTGTCCCTTGTGGCGGATGTAGCGGCCTTCGATTCCGGCGAATATGCCCTCCGTGACGCGTACCGGATCTCCCTTTTCCAGATCCACGTCCTGCGGCGCGACGATTTCGACGTGCTCGTTCTGCGTGGCGACGACGGCCATGAAGTCCTGCATCTGCCGCTCCGGAATAACCGTCGGCGATTTGCTTTCGCGGTCCATGATGTAGCGGATCGGAAGGGTGGTGGTCGCTTTTATCTCCCGCAGCCGGTCGGCCGATGTGCGGATGAACAGCAGGTTGTGGATCAGCGGCTCCCAGACCTTGCGTCTTTTGCCGCCGTAGGTCCGTTCAGCGAAGTGCATGGGTACGTAGCTCTCGATCCCGATACTGTCCAGATAGCTCTTTGCGGCCATTTCCCGGCTGTACGTGACACGTATTGCGTACCATTGCTGTTCGGTTTGCGGCTCTTCACACATGGGCACACCTTGGGGACACCTCCGCAGACGAAGTGCGGTTGTCAGTCGTTTTGATTCGGTTTATTGAAACATTCGCTCGCGTGCATTCCTACCCATAGGACCTGCACATCCTTTCGTCCGGTGCAAATATAAGCAATTTTCCCCATACGGCAACACCGCGGCGGGTCGATTCCGTTTGCAGCCTAAACAATAAAGGGCACAAAAAGGTCCGGAAATTCCGGATTCGCGCCTCTTTATGTCCTTTGTCGTACCGGCACGCCCCAAACGGTGCATATCGGTTTTCCTTTCGGACGCAAAGTTAATCTTTTATTTTTAATTGGCAATAAACGGACGATTTTTTTGATTTTTAGGCGAAAGAAGACTTCTTCGCCGGCCCGGCGGCCTGTTCGGCGTATTCGCGGCCGCCGCCGGGTGACGGGCGCCGGTCTGCCGCCCTTGCCGTGCCGATGCGGCGGGCCGTACGGCGCTGCGTCCGCACTTCCCTGCGCGGCCTGCGGCGCATTATCGGAACAGGGTGAACCTTTCGTTCCACTGGGCGCGTATCGTGTCGTAATAATAGCGCCACGGGGACGTCCGCAGGACGCGGCGCAGCCGCCAGCGGTTGTGTATGGGGCTGAACAGCTTGAAATAGAGCTTGGGCAGCGTCCGGGTCGGCATGGGGCGCATGGCGTATATTTCCCGCATGAAACGCTCCAGCATGCCTGCATCGCAGGCCGGCTCCGGAACTTCGGTGCCCAGATACCGGACGGCGGCGGCCGTCATCAGCGCTTCGAAACGGTCCAGCCGGTAGTCGGCCAGCGCTTTGTGGAACAGTTGCCGGTCGATTTCATGGCCGTGCCGCTCCAGAAAGCAGGCCCAGTCGCAGAGATGCCGGACCGCGATTCCCTCCTTCTGGTAGTGCACGGCCGCATGGCGGAGCAGGTATATCGCGTTGAAGGTTGCCGGCGGGACGGCGATGTTTTCGCCGATTTCGCACACGCCCTCCTGCTCCAGCACTGCCGTCAGCAGGGCGTTCAGTTCCCGTTCGCTCCGGTTGCGCCGGACATTGAGAATGGTCCGGTGATTTTCGATCAGAATGCCGTCCCACGTATGGGACGAATGTTTCGGAACGTCGAAATAGGGCTGCGCCCCCATTTGCAGCAGCAGGCGGTCGCCTTCGTCGGAGGCCCCGAACAGGTAGATGTCGATGTCGCCGCACTCACGATGCGCCGGAACGGGGTAGTCCCTGCTCAGCCCCAGCCCCTTCAGTACGAGCATGCGGATGCCGTTTTCGGCGAAGGCTGCCGCCATCTTCGCGGTCTTTTCCTGCTGGCGGCGGTAGCGTTTCTCCTGCCTTTCGGCCGTCAAGGCCCAGCGGAGCCGAATATCCCGCGGCGGCCGTAGCTTTTCGGGCAGACGCTCCATGCCGTCTCCGATCACCGCGCATACGCCCTGATCGGCCGCCATGCGGAAGATGTCGTCCCATTGCCGTGCTGAGATTTTCCCGGTGACAGCCGGAGTGCAGTCCGGTTTCAGCCCGCTGCGCAGCAGCTGAAAGAAGTGGCGGGTATTGTTTTCCGAATACATAAGATGCTTTTGAGTGTTGCGGTGGTGTAGTGTCGTTGCCGTGCAAAGATAGCGGATTTCCGCAAATATTCAAGATCTTGCCGGAACGGCCGGAGTTTTGCGGAGTGGGGCAAATGAAAAAACGTCCCGAATGATTCAGGACGTTTCGCCGAGTTTCGGACTCTTTTCTGTGATCCCGCTGGGATCTTTTGTGATTCAGCTGGAATCATCCAGTGATCCGTCTGGGGTTTACCTCCGAAACTGTGTTATATGTGGGCTACAGCGGCTTTAGGTGGCTGATTCTCCTTCATTTCTATACCAATTATAGAGTTCGAAATTACAGTAGGTCACACACAGGTTATGTAACTAAGTTGCCGCAGTGCGTTTTTTGTCGTTTTTTGGTTACGCGAGAACGTATGATCCTTGCAAGATCACGTAATTATCCTAAAGCATGCCTGTTGATGTCCTGAATATAAGTTTATACAGTAAGAATATTGTTCGAGGTATATGTTGGGTTACATTTAAGTTATGCAGTGGGTGCCTAATCCTGATCATTTTAAAATTGCAGCATAACCACACCATTCTTAACTTTCTATTTTTGAGATAAGCTTAGAATTAAGATCGTCATCTTCTCCAATTAATTGCAGTACTAATTTATATACAAGTGTACACGGATTATGTGTATGGAACCTTTGGTCTTCAAATTGGTCGTGCAGGCTTTTTGCCCATCTTATTGCAGCATTTTGATTCCCATATTGATTAATTATATCATAATTATTAGGGGCGTTTTTAGCATATTCATAATCTTTCTTCTTTTTCTTATTTTTAGGTGACGTATTGACAGCATCCGAAATCGCTTTTTTATATTCCTCCCTGCTCATTGCAGTGACTCTATTATGAAAATGCAATAGATACCATAATTCGAATGCCTCATTGCTCCATGCGCAATTGATATTATTCTGTCGCGCTTTAATTATAGCGCCGTTGAATTGATCCGGAGAGAAACTATCTTTATCAAAAACAGCCCATACACTATCGTAATCAAAAGAGGAATTTAATTCAATAGCTTTATCCACAACCTGCATTGTATTAATCCCACCACCGTCGATTGTCAACTCATAAACGATAGTCCCCTTTCTAGTCTTATTAAAAACTCTAAAATAATTGGGCTCGGTTTTCTCTCCCTCGCATACAATTAAAATATTGCAATTAATAACACGTACTTTTCTTTTAGGAGCAGAGTGTTGTCGTCTCTTGAGGATAGCATTATCAATTTTTATCTTTCTTGCCATGGCCCTTATACCCTTATAAATTATAATTCATTAAAAAGGGAATAGCTCCATACCGGCCTGCAATATAGTTTTTTTCATAATTGCTGTCATTGCGAGGCTTTTGTCCATTAGGTAGAATTATGTCATTCAATGTATAAAGGTCTGTTTGCTGCATACTGTCTTTCTCGGCAAACCATATCTGATCTCGTCTAAATATTTTAGATGATAATAGATGAGTGTCATGTGTTGTAAAAATTAATTGGGCATTATTGGGGTTGGTTTCCTTGTCATTAAATAATTTTACAATAAACTCAGATATAATAGGATGCATACGACAATCCAATTCGTCAATAAAAAGGGTATCTCCATTAATCAATGTGTCAAATATTGGCCCTGATAAATCAATTAATTTCTGAGTTCCTTCAGATTCTTTTTCATAAACATCAAACGGAATCTCTCCTATAACCACTCCATTCTTATCATATTTTTTATGTATGGATAACAATTCAACCACTTTTTTATTTGCCAATTGCTTTGTCAACTCTTTTTTGAGTTTTTCAGACAATTCAGTTGGAAGAGTTGAAGGATCAAATTCGTTCTCTATTGTGGAAAGAGATTCAAACCCAAGTTTCAAATTCTGTAGGAAATTCAATGCTTCATTATGCCCGTTCAATTTTGTGTGGAACATCTCTTTAGAATATCCCATATAAGACTTACTGTGAATTCCAGATATTGCGTTACATTTGGTACTAAACCATTCAACTATTAGTTTTGATATAGTTCCCCCTAATTGCGCTACGACTGATATGAATAATCTATTGTCGTTTGTTTTTTCTTCTAAGTCAATACCTTCTTTAAAATCATTCTCCGAAATACCAATGCCTTCTTCGTTGCGAATAAATAGTACTTCTTCCTTTTTTCTTCCTTTTTTTATAAAGAGCCATTCTCCAACAATCCGCTGTAGATTATGTTCAAAACCATATCTATATCGAATGTTGTTTTCTATAAAAATAATTTCATAATAAGTAGGCTCTTTTTCTGTATTTTTCATTAACAAAAAAGGATCATATGGATCTAGTTCTTCATTATAATTTAATTTTGCAGATTCGGTTATAATATTTCCCATAGAGGCCAACGCACGCACAAAATTTGTTTTCCCAGAAGAATTTGCTCCATAGATTGCGGCTGTACGAAGAACATTATATCCCATAGTTTTGGATATATTCTCCGGAATATCACTAATACTTGTAGACCCTTGTAGGGTAAAAGTTCTTTTAGAATAAAAAGAACGAAAATTGGCAACAGAAAATTCAAGTAACATCTGATCAAAATTTAGTTTACATTGAGACAACACCTCAATATATGCGCCAAATATAAAAAAACATTCTCTAAAATTAAAATAAATTGAGGAAAAACCTCAAAAAATGCCTTGTTGTTCAGCCCCAGAAATAAATTTTCATAACTGCATAGAGCATAGATATTGCTCGACTGTAGCAAATTGTTCGACGATTCAATCGTTTGATGTGGGTTCGTATGGTCAGGTTATACCGTTCGATATGATTTGTTCCTCTATTCGTCGTTTTGTGAATTGCAGGAGAGAGAAGAGTCCTGTACTGCCGGAGTTTATCCGTATAAACGCGTTTTGCATTCGACAGCTTATCCGTAACCTTTCTCAAGGTCTCATTTGTTCGGGGCCCGACTGAGAAGCAGGAGACCGATTTGTCATCTCGGTTCAAGGCATAAGTAACCCAGATATGATCGGTTTTCCTTCCTACAAAGGTTTTGATTTCATCGACTTCATAAACGGCATCAGCGATAATGTGCGGAGTTATTATCGAACTGGATATACTAAGAATCCTTTTCGTAAGAGTAGTGATTGATATTTCAAGTATTCGAGCAATGCTGCGAATACCGACACCTTCCTTGATGAATGTCGTGATTGATTTGTTCAGCGATGGATCGTAAGCGTTATAGGCATACGATGCTTGTTGTTTTCTATGACAGTCCTTGCATTCGTACCGTTGGATTCCGTTTTTCTGGTGTCCGTCTTTGACACATTTTCCGTTACAAAATTTACAGTTCATTTTATCCCCTAATCTGGGACATGAAGTCCGGGTTCAACATGTCTCAGTCCATTTTTAGCCGTTTTAAGGGCACAAAAATAACCGAGATAACATATATGTTGTCCCAGCGGGATCATGAAAAATTAGCAATGTGCTAAAAATCAAAAGGATATGATTCCTTAAAATCATATCCCCTAATCTGGTACATTACCGCGCGATACTTGTGTATTCAGTAATCGCGCTCTATTCATTCAAGGTGTGAAACCCTCGTTTTTAGTGATCCCGCTGGGGCTCGAACCCAGGACCCCAACATTAAAAGTGTTGTGCTCTACCAGCTGAGCTACGGAATCTCCGATGCCAAGAGGGGTGTTTCCCGTTTTTGGTGGTGCAAATGTATAGAATATTTTTGTTTTACCAAAATAAAACGATATTTTTGTAGGCGTTTAAGTGAAAAAATTCAATTCTAAACTCATATTACCTATGTGTAAAGCGTTAATTATCGGTGCCGGAGGCGTCGGAACGGTCGTAACCCAAAAAATCGCCGCCAATCCCGTTTTTACGGACGTGATGCTGGCCAGCCGTACCAAATCCAAGTGCGACGCCGTTGCGGCGGCTATCGGCGGCGGCCGTGTCAAGACCGCGCAGGTCGATGCCGACAATGTGGCCGAATTGTGCGAACTCTTCCGCGCGTTCCGTCCCGACATCGTGGTCAACGTGGCCCTGCCTTATCAGGACCTGACGATCATGGACGCCTGCCTTGAATGCGGCTGCAACTACCTCGACACGGCCAATTACGAGCCCAAGGACGAGGCGCATTTCGAATATTCGTGGCAGTGGGCCTATCAGGACCGCTTCAAGGCCGCGGGGCTGACGGCGATCCTCGGCTGCGGCTTCGATCCGGGCGTTACGGCCATCTTCACGGCCTATGCCGCCAAGCACCATTTCGACGAGATTCATTACCTCGATATCGTGGACTGCAACGCCGGCAATCACGGCATGGCCTTCGCCACGAACTTCAACCCCGAAATCAACATCCGCGAGGTGACGCAGAAGGGCCGCTATTACGAAAACGGCGAATGGGTCGTCACCGAGCCGCACGAAATCCACCGTCCGCTCAACTATCCCGGCATCGGCGAGCGCGAATCCTACGTGATCTACCACGAGGAGCTTGAATCGCTCGTCAAGAACTATCCGACCATCAAGCGCGCCCGTTTCTGGATGACCTTCGGTCAGGAGTACCTCACGCACCTGCGCGTGATTCAGAATATCGGCATGGCGCGTATCGACCCGATCATCTACAACGGCGTCGAAATCGTCCCGATCCAGTTCCTCAAGGCGGTGCTGCCCGATCCCAAGTCGCTCGGCGCCAACTACCACGGCCAGACCTCGATCGGCTGCCGCATCCGGGGCGTCAAGGACGGCAAGGAACGCACCTATTATATCTATAACAACTGCGACCACGAACAGGCTTTCAAGGAGACCGGTACGCAGGCCGTCAGCTTCACCACGGGCGTTCCCGCGGCGCTCGGCGCGTCGATGTGGGCCAAGGGCCTTTGGCGCGGCGCCGGCGTCTTCAACGTCGAGGAGTTCGATCCCGATCCGTTCTTGGCCGAGCTGGGCGAGCAGGGGCTGCCGTGGCACGAGCTTTTCGATACCGATATCGAGCTTTGATCCGCAGACCCGTTTCCGATATTCCCCGCAAGGTGCGACAATCCGCAAAGCGCGAACAGACGATTCTGTTTGCGCTTTTTTCATGCCCGGCAGCGGCCCCTCCCCGGCGCAGATTTCCGCCGGGTTTTGTATTCAGATCGTGGCCCGTCCTGCTGGGGCTGAAGATTATCTCGGTGTGCACAGCCGACCGCGTCGTGGTCGTCGATAGATATTGAACCGGGGCGCGCTTCACTATGCCGAATCGCGGTCCGATACCTCCGCCGCAGGTCCGCGCTTTTTCCGGAGGGAGATTTTTCCGGCTGAATATGTATAATATATGATACAATTTTATTATCTTTGGCTGTCAATTAACCCACTTGATAGTTATGAAAATGAAATGTATTCTATGTACGTTAGGCGCGCTTGTGATGTGCACGGCGCCGGTTTTCGCACAAGCTGCGAATAAGCAAGAGAAATCGGAATTCAACCCGCACTGGTTTATGCAGGTGCAGGCCGGAGCGTCCTATACGCTCGGCGAAGGGCCTTTCGGCAAACTCGTATCGCCCGCCGCGGCATTGTCGGCCGGATATCAGTTCTCGCCCGTCTGGGGGCTGCGTTTCGGCCTGAGCGGCTGGCAGAGCAAGGGCGCATGGGTGTCGCCCCAAACCACCTATCAGTATAAATACCTGCAGGGCAATGTCGAAGCCACGCTCGATTTGGCCAACCTTTTCGGCCGCTTCAATCCTCGCCGGACGGTTAATCCCTACCTGTTCGCCGGTGTCGGCCTGAACGGAGCGTTCGACAACGACGAGGCCAACGCCCTTAACGACAGCGGATATCGGCTGGGCAACATCTGGTCCGGAAGCAAAGTGTTCGTTGCGGGCCGTCTGGGTCTCGGCGTGAATTTCCGCTTGTCGGACTGTGTGCTGCTTGGGGTGGAAGTGAATGCCAACATGCTCTCCGACAAGTACAACTCGAAGAAGGCCGGCAACCTCGACTGGCAGTTCAACGCGCTGGGCGGCTTCACATTCCGCTTCGGCAAGAACCATAAGAAAGCCCGCACGGCGGCGGTCGTTCCCGCTCCGGCCCCGACCCCTGCGCCGGAACCCGCTCCCGCTCCCGTCGAGGAGAAACCCGCGGTGAAGGAGACGCCTGCTCCGGCTCCTGCGGCCGTTGCCAAGCGACCGGCCGAGCTGCGTGAAAACATCTTCTTCCGGATCGGCTCGTCGCAGATCCGCACCACCGAAGAGGCCAAGGTCGGCGCGCTGGTCGAGTACCTGAAGGCCAATCCCGAAGCGAATGTCGAAATCCTCGGCTATGCCGATGCTGCGACCGGTTCGCATGCCGTCAATCTGAAAATTTCCAAGCTGCGCGCCGAGAGCGTCGCCGCCGCGCTGAAGAAGGCCGGTATCGCCGCCTCCCGCATCAGCGCCGAGGACAGGGGAGACACCGCCCAGCCGTTCCCCGGCGTCGAGAAAAACCGCGTCAGCATCTGTATCGCGAAGTAGGGGACTGCACCCTTACCGGCTTGTAGCGGCTGTCTGACGACTCCCCGAAATTGAAAATCACCCCTGTCAGAACAAATTCTGACGGGGGTGAAATCGTAAGAATAGGACTTGTTGGACAGCCCGGCGGCCGGTTTCACATCATCTCCCTTATCGGCCTGTGCTTCCCGCATTCCTGTTCCGATTTGCCGCGTGCCGTCCGACGGCTAAGTATAAATACCTATTTGATGGCAATTCACACCCTGAGCCGTGCGGTTTTAGCAGGGAAATTGCTATTTTTGCAACTGTTTTGAAATAAAACGACTCGATGATTGACTTCTTGAAACTGCCTTCTCCGTGTTACGTCCTCGACGAAGAGTTGCTGGACCGTAATCTGGCGATAATCGACCGTGTGCGCCGCGAATCGGGCGCTGAAATTATCGTGGCTCTGAAGGCCTGCGCCATGTGGAGCATCTTTCCCGAACTGGCCCGCCATAGCGACGGTGCGACGGCCTCTTCCGCCGCCGAAGCGCGTCTTGTTTTCGAGGAGTTCGGCCGCCCCGCCCATACCTACGCCCCGGTCTATACCGACCGCAATATCGAAGAGATACTTCGCTGCAGCGACCATATCACCTTTAATTCCGTCGCCCAGTTCGAGCGTTTCGGACCGATGGCCCTGCTGCGCGGCATTTCGTGCGGACTGCGTATCAATCCCCAGTATTCGCCCGTCGAGACCGACCTCTACAACCCCTGCGTTCCGGGTTCGCGTCTGGGCGTTACGGCCGACCTCCTGAAGGAGCTGCCGGCGGGAATCGACGGCCTGCATTTCCACGTGCTCTGCGAGTCGCGTCCGCACCACCTGCGGCTGGCGCTCGAAGCCGTCGAAAAACACTTCGGCCAATACCTCGACCGGATCAAATGGCTCAATATGGGCGGCGGCCACCTGATGACGCATGCCGAATACGACTGCGACGAGCTGATCGCGCTGCTTCGGGAGTTCAAGGCCCGCCATCCGCACCTGCGGCTGATCCTCGAACCGGGCAGTGCATTTACTTGGCGCACAGGCTATCTAGTATCGACAATTGAAGACTTGGTTGAGAACGCCGGCGTGCATACCGTCATGCTCGACGTGTCGTTCGCCTGCCACATGCCCGACTGCCTCGAAATGCCCTACAAACCGGCGATCGTCGGGGCGCACGAACCCGCCGAAGGCGAGAAGCGCTGGCGCATGGGCGGCACGAGCTGTCTTGCGGGCGACTATTACGGCGACTGGGCCTTCGACCATGAGCTGAAAGTGGGCGAGCGCATCGTTTTCGAAGATATGATCCACTATACGATGGTCAAAACCACGATGTTCAACGGCGTGGCGCATCCCGCCATCGTCATCGCCCGCCGCGACGGCCGCATCGACGTCGTCCGCGAATTCGGCTACGAGGACTTCAGGGACCGCATGTCGTAAATAACACAAACACAAATAAATGAAAGATTTTACACCTACTCCCTACACGCTTGAGTGCGTCGCCACGGGGCGCGAATTCGAAGATACGGGCTGGATGCTTGCCGATCCGCAGTGCAAGACGCCGTCGCTCGTGCGCGCCAAGTACGCCCGCAGGCAGCTCGAAGTGAAACCCGACGAATACGGTTTCTACAAATTCTGCGACTGGCTTCCTGTCCGCCGCATGCTCAAAGGCTCTTCGGCGCCCGTCACCTACAAGAGCAAGGGGCTTGCCCGGCACCTCGGACTTGAGAACCTCTACATAACCTTCAACGGCTACTATCCGGCCATCGGCGCCACGATGTCCACCTGCTCGTTCAAGGAGACCGAAGCTTTCTCGGTCTGCGCGCGTGCCGCCGAGGACGAAGAGCGCGTGCTGGTGGTGGCCTCGGCCGGCAATACGGCCCGCGCCTTCGCCAAGGTATGCTCCGACAACCACATCAAACTGCTGTTGTCGGTGCCTTACGACAATATCGAGGCCCTCTGGTTCGAGCATCCGCTCAACCCCTGCGTAAAACTCATTTCGTGCGAGAAGGGCGGCGACTATTTCGACGCCATCCACCTGAGCGACATCGCCCTTAAGGGCCCCGGCTTCTATGCCGAGGGCGGTGCGAAGAACATCGCCCGCCGCGACGGCATGGCCACGACGGTTCTTTCGGCCGTGACGACCATCGGCCGCATTCCCGACTACTATTTTCAGGCCGTGGGCAGCGGTACGGGAGCCATCGCCGCATGGGAAGCCAACATGCGCCTGATCGAGGACGGCCGCTTCGGTTCGAACACCATGAAACTCATGGTGTCGCAGAATGCGCCCTTCGTGCCGATGTACGACGCATGGCAGGCCGGTTCGCGCAAGATGCTGGCCTACGAGGATGACAAGGCGCGCCGCGATGCGGAGATCATCGACGCCAAAGTACTCTCGAACCGCCGTCCGCCGTACGGCATTACGGGCGGTCTGTACGACGCGCTGAAGGCTACCGGCGGCGAATTCTTCGTCGCCACCAACGCCATGGCCCGCAAGGCCCGCAAACTCTTCAAGGAGCTGGAGGGCGTCGATATCTACTCGGCGTCGGGCGTCGCGCTCGCGTCGCTTGTCAATGCGGTCGCCGCGGGCAAGATCGAGAAGGACGCCGTCGTCATGCTCAACATCACGGGCGGCGGCGAGGAGCATTTCAAGGAGGACAAGGAGCTGTGGTACCTCAAGCCGAGCCACGTTTTCCCGCTCGAACCCGACACGGACGACGTGGTCGCCAAGGTCGAGGCGCTGTTTGCGAAAAACATTGCAGAATAGTACGATACATAGATTGTCTGCACCTTCGGTTGCAGCGGTCGCCGATTGGTTCCGGGGAGAAAATTCTCCCCGGAATTTTTTTTGCAGGGTTTCCTCGGCGGGAGTGCGCTCCCGTTTCTCCGGACCTTTTTCGAACCGGCAGGGGATGCGGCCCTTCCCGGCTCGCG
>OBWJ01000931.1_pt1 | contig 12967 bp, 10 predicted proteins | sample 1495181 | NCBI WGS metagenome assembly OBWJ01 (sample SAMEA2580041, study PRJEB22360) | human gut metagenome
CGGTACGCACGGTGGTGTGAGAGGACGGCGGTTAGTCACCGCCTCCTACTCGATTTACGATGAGCCAGCCTGCTCGATTTTGCGGTGGGCGCACTTGTTTGACAAAATTTTATAAAAATATGAGACGAATCGTGTGGAAAATATTGACGTTACTATTGGCTTTTCGGTATAATAAATGATACGGGTAGTATGGAAATACGATTGGGATTCCATATAAAAATATGAAGGGGGAATATTATGAAAAATACAAAAGCATGGAGTGTAAAGATGAGGCTGGCCCTGCTGGCACTGGCGGCACTGGTGTGGATCGCTGTGCCGGTGAGTGCGAGAGCGGAGGGGGAAACAGTAGATACCTGGGATGGCACAGCGGTAGCTTTTACCCAAGGTAGAGGCACAAAAGAAGAACCCTGGCTGATTGAAAATGCAGAGCAGCTTGCGTATCTGGCGAAGCAGGTGAATGAAGGCACGGATTATCAAAGGGTGCATTTTCGGCTGGTTTCTGACCTTGACCTTGGCGGTAAGGAGTGGACGCCGATAGGTACAGATGGCAAGATTTTCTGGGGAGGCTTTGACGGCGGCGGACATACAATAACCGGAATGACAATTACAGGAGATAGAGACTATGTGGGGCTGTTTGGAGAGTGCAAAAACTTTACCGCTAGTTCCAGCTATATAAAAAGTGTCACAGTAAAGCGGGCTAATATTTCTGGTCATAGCCATGTGGGCGCAATTGCTGGAGAAGGAGCAAATATTTCTGACTGCTATAGTATCGAAAACACGATTTGTGCGGCTTGGTGCGTAGGCGGTATATGCGGAAGTCTGACAGGAAATATTTCCGGCTGCTACAATAGCAGTTCAGTAAGTGGAAATTCTACAGCAGGTGGAATCATGGGCAGTGCCAGTTCTGAAAGAACCGTTGGCGTAGTTGAATACTGTTATAATATAGGTGCTGTAACAGTTCGTCAACAGGATAGCTCTGTAGGTGGTATTACCGGTGCATCAGCGCATAGGTATAACATCAGTAATTGCCTGAATTGTGGTAAGATTACAGGGAATGGCAAAAATGTTGGTGGCATAGCTGGAAGCACGGATTCGAATTATATGAACTTTATCGGCAACTGCTATTACAACAGTGATTTGAATAATGCCGGTGTGGGAGAAGGAGCAAGCGATAAGGTGATTCCCCTGACTACCAGCCAGCTTTGCGGTGCACTTCCGGAGGGCTTGGATTCTACAATCTGGAAAGAGGGCAGTGTCGATACCAGCACTGCAAAGGCTACACAGGGCAGATTCGGTACAGCCACAGGGACTTACATCAATCTGACAAAGGTGGCAGATATCAAAGAGACGAAGACTGCTTCCGTACCGGTTTACAACTATGTTACAACGAATGGCGACGACTGGGATATCTATACCCTGATCACCACGGCGGAGGAATTCGCAGCCATCGGACAGGATACGACAAAATGGAGTGCAAACTATGTCCTGGGGAACGATATTGATGTGAGTGGAGTACAACTCAGTTCCATTGGAAATCCAGGAACTCCGTACACAGGAAAATTCAGTGGAGACGGACATACGATAGGCCATGTCAATATGGCAGGCGATTGTCTGGGCTTGTTTGGCGGGATAGGTAACATAAATGGTCAGATCGCAGAAAGCGGTAAAGTAATGCTTTTGGCTGCCAACGGAGTGATTGCTTCGAATAACGAGGCAGGAGGAATTTGCGGATATCCGCTTAATGGCGAAATTTATGGCTGCTCCTTTATAGGGACGGTAAAAGGGTATACAGCAGGTGGAATCTGCAGCAATGCCGGACAAAAAACTATAATTTCCCAGTGCTTTTTTGCAGGAGACGTGCAGGGAAAGGATTCTGCGGCAGGAATCTGTGGCAAGAGTCCATCTCAAGTTATTGATCATTGCATTAGTATAGCTGCTGTTACAAGTGGTAAAGATTGTGCAGGAATAGTGAACAGTGGAGATTACGGTACAACGAATTGCTATTTCAATAACGATATATGTAAAGCAGATGATGAACACAATTTGGGGCGTACGACCCTGCAACTGACCTCTTCCGGCTTTTTCAAAGAACTCAAAGACAATGGCTTTGATTCGGCCATCTGGACGAAGAAAGCCAACGACAAAGAGACCGGAACCGCCTACTACCCTTCTCTTGGGGAGAATAATGCAGTTGGTGTGAATTACACCACAGGTCTGTCGTTCGAGAGAGCAGATACCAACACTCCCACCTATGGAGAGAATATTACTTTTAAAGTAAAGGCACTGGTAAACTTTGCAACAGACGGACAGCCCATCTCTGCGGAAGATACGGAGGGCAGCTTTGAGATCCGGATCGGGGATACCCCGGTGGTAAGCGCAGCGCAGATCCAAAACGGCACCGCAACTTACAAGGCGCAGACCGTGGGCAAGACCACTTTCACCCTCGTTTACACCGGGACAAACTCTTCCTTCTTCCCGGAGCAGACGACGAAGAATCTGACCGTGAATATCAATCCGGCTCCACTTACTGTAGTAGGTGAGGGCATTGCCAGTGGAACCTATGGCACGAAACTGAGTGGCCTTACAGTGAACGGATTGACAGCGAAGCTGGGGAATAATGTTATTGACGGAAGCTGGAAGATCGACGGAGATGAGATTCCTTATGTCGGTGACAGCGAGACCTACACGGCGACATTTGTTCCGGAACATCCGGAATACTATCAGACGTTGACCGCATCGGTGAAGCTGGCAATTGAAAAGGCGAAAGTTTCGGCAATTCCAATGCAGAATTTATATTACAGTTGGGCAGCCAAAGGAGAGAAGGAAGTACAGATACCGGGACTGCCGGAAGACAGGGGAACGACAGAATTAATCAGTATGGTAAAGTCAGATGATGCTAACATTTTGGCAGTAGATTCCAAGGTTGAATATTCGGAAGGAAAGCTGATATTTACCCTGGGAGAAAATACTGTGGAAGATATCGACAAGACTGCCACATTATCGGTTAAATTACAGTCACAGAATTATGAGGATTTCCATGTTGATGTGCACATCCGTCGCACCGAAAAAGCAGACCGCGAGGATACCCCGGATCCGGATTCCTTTGACATGACCTTTACCGTCAGCGGCAACGATCTGGCGGCGCAGATCACCACAGATCGTACTGACGTGGAGTTCAGCTTTGATGGAACGGACTGGGGGCAGACCAAATCCACCGGAGTCGGTCACAACGAGAAGGTGATTGCACAGATCCGCTATGCGGAAACTGATGATTATAACGCAAGCCCCGCCGTATCGAAGACATGGAACTCCGGTCACGGCCCGCTGAACCGCCACGACCGGGTGGAACCCACCTGTCAGGCAGAGGGCAGCATCGAATACTGGACCTGCGACGTCTGCGGACTGTATTTTGCATCTGCGGACGGAAGCAAGAGCATAACAGCGACAGAGATCGTTCTTCCGAAGACGGATCATAGCTGGGCAGAAGGATATCTGTCCGATATGACCGGACACTGGCATAAGTGTGGTGTCTGTGGAATCACCAGCAATACGGAAAAGCATGCATCCGGTGGCGCGGCCACCACAGAACGGGCGGAGATCTGTACCGTCTGCGGTTATGAGATCGCACCGAAGAAGCCTGCTGCCAGTAACGACGATGACGATGATGACGACGATGACAGCAGTCAGGCGTCCAATACGGACCAGAAGGCCACGGACACGGCAACACCTCCCGCAGCCACGGCAACGCCTGCCACACCCGGTGTGGTAAAGCCTTCTGTAATTCCCGTGCCCCCGACAACACCCGCTGCGGACGAAAACCGTAAGGAAGATGCGGCAAAGCCCTCCGGGGAGGTACAGGACACGCAGGAATCGAGTGGAGAAGCACCGCAGGAGGAGCGGATAGATTCCATGACCGCCCAGACTTCCGACTCTCAGGAATCCGGCACAGAGCAGATAACGGAGACCTCCGGTAAGGGAACGAACGCAGGCCGCGTGGCGGCAGCGGCAGCAGCCGGAGCCGTAGGGGGCGGCGGTGGCGGCGCAGCTGTCTACGTGACCATGATCAAAGGAAAGTTTAAATTCAAATAACGTATGATAAGATGATAAGCGAACCTCAGAGGCCCGGTGCTTCTGAGGTTTGTTTTGCCATAGGGGAGAAATCTGCCGGAAATTACAACAAACTATTTTCAGATGAAAATAAATGTATTAAAATAGAAATAAGTATTGGCAGAACGAAGACAGTTTTGCATAGTTACAGCAAACGCAAGAGAAAATAATGAAATATAGAAAACGGAGGATCCTACGATGAAGAGAATCGGAATGTTGACGAGCGGTGGTGACTGCCAGGCATTAAATGCTGCCATGAGAGGTGTGGTGAAGACCCTGGCGAACAGTAAGGAAGAGGTCGAGATCTATGGCTTCCTCGATGGCTACAGAGGACTGATTTACGGTAATTTCCGCATGCTGACAGACAAGGATTTCTCCGGCATCCTTACCAAGGGCGGCACGATCCTGGGAACCTCCCGTACCCCCTTCAAGACGATCCAGGATCCGGATCCCAACGGACTGAATAAAGTCGAAGCCATGAAGCAGAATTATTATAAGCTGCAGTTGGACTGCCTGGTAATCCTGGGTGGTAACGGCACTCACAAGACTGCGAACCTGTTGCGCAAGGAAGGACTGAATATCGTGACCCTGCCCAAGACCATCGACAATGACCTGTGGGGCACCGATATGACCTTCGGTTTCCAGAGTGCGGTGGATATTGCAACGGATGCCATCGACTGCATCCATACCACAGCAGCTTCCCACGGCAGAGTATTCATCGTGGAAGTCATGGGGCATAAGGTGGGATGGCTGACTCTGAATGCCGGAATGGCAGGCGGTGCGGACATCATCCTGCTCCCGGAGATCCCTTATGATATCGATAAGGTGATCGAGAAGATCGAAGACAGGGACAAAAAGGGCTGCCGTTTTACCATTATCGCTGTGGCTGAGGGTGCGATTTCCAGGGAAGATGCTGCCCTGACCAAAAAAGACTACAAGAAAAAGATGGAAAAATATCCGTTCCCTTCCGTATCTTACGAAGTGGCTGCACAGATCCAGGAGAAGACCGGCAGAGAAGTACGTGTCACCGTACCCGGCCATATGCAGAGAGGCGGAAGCCCCTGCCCTTATGACAGAGTATTCGCCAGCCGTCTGGGCTCCGAGGCAGGTAAGCTGATCCTGGACAACCAGTACGGCTTCATGGTAGGCTATAAGAACCGTGAGATCGTAAGAGTTCCGTTAGAGGATGTAGCGGGCAAGTTAAAGACCGTGGATCCCGATGCTACCATCGTACAGGAAGCGAAGCTGCTGGGCATCTGCTTCGGCGATTAAGACAGAAAATGAATGAGTAATTATTTTCGCCAAGCATCTGCTAATATTTGATGGCTCTGAATAGTTACAAGGAAGAGAGAAAAAACATGTCATATACAGCACTATACCGGAAATTCCGCCCGGACGCTTTTTCCGATGTCAAGGGTCAGGATCATATCGTGACGACATTGAAGAATCAGCTGCGGGCGAACCGGATCGGTCATGCGTATCTGTTCACCGGAACGAGAGGTACCGGTAAGACTACGGTGGCAAAGATTTTTGCGAAAACAGTGAACTGCGAACACCCCACAGAGGACGGCCCCTGTGGGGAATGCCGTATTTGTAAGGCAATCGCAGCAGGAGCCAGCATGAATGTCATCGAGATCGATGCGGCTTCCAACAACGGTGTGGACAATATCCGTGAGATCATCGACGAGGTATCCTATTCCCCCGCGGAGGGAAAATACAAGGTCTACATCATCGACGAGGTGCATATGCTCTCCCCCGGAGCTTTCAACGCATTGTTAAAAACGCTGGAAGAGCCGCCATCTTATGTTATTTTTATTCTGGCGACCACAGAGGTGCACAAGATCCCCATTACGATCCTGTCCCGCTGCCAGAGATATGATTTTAAACGAATCTCCATTGATACCATCACGGATCGCATGAAGGAACTGATGGACACGGAGCAGGTACAGGTGGAGGACAGAGCTCTGCGCTACATTGCCAAGGTGGCAGACGGCTCCATGCGTGATGCCTTGAGCCTGTTGGATCAGTGTATTGCCTTCCATCTGGGCAAAGAACTGACCTACGATATGACCCTGGATGTGCTGGGGGCAGTGGATACGGAAGTGTTCAGCAGGTTGCTGCGCTTCGTTATGGACCGGAATGTGTTAGGCTGCATTGAACTGTTGGAAGAGATCGTCATGCAGGGCAGGGAGCTGGTACAGTTTGTCACGGACTTTACCTGGTATCTGCGGAATCTGATGTTGGTACAGACAGCGGATAATCTGGAGGATGTCATAGACATGTCTACGGACAATCTGGCGAATCTGAAGGAAGAAGCTTCCATGCTGTCCATGGACCAGATCATCCGCTATATTCATATTTTCTCCGAACTGTCCGGACAGATCCGCTATGCGGCGCAGAAGCGTATCCTGGTAGAGATTGCACTGATCAAGCTGTGTAAGCCGGAGATGGAGACGGATCAGGAAGCTGTCCTGGATCGTATTCGCCAGGTGGAGGAAAAAGTGGAAAACGGCATTGTCGTTACGGCGGCGCAAATGCCTGCCGGTGCTCCCGGAGCACAGGGAGTGCCGCAGGCCGGTGTGGCAAAGCCGAAGCCACAGTTGCCGAAGGCGGTCCCCGAGGATATCCAGGAGATCGTACGGAAATGGCCGGCCATCGTGGGAAATGCCGAGAATCCCATGAAGATGTATCTGAAAAACGCCCGATTAAGTCTGGGTGGAGACAACAAGCTCATGGTGGTGTTGGAGGACGGACTGGCTTCCGATTATTTCAAAGGAGAAGCTCATGAGCAGAACAAGCAGCAGCTGGAAATGCTGTTGTCCGATTTTTCCAGCAAAGAGATTGAAGTGACGATCCAGACGGTGGAAAGCAGCAGAGAATTCGAAGACAACTATGTGGATCTCAGTAAGGTCATCAACATGGAGATCGATGAGGAAGAGTGATCCTGCGTGAATTTGGGATTGCGGCAGACTTGCAGATAAGGTAAGATAGAATAATAACTCAACCATATATGAGCACGTAGGACAATAGTCCGAAATGCGAATATATGTTATGATTTCGAAAGTGCGCAGCACGGAGAAATCAATTATAAATAATATGGAGGAAACAGCAACATGGCAAAAAGAGGTGGATTTCCCGGAGGCGCAATGCCCGGAAATATGAATAATCTGATGAAGCAGGCACAGAGAATGCAGCGTCAGATGGAAGAAGGACAGAAGGAACTGGAGACCAAGGAGTTCTCCGCATCCGCAGGTGGCGGAGCTGTGGAAGTGACCATCAACGGTAAAAAAGAGATCACATCCATCAAGCTGGCAGAGGAGATCGTGGATCCCGAGGATATCGAGACTCTGCAGGATGCTATCGTGGCAGCAGCCAACGAAGCACTGCGCAAGGCGGATGAAGCCAATGCAGAACTTATGGGCAAAATGACCGGAGGATTAGGAGGATTTCCTTTCTAATGGAACTCTACAGCGGACAGATCAATAAATTAATAGAAGAACTGGCAGCCCTTCCGGGGATTGGCAGTAAGTCCGCACAACGACTGGCTTTTCACCTGATCAATATGCCGAAGGACCGTGTGGACAGACTGGCAAACGTCATGATCGAAGCCAGAGCCAATGTCCGCTATTGCAAGGAATGCTATACTCTGACGGATAAGGAACTCTGCCCGGTGTGTGCGAATCCCAGACGGGATCATCGTACCATTATGGTGGTGGAGAACACCAGAGATCTGGCGGCTTATGAGAAGACCGGCAAATATGAGGGCGTGTACCATGTACTGCATGGTGCCATTTCCCCGATGCTGGGTGTGGGACCCGGTGACATCAAGCTGAAGGAACTGATGGAACGTCTGCAGGGTGATGTGGAGGAGGTCATTATCGCAACCAATTCCAGCCTGGAAGGTGAGACCACGGCAATGTATATCAGCAAGCTTATCAAGCCCACAGGAATCAAGGTGACCAGAATTGCCAGTGGTGTCCCTGTAGGAGGAGATCTGGAATATATTGATGAGGTAACATTACTCCGCGCTTTAGAGGGCAGAGTGGAATTATAGACAGTATGCATGAAATAAAAATGGATAAAAGTGGGAGGGAAAGACAATGGCAGTAACAAAAAGTTTATTTGGGAAAAGCCCGGAAGGGAAAGAGATCTCGCTGTATACCCTGAGTAATAGTAAGGGTATGAAGGCAGCGGTGACAGATCTGGGCGCTACTCTGGTGCGCGTACTGGTACCGGATGCCACGGGCAAGGCGGACGACCTGGTGCTGGGATTTGACAATGGTGAGAGCTATTACGGCAACGACAGCTTTTTCGGCACGGTGATCGGCCCCTGTGCGAACCGTACCGGCGGTGCAGAGTATACGCTGGATGGCGTTACTTATCAGCTGGACAAAAATGACGGTGCCAACAATTTACATACTCATAAGCAGCTGGGCTTCCATAAGAGACTCTGGGATGCGGAGATGGGAGAGAACAGCGTGACATTTTCTCTGGAGGATGAGGATGGACATCTGGGATTCCCCGGCAATAAGAAGGTATCCGTAACCTACTCTCTGAGTGAAGAGAATGAGCTGACTCTGCATTACCATGCTTCCAGTGACAAGAAGACCATTATCAACCTGACCAACCATTCCTATTTCAATCTGGACGGTCACGGTGCAGGCAGCATTGAAGAGCATGAACTGTGGCTGAGAGCCTCTCACTTTACTCCGGTGGCAGCAGGATCGATCCCTACCGGTGAGATTCGTGCGGTAGCAGGCACACCCATGGATTTTACACAGCCCAAGAAGATCGGCAGAGACATCCGGGAAGATTATGAGCAGTTACTCCTGACCGGAGGCTATGACCATAATTTCGTGATCGATGGATGGAACGATGACGGTACATTACGGCATATTGCCACAGTAAAAGGCCCGAAGAGCGGCAGAGTAATGAAGGCATACACCACCCTGCCAGGAGTGCAGTTTTATGCAGGCAATTTTATTGATGTACAGCCCGGAAAAGATGGGGTGACCTACGGCAACCGCTGCGGTTTTGCATTGGAGACCCAGTATTTCCCGGATACCATTCATCATGAGAATTTCCCCTCCTATGTATTTGGCGGGGAGAACGGCAGAGAATACGATTCTGTTACCGTATATAAGTTTGAAGCATAGCTAAGAATACATAGAATATGGTGCAAACTTTGTCGAACTGTTTTTGAAGAGGTGCGACAAAGAACGCTAAAATACCTCCTGTGCGGATGCTATAGTTAGTGATAACTGATAGAAACGGCATGGGAGGTGTTTTTTGTATGGAATTACCGAAGAACATAACGCAGATCGGAGAGGCGGACAAGCACTGCAGAATCTATGTGGAAGATTATGTGGTATCTTACATAAAACAAATGAATGGAATGGCACAGAACAAGGATATTGCCATAGCATTATACGGCAGGAAGACAGCAGAGGACGGTGTGGCATATCTATTCGCCTATGGCTCCGCAAAGCTGAATTTCCTGCAGAAGCCGGTGCGGCACCTGTCCCAGGCGCAGGAACAGGAGATTGAGAAGCTGCGGAGAAAGTATTTTTCGGAAATGACCTTTTTAGGCTACCAGATACTGAATGGCGAGATGGTGGAAGGCTTCCAGATCTGCGAACAGGAGATCTGCCGTTATGTGTCGGGGTATGCGCAGTTCTATGAGAAGAATGACAGTATGCTGGCATATATGCTGGAGAACCGGGGCGAAGAGGCGGCACCGGAGAAGGTGGATCAGGAAAAATACGAAGTGGTGAAGAAACGGCAGGAGGAACGTAGACAGAGACAGGAGAGCGGAAAAGCCTTCCGTGCCGCCGGACATACGGAGAATGCGCCTGTGGAATATCGCAGAGCGGTAGAGAACAGACGCAGAGAACCGGATAATATTATACCCATGCCAACGACCGGACTGCGTCGGATGAAAATGGCGGCTGCCGGTGTCTTTGTTCTGCTCTGCGTGATGGCATTGGCATTGATGCGGCAGGAAAGCACCGGAGAATCCCTGGGGGAGACAGCCAGGCAGGCCATGAGCAACCTGATGGAGCAGAAACTGCCGGATGCGGTGGAGGAACAGAGCCAGATCAGCACGCTGGTGGCGGAGGACAAGTTGGAGGATGCTCTGCGACAGGAAAATGCTGCGGCGGGAAATACTACTGGGGCTGCAGCAGAGACAGCGATGCCGGAAGGCACGGAAAATGCATCAATGGATGGAACGGGAAACAGTGCTGTAGATCCGACGGAAGAAAATACGGGCAGTGTAGCGGATGGAACCTCTGCGGACAGCAATGTCACAAAAAATACGACAGATGTGACGGAGGCAACAGAACAGAACACGACACAGGAAACAATACAGGATGTGACACAGACGGCAGAACCTGCAGTGGCAGAGACTCCTACAGTGGAGGCGGTTGCTCAACCCACACATTATACTATCCAGAGAGGGGACACACTGATCGGTATTTCTCTGCGGAACTACGGCAGCAACAGTAAAGTATCTGAGATCTGTTCCCTGAACGGTATTGCTGACCCCGATGATATCAAGATCGGTCAGGAAATCCTTCTCCCGTAAAAAACTTATTTTCAAAAAGGGGAAGTGTGTTATACTGTAACTACATGAGCAAAAAGCAGACTGCGCCGCAGTAATTTTGCGAATGCGATTCTTAATAGTTACGATAATACATAAGGAAACAGATACATGGCAGCAGATATCAAGAATTATCTGAAGGAAAAAGAAAAGCGGCAAAAGAGTCAGGATGACTATAAGAAAAAGATCCGTAAACACCGGCTGAAAATCGTGTACCGGGTGCTGTTGGTGGTGGCGGCTTTGGGAGCGGCACTTGCTCTTGTGGTGGTACAGGCAAAGAGACATATCTATACGGGATATGACACCGTATCTTCCATTAGCCGGGAGGTCTCATCGGATGCCACAGACATACGGTTGAAAAACAGTATTCTTACATATAGTAAAGACGGCGCTCACTGTACGGATGCCAAGGGAAATGTAAAGTGGAATCAGACTTATGTGATCCAGGATGTGAAGATCGCTACTTGTGGCGATGTGGCAGCTATCGGCAGTTATAACGGCCGTGAGATCTACGTGCAGAATACGGACAAGCAACTGGGAACTATTACAACGACCATGCCGATCCGAAATATCACAGTGTCGGAAACGGGAAGAGTGACAGCGGTGCTGGCAGATACGGATGTAGCCTGGATCATGACTTACGAAGCGGACGGGACCAACAGCTATACGGGACAGGCACATATGACGGACGGAGGGTATCCGGTATCCATCAGCCTTTCACCGGACGGAGAGCTTCTGGCGATCAGTTACCTGTATGTGGATGCAGGCGTGGTAAAAAGTAATGTGACATTCTACAATTTCGGACCGGTGGGCGAGAATCAGAGCGATTATATGGTCAGCGCATATTCTTATTCCGACCTGGTCGTGCCGAAAGTGCAGTTTATGAATAATGATACAGCGTTTGCGGTAGGAGACAGCCGTCTTATGATCTACTCGGGTACCCAGAAGCCTGTGACGGCGGGAGAATACCTATATGACGACGAGATCCAGTCGATTTTCTACAGTGATAAATATGTAGGACTGGTATTCCTTTCGGACCAGGCGGAGACCAAGTACCGCATGGATGTGTACAATACTTCGGCAGCAAAGGTGGGCAGCTACTATTTTGATGTGGATTATACGGATATTTTCTTCGGGGATGATGACATGGTGATCTACAACGAATCGGAGTGCCAGATCTTTACAACGGACGGTGTGGAAAAATACCATGGCAGCTTCGGTAAGAGTGCCCGGCTTCTGCTTCCTGCAGGAGGTTCCTACAAATATTATCTGGTAACAGATAGTACAATAGATACGATACAGTTAAAATAAAGGAGTATACCAATGAATCTGAATTTATTACTGGTCATCATGGCAGTAGTATTGATCTGCATGGTGATGGACGGCTACAAGAAGGGAATGGTAAAATCCCTGATCTCTCTGATCTCCCTGCTGATCACCTGTGTGGTGTTGTTCCTGATCGGGAATGGTTTGAGCAGTTACTTTGATGGAAAGATATTCAATGTGATCCTGACAATACTGTTGCTGGCGGCGATCGGTTTGGTGCATCATCTTCTTAATATCGTATTTTTCTCGGCAAAGATGATCGTGAAACTACCTATAGTACATAGCCTGGACAAATTACTAGGTGTTGTGGTTGGAATCTTAGAAACTGTTCTAATTGTTTGGACAATATACGCATTTAATATCTTCAGAGACCTGGGAACCCTGGGTCAGGTGATCGTAGATTATACCAGAGATAGCAGAATACTTACATGTTTGTATGAAAATAACTATCTGGCATATCTGGTGGAACAGCTCGGACAAAAGCTTCCGTTCTTTGTAAAATAGTAAAAAACAGAATAGAAACATGGCAAAAATCCCCTGTTTATGCGGAATTGACGTAGCAGGGGATAATTTGTGCAAAAAATTCAAAAAATAGTGTTGACAAGTACACTAGCGGATGATATACTCAGATTCGTTGTTGAGGAAACGCCGAGACAACACAACAGCTCGAAAGAAACTTGAAAAGATTTCAAAAAAGTTGTTGACAAAGTCTGACAGATATGTTAACATAAATACCTGTCACGGAAAACAAAGTTTTCCAAGACGAAAAAGATTTCAAAAAAAGTTGTTGACAAACGAAAGTGGTTATGATAAGATATCAGAGTTGCCGCTGAGAACAACAGCAACGAACGAACGAGCTCTTGCGAAGCAAGAGGTTATGATCTTTGACAAATAAACAGTAATGCAACCCTGAAAATTCCAAGATTTTCAGAG
>OBWJ01000934.1_pt1 | contig 12868 bp, 10 predicted proteins | sample 1495181 | NCBI WGS metagenome assembly OBWJ01 (sample SAMEA2580041, study PRJEB22360) | human gut metagenome
CAGCGTGGGAGCGGCGGCGCCCCAAAACGGCCGCAGTAGCCGCAGTGGTGATGGTCTCCGTGGCAAACGGTTAGCGATACGGACAAAACGGTCCGCATCGCCGGTTCCGCCGCACGGCGGCACGGTATAAACAGTATAATTACACACAAATAGCTCATGTTTCTCTATTCACTTCTCGCACTGGCGGTGGTGACGGCGCTGATATTCGCCGCCCCTCTCAAGGCCAAGGTGTGGGCGACGCTGGCAGTCGTCGCGGCGGGGGCGCTCTGGGCGTCGGCAACGGCCGTCGGAGTGCTTGCCGGCGGACATACCGTACGGTTGTGGGCGACCGACGTCTTCCTCTTCGGAAGCGACGCAGGCTCGATGGACCCTCTTTCGGCGCTGTTCGCGCTGATCGTCTCGGTCGGGGCCGTCGCCGCGGTGCTCTACTCGCGGGGATATCTCGCGCACTACCTCGGACGCAAATCCCCGACCCACATCTCGCTGCACTACACCGCGCTGGCGACGATGTTCTACGCCATGCTGGGCGTAGTGACCTCCGAAGGCGGATTTTCGTTTCTCTTTTTCTGGGAGCTGATGACCGTCGCATCGTTCCTGCTGATCCTGTTCGACGCCGAGCGCCGCGAAGTGCGCCGCGCCGCGCTGGCCTACGTGATCATGATGCACGTGGGATTCGCCCTGCTGCTCATCGGCTTCGTGCGGTTGGACAGCGTCTGCGGATCGGCCGACTTCGCCCTATTGGGCGAATATTTCCGCACGCAGCCCGCCCTGCCGCTGTTCGTGGTCTTCCTCGCAGGCTTCGGCATGAAAGCCGGCATGTTCCCGATGCACGTCTGGCTGCCCGAAGCGCATCCCGCCGCCCCGTCGCACGTCTCCGCCCTGATGTCGGGCGTGATGATCAAGACGGGCGTCTACGGCATCCTGCGCGTCACGGCGCAGATCGCCGACCTGCCGACGCTCCGCACCGCAGGCCTGATCCTGCTCGTCGCAGGCATTGTCACGGGACTCTGGGGCGTGATCCTCGCCGCGGCGCAGAACGACGTGAAGCGGCTGCTGGCCTACTCGTCGATCGAAAACATCGGCATCGTCCTGATCGGACTGGGCATCGCGGCGCTGGGCAAGAGTTCGGGCAACCAGCTCGCGGCGATCTGCGGACTTTCGGGCGCACTGCTCCACACGCTCAACCACTCGCTGTTCAAATCGCTGCTCTTCTTCGGAGCCGGCAACATACTCTCCCAAACGCACACCACCTCGCTCGACGCGCTGGGAGGGCTGGGCAGGCACATGCCCGTCACGGGCCTGCTGTTTCTGGCCGGCACGACGGCCATCTGCGCCCTGCCGCCGCTCAACGGGTTCGTCTCGGAACTGCTGATCTACCTCGGCATGCTCGACGGCATCGCTTCGGGCAGCGACGTGCTCGCTTCGGCGGCCGGACTGGCTGCACTGGCGCTGATCGGCGGAGTTGTGATTCTGGCCTTCACCAAGCTCTACGGCACGGTGTTCCTCGGCGCGCCCCGCACGCACGAAGTGGCCGAAGCCTCCGAAGTCGATAATTTCCGCATCGCCGCTATGGCGCTGCCGCTGGCCGGAATTCTCTTCATCGGACTCTTTCCGCAGACCGCCGTGAGCGCGGTAACCCGCGCCGCGGGATTTTTCATCCACCACCCCGCCGATGCGGCGGACTACCTGCTGTCGCCCACGCTGGCGGCCGTCAGCCGCACGGCATGGCTGCTGATTCTGGTCGTCGGACTCTTGGCATGGCTTCGCAGCCGCGCCCTGCGCACGCGCAAGGTGACCGACGGCGCGACATGGGGCTGCGGCTTCACCTCGCCCAACGTGCGGATGCAGTACAGCGGCGAATCCTACTCCGAAGGACTGCAGTCTATCGCCACGTCGCTCACGCAGAACAGCGGCGAAGGCGGCGCCGTCGGCAAAGGCGAGATTTTCCCTGCCGCGCACAACTTCGATATCCGCCACAAGGACCGCTTCGACAAACTTTTCGCGGCGTGGTGGGTCGAACTGCTACGCGTGATAAACAAGCGCGCCATGCGCCTGCGTACGGGCAAGATCAACCACTACGTGCTCTTCGCACTGGCGTTTCTGGTCCTGATATTCCTGTTGTCCATCTTTAACCTGATCTGACGATGACGGCACTCAATACACTCCTGATCCTGCTGACGGCCGTCTGCATTCCGGGCCTGATAAACCGCACGCGGGCCGTGCTGGCGGGCCGCCGGGGCATCCGCTTCGCCCAGCACCTCTACGACGTGCGCCTGCTGCTGCGCAAAGGCGCGGTCTATTCGACGACCGCTTCGGCGCTGTTCCGCGCCGTGCCGTCGGTCTACCTCGGCTCGGCGATCGTCGCCGCGCTCTTCATCCCCGTCGGGGAGCTGAAACCCCTGCTGTCGTTCGACGGCGACATCGTCTGCTTCACCTACCTGATGGCTCTTGGCCGCTTCGCGCTGATCCTCGGCGCCATGGACACCGGAAGTTCGTTCGAAGGCATGGGCGCGAGCCGCGAAGCCCTCTACGGCGCGCTGGTCGAACCGGCGCTCATGCTCACGGCCGGCACGCTGGCCCTGCTGGCGGGCCACACGTCGTTCGCCCGAATCTTCGCCGAAGCGGCGACGGGCGACCTGCAGCTGACCGTCCTGCTGGTGCTCACGGCCTACGTGCTGGTGAAGATCGTCTTCACCGAAAGCGGCCGCGTACCGGTGGACGATCCCCGCACCCACCTCGAACTGACGATGATCCACGAAGTGATGTGCCTCGACTACTGCGGCACGGACCTCGGCATGATCAAAATCGCCGGGTGGCTCAAAACCGCGGCGCTCTCGATGCTGGCGGCCGACGCCGTGACGGCGGCGCTCTACCCCCACTGGTGGGCCGCGGCGCCGCTGGCGGTACTCCTCACCGGACTCTCGGTCGGCGTGGTCGAATCGACGCAGGCCCGCAACAAACTCTCGCGCAACACCACATTCATTCTCACCATCGCGGCTCTGGCGGCTCTGGTTTTCTTCACGGGCTACCTGCTGCAACTAAACATCAGCATCCAATGATACTCCCGCTGGTCATACTCTACGTCATCACGCTCGTCTATCTGGCGATCACCGAACGTTTCCGCAACTTCGCGTCGATCATCGGACTGCAGGGGTGGATTCTCTTCGCCGTCGCCCTGCTGCGCCTGCACGCCATCAATCCGCTGGAACTGATCTTCATCGCCATCGAGACGCTGGCATTCAAGGCCCTGCTGGTCCCGGCCATCCTCTTCGCCATGATCCGCAAAACCAAGATCAACCGCGTACGCCGCTCCGGATCGTCGCAGTCGGGTTCGCTCCTGCTGTCGCTCATGGCGCTGGCGGTCAGCGCCTCGATCACCTACTACATCGCCGACTCGGCCATCGACCTCGTATTCTTCGGCGTGGCGTTATACGCCCTGCTGAGCGGCCTGATCCTGATCGTCCTGCGCTCGCGCATCTTCTCGCACATGGTCGGCTTTCTGGTGATCGAGAACGGCGTTTTCCTCTTTTCGATGGCCATAGGCGTCGAAATGCCGCTGCTCATCAACATCGCCATCCTGCTCGACATCCTGATCTCGGTGCTGATGCTGGGCATCTTCTTCACCAAGATCGACGGCAAGATACACGCCGACGACGCCGATTCACTCACCAACGTAAAGGACTGACGCCATGATATATTACCTGATCGCCAGCATCCTGATCGCCGTCGCGGCGCTCTTCGCCCGGACCAAACGTGCGGTTCTCGCCGCCGGCATACTCTTCTACGCCGTTCAGATCGCCGCCGCGGGCCTGCTGCTCTGGGGCGGGCTTTACGACACGACCTCGGCCGCGTTCTTCACCTTCGACGCGCTCGGCACGCTCTTCTACCTGCTGCTCGTCGTCGTCTCGATGTACGTCTTCGGCCACTCGGAAGCCTACCTGCAAGGGGAGGACCTCCGCTCCTACCGTCTCTATTTCGCCCTGCTGATGCTGCTCACCACGGCCATCGCCGGAGCCTATTTCGCCAACAACCTCGCCGTAACGTGGATTTTCCTCGAAGCGACGACGCTCTGCTCGGCGGGCATCATCTACCACCGCCGCACGGCGCAGGCACTCGAAGCGGCGTGGAAATACGTCTTCGTCTGCTCGACGGGCATCGCCATGGCCTATCTGGGGATCCTGCTGCTGGCCGCCGCGACCAAGTGCGAAACGCTTTCGTACGAAGCCGTCACCGAAGCGGCCTCGTCGGGCAACCCGCTCTACCTGAAGACGGCCTTCCTGCTGATTCTCAGCGGATACAGCTGCAAACTGGAGCTGTTCCCGCTCTACACGGTCGGCATAGACGCCAATTTCGCGGCCCCCGCGCCTGCTTCTGCGCTGATCTCCACGGGACTGGTCAACGCCGGATTCCTCGCGCTGCTGCGCGTCTATAAACTGCTCGCCGGAACGGAGGTTTTCCCGTGGGTGCGCTCGGTACTGCTCATCGTGGGCATTCTCTCGCTGGGCGTGGGCGCGCTTTTCCTGCGCCGCACCAACAACTACAAACGCTTCCTCTCCTACTCCACCGTCGAGAACATGGGCATCGCCGCCATCGGGCTGGGCATCGGCGGCATCGGCGTATGGGCGGCGCTGTTCCACGTATTCTGCCATACGCTCGTCAAAAGCAGTCTCTTCCTGCAGATGGCCGTCGTACGGCAGGTGTATGACAGCTACCGCATCAACCGCATCGGCGACTACATCCGCATCAACCGCGTCGGGGCCGTCGGCCTGCTGACGGGCATGGTCGTACTGCTGGCCTTCCCGCCCTCGCCGCTGTTCGTCTCCGAGCTGATGATCCTCAAGCAGGTCATCACCGACCGGAACTGGTGGCTCGTGGCGGGACTGCTGCTGCTCATGTGCATCGTCATCTACTCGTTCGGATCGCGTCTGATCCGGCTCTGCTACCAGCCCAATCAGGACCGTCTGCACCCCTCGAAAGCCCACAAGGCACTCTCGTGGTCGGCCCTGTCGCTGCTCGCGGTCGCCATCGTGCTGGGCATGTGGCAGCCGGAACTTCTGCAACGGATCATCACCGAAATCGCCGCGTTATGAAATATTATATAACCGATAATACAGCCCCCGTCGTACCACTGTCGGAAATTCCCGAAACGTCGTACGCCGAATTCTACGCCGATCTGGCCGCCAAGCTGGCCGACGCGCGTTACCATATAGCCCACTATTTCGCCCTGCCGCTCGGCGACCGGCTCCGGTTCTTCTGCCTGCTGCTCGACGACGCGGAGGCCAAGGTGCTGATCGCGTCGCACGCCATGGAGTACTACGACGAGCAGGAACTCCCCTCGCTCACGGCCCTGCACCCGCAGGTGCATCCGTTCGAGCGCGACATCGCCGAACGTTACGGTGTGCGTTTCGACGGCATGCCGTGGCCCAAGCCGCTGCGTTTTCCGTTCGACCGGTTCGACCGCGGCAGTACGATGGACAACTACCCCTTCTACACGATGGAGGGCCGTTCGCTGCATGAAGTGAACGTCGGCCCGATTCATGCGGGAATCATCGAACCGGGCGCGTTCCGCTTCATCTGCAACGGCGAGCAGGTGCTCCACCTCGAAATCGCGCTGGGATACCAGCACCGCGGCGTCGAGCATGAATTCGAGACTACGGCCAACCGCCTGCGGCAGATGTGTCTCGCGGAAGCCGTCGCGGGCGACAGCGCCGTGACCCACGCCGCCACGTTCGCGTCGGCGGTCGAGAAACTCACGGGCGGCGTCCCCTCCGCACGGCTCGGCGTCGAACGCGCCGTGGCGCTCGAACTGGAACGGATGGCGATGCAGATCGCCGACACGGGCGCGCTCTGCATGGACGTCGGCTACCAGCTGGGGCAGGTGGCCTGCGAAGCGCTCCGGACAATGACGATCAACACCACGCAGGCGTGGTGCGGCAACCGCTTCGGCAAGGGGCTGATCCGCCCCGGCGGCACGAACCATCCGCTGACGGCCGCAAAGGCGGAAACGATCCGCCGCAACGTCGCGCAGATCGCCCGCCGTTACGACGAAGTGCGCCGCGACATCAAGTCGTCGCCGACGCTGCTGGCCCGCTTCGAGCAGTGCGGCATCGTGCCGCGCGAGGAGATGCTCCGCATCGGCGGCGTGGGTCAGGCGGCCCGCGCGAGCGGCGCGGCCCGCGACATCCGCGCCACGCACCCGTGGGGCGTTTTCGCAGGAACGCTCCGGCACGAAAGCATTGTCAAACGCCACGGCGACGTGATGGCGCGTCTGATGGTGCGCTGCCGCGAGGTGCTGCAATCGGCCGGGTATATCGACCGCCTGCTGGCGGACTACACGCCGGGGAGCCTGCCGGCACCCGATTATGCCGCTCCGCCCGCACCCGATTCGCTCGCGTTCGGGCTGGTCGAGGGATGGCGCGGCGAAACGTGCCACGTCCTGCTGACCGACGCCCAAGGCCGGATCGCCGCCTGCCGCATCAAGGACCCCAGCCTGCACAACTGGCTGGCGCTGGCGCTGGCCGTGCGCGGCGAAGGCATTTCGGACTTCCCGATCTGCAACAAGAGTTTCAACCTCTCCTACTGCGGCCACGATTTGTAAAGACGAAAAACATGATACTACCGAAAATAAAAGTACTGCGCAGCCACGGGAAACAATACATTCCCGATCTCGACGCCGTCGAACTGACCGAAGAGTTCCGCGGACGGCCCCACCTGACCGAAACCCCGGACACCGCGGACCTCGAACGGGCAGCGGCAATCTGCCCCACCGGGGCGCTGACCACCGCGCCGCTCTCGCTCGACCTCGGCCGCTGTCTCTTCTGCGGCGAATGCGCCCGCACGGCGCCGCGCAATATCCGCTTCACGAACGACTACCGCATCGGCTCGCCGACGCGCGAAGGACTCGTCGTGCGGCCCGGCGACAAATGCGTGCGGTTCGACCCCGCGGCCGTACGCCCCGAAATCGGCCGCTACTTCGGCCGCTCGCTCCAACTGCGCGAGGTCTGCGCCGGGGGCGACGCATCGGTCGAAATGGAACTCAACGCCACGGGCAACGTCAATTTCGACTTGGGACGTTACGGCATCGGCTTCACCGCTTCGCCCCGCCATGCCGACGGCGTGGTGGTATCCGGCCCGATCACGGTCAATATGGCTGAAGCGCTCCGGATCTGCTACGACGCCGTTACCGATCCCAAAATCCTCGTCGTCTGCGGCTCGGAAGCCTGTTCGGGCGGTGCGTTCAGCTCCTGCCGCGCCGTGGACCGCACCTTCTTCGATACGCACGCCGCCGATCTCTGGTTGCCGGGCGCCCCGACGCATCCGATGACTTTCATCGACGGCATCCTCAACCTGTTAGGCAAGAAAAAACGCGAATGACCATGCAACGACTCCGAACGATTTTCGCCTCGTTCTTTAAGATCGGGCTTTTCACCTTCGGCGGCGGATACGCCATGCTGCCGCTCATCGAGCAGGAGCTGATCGCCAAGCGCGGATGGATCGAGCACAAGGAATTCTTGGACCTGCTGACCCTCGCGCAGTCGGTTCCCGGACCGATCGCCATCAATACCTCGGTATTCGTCGGCTACAAGATGCGGGGTCTCAAAGGTGCCGTCGCGGCACTGCTGGGCAGCGTCCTGCCGTCGTTCGTCATCATCCTCGCAATCGCCCTGATGTTCGCCGACATCCGCCACAATCCGGTCGTGGACGCGGCCTTCAAGGGCATGCGCCCGGCTGTCGTTGCGCTGATCGTGGTGCCGGTTTTTTCGCTCGCACGCGGCATGCACTGGTCGATGTTCTTCGTCATCGCGGCGGCGGCCTTCGCCGTATGGTATCTGGGCTGGTCGCCGATCTACATCCTGATCGCCGCGGCCGCGATCGGCATTTCATGGACGCTGTTCATCACCAAAAAGGCAAAAAAATGATCTTCTGGCAACTCTTCGCAAGCTACCTCAAAATAGGGTTCTTCGGCTTCGGCGGCGGATACGCCATGCTCTCCCTGATCCAGAACGAAGTGGTCGTCCAGCACGCATGGATGACCAACGCCGAATTCGCCGACATCGTGGCCGTCTCGCAGATCACGCCCGGTCCCATCGCCATCAACTCCGCGACCTACGTCGGCTATACCGTCGGCGCGCAGGCCGGAAACGAGTGGTGCGGCATTCTGGGGGCGGCGCTGGCGACGTTCGCGGTCTGCCTGCCCTCGCTGACGCTGATGCTGCTCATCACGCGCTTCTTCCTGCGGCTCAAGCAAAATCCGCTCGTCGAAGGAGCCATGAAAGGCATGCGGCCCGTGGTGATCGGCATGATCGCGTCGGCGGCGCTGCTGCTGATGTTCCCCCATAGCAAAGCCCCCGACGAGCAGAATTTCATCGACGGCTGGAGCTGGGCGCTGTTCGGCGGCGTCTTCATCGCTTCGGTCAAAAAAGTGAATCCCATTCTGTTGATCGCCCTCTCGGCCGCAGCGGGAATCCTGATCTATTACGTATTCTGACCCCGTCCCTCTCCTATAAAAACGGCCGGAGCGCATACGCCCCGGCCGATGTTTTCCCAACAGACGCCGATCACACCACGGCGACGACCGCCGCACCCGCCAGCAGCAGGAACAGGAAGACTCCGAGACACAACAGCCCCAGAACGGCTATGAACGTGCCGATACAGCCCCAGCGCTGATCGCCGCCCGGCAGCGGATCGGTCAGCAGGGTGATGATCAGGCCGACGAGCGGCGTGAAGATCAGGCTCAGCAGGAAAGCCAGCCCGAAGCCGATGCGCCGGCGGCTGGCGAGGGTAACCACCAAAACAACCCACAATGCGCGCAGCAACAAACCGAACAACAGAGTCAGAATAGCCATAATCGAAATCTTTTAACGGATGAAACGGTAATAGGTCCCCAACGGCAGCTGCTTGCCCGCTCGGTCGGTGAAACAGAGTTCGCCGTACTGCTCTTCGAGCGGCGCGCCGAAAGCCTGCCGCACGGCGGTACGGGCCAGCGTGGACGAAAGGCCCATCGAGTAGAGGTTCAACACGAGAAACGCCCCCTGCGGCTCCAGCAGCTGCGCGCAGCAGGCGAGCATCTCGCAGATATTCTCCTCCAGAATCCACTTTTCGCCGTTAGCGCCGCGGCCGTAGGCCGGGGGATCGAGGATGATGCCGTTGTAGCGGCTGCCGCGCCGCACTTCGCGCCGGACAAATTTGAGCGCGTCTTCGACGATCCACCGGATGCCGTCCAGCCCGCTCAGTTCCATATTCTCGCGCGACCACGTCACGACCTGCTTCACCGAATCGACATGGGTCGTCTCCGCCCCGGCGGCACGCGCCGCAAAGCTCGCGCCGCCCGTATAGGCGAAAAGGTTCAGCACGCGGGGCGTAACCGGTTTTCGCGGCGCAGTCCGGCCCTTCGGCGCAGCTCCGGACAGGACGCCCTCGGATGCGGTTGTGGCCGGAGCGCCCGCAGGAGCGGTAGGGTCCGGCATCGCATCCGGCGCCTTTCCGCCCGCAATCCCCATCGCAGCGGCCCCGCCCGAAGCCAGCGCCCGGCAGTTGTCGTAGATGAAATTCCAGTTGGCGGCCTGCTCCGGGAAGATGCCGACGTGCTTGAACGAGGTGAGTCCCAGCCGCATGCGCAGCCGCATCCCCTTATAGACGTAATCCACCGTCCAGCGCGAGGGCATTTCGGGACCGAGACGCCACTCGCCGCGCTCCTCGCTGCGCGTATCGCGCAGAAAGGAGGCATCGGCCGCGCGACGCCACTCCTCCTCGGAGAGCGTCCGCCGCCAGATGGCCTGCGGTTCGGGACGCCGCGTAACGTAACGCCCGAAGCGTTCGAGTTTCTCGAAATCGCCCGTGTCGATCAATTCGTAATCCCCGAAAGCGGGTGTCAGCTGTTCTTGCATAAAAAATCTTCTTTATTTTATCGTCGGCCTGAGCAGGAAGCGGAACGTATAGTCGCCGTAAGGCACCCGGAACCGCTCCTCCGGCAGTTGTCCCCAGCTGTCGATACAGCCCAGTCCGGACTGCCGCAGATCGAAGTTCACGAACGTCGCGTCGCGCGCCGTGAGCGTTCCCGAATGCTGCTGGGGCGGGAAGTTCGACACGTCGAGATCGGCCGTCGCATAGGGCAGCGCCGATGCCGAGAAAGGAGCGTCGGAGAGGATCGTCAGCCCCGTGCCCGAACTGTCGGCCACGGTCCACCAGCGCACGTCGCTCTTGGTGCCCGACTCCTGCGGACGCACATATTCGTCGTGATACTGGTCGGCGACACGCTGTTCGTAAAGCCCCAGATCGGCCGACGAGAGCCGGTCGGCATAGTTTTCATGTTCGCCGCGACCGTAGTAGATCACGCGGCCGTAACGCGCCGGCATCGTGAGCGTCATGCCGTAGCGCAGCAGGTTGGGAACCTTGGCCGACTTGCCGGCGGTCATCCGTTCCGTCACCTCCATTTCCCCCGCGCCGTTGATCCGGTAGGTCAGCGCCAGCGTCGCTTTCACGGCTGGAAGCTCGTAAAGCGCTTCGACGACCGCCACGCCGTCCTTCACACCGGCGTCAAATTTCGTGAGTTTCAGTTCGGGATTCTTCCAGACCGCGAGTTTGCGGTCGAGCTTTGCGCCGAGGTCGTTCTCGGTCGGAGCGCGCCAGAACTGCGGACGCAGCTCGGCGCCTTCGGCCATCAGTGCACGGCCATCGACGTCGTAGGCGCAGAGGAAGCCGTCGCGCGAGAAGAACATCTCCCACGTCTGGCCTGCAACCCGCGTGCCGCGCTCCCATGCAGTCACCTCGACGGGACGTTCCGACGCAGCAAGGCCGAACCCGGCTTTGCAGTCGTACTCACGCACGACGAACTGCTGCTGCGCCGCCGTATGGCCGATGTCCAACAGCGGCCGTTTGTTTTTCAGTTTGTAGGCCACGTTCACCAGCAGCTCCTTGGCCTGCGGGCAGAAATCGGCGGAGGTGAAGCCCAGCGCATAGGTGCGCCGCTGCCGGGGCGCGACATCGAGTTCGCCGATACGGCCGGCCTTCACGACCCGACCGTCGGCGACCAGTTCCCACGTCAGTTCGTAATCGTCCAGCCCCACGAAGAAGTTCTCGTTGTACACCTCCACGCGACCCTGCGCCGGATCGAGAAGCTCGGTCCAGATATTCTGATACTGCCGCTTCACCTCGTAGGCGTGCGGATGCCACGTGCGGTCGGGCGCGATGATGCCGTTGCAGTTGAACGAATTGTCGGTCGCGTCGTAGTTGTTGAAATCGCCGCCGTAGAGGAACGACACGCGGCCGTTCTTTTCGTAGCGGGCGAGTCCCTGATCGACGAAGTCCCAGATGAATCCGCCCTGATACGACGGATATTGGCGCACCAGCTTCCAATAGTGGTCCAGACCGCCCATCGAGTTGCCCATGGCATGCGCGTATTCGCACTGGATCAGCGGTTTGGAGGGGTTGTTCTTCAGGTATTTCTCACACTGCGCATAGTCCCAGTACATCGGGCAGATGATGTCGGTAAACGCACCGTCCCGATCGTACACGGCGCGTTCGTAATGCACCGGACGCGACGCATCGTAATCCTTGATCCAGCGGTAGCAGGCCTCGAAGTTGGGCCCCATACCCGCCTCGTTGCCCATCGACCAGACGATGACCGAGGGGTGGTTCTTGTCGCGCAGCACCATGCGCTGGTTGCGCTCCATATGGGCCTGCGCGAAGGCGGGCACCTTGGCCAGCGTCTCTTCGCCGTAACCCATGCCGTGCGACTCGACGTTCGCCTCGTCCACGACATAAATGCCGTACTCGTCGCAGAGTTCGTACCACTGCGGGTCGTTGGGATAGTGGCTCGTACGCACGGCGTTGATGTTCATCTCCTTCATGATGCGAATATCCTCGATCATCCGCTCGCGGCTCACCACATAGCCCCCGATCGGGTCCATCTCGTGGCGGTCGGCACCCTTGATCAGCACGGGCTGTCCGTTGACGAGCAGCTGCGCATTCCGGATCTCGACCGAACGGAAGCCCACGGGCTGCGTCACGGTTTCGGTCACGTTCCGCCCGTCAGACACGTCGATCCGGAGCGTATAGAGGTTAGGCGCCTCGGCCGACCACTTCGCGGGATCGGCGACACGGAAGAGACACCCCGCTTTGCCGCCCGCCGGCCTGATCTGCTGTTCGGTCACCGCCTCGCCCGCCGCATCCAGCAGCGTCAGGCCGACCGATTTCACGCGCGGGGTCGTCTCCACTTCGACGTGCAGCTGGGCGTCCCTATAATCGGCGTCGAGCGTCGGGGTGATGCGCACGTCTTTCAGGTGGGCCTTGTCGCGGGCCGTCAGCGTCACGCCGCGGGCAATGCCCGAAAAGCGCCAGAAGTCCTGATCTTCGAGGTAGGTGCCGTCCGACCAGCGGAACATCTGCAGGGCGATCAAGTTTTCGCCCGGCTTCACGAATTTCGTGACGTCGAATTCCGCCGCAAGCTTGCTGTCCTCGCTGTAGCCGACGAAACGGCCGTTGATCCAGACATAGACGTTCGACGTCGCCGAGCCGATCGAGAGAAAAATATCCTTGCCGCTCCAAGATGCCGGCACCTCGAACGTATGCCGGTAGGAACCGACATGGTTTTCGGCGTCGGGCACGTGCGGCGGATCGTTCTCGAAATTGCCGCGCCACGCATAGCCGACATTCACGTAGAGCGGGTCGCCGTAACCGTTCAGCTCCCACATCCCCGGCACGGGCATCGCGCCCCACGACGCATCGTCGTAATCCTCCTGCCAGATACCGGAGGGACGCTCCGAAGCGTTGCGCACCCAGTGGAATTTCCACACGCCGTCGAGCGGCATGCTCTCGCCCGCCGCAAAGGTCGAGTGCATCGGCAGGCGGTTGATTTCATTGACGGCAG
>OBWJ01000936.1_pt1 | contig 12835 bp, 12 predicted proteins | sample 1495181 | NCBI WGS metagenome assembly OBWJ01 (sample SAMEA2580041, study PRJEB22360) | human gut metagenome
GACGCGAAAGCACAACCGACAGATACACAAGTGTTCGATTCTCAAGGGTGGAGTGCGGAAGCTCAACCAGACGCCATTCCTTGTCAAAGGCTTTCGCCTATTCGACAAGGTGAAGTGTAAGGGAAGAATTGGGTTCATTTTCGGTCGCCGTATCCTTCGGATACTTCGATGTCCGAACGCTGGATGGAGTCCGGCTTTCCGCCGGCGTCAGCTTCAAAAAACTGATGCTAGTTGAGAAGCGAACCACGTTTTTGACTCAACTAAGAAAGGAGTGCGGCGCTTCCTCCCCTTCCTAAAGGAAGAGGTTCCCGCGCCGAATCATTATGAAACAGAAAACGGGAGGCCTCCCTGCGGACGCCTCCCGTTTTCCTGTGCCTCATTCAGGCGGCCTTTCAGGCCTTCGGCTCGATGAGCTTCGTCACGTCGACCCAGCCCTGCGCACCCGAGGCCTGCTCGGTCTCGTCGGGTGTGAACTCGATCGTGGTGCGGTCGTCGCCGCAGGCAAGGTGCACGGTCTCGTAGAGCTTCAGGGACGCGTCCAGCCAGACTTCGACGCCCTCGCGGATGCCGAAGGGACAGACGCCGCCGGGCGCATGTCCCACGAGTTCCTCGACCGAAGCGCCCGGAATCATCGAGGCCTTCACGCCGAAGCGGTCCTTGTACTTGCGGTTGTCGATCTTCACGTTGCCCGCAGCCACGATGAGCACAGGCCTGCCGTTCTGAAGAAAGGAGAGCGTCTTGGCGATGCGCTCCACGCCAACGCCCACGGTGGCGGCAGCCTCCTCGACGGTGGCAATCGTCGTTTCCCTTGTGATGATGCGGGTGCCGAATCCCTTTCTGATCAAGTCGGCGCAGGCGGCGTCGTGCGACATGAAGGCTCCTCCGTGGAAACGCAAGCAGATCATTCGATCATAGGCGCTCGAGCGTCCGCGCGCCTCAGGCGTCCGCCTTATCCTGAGCGGCCTGCATCAAGCATCGTCACGAGAATTCCTTCGTTATCCGCGCGAACAAATGAAGGGGCCGCCCGGCCTTTGCGTCTTCACGCGGCGGCGGGCGGCCCATTCGGGTTCAGGTGAATGCCGGGATCATTCGATGCGTTCACCGTGGAGCGAGAGGTCGAGACCCATGCGTTCTTCGTCGGACGTGACGCGCAGGCCCATGACGACGTCGATGATCTTGAGGAGGATCCAGCTCACGGCGCTTGCGTAGACCATCGTGGCGACGACGCTTGCGGCCTGGATGCCGACCTGGGTCATGACGGGATTCATTTCGGAGCCCGTGACGGCGCTCGAGGCGAAGACGCCGGTGAGGAGGGCGCCGACGATGCCGCCCACGCCATGCACGCCGAATGCATCGAGCGAGTCGTCCCAGCCCGCCATGCGCTTGAGGAAGACCGCACCCCAGAAGCAACAGACGCCGCCGATGAGGCCCATCACGAGTGCGGCGACGGGACCGACGAAGCCCGAGGCGGGCGTGATGACCACGAGGCCGCCGACGGCGCCCGAAATCAGGCCCAGAAGCGAGGGACGGCCGCGAAGCATCCATTCGACGAGCATCCAGGAGACGCCCGCAGCGGCGGCTGCGATCTGCGTGACGAGGATCGCCATGACGGCGCGCTCGTTGGCGGCAAGGCCGGAGCCGCCGTTGAAGCCAAACCAGCCGATCCAGAGGATGGCGGCGCCGAGCATCGCAAAGGTGAGGTTGTGCGGACTCATGGGCTCGCGGCCGTAGCCGAGGCGCTTGCCCAGCACGAGACAGGCGACGAGGCCCGAGACGCCCGCGTTGATGTGCACGACCGTGCCGCCCGCATAGTCAAGCGCGCCCATGTCGAAGAAGAACCCGCCTTCGGCCCAGACCCAGTGGCACACGGGCGAATAGACGCACAGCGACCAGAGAACCATGAAGACCAGCATCGCCGAGAACTTCATGCGGCCCGCAAAGGCGCCGATCATCAGCGTAGCCGTGAGAATCGCGAACGTCATCTGGAAGCAGACGAAGAGCAAAGTCGGAATGGAGCCCGACATGCTGTTGATGTCGAGACCATTGAGAAACACATGCGAGAGCCCGCCCACGAAGGCGCTGCCCGGCCCGAAGGCGAGCGAATAGCCCGCAGCGAACCAGACGAGCGTGAGCGCGCAGCAGATGACGGTCGTCTGCGCAAGGATCGAGAGCACGTTCTTCTTTCTGGCCATGCCGCCGTAAAAGAGCGCGATCCCGGGGATCGTCATGAAGAGAACGAGCGTCGTGGAGACGAGCATCCAGACGACGTCGGCCTTGTCCATCGAGGCCTCGGCGGCAAGCGCCGCGGGTGCAAGGGCCGCCGCAGCGAGGAATGCGGCGATTCGGATGAGTGCGGACATTTGTCTTTTCTCCTGAGTGTTCGGTCTACTTTAAAGTCAAATCGAGTGCTGCCGACTGCCTCAGACGGCCGCGTCGTCCGTTTCGCCCGTCCTGATGCGCATGACGTGCTCGAGGTCCATCACGAAGATCTTCCCGTCGCCGATCCTGCCGGTGTTCGCGGCCGAGGCGATCGACTCGACCACCTTGTCGCAGAGTTCGTCGGAAACGGCGATCTCGAGCTTGATCTTCGGGAGAAAGTCAACGACGTATTCGGCGCCGCGATAGAGCTCCGTATGTCCCTTCTGGCGCCCGAAGCCCTTGACTTCCGTGGCGGTGAGGCCGCTGACGCCGCAGTCCGCGAGCGCTTCGCGCACGTCGTCGAGCTTGAACGGCTTGATGACCGCAATGATGTACTTCATGGTTTTTCCCTTATGAGTGAGATGCTTTGTGCGGATGGCGGGGAATCCCGCGTCCTTGATCCACTCTTAAGCAAAAGGCGTGCCAAAGGCCCGTATTCGTCTATGGGAGACGAAATTCGGCAAATGGAACCTCAACGGGGCCTGAAGCATGAGGAAATTCGCTTAAAGGCGGCGGCAGAGGCGCTTTTAAATGATTCGGGTTGCCGGTATGCACCGTTTTGGGGCACGGCGCGTGCGCAGGCGCCCGCGAGTGGCGCCCTGCGCCCGGGCGGGCACGGAGAACGGGGCGGAAAAGGGGAGATATGAACGAAATCGGGCGGCCCTCCGGAGAGGACCGCCCGAACGTGGTGCGGAGTTTCTGATGCGTCAGAGCGCGCCGAAGAGCATGAGCGCGACGGACATGCCGATGATGGAGCAGCCGACGCTCAACGAGCTCATGTTGGCGGCCATGGCGATGTCGCCGTCGAGCTGAGCGGTGAAGACGAGGCTCATGGCGGGAATCGGAGAGAGGCAGGTGAGGGTGAGGGCCATGCGGATCTCCTCCTCGAAGGGAAGGAAGTGCCAGACGCCGAGCGCGATGAGGATGCAGACGACCCAGCGGCTCGCAAGCAGCTTGAGCACTTTGCCCATCTTGCCGCCGCCCATCGAGAAGCTGATCGACTCACCGATCATGATCATGCAGAGGAAGGTGTTGGCGTGCGCGCCGATGGCGGTGCTGGTGATGACGCCGTCGGGAAGACGCATGTCGAGGACGGACATGAGGCCCACGAAGGCGAAGGTGACGAGCGGGCCCGAGCGCACGAGCTTCGAGACGACCAGCTTGACCGTGCGCCAGAGCGTCGTCTTCACGCGGGTGCCCGCAATCACCGCAAAGGTGCCGCCGCCCGCCATGACGCAGTTGCCCACGTCGAACATGCAGGTCGCCATCAGGCCCGTCGTCGGGAAGAAGGACTGCACGTACGGAACCGCAAACGGACCGACCGAATAGCCGCCCACGTTGAGCCTCACGAAGTCGCGCCACTGCGTGTCCGCAATGTTGCGCGAAAGAAAAAGCCCCCAGACGAGGAAGATGATGTTCGTGAGGAGCCCGAGGCCCGCAATGAGGAGCATGTCTCCTTCGATCCTGACGCCGTTGAGGTTCGTGAGGATCACGCACGGGAGCGTGACGTTCATCACCAGGGCGCTGATGGCCGCAAAGGCCTGGTCCTTCAGGATGTTGAAGCGCCTGAGCAGATACCCGAGCACGATGAATACCGCCAGAGACATCACCTTGGCGAAGCTGTCTTCCATGATTGCCTTCCGTCTTTTTGTTGAGGGGCCGGCGCCCGTGCGTTCGGGCGCCCGAACAGGAAATTGTGCGCTTGCAGAGGCCGAAATTCTACCTCCCGAGGTATGTATCGGCACTACGCCGAAAGACCGAGGCGGGTTGATCGGGAAAGCCTCTGCAACGGAATCCAGCGGATGCGGGGATGGTGCCGGGAGAGGCTGCACGAAGGCGCGAAATCGCGCGAACAACAACCACACGACCGTTACGACCAAGACTGCTGAAGTAGGTGCCAGCCTCGTCCACGTGTTCTGATCATCAGGCTTCGGCCTCTGACGGCCGCACCGCCTGAATGAAGAGGGCGCCCGTCTGGGAATATTCCGGGCAGGCGCCCTTCGCTTTTTCGGACGAAAAGGACGCTGCCGGCTCATGACACGGAGGCTATCCTCCTCAATCACTCGCCGCGTGAGAAAGGTGAGGGGAGCGGCTTGCACGCCAACTGCCCCTTCGATATACTCACGTCCTTTCTCGGCGCCTTCACGGGCGCCGTTTGTTGTTGTGAAAAGCCTGTTGGGCAGAACATTGAGGAGATTTTGATGAGCGGCATGTATGATCCCCCGCATCCTGGCTCGATTCTTGCAGAGACGCTGGAGCATCTGGGACTCAACGCCAGGCAGTTTGCCAAGCACCTCGACGTGACGCCCGCCGCCGTGACGCGCGTGATGAAGTGCGAAAGCCCCGTCACGCCCGAACTCGCCGTGCGCATCGCCCACGTGCTTCCCGGTCCGTCCGCAGCCATGTGGCTGCGCCTGCAGTACTGCCACGACGTCTGGCAGGCCGAGCACATGCTCGCCATCTCCCGTCTGCGTCCCCTGACGCTTTCCGAGGAGGAGAAGGCCGAAGCCGTGCGCACCCGCCTGGCGGCCGAAGAGGACTGCGCCGACTGACCGGAACCCTGCCGAAGGGCAGGGCAATCGAGAAGAGCAGGGCGCCGGAAGAGGGCGGCACGCGCCGCCTCCCCTGCCGCCTTCAGGTGTCCTTCAGGGCCTACGAGGGCCGAATTCCGGCGGAAAACATTCCTTTCCGAGGCGCTCGACGACCTCGCGAAGGCGCTCCTCACCGACGGCTTCGGCATTCTCGAGCGATCGGGCGACGGCACGAGATTCGGGGAGGCTGTTCAAAGTGCGCTGGCTGCGCTCGAGGCCCTCAAAAGGGTTGAAGCTGATGCGTCTGAAGACACAAAGGAAAGGCGGGAAATGCCTTGGGACGAAAGCCCCGAGGACACCCATGGTCGAGACGGGTGAAGACTGGATCGATCTGCCGGACGAAACGCCCGAAGCCGCAGCCTCGTCGCTTGCGTCGGGAGACGTCGACCCGCTCGCCCCATTTGCCCGAGACGACGAGTTCCTCGTTGCCATGCTCGAAGAAAGTATCGCGTTCTGCGGCGGCAGGGAGACGGACGTCCGAAGGACACTCGAGCAGACCGCGAAGCGTCTGGGCTTCACGTACGAGGCGCTCATGAAGGGCGCTGCCGACGGTACCGCCGTCGGACGCGTCGTGGCGCAGGTGAAGCGCGAGCATCCTGCGTTCGCGGCGAGGAACTGACGGACGAAGGCGCAGACCGCGCCTGAAGACCTGAAGTTCGAAAAGCTGTGAAATTGAAGGACGGAAACCCGTCCTTCTTCACTTTTCCCAAATATTTAACATAACTACTATTATGTTGAGTAATCTAAAGAGCGGAAAACGGCATTTTCCGCTCTTTGACTTTACAACCGGGTTCGGCGCATTTCCCGCCCGTCTGCGCACAAATGACCAAATGACCGTCGGATGTCTGCTTCGGTCCCTGCGTTTGCCAAAAACGACAAATTTGCGGTTTTTCGATCGGCGGATCCTCCCGCCTATCATGTTCCTGTTCGACACATAGTGTCGCTCTTCGAAAACAGGATCAAAGGAAACAACATGTCCATCATCAACGACTTCAAGAATGAATTCCGCTTCTCCGCTCACGGCCGCACGAGCCGCAGGAATTTCTGGATCTATCAGATCGGCCTGTTTGTCTTGGGCCTTGCTGTTGCCATGGTTTGCGGCACCATCATTGGTCTGACGAATGCTGTGGTCGGCTTCTGGTTAATTATCGCTGCTCTGCTCATCCTTCCCTTCGGCATCGCCAACATCTTCGTTACGATCCGACGTCTGCATGACATGGGCTATTCTGGCTACTGGTATTTCGCCCTCCTGGCTGCAGGCATGTTTGCCTCCGCTCTTGACAAGGTCGTTCCCGTTGCCTCGCTGATTGTGACGGTGATCGTTTACGTCTGTCTGAGCCAGAAGTCTCAGCCCGGACTCAACAAGTATGACGTGACCGAATAACGGTCCCGATCGAAACAGTTGCTGTAGTGAGAAGCATGCCGCAGTTTCCGTTTCCTGAAGGCGACGGTTTCGGCGGTATCGCTTTCCATGAGGTTTCATGCAGACGCTTTGTGTTCGTTTTGGGCCATGATGGCGATCGTTATGCAGAATACGGCCGTCTGTCGGGTGGCGGAAGCCTCTTTGAGGACGGTCCGCGCGTTACGTCGGCCTCAACGCGCTCTACAGCGTCCCCTTCGTCATGCCCAGTCCCTTCCCTTCCCTGTCTCCCTCATCGGGCGGAAGGCTCAACGAATTCCCTTCTCTACAATCTGCAGCGCTTGTCGGTTTCACGCGTTCTGCCGGGCGGAACGATGGCTGGCTCGGCCATTCATGCGGGTTCCGCGCCCGAGCTCCCCTGTCGATGGCCGACAACGGTTGTCTGCTCGCAGCTTTTGCCTTCGCGCAGTTCCTTGGCTGCTTCATGAGGCTTGGGCAACTGTTTTTGCTTTGTCCCGCGTCCTATGGGGTTCTGAGCAACTCTTTCTTCGATGCAAGAGGACATCGATCGCGCACGATGTTAAAATCACATAAAAGTGTGATGAAAATCACGAAATCATGTAGAAAAGTGTGAGGCATGGATCTATGGAACGCTTTGCTATAAAGAAAATGCTCGCCTGGAAACAGTCGAGTCGACGCAAGCCGCTAATCTTGAAAGGAGTTCGCCAGGTTGGTAAGACCTGGATACTCAAGGAATTCGGAAAGCGGTATTACAAAAATGTTGCTTACTTCAACTTTGATGAAAATGAGGAATTCAAGCAGTTTTTCGAAACAACCAAGGATGTGAGTCGTATCCTCCAAAACTTAATGTTGGCTTCTGGTCAGCAGATTCTTCCCGGCGAAACATTGGTAATTTTCGATGAAGTACAAGATGCTCCGAAAGTTATCAATTCATTGAAATATTTCTGTGAGAATGCTCCTGAGTACCACATAGCCTGCGCTGGGTCATTGCTAGGGATTGCTCTCGCCAAGCCTTCGTCATTTCCAGTAGGGAAAGTCAATTTTTTGCAAATTGATCCAATGACTTTTTCGGAATTCCTGTTGGCTAATGGTGATGGCAACCTTTTGCGTTTTACGGAAACGATTGATCAGTTGGAGCCAATTCCTGATGCATTCTTCAAGCCTCTATGTGAGAAATTGAAGATGTATTACGTGACGGGGGGAATGCCGGAAGCAGTTCTGATGTGGACTCGGGATCGTAATGTTGAAGCGATGCAGGAAGTCCTTTCTGACATCATTCTTGCGTACGAGCGTGATTTCGCGAAGCATCCTGATTCGAAGGAATTTCCCAAGATCTCCATGATTTGGAGATCACTGCCCTCTCAGCTTGCTAGAGAAAATAAAAAGTTCATCTACAGGGTGGTAAAGGAAGGCGCACGTGCAAGAGAGTACGAAGATGCCTTGCAATGGCTTGTTGATGCTCGACTTGTGCATAAGGTTTATAAAAGTACTGCTCCAGGTTTGCCGGTTGCCGCCTATGATGATTTATCGGCATTCAAAATCTATCTCGTCGATGTAGGACTTCTTCGTAGATTGGCCCGGCTGGCTCCCACTGCTTTTGGTGAAGGCGACCGCCTGTTTGTAGAGTTCAAGGGAGCTCTAACTGAAAACTTCGTCTTGCAGACCCTGATGACGCAGTTCGAAGTTCCGCCTCGATATTGGAGTCAAGCCAATCCTCCCTATGAGGTCGATTTTTTGATTCAGAGAGAAAACGATATTATTCCGATTGAAGTTAAATCGGAGGCTAACACTGCGAGTCGGAGCATGAAGAAGTTCAAGGAACTCTTCCCGAATCAAGTGAAGCTACGCGTGCGCTTCTCGCTCAACAACCTGAAGCTCGACGACGATGTTCTTAACATACCGCTCTTCCTGGCGGATCAGGCGGACCGTCTTATCCGCCAGGCACTCAGGATTCGCGGGCAGGCCGGCATCGAAAGCAAGTGACACGGATCTCCCTTTTCTTTTGTCCAGGGACATTGTTGCCACGACTGAGCAATCGCAATGTTCACGTCATGCCGGCTTGGGCACGCATTTCGGGTTGGCATGAATTCGAAGTGAAAAAAAGGGATGCTGTTATTTTTTCGGCATCCCTTTGATTGTCGGGCTTCGGCCTTGATCAGGCGCGGGCGCGCAGCCACCTGAGCGCGATGTCGGAGGACGTTGCGGCGGCGGCCTTCACGAAGGTCATGTAGTCGATCTTGACGTCGCCGCTGGCCTCGTCGGAGATGACGCGGATGGCGGCAAACGGGATCTTGTTGACGAAGCAGACCTGGGCGATGGCGGCGGCCTCCATTTCGACGGCGGAAGCGTTGAAGGTGGAGACGATCCATACGCGGCGCTCGGTCGTGTGGACGAACTGGTCGCCCGAGGCAATGACGCCGAGGCGGTGGTTGACGTTGGCGGCGGCGCAGACGCGGTCGAGCTCGTCGGCGATCTTCGTGTCGGCGGGGAGCTCGATCATGTTGATGCCGGAGATGAGGCCCACGGGGTCGCCGACGGCGGAGGTGTCCATGTCGTGCTGGACGCAGGCCGTGGAGATGGCCACGTCGCCGATGTGGAGCTCGGGCGTGAGCGTGCCCGCAACGCCCGAGTTGACGATTTCGGTGACGCCGAACTTGAGGATCATGGTCTGGGCGCAGAGGGCCGCGAAGACCTTGCCCACGCCGCTGCGGGCGAGTACGACGCGCCTGCCCTCGAGGCTGCCGATGATGAAGTCGATGCCCGAGACGGTTTCGGTGCGGGCGTTCTTCATCATGCTGCGAAGAATCGTGACTTCGATGTCCATCGCGCCGATGATGCCGGTGATCTGCATGTGTCTGCCTCCTCAGATGGCTTCGCCCGCCTTGTTGAAGAGCGGGAGGGGTTCAAGGAAGGTGATGTCGGTGCGCTCGGCGGCTTCGCCCTCGGCGAGGACCGCGGCTCGGCCGACGACGATGCCGCCCGCCTTTGCAACGAGCTTCTCGAGGGCTTCAAGGGACTTGCCCGTTGAGATGACGTCGTCAACGATGAGAATGCGCCTGCCCTGCATGAGGGCGGCGTCCTCTTCCGTGAGGAAGAGCTTCTGCATGCCGGCAGTCGTGATCGACTGGACGTCGACCTCAAGGGCCTCGCCCATGTAGAGCTTCATTTTCTTGCGGGCGACGAAGTAGCGCGCGGCGCCGGCCTGGCGGGCCATTTCGTGAATGAGCGGGATGCCCTTGGCTTCGGCCGTCAGCATGTAGTCGTACTCGGGGGCCTTTTCAAGGAGGGCCGAGGCGCAGGCAACGGTGAGCTCCTGATCGCCGAGCATGATGAAGGCTGCGATCTGCAGCTCGTCGGAAATGGGAAAGAGAGGCAGGTCGCGCTTGAGGCCGGCGACTTCGATCGGATAATGCATCTGAGGACTCCGCTAGGAGATTGTGCGATGAAGGGTGCCGGAAGCGTCCGGCGTGCGACGGGTATTGTACAAAGTCGGCGGGACTTCGTGCGGTGCGGACCGCGAAGGAAGGAAAGGGGAGACACCGCCGACGGCGTCTCCCCTCCTTCACGTGACGCGGATTCGCGTTACTTGGCGAAGGCCTGCTTCAGGTCGATGATGTGGCCCTGATAGTGCGGGGCTGACGCCTTGTTGTTGTAGACGTCGATTTCAACCTTGACGTCGCCCGTCTTGTAGTCCACTTCCTGCAGGCGGCCGATGGTGCCCTTCGTCTGGTCGAAGAGGCCCACGGAGCCGTAGAAGCCGAACATCGTGTCCTTGTCGGCCTGATAGGCGGCGTTGGACGTGATGGGCGCGAAGCTTTCGTAGCCGCGGTCCTTGCCGTAGGCCCAGGTCTGCTTCACGGTCATGGTCTTGGGGTCGATCTTGTATTCGACGACGCGCGAGTAGTTCATCTCGGGCAGCGCGGGCTGTTCGTAGTGACGGACCTGGCCGTTGTCGAAGACGACGATGGTGCCGTTCTTCGAGGCGCGCGGCCATGCGGCGTGCTGCGTGTAAGTGAAGTCGAAGCCGCCCTCGCAGTCGCCCGTCGACGAGCACTTGAGGGGCCTGCCGTCCTTGTCGACCGGCTTGAGGAGCTTCTTTTCAAGACCGTTCTTCCAGCCTTCGGACGGCGCGAGGATCCACTTCACCTCCTTGTCGCGGCCGATCTTCATGACGCCCTGATGGCGGGCGGAGATGATGATCGAGTCGTCGGACTCGTCGTAGGCGACGGAGTTGACGTGGGCCCAGTTGCGGCCCGTGCCGACGCCGGCGGCGTCGCCGAAGGGCGCGAGCGGTTCGGCGCCCACAGCCTTGCCCTGGGCGTCAAGGTCGACGTTCATGCAGACGGCGCCGAGGTCGAGGTTCTTGATGAGCGCGTCGCGCGTCGGGTCGAGGATGGTGTTGAGGTCCCATTCGTCGATCACGTTGCCCGAGCGGTCGACCTCGATGATGAAGTCGCGCACGCTTTGCACGATCTGGCCGTCGGGACGATGGTAGCGGTACTTGGCGGCGCGAAGGAGGATGTTGCCGTTGGGCATTTCCCATGAGGCGTGGCTCAGGTCGATGTATCCCGGCGGCAGCGGATGCTTGGCGACGATGCGGCCCGCGAGATTCATCTCGATCCAGCGCTGGCCCTGCACGAAGGTGTAGGTGCCCGACTTCGTCGGGAAGAAACCCATGGCGTAGCCGCGGTCGGCGATGTCGTAGTTGATGCCGTCGTAGATGGCCTGCGGTTCGAGCCACCAGCGGAACTCGCCCTGCGTGTCGACGACGTAGTTGAGCGGGATCGTCTCGAAGGCGAGCGAGCCGCCCGAGGGATTGGCGGCGCTCTTGCTCATCTGCGGCGTTTTGGGCATGATCCAGTTCACTTCGGAGCCTTTGGGCGGACGGGTGCCGGAGTTGACGAGATAGAGACGGTCGCGGAAGGCCGTATCGAGCTTCGTGACCTTGGGCTGCGGGAGCGCGGTGATGTTGCGGTTGTCCATGTAGGGCATCGTGAGCGCGGGCGTCACGATGCTGTAGGTGTCCGTGATCGCCCTACCGTCGAGCTTGTAGCTCACGACGACCGTGTTGCGGTAGTCGGGATAGAGGCCGAAGACCGGAATGCCGTCGTTCGAGAGCAGCGTGCTGCGGCCGACGTCGTAGGTGATGTCGACGCCGCCTTCGGGCTTGCCTTTGACCGTCACCCTGATGTCGGTCGGGTGCTTCGTGTTGCGGTTGATGACGGCCGTGAGCGGCGAGAAGCCGTACGGATTGACGATGACGTTGCCGAGATGCGTGCCCTTGGGCGTCGGTGCGGGCGGCATCGATTCGGCGAAGACGGCGGAGGATGCGAGCGCCGCAAGGGCGGCGGCTGCGGTGAGACGGATGAGCTTCATGGGCAGGTCTCCTCTTTGTGAAGCATGATGTCGGTCGAAGTGCGGGCCCGTCGGGCGGAAGAGTCCTCCGGAGACGGGGCCGAAGGTCGACACTGAGTGTAGCGAGGGACGCCTTCGGGCGACATTGCCTGATACCCACATTGGATGGACGGGGCACGCAACGGGAGATTACGCAAACTGCAACGGTGCACTTTCCGCCGTTGCGGATGTGTCAAAATAAAGACTTGACCGCCCTTCCCTTCGGGCGGAGGACCAACAGATCAGGAGGATGAGGACCTTGGCAGGAAAAGAGACGCTTCCCGACAACGGCGTGCTTCTGACGCTCGCCTCCTTGTCGCGCACGCGCAGTCTGACGCTCACTGGGAGCGAGCTCGGCACTTCGACCGCGACCGTGAGCCGCACGCTCGCCGCGGCGCGCGCATTCTTCGGCGACGAGCTTTTCGTGCGAAGCGGCCCGAGGATGGTGCCGACGGCGCGCATGCGCGCTCTGCAGCCCGCGGTCGACGCGGTGCTCCGGCAGCTCGAGGCGCTCTCGGCGCCCGCGGTGTTCGATCCGGCGGGCATCGAGCGGACCTTCCGGATCGCGGCCGCGGACAACGGCATCCTCGCCTTCGTATTTCCGGCGCTCAAGGCGGTGCTCGAGCAGGCACCGGGCCTGAGGCTTGAGATCATCGGGATCAACGGCGACATTTTCGACGACCTGCGCAACGGCAGGCTCGATCTGGCGGTCTTTCCGTTCGACCCGATTCCGCCCGAGTGCCGCAGCGTGGTGCTCGCCGACGAGCCCGACGTGCTGATCGTCCGAAGCGGGCATCCGCTCGTGAGGATCAGCAGGGAGCGGGGCGCGCTCACGCTCGAGGACCTCAGGGCCTATCCGAAGGTGCGCATCAGCAACGTCACGCACAACTTCTCCGCCGCCGTCGTGCGCTTTCACGCAAGTCTCATGGCGCACGAGCGCGAGGGCGCCCGCATCACGATGCCCTACTTTCTCACCGCGCCTTGGATCGTGCTCGACCTGGAACGTATTGAAGTCGTTCTTGAGGCCCGCGTCGGATTCGAGCCTGCCGCC
>OBWJ01000952.1_pt1 | contig 12622 bp, 10 predicted proteins | sample 1495181 | NCBI WGS metagenome assembly OBWJ01 (sample SAMEA2580041, study PRJEB22360) | human gut metagenome
TCTCGAGATGCGCCCTTAAACGTCGGTCCCGCCGGCATCGCCTTCCCGCATGAAGAAGCCGTTCACAGGCTCGTGCACGACCGAGTCCTTGCCGAAGGCGGCTCCATCGCCGCAGAGCACGGCGTCGGAAGTCTCAAGACGCAGGAGCTCAAGCGCACCAAGACACCGGAGGAGCTGGCCGCCATGCGTGCCCTGAAACTCGCCTTCGACCCCGACAACCGTCTCAATCCGGGCCGCATCGTCGAGATCTGAGGAGTGCGCCATGCCGATGCCGTCCGCTTACGAAACACGTTCCGAGGCCTTTTTTCAGGCTCTATGAGGGTGAAACGCCCCAAGAGATTCAAACGCTCCTCACCCGATGGATACCCAAGGGAAGCCGCGTTCTAGAGCTCGCTTGCGGATCGAGCCGAGATGCCCGCTTCATGTCGGGCCTCGGCGCCATCGTCGAAGCCACGGACGGGAGCGGGCCGCTGCTGAAGCTCGCCGAGGCCAGAGCTCAGGCCCTCCTCGGCGCCGAGTCGCCCTCCTTCTCCCTGCTTTGCCTTCCTCCCGACAAGGGTTCCGAAGACGCACTATTCGCCCGTCTCCCCCGCTTTGACGCCGTCTACACCTGCGGAGTTCTTCAGCATCTGTCCGACCATGAACTCTATGAAGGCGCATGCTTCATGGAGCGTGCTGTCACGGACAAGGGCACGCTGATCGTCGTCGTGCCTCTTGACCACAAGGGGGATCCAGATCGCAAGACCTTCTTGCGCGATTCGCTCGACTATGCCACGCTCTTCGAGCGCATGGGCTTTCGGCTGGCCTCGCAGGAAATCCGGGACGGCGTCGGCTCTCCCGGTCACGAGTGCAGATGAGCGTCCTGCGTTTTTCTTCGCGACTCGCAAAGCGAGCTGAGCAACAGACGATTCAGGCACATTCTCGAAAAGGATGTCAAAACCTCGACCTACAAGCTCGCGCTCCTACGCGCACTCTGCGACATCAACCGCACCATGCCGAGCAGCGTCCGCTTCGACAATGGCAAAGCTCTGGTGCCGCTCGGCCTCATCGCCGAACGATGGATCAGGGACTACTGGCAGCTCGCCAGCGGCCCCCGCATGCCCAGACAGATCCATCAGAACAGAGAGCTCGGCTTCGGCACTGCGCTCGAACGGACCATGACAAAATGTCATAGCCAATACGGCGTCTTTGAATCCCTGATGCGAAACGAGGCACGTTCAAAGGATCAGACCTCACTGCTTCAACTGCTCTTCGACGATGTCGTCACGACCGCTCTCAAGGGGCCCATCCATTACATTCAGGATGACGGCAGGAACCCCGTTTTCACCTACGTCGCCACGCACGCCGGTCGCAGGCCTCCTTTTACAGGACGCGGATCAATCATCGAACGCTACGGTCTCCTCGCCTTTCCCGCCGAACTCTGGCTCGAACTCAACCGCATCGCCCCTGGCTCGAGGACAGCTTGATTCCCGAGTGGACCAGACTCTCCGCACGCTTTGAATCCCTGTGCAGCGCTGAGCACGCCCTTACGCAGGCCAACATCATCGTGCGCCTTCTGCCGCCGGAGTCCGCCCGCGACACGGACTTTGCCGCAAGCGCCTACAAGGCTGCAATCAGCCGAGGCTCCCTTCGGAGCATCTGGAGCGGGACGCCGCTCAAGGCGCAGACGCTGGCCGTCGACCACATGCTGCCCTGGGCCTGCTTTCACTGCAACGACCTCTGGAACCTCATGCCCGCCGACCGCGTGGAAAACGGAAGAAAGTCGGACGCCATTCCGTCCGCCGACATTCTGCATGACTCGCGCGACAGAATATTCTCGAACTGGGCCCTGCTCTCCTCGCTCGCTCCCACCCGCTTCGCCAGTGAAGCTGAAATAGCGCTCACCCGAACGCCGCTTCCCAAACTGCATTGGGAAACCCCGCTTTTCGACGCACTTCTGGAAACCGCCGACCTGGCGGCGAGACAACTTCAGTCCGCCCGATGGCCCTGAAACGCCTCCTTACCTGAGAACGGCGTCCGCCCGTCACCCGATCTGCTATCCTCATCCGACAGGCCTTCGCCTTCCGTCGCCCATAGGCAACAGAAGATGCATTTCGCACGCCTGCGCACAAACACTGCAAACTCTGTGAGGACTCCCCCAATGTCTGTTCACATCACGCGCCGCGCGCTGATTGGTTCCGCTTCCGCCGCTGCGGCACTCTGGCTCACAGGCTGTGCGACCACCGCCGCCCCCCGTGAGGAAAACATCCGCCCCGCCACCTTCAGCAATCTCGGCGCCCGCGCCGCCCCCGCCACGCCTCTCACCGCCAAGCGCATTCCCATGCCCGTGGTCGATGCCTTCAAGGGCGACGGCATCTTCTTCTTCGACGATGATGAAGGCGCGCAGTTCCGCATCACCGACCTGATCCGTGAAAACAACCGCTACAAGGTCGAAGAGGACTACGCCTTCGGCAAGCCTCACGGCTTCTCCTGGGGTTCCGGTGCCGTCGGCATCATGAGAGACGGCCGACGCGTTCCGCCTGAAAATCCGACAGGACTCCGCCCCGAGGGCGACCACGTCGTCATCGAATTCGACGGCAGGGAAAAACTCGAGCTTCGCGTCACGCTGGAGGCCTACGACGTCTCCGGTCAGGAAATCCGAGACTTCCTGCGCACCCGAGGCAACATGCCGACCAAGGCCGCGCTCTTCATGGGCGAGGAGCGATTCCCCGCAGGCAGTGTAGCCTATGCCGCCACGCTCTGGATCATTCAGGACGAGCTGCTCGCGCTGAGCCACACTGCCTTCACGGGTTCGAACAACATCGAGGACTTCTCCGAGCGCTTCACGAAGGAAACGCCATACTGTCTCAACGTGCTTCCCGGCGACGGTGTCACGCCCGTGGGCCTTCGCTTCGAAAAGACCATCAAGAAGAAGACTGGCAAGGAAAAGATCAAGACGCGCCGAGGAACAAAGACCCGCACGGTGGAACTGCCGCAGAACGGCCTCGTCAACGTCTATCACACGAAGTCCGGCACGATCTTCTGCCAGCGAAGCAAGCCCGACCCCGTCGTAAAGGCCCGCTGGGACCTTCGCTACCTCAACGGCACCCGCACGCTGACGGTCGACTTTCCCACGCTCATCGACTCCCTGAGCATCGGCCTCATGACTGCCAACCGCGGCAAGCTCATGCCGGCCTTCGCCGAGGAGCTCACGCCGACGAGCCGCAAGACCCGCGTCATTCCCACCGCCGTCTGGCTCAAGAATGAAAGGATCCGAGACAGCCAGTACCGCTTCAACAAGACCGCAGCGACGGCCGTCAAGGCCGCCATCGAAGCCTCCCGCCCGCGCCGCAAGGCCTGGGAAGCCGCGAATGAAAGCGACGTGACGCGCCGCGCCCGCGCCCTTCAGGCCAAGAAGGCCGCCTCTGGCAAGGCACGCAGGACGCCCGCCAAGAAGCGCTGATCATCCTTTCGCGTACGAAAACGCCAGAGCTTTCACCCTGGCGTTTTTCATGCCGTCATCAGCCTTCGCCGAAGGCCTCCTCCCATGCATACTGAATGAGCCCCGCTCCCCTGTCCTTGATGGCCGCAGGATCGGAAAGCACCTGACGCCATCTGCGTGCGCCGGGCAGCCCCTGAGCCAGACCGTTCACATGACGAGCCACGGCACGGATGGCGTGCACGTCGTCCCTGTAGTTCTCCTCCAGATACGCCGTCATGCGATGAACGCATTCAAGGCGCGTCACGTCGTGCTCAACACCGTAGAGCACCTCGTCGACGCCGGCGAGCATCCAGGGATTCTGATAGGCCGCGCGTCCCACCATCACGCCGTCCATGCCTGCATCAACAAGCGCCTTCGCCTCATCGAGGGAGGCGATCTGTCCATTGATCAGCATCACCGTGTCGGGAAAGTCCTTCTTGAGCCTGAAGGCAGTCTCGCGAACAAGCGGAGGAACCTCTCGATTCTCCTTCGGCGACAGCCCCTTGAGCCAGGCCGAGCGCGTATGAACGATGAAGACGCGGCAACCAGCATCGTAGACCGTGCCCACGAAGTCGCGCACAAAGCCGTATTCGTTGTGATCATCCACCCCGATGCGGTGCTTCACCGTCACGGGCTTGTCCGTCACGTCCTGCATCGCCCTGACGCAGGCGGCCACGGTCTGAGGCTCGAGCATCAGACACGCCCCGAAGCTTCCCTTCTGCACACGCTCGGAAGGGCATCCGCAGTTGAGGTTGTATTCGTCATAACCGTAAGCTGATGCAATTCGGACGGACTCCGCCAGATCGGCAGGATCCGAGCCGCCCAGCTGCAGTGCGACGGGATGCTCCGGCTGTGAAAAGCCGAGCAGGCGGTCACGATCGCCGTGAATGATCGCCCCAGTCGTCACCATCTCGGTGTAGAGGCGAGCCCTGCTCGTGAGCAGCCTGTGAAAGTACCTGCAGTGCCGGTCTGTCCAGTCCAGCATCGGCGCCACGGTGAAGCGCCAGTCCCCGGGATTGAGAGGCATGAAAGTCGGTTCCGTAAACAAGTGTTGTTGAATAAAAATTAAGCCGCCCCGAAGGGCGGCTCATAAGTCGAGATCTTACCTGTCGTCAAACGTGCCGTCGACATATAGCCATCGGCCGTTCTCAAGACGGAAGCGGCTGTTCTCCTCCAACCTGAAGGCGCCCTGAGAGGTCCTGCCGCGCGCGGTGAAGCTGACTCTGCCCTCCGCCCCTTCCTCGTAAGAGGAGTGAATGACGAGGGAAAGCCACTTCGGCCGTTCCTCGCCATCTTCGAAAAGGACGGCGGGCCGCGTTTCAGGCGCCCACGTCTCTAGGACATAGGCGTCGAGATCGAGAGCATATGCCGAATAGCGGCTTCGCATCAGAGCCTCGGGCGTTTCTGCGGGCACGCCCGCATGAAGACGCCCGCAACAGGCTGCGAGTGCGAGCCCGCTCCCGCAGGGACAGGCCGCATCACACGCCTTCGACTTCTTCTTACTCATCCTTCTCGCCGAATTCGTTCTGAACGGCGCGGGCGGCGCGCTTGCGTTCGAAGTCCTTCAGATAGCGCTTGCGCAGGCGGATGGAGTGCGGCGTGATTTCGACAAGTTCGTCGTCATTGATGAACTCGACGGCGCTTTCCAGCGTGAGCTTGACAGGCGGCACCAGACGGATGGCTTCGTCCGTACCGGAGGCACGGATGTTGGTGAGCTGCTTGCCGCGAATCGGGTTCACGACGATGTCGTTTTCACGGGCGTGCTCGCCGATGATCATGCCTTCGTAGAGCTTGTCGCCCGGGGAGACGAAGAGGCGGCCGCGCTCCTGAATCTTCCAGAGAGCATAGGCCACGGCATCGCCGTCGTCCTGGGAGATGATCACGCCGGAGCGGCGCTCGCCGATGTCGCCGCGGCTGATGGGACCGTAGTCGTCGAAGACGTGGCTCATAATGCCGGTGCCGCGGCACATCGTCATGAAGAGGCTCTGGAAGCCGATGAGACCGCGGGCGGGAATGCGGTATTCAAGGCGGACGCGGCCCTTGCCGTCCGGCTGCATGTCCTGCAGGTCGCCCTTGCGGCGGCCGAGCTCTTCCATGACGGAGCCCTGATGCTCTTCCTCGACGTCGACCGTCAGAAGTTCGTACGGTTCCATCTTGACGCCGTCGACTTCCTTGAGAAGGACGCGCGGACGGGAGACGGCCAGTTCGAAGCCTTCGCGGCGCATGTTCTCGAGAAGAATCGTGAGATGAAGTTCACCGCGACCGGCGACTTCCCAGACGGTTTCGTCGTCGGTGTTACGCACGCGCATGGCGACGTTGGACTTGAGCTCGCGTTCGAGACGTTCGCGAATCTGGCGGGACGTCACGAACTTGCCTTCACGGCCGGCGAGCGGAGAGGAGTTAACCTGGAAGTTCATCGTCAGGGTCGGCTCATCGACCTTGAGCATCGGGAGGGCTTCGGGTTGCTGAAGATCGGTGATCGTCGTGCCGATGGAGAGCTCTTCAATGCCGTTGACGAGCACGATGTCGCCGGCTTCGGCTTCATCGACGAGCTGACGCTCGAGACCCTCGAACTTCAGGACCTGATTGATCTTCACGCGCTTCGGGGTGTCTTCCGGACCGTTCATGATCGCGACGTCCATGTTCGGGCGGATGCGGCCGCGATGCACGCGGCCGATGCCGATCTTGCCCACGTAGCTCGAGTAGTCGAGCGAGCAGATCTGAAGCATCAGGGGGCCGTCGGGATCGTCGTCACGGACGGGGATGTACTTGATGATGTCGTCGAAGACGGCGCGCATGTTGCCGATCTGCTTGAGCTCTTCGACGTCGGTCGTGTGACCGGCAAAGCCGTTGAGAGCGGAGGCGTAGATCACGGGGAAGTCGAGCTGGTCTTCCGTGGCACCGAGCTTGTCGAAGAGGTCGAACGTCTGGTTGACGACCCAGTCGGGACGGGCGCCCGGGCGGTCGATCTTGTTGACGACGACGATGGGCTTGAGGCCCTGGGCGAGAGCCTTGCGGGTCACGAAGCGCGTCTGCGGCATCGGGCCTTCAACGGCGTCGACGAGGAGCAGCACGCCGTCGACCATGGAGAGGACGCGTTCAACTTCACCGCCGAAGTCAGCATGCCCCGGGGTGTCAATGATGTTGATGTGCGTACCTTCGTATTCGACGGCGCAGTTCTTCGAGAGAATGGTGATGCCGCGTTCGCGTTCCAGATCGTTGGAGTCCATCACGCGTTCAGCAACCTGCTGATTGGCGCGGAAGGTGCCGGCGCTGCGAAGCAGGCAGTCCACCATCGTGGTCTTGCCGTGGTCGACGTGCGCGATGATCGCAATGTTACGAATAGCTCGAGTCATTTTTTTCTCGTGTTGATTTAATGTGCGATGAGTCTTTCAGGCTCAAGGACGCCGCGCTCGTTTGCGCGGGCCGTCCCGAGCAGCATGTTGTTCGGTCCGTATACGCGGACGCGCCCCCGCATTGTAAGCCCGAGGGCAAGGCGCTGTCCCGTCATGAAGCGTGCCGTCTGCATTTCGTCAAGCGTCACGGCTTCAAAGGTCTGCAGAAGAGAGTCGGCCCCCTTGAGAAGACGGCGGGCCTCTTCGGGAGAGCCGCATTCTTCAAGCGTCTCAACCGTCACGGCGTCGTCGATAGAAAGGTCGCCGACGCGCGTGCGGCGAAGAGCCGTCAGATGAGCGCCGCACCCAAGCCTGCGCCCGATGTCCTCGGCAAGCACGCGAATGTACGTACCCTTGGAAACGAGACACGTGAGTGTGAAGGACGTGCCGTCAAAATCGGAGGCCGCGATCTCGCGCACGGTGACCGTACGCGGAGCACGTTCAACCGTCTCACCCTGACGGGCGAGCTGATAAAGGCACTTGCCGTTGACCTTGAGGGCTGAGTACATGGGCGGAATCTGAACGATCTCACCCAGAAAGGCGGCGACGGCCTCTTCGAGCGCCTCGGCCGTCACGTCGACGGGATGACGCTCGACGATCTCGCCCTCGGCATCGCCCGTGGACGAGACCTCGCCGAGCTTCACGCGGGCGACATAGCCCTTTTCGGCGTGCAGCAGGTCGGCGGAAAACTTCGTTGCGTTGCCGAAGCAAAGCGGCAGAAGCCCCGTGGCCATCGGATCGAGAGTGCCCGTATGGCCAGCCTTCTGCGCGTTGACAAGCCTGCGCACCGTCTGGAGCGCAGCGTTCGAACTCATGCCGAGCGGCTTGTCAAGGAGCATGACGCCGTCAATCGGATCTCCACGCCTGGCCAAGTCAGTTCTCCTCGGGACGCGTTTCGCTCATGGCCTTGCGGATGAGGGCGTCCATTTCGAAGCCGCGGTTCACGCTGTCGTCGTGCGCGAAGTGAAGCGTCGGCACAGTATGGATCGTCAGCTTGCGAAAGAGATGGTTGCGAAGCATGCCCGCTGCGGCATTGAGACCTTCCTCACAGACGGCGGGATCGCTCCCGATCACCGTAAAGAAGACCTTGGCATGCGCATAGTCGGGCGTAATCTCGCAGCCCGTCACCGTAACGAGGCCGACGCGGGGATCGCGGACCTCCTTCGGGATGAGCACGGCGAGATCGCGGGCGATCTGGTCGGCCACTCGGAGGGAACGGCCGGGTTTCTTCGGTTTCATGAAGGTTGCCCCCCTTGCATAAAGTCAATGACGGGAGGACAGCCCGAAGGCATGTCCTCCCCTGATGTTGGAACGATCCTCTTAAAGCGTGCGGGCGACTTCGGTCACCTCGAAGATCTCAAGCTGGTCGAGCTCACGGATGTCGTCGTAGCCCTTGAGCGACAGGCCGCATTCCTGACCGGCCTGAACTTCGCGGACGTCGTCCTTGAAGTGCTTGAGGGAGGCGAGCTCGCCCGTCCAGATGACCACGTTGTCGCGAAGCAGTCGGACCGACGCATTGCGGCGAACCACGCCTTCGAGCACGCGGCAGCCGGCGATGTTGCCGACCTTCGGCACGCGGATGATCTGGCGGATCTCGAGAAGGCCGAGAGACGTTTCGCGGCGTTCGGGAGAGAGCATGCCGCCCAGAGCGGCCTTAACGTCATCCACGGCGTCGTAGATGATGTTGTAGTAGCGGATGTCGATGCCTTCGGTCTCGGCAACCTTGCGCGCCTGAGCGTCGGCGCGGACGTTGAAGCCGATGATCACGGCGGACGACGCAGCGGCGAGATTCACGTCGGACTCGCTGATGCCGCCGACGGCGGCATGAACGACCTGAACGCGGACTTCGTCCGTGGAGAGCTTCGTAAGCGCATGGATGAGCGCCTCCTGAGAGCCCTGGACGTCGGCCTTGATGATGAGCGGCAGCGTCTTGACTTCGCCCTCGTTCGCACCGGAGAAGAGGTTGGCGAGGTTCGTCGCATGCTGTTTGGCGAGTTTCTGATCGCGGTACTTGCCCTGACGGAAGAGCGAGATTTCACGGGCCTTGCGCTCGTCGTTGAGAACGATGACCTCGTCACCCGCGGCAGGAACGCCGGAAAGGCCCTGAATTTCGACAGGGATGGACGGACCGGCGGCCTGCTGGGCCTTGCCGAGTTCGTTGATCATGGCGCGCACGCGGCCGAATTCCTGGCCGACGAGCACGATGTCGCCGCGATGCAGCGTACCACCCTGAACCAGAATGGACGCGACGGGGCCGCGGCCCTTGTCGAGGCGGGATTCGATCACGATGCCGTGGGCGGGACCTTCGACCGGAGCCTTGAGCTCGAGCATTTCGGCCTGAAGCAGCACGTTTTCAAGAAGTTCGTCAACACCTGCGCCCGTCTTGGCGGACACGGGGCAGAACGGCACGTCGCCGCCCCACTCTTCAGGCATGACGTCGTTGGCAACGAGCTCCTGCTTTACGCGCTCAGGATTGGCCTCGGGCTTGTCGATCTTGTTGATGGCGACAACGAGCGGAACGCCAGCGGCACGGGAGTGCGCAATGGCCTCCTTCGTCTGGGGCATCACGCCGTCGTCGGCGGCAACCACCAGAATGACGACGTCGGTGGCCTGAGCGCCACGGGCGCGCATGGCCGTAAAGGCTTCATGGCCCGGGGTGTCGAGGAAGGTGACGATGCCGCGCGGCGTCTTCACATGGTAGGCACCAATGTGCTGCGTAATGCCGCCGGCTTCACCGGCCGCAACCTTGGCACGACGAATGTAGTCGAGCAGCGAGGTCTTGCCGTGGTCAACGTGGCCCATGATCGTGACGACAGGCGGACGCGGCAGAGCGGGATATTCGACGTTCTGCAGTTCACCGAGGATGGCTTCGGGATCGTCCGGCTTGGCGGCGACGGCCTTGTGGCCCATTTCCTCGACGATGAGCATCGCCGTGTCCTGATCGAGCATCTGGTTGATCGTGACCATCTGCCCCATCTTCATGAGGGTCTTGATCACTTCGGTGGCCTTGACGGCCATCTTGTAGGCAAGGTCCGCAACGCTGATCGTCTCAGGCACCTGAACTTCACGCACCACCTGCTCCTGAACCTGCTGAACGGGTTCGGCATGACGGTTGCGGTCCTGGCTGCGACGGCCGCGGGCCGTGCGCCAGCCGGTCTGCCCGGAATCGTCCTCACCGCGCGTCTTGATCGTGCGGCGATGCTGACCCTCATCACCGAAGCGGTCGGAGCCGCCCTTGCCGCCCTTCTTGCGGTCGGACGGGTGGCCCTTGCGGCCATCACCGGCATTCTGCTGCGGCTCGGCGGCCGGACGCTGCGGACGAGCGGTCTTCTTGGCCTTGTCATCCTTGGCGGCAGGCTTCTGCTCAGCGGCCTTCGGGGCTTCGGCGGGCTTTTCAGCGGGCTTGACCTTCTTGGCGGTGAGAACTCCGTTCTTGCGGTTCATCATGGCGCGGATGCTGCGGGCCTCCTCCTCGGCCTTGCGGCGAGCTTCCTCGCGGCGACGGCGTTCGGCGGCCTCGGCCTCCATGCGCTTGGCAGTGGCGGCGGCCACTTCAGCATCAAGCTTGGCCTTTTCGGCCTCGCGACGGGCGGCCTTGAGGGCGGCCTCGTCCTTTTCCTGTTCCTTCTTCAAAGCTTCCTCACGAGCACGGGCTTCTTCAGCTTCACGGCGTGCGGCTTCGGCACGTTCCTGGGCGGCGCGGCGCTCCTCTTCCTCGCGGATGCGGGCTTCCTCGGCGCGGCGGGCCTCTTCAGCACGGGCGCGCTCCTCAGCCTCCGCACGGGCGCAGGCTTCGGCGGCGGCCTTTTCCTCGGCGGCGCGGCGGGGCCGAGCGGCTTCGGCTTCAGCGCGAGCAGCCTCCTCGGCGAGCACCTGCGGATTCTTCACGAAGACGCGCTTGCGTCGCACTTCGACCGGAATCGCACGGGAGCGGCCGGAGCCGTCCTGCTGCTTGACGACGCTCTGTTCCTTGCGCGTGACGGTGATCTTGCGCTGAGCCGATTGCGTGCGCTCGACGCGCAGGCTGTCGAGCAGGCGCGTCTTGTCGGTCTCGCTCAATTCATCCGTTTCGCTCGCCTTGTTGACGCCCGCGGCTCGAAGTTGAGCCAGAAGCGTCTTGGCGGCCACCTTGAGTTCCTGTGCGAATTCGCTTACCGTTTTGCTGGCCATAAATTCCTTTCTCCTTGATGCCTTCAGCCTGAATGCCCTGCGTCCTCTGGGACGCTGCGGGAATTTCCCGGACCGAACGCATCTGCCGTGCCTGCGTCTGTACACCTGCGTCCCGAAGGACGTTCGCGCGCAGACGGCACGGCGGTTATTCATTCGCGGCGGAAGACCATTTCTTTGGGGACAAATCCTGATTCGTCCGGAGCGCGGTCTCCGCCATTCGCGGTCGCGCTCCCTTCGCCTTGCGCCTGATTATTCGAACCAGTGCTCGCGGGCCTTCATGATGAGGCTGCTCGCGCGCTCTTCGTCGATGCCCGTCATTTCAACGAGATCGTCCGTGGCGAGTTCGCCAAGATCGTCAAGCGTCTTGACGCCGTGGCCCACAAGCTGGCTGGCGAGATCGTTGTCCATGCCCTCAAGGCTCAGCAACGGCTCGTCGGCCTTGCGCAGATTCTCTTCACGGGTGATGGCGTCGGCGAGAAGCTTGTTGCGGGCGCGCTGGCGAAGCTCGTCGACCGTTTCACGGTCGAAGGCCTCGATCGCGTAGAGCTCCTTCTCAGGAACGTAAGCGATTTCCTCAACGGAGGAGAAGCCTTCACCGATAAGCACGTCGGCGGCGGCCTCGTCGATGTCGAGGCTGTCCATGAAGTCGGCGCGGATCTTCGCGACTTCCTCATCGCGCTTCTGAGCGGCGGCAGCTTCGGTCATGATGTTGATCTGCCAGCCGGTGAGCTCGGACGCAAGACGAACGTTCTGGCCGGCGCGGCCGATGGCGATGGCGAGATTGTCCTCGTCGACGACGACTTCCATCGTGTGGGTCTCTTCGAGCATGACGATCGAACGGACCTTGGCGGGCTCAAGGGCACCGACCACGAACTGGGCGGGATCCTCGTTCCAGGGCACGATGTCGACGCGTTCGCCGCCGAGTTCGTTCGTCACGGCATTGACGCGGGAGCCGCGCATGCCTACGCAGGTGCCGATCGGATCGATGCGGCGGTCGCGGGCGTAGACGGCGATCTTGGCGCGCACGCCCGGATCACGGGCGGCGGACTTGATCTCGAGGAGGCCTTCCTCGATTTCCGGGACTTCAAGCTCGAAGAGCTTCTTGATGAATTCGGGGGACGTGCGGGAGAGGAACACCTGCTGGCCCTTGTTGGACTCGCCGACATGGTCGACGTAGGCGCGCACGCGGTCACCCGTGCGGAGATTCTCACGCGGAATCATCTGGTTGCGCGGCAGGCGAGCTTCAAGACGGCCGATTTCAACGATGGCGTCGCCCTTGTCGATGCGCTTGATCGTGCCAGTCACGATGCTTTCGTTGCGATCGAGGAACTCCTTGAGGATCTGCTCGCGTTCGGCGTCACGCAGGCGCTGAAGGATGACCTGCTTGGCGTCCTGAGCGAAGCGGCGGCCCGTCGTGTCGACGTCAATCACTTCGATCTCGCGCTCGATGAATTCCCCGGGCTGGATTTCCGGATATTCGTCGATGACGTCGGAATACATTTCCTGACGGTCCGGCTCCTGGAGACCTTCCTCGTCGGCAACGACGAGCCAGCGGCGGGGGGGCCTGTATTTTCCCCGCACCCGGCCCGAGGTTCCC
>OBWJ01000957.1_pt1 | contig 12552 bp, 6 predicted proteins | sample 1495181 | NCBI WGS metagenome assembly OBWJ01 (sample SAMEA2580041, study PRJEB22360) | human gut metagenome
GCTCAATTGGCCATTGAACAGCTCTTCCATAGAACACCTAGATTGTGAACGGCATCGTGTTAGTATTTTACTATTGCATTGGCAAAAAAAACAGCACATTCTGGCGTCGTTAAGAAAAGCCGAACAGAACATTTATGTTCCATCCGGCTTGGCAACGGGGGTTTTTGAAGAGCTTCCTAAAGTCTAAAGGTAATACCAAAAATCCCACTTCTAGCCTATGTACAAAGAAGCGGGATTTTAGGTTATATGCCTCTTCTTAACTTATCTGCATAACGCCTACGTTTTTCTTCGGTAGGAGCCCAACAAGAACAAAGTGGTCCTATGGCGTAGCTAGCCGAGGTGATCCCCAGAGAACGGGACTCAGATGTAACTTTATTAAAAATTCAGGTTAGGCACAAAATAAACTTCACGGTTAGAAAATGCAGACAAAAAATCTATATTTTAACGATGTCGATCAGGAATTTACTTTGTTAAGCGTGAGTTTAACCTTACTATACAAATCGGAATGCAACAAAATAGAAGAGCCTTGTAACACTCTTGTTGCCCCACTATCTCTTTGTACATTTGCGCATGCTCAGGAGTAATGTAGCTATTCCCCGTTATATCAATCCCTCGCAGACGGGACTTTGTTTCATCGATAAACGATTGGTAATCTTGATCAGATACAGCAGTCGACCAACTCTGTAAATTAAATATCCAAAAATGATCCAATATTTTTCTGTACTCTTCCCGCTTATCAACTGGAATTTTTAGCAGTAGTTTATAACATATATCCATAATCTTAAATACGTCAAAAATTCGCTTTGACGTCTTCAGATCCTTCATTATGGAATTCGGACGTTGCCGATAGAAATGCATAGCTTCTTTTACCATCGTAATTCTATTCGACAAAGCAGTACTTAAGAATGTAAATGGGACATCTTCTATAAATAAATTCTCTGGGAAATGCAGGTAATTATTTCTAATAAATTCAGTTTTATATACTTTATTCCAACATGCACAAGCATAAATAATGTCTTGTTTCTCTGAAATTGTTGTTAGTAAAGTATTCCCGGAATGGAAGCTCCACCAAGAAACCCACTCTTCCCGTTTAATACCAGTATCTGGATAAGTATAAAGTACATTACCAACAGCAATATCGGCATCTTCCCTTAATGCAGCCTTGTATAGCTTTTCATAAAAATCTGCAGAAACCCAATCATCACTATCTAGAAAAGCTACGTGAGTGTTTTTTACCGCTCTTAAACCGTGATTACGGCTATACGCCAATCCTCGATTTCGATCGTTAACGATGATTTCTATCCTGTTATCTCCATTTGCCATCTCACGAACAATATCCATGCTATTATCACTGCCGTGATCATCTACAACAATAATTTGAAGTTCTTGCAAATTACTTGACAAAATACTGTTCAAGCATTGCCTAACAAACGGGGAAACATTATAAACTGGGACGATAACAGATACTCCGGGACGCAACTTTTTAAGTTCGTTCATTTATAAAGACACCTCAAATTGATTGAATACAATTAATAATTGGCTCATTCAAAAATCAGCCATCCGCCATCACCAAATAAATATCTCCCTGTCTCGTATAGTCATTGGGTGAGGAATTATATTGAACGATTGTCGATTTCGATATTTACACCAAGAAAACAATTATCTTGTTATACATTGAAGCTTAAGAATTGGAATTAAACGGAAAAGCCTAAACTGATATCCATCAGTTAAAACACGCCGTTCTAATACTGGAATCCCAAGAACATACCAACGCTTCTTCCAAGATCGATTTTTAACACGCGCAATAGGGATACTCCCAAAAAACCAACGAGTATTCTCACCCATCGTTACTTTACGCACCAATCTCTCTAATAATGGGTTGTTAGAGGATACTTCCTCTTCCCAACATTGCATGCAAGGTGCCCATTTCTTTGAAGCAGCATCCGAGGCATGTTGAATCACCGAAAAATACTTCCGGTCTTCGAGTCTTGGAAGTTTACAAAACAGATTAATCCATCGAACAATCGATTGAACATTAGCTATAGCAGTTTGACCTCCAAGAATACTTTGAAGCTCATCCGCAAAATCTAAAATCCCTTTTTCCATCATGGGATAAATTTGATTACGGATCGACTCATTATAATGTGAAGGATTAAACTGTACTTTTTCTTTTGTGATGTAAAATACCCCCGGATTTGGAGCTGTCATAACCCATTCCATTAGATTCCAGTTTTCAATTTGATGCTTTCTTTCACTTTGAAACGTTTCGCAGGGGCACGCACGAGAGTCATCAGTAGATATATCTTGAGGAATAACCCAATACAGTCCTTCAATTTGAGCCTTAAGCAGAAATTGCGTCAATAGCTTTTGACTAGAAAAGTTTATAGTACAACTATCTACAACGGCTATTCGTCCGCTTAACTGACTCAATCCCGATTTTTGTAGATAATCGCAATAATCTTTAATTACTTCGTCGATGTGTTCTCTAACATTGTCGAATTTAGTTCGCAGGATTTTTTTACGCTCAGCTTCAGAATCTATGATTACAGACTGCCAGTTATCTGATAGCCATCCTTTATTTATGAAGGTATCTACCAATGTTTCAAAATCTGTATCCTTAAAACTGGCCTCATCAGAATCAAGAGCATTTCTAGCTGCACACATTGCTCGCACGTACCGAGGTGCATAAATGTACTGGCATGGTATCGCCGGGCAAAATAATTCGAACAGTTTTGTTAATATATAACCATCTCTACCAACAAAAAGCACTTTTTTAAACTTATGTTTTTGTGCAATTTTTGTTATCCAAGATACAAACCCTGTTGTAGAGGGGCCAGCAAACATAAACCCAAATTTTGACCAATATGAAACCTCATCGTTGATTAGAGGCCATTGTGGTAAAATATCCCTTCTAGAAACTTCATTCAAATCGTTTACGTTATTTATGAATCGTCCTACCGGATTTAAACTATTGAATTTTGCATTAATTACTCCAACCATAAGATGGCTTGCTAGCGAATCATCTTCAGATAATTGCCTAAAAATACGCTGATCGTCTGAAATTAAAGTTTTCAATGACCGCTCATAAAGAAAACTGTTAATACCATATTCTAACGGTTTTTTAGCATCTGACCATTCATTATCGCCTATGTGAAGCAATTCAGAAGGTTTAACTTTGTGAATTTCTAGAATTTTTGCATATAGCCCTCCTTCCCCCTTTGTATCCCCCATTTCTGAAGATACATAAAGTCCTTCCCAACCATCATAACCCTCGCGACGAAGAACAACTTCAATAAAATCCTTCGGCAAGTACATGTCAGAAATAATCAACAACCTGCGACCAGTTTTCCGACAGTAGTCCCAAACTTTTTTTATGGTTGGATTTACGCAAAGAACGGAACGTTCGACATCCAATTCCATTTTCATGCTTGCACGATTTAAATTCCTTTGAGAATAAATCTCCTCAAAAGTAACCTCTCTTCCTTGAGCAAGCTTTCGTGCAAGTTCTTCGGCCTCAATGCGTTCACGAGCAAAACCTACTTGATTTAAGTTTTGCTCTACAAGTCGAAACACGTCATGAGGTTCAGCAACTTTTCGAATAAGCAATGTATCAAAAACATCAAAGCTTATCACTGCATGCTTATCAATATTTTCCTTAAGAGAAGAAGGAATCGAAATATCCATTTGTATAAAAATTGAATTTGTTAAATCAAAAAGTATTGAATATGAAATTTACCACTAGTTGTTGCATGTTCGGAACACTCAAGTTACGTGCGAACCGGGTAGCAACACCAATATAAAAGTTGCGGAACAAAATATCGGTTGCAAAGCAATAAACTGCTTCATTAAGTTCTTCCTGCTTGAACGCGCGATCATCAGGATCGGCAATGACAATTCCACCTTGACTTTCCTTTACATAATGGGAAAAACCACAAGTAGCTGTCGCAATAACAGGAGTGCCAGTTGCTAGCGCCTCTACAATGACAGTTCCTGTGTTCTCACACCGAGCTGGATGAATAAGAACATCGGCGGCTGCGATCAGCATCGAGGCATCAGGGATGCCGTGCGTAAAAATCACGTTCTGTTTTATCTTCAACTCGGCAGCTAGAGCCAAGAAAGGGGTTTCTTCGTCTTTTCCAACGACCACAAGCTTGCAGTTCCTTCTAATATCCTCAGGTAGATCTGCAATGGAACGGATGGAGCGATCGACGCCCTTCCGCTTGAAGTCGCTTCCAACCTGCAGAAACAGAAAGTCATGGTCTGCAACGCCCCAAGCATGGCGACACTGAGTTAATTCCTCCTTGCTGTATCGACCATAGCGACAATTTGGACTAATGCCTGGCGGTAGCATCAGACAACGGCTTTCCTCAACCTTGTAGAACTTTTCATATTCCTTGCGTTGGTGCTCGTCGAGAAACAAGATTCGAGTCTTGCTGTTTGGCCCGAAAACCGCCCGTTCATAATCAAGGTATGTCCTGCTTCGAGGGGTCATTTTGTACAGAAGACCGCTTAGACCATGATGCTGTTCAACAATGTCGGCATAGCAGACGTCGGCAGCGAAGTACACGTCTAGATACGGCATACGATTGAAGCCGATGACAATATCTGGTTGCTCAGCGTCTATGTAGTCCTTCAGAGAGCGCACAAAAGATCTAGCCCGCCCATGATTTGTCATTTTCTTGGATGAAAACAATCGAACATGGTGGCTTCGCGGCACTTCTCCATCCCAACGTTCAGCACAGATCGTGACCTGATGCCCATGAGAAACAAGAGCATCCGCAATCTTCATCATGTCCCGAGACAAGCCGCCATAGGGAAAGTAACGAAATAAAGCGCAAACAATTTTCATGGCTACATCCCGCATAACCAATGGTTCTTGGCAACGTGCGGAATACACGAGCCGTTGTCAAAATAAGGAAGCGAACCGATGTTGATGTACAGCCGCGAAGTGCGCGGGTTGCTGGTCGAGACTGGGTTGACGGTCGGACTACGACGCGCAACCGAGGCAAGCGGAACGTTCAAGACGAAGTACTTCGCCTTGAAGTTGGGATTGAACTGCTTGGTGAGAATCGGGAGAGAGCCGATGCACCAGGCGTGCATGTTCCCGAATTGGACTGCGTGAAAACCGAGCGGAGTTCGGTTCTCCTTAAGATACAAACGCAGTGCCTTCGGAGACGAAAGGTACTGCATTGTCATAACGAAGAAACCCCAAACGGGGATTCTGGAGCGATATGTTCGTGCACGTCAAAACTCTTGCAGAGAGGTGCAAGTAACGCTGAAGTTATTGAGGCAGGTGATTTATGTAATCGCCAGAGGGGGGGGTAAAAGTATCATAGCTTCACTCGATCGATATCATGTACAGCATGTTCGAACTGTACAGCATGTTCGAACTTCTTGACGGTCGTCTTATCGCTTGGCCGTCATTCTATCAGAAGGTAAGCTCCCTATGCCTCCATTTTCGGGGTTTTGTTAACGGTCAGGCATTCTGAGACTCAAAGCCCTACTTTGATGAGACCCACTACCCCTGGTGGTGAAATCAGATGCCCACAGAAAAATGAGACCGGATACTTCGAATGCCCGAGACTCCATAACTCAGCCGAAACGATACCAGAGCCCTAGGCAGATACTAAACACAATTACCCTTGAGATCGATTACCACGTTGCCTCAAAACAAGATAACAACTCGTGATACGCAATAACATCGTTCGGCGTATTAGATACCAACATCACTGATACTACTTTCAATCGCTCTGGGAGACAGAATAACCTCACAAGAGAGCGAATGCCAAAGGGAGATGAGTTTTGATACCTACGCCACCGAGACTTATAACCCACATTTTTCTATGCTACCAACGGAGTGAGACTGGATAACAGAGGGGAGATTCACAATACCCACCGCTATCGGGATCGGCCATTCTCTTTTGGGGAAGAGGTGTCTTCACCACTTTTGTCCATCAAGGAGAGGCTTATGCCGAAATCGAAAATCTCCAAACCTGAAGTAAAACAGCCGCGCGTTGTTTTGCGTTCTAGCGCCGCTGAAATTCTATCGGCCTACGATAAGCACATCTACTCCGTAGAGCAGGCCCTGCAGATGCTCGGAGTATCCCGCCCTACGTTCTTCCGTCGTCTGAAAGCTTGGCGCGATACAGGCAGGGTTCCGCCTCACGGGAACAATGGCCACACCCCATCCAACAAAATTTCGGATGAAACGCGCCAACGGGTCATCCAGCTCGTTCAAACCAAGTACCCGGACTTCCAGGCATCGCTCCTGACCAAGTACTTGCGCGAGCAAGAAGACATCCACGTGTCGGTCGAGTGGGTCCGCAGGCTGTTGCTAGAACTACACCCAGAACAGACTCCGAAAGAACGGCGGCGGGCAGCCCATACATTGCGTCGGCGCAGAGCTAGCCGTGGCGAGCTTGTACAGATCGATGGAAGCCCGCACTTCTGGTTCCCTGGAGACGCGGAGCGCCGCACTTTAATCGCCTTTATCGACGACGCTACGAGCGAGCTTCTCAGTGCCTAATTCAGTCCAACAGAAGACACGGAAGCGTACGTCAACGCGCTTGAGTATGAGCTAGTTCATAACGGGATTCCAATGGCGATATACAGCGACCGGCACTCGGTCTTCACCTCCAACGTCGATGAGGCACGTCGCAAGAGCAAGCCACAACCTACACAGTTCCAGAAGATTTGCGATCACTTGGGCATCGAGCTGATTCTGGCGCACAGTCCAGAAGCGAAAGGTCGAGTTGAACGCCTGTTCCAAACGTTGCAGAAGCGTTGGCCGAAAGAGTTTCGAATACTGGGCATTCACAATCTGGCAGAGGCAAACGAACGAATGCCTGAGTTAATTGAAGCGTACAACCGGGAATTCGCGATCATCCCTGCCGATAGTAAGGATAGCCATATTCGTCTGAATGAGGATGACATTGCCAGCCTTGATGTGGTGTTAGCCAACTGGCAGACCCGTGTCGTCAGCACAAATCTGACGGTGTCTTGTGGGAAAGAAATCCTTCAGATCATCGGTCTCGACTCGACAATGCGGTACGCCATGAAGAAGACAGACATCGAGGTCGTGACCTTCAAGGACGGACACGTAGAGCTGTACTGGTGCGACCAAGTGAGATGGGAGGAGGAGTGCCGACGTGAAGGCCGCAAGGTGCAGAAGACCTACCGCCCCGTGATGTTCAAGTCCCATGAACGATACGACAAGAAACCCCAGATTGCGAACGCTGTCGAAGAGTCGGGAGAAACCTCCAAAACCATTGATGCTCGTGTCTCGAAAATTGCCGCCCAGCGTCCATCACCTTGGAAAACCACAATGACGACGTGGGCGAACCAAGGGATCGAAAAGCGTGAGAAGAAAGAGGCTCAGTTGCAGGCTGCCAAGGAGTTGGAAGACAAATTGAACGCCGCCCGAAACAAGTAGGCGATACGCGTCCTCCGGCCGCCGTTCCGCCGCGGTAAACAGGGGGCCGACCCCCCCCCCCCGCCCGCCGTTCCGCCGCGGCGGCGCGCGCGTTGTTGTGCCCCACCTCGTGGGCTACGCCCACTTCGGTGTTGCCCACCAACGCGCGCCGGTGTTTACGTCTCTTTTGTGGGGTTTAGTCTCAGAATCGCTTACCGCTAACACATTCTCATACTTGTATTTGCAGCGTATCTATTTGCGTCATGCGGGGTGGTCTGGTATGAAAAAGCGGCTTCCACCGTTTAGCGGAGCCGCCTTATTAAAAATCCAGGCTAAGGTTTACCGCGCCCCGCTAATAACTGATCCTTAGCCGCCCTATAGAAAAAGCCTTTCATCTGAATTAACTTCTGTGGTGAACCCTCTTCAATGACTTTTCCTGCACTCATCACAAAGACTCTATTTGCTTCCATTACACTCCCCAATCTATGAGCGACAGTAATACAAGTTCTCCCTTCCCTCAATCTGTTCATAGCTTTCACGACTTGTTGCTCGGTCTTGCTATCCAGGGCACTTGTTGCCTCATCCATGATCAGAATCGGTGCATTCTTCAGAAATGCTCTAGCAATCGACACTCGTTGCTTTTGACCTCCTGAAAGCATATTTCCTCCTTCGCCCACACGCGTCTCCAACCCCTCAGGCAACGCTTGCACCAACTCCGTCAGTGATGCTACTTCCAATGCCTTTTGAATGTCGCACTCCGTTACATTCCCAAGACCGTATGTGAGATTATCTTTCAACGCACTATCAAAGAGTACGACATCCTGAGTCACAAACGCCATCTGACGGCGCAAGCTGCGATGCGAAACCTTAGATATGTCCTGACCGTCGATCAAAATTCGTCCTTCCGACGGTTCCAAGAACCTCGCTATCAGGTTAACCAATGTCGTCTTACCCGAGCCCGACTGACCTACCAGCGCAACGCGTTCGCCTTGCTTGATCTCCAAGGAAAAAGACTTCAACGTTGGGGCATCCTTGCCAGGGTAAACAACCGTCACATTCTCAAACGTAACAGTGCCACCGCCCGGCTGAATCAGCAAATCCGGACCATCGTCCTTCTCCCTTTCAGCATCAATCGTATCGAAGATGCTCTTGGCAGCTACGGAAATACTCGCAAAGGTGCCGTTCAGTCCCGAGAGATGTTGAATCGGCGCCTTCATCAGCAACAATGCCGAGAGGAAAGTGATGAACTCCCCGATCGTCAATAATCCTTTTTGCGCTTCGTAAAGCGCCATCCCAACAACGCAGGCAATGGCCACCATCGTGAGCATTTGCGTCACGGGGGTCGTCACAGCTGTCATCTTGATGTTCTTGAGCGTCAGTTTGAAAATGTGTTCGTTAACCTCTGCAAAGCGCTTTTCCTCAAAGTCATAGGTATTGCTCACCTTGACCAGACGCTCGGCTTCATAGGTCTCCTGTACTCGCGAAATCATCTTGCCGAGCGTTTCCTGACTTTCCCTCACGATCTTTCGTATACGCCTTGAAATCGTGCGCAGGGTCAACGCGAGGCCCGGAATGATGACGAACGTCACAAGCGTAAGTTGCCAGTCATACCAAAAAAGCACCGACAGCAACGCCACGACCTGAATCGAATCACGCACCAATACGATGAATGACTGTGCCGCTCCCGACAGCGCCATCGTCGCTTCGTTGACGAATTTGGAACTGATTCGCCCCGTTGTATTCCGCTGATATTCAGCATCGGGCCAGTGCAAAATGCTTTCAAATAACTGCATGCGCAGTTTGACCAGCACGGCCTGGCTTACCTTGGCCATTAGAACCGTACTCATCACCGTACAGATGGCAAACCCCAGAGTCACACCAATGAGCGCAAGCGGTGCTGCATAAATATTCCAGCCTTCCTGATGATAAAACCCGATGTCAGTCATTTTACCGAGCAAAGTCGCCGTCACGGACGACATGCTGGCAGACCCCATTAAAAAGACGACCGCCACGGCCAGACGCCATTTATGCGGGAGAAAATATCGATAAAGACGGCGCAGATCAGGATCCACTTTCTCCATCCACTTCATGCCAGCTCCCCTCCATCCGTCTTACCTTCATTGTTGTTTTCAGTCTTCTCTTCGCGCTTTTCCAGTGACTGCAGTCGCAAAAGTTCGGCAAAGAGACCGTTTTGTTCAAGCAACTCGGCACGCGCGCCCATTTCCTTGACCACACCGTCGGCCATCGCCACAATCTTCGTAGCGTGCTCGATCGTTGAAAAGCGATGCGCGACCATAAACGTCGTTCGTCCCTTCATCAATGAGACGAGCGCTCCCTTGATCTTCATCTCGTTTTCACTGTCAAGCGCACTGGTAGCTTCATCCAGAATTAAAATCGGAGTATTTCTCAAAAACGCCCGCGCAATCGACAGGCGCTGCTTCTGGCCGCCGGAGAGCCTACTGCCACCTTCACCAACCAACGTGTCGAGCCCCTCTGGAAGGGTTCTCACAAAATCCGCCAAAGAAGCATCCTCCAACGCCTTCCAGACTTCGGCTTCCGTAGCGTCAGGTGAGCCGTAAAGTACGTTGTTGCGGATTGTGTCGTCAAAAAGCATGACATCCTGCGAGACGATGGCAATGTGCCTGCGAAGCGACTCAAGGCTCAAGTCCCGAATGTCAATACCGTCCAGTAAGATCCGACCTTTTGTAGGATTCCAAAAACGCGGAATCATGTGCACGAGCGTACTCTTTCCAGACCCAGACAACCCCACCAGGGCAATACAGTCGCCCGCTTTGACTTCTAGATTGAACTCGTGAACCGCATCGCGTTTGGTGTTCGGATAGCGCATCGAGACATGCTCGAAGACGAAGTCACCCTTGCAGGTGGTCAAATCCACCTTGCCCTCATCCGTCTCGTCGGCTTCGTCGAGCGTCGCAAAGATGCTTTCGGCTGCCACCGCCATCATCACGAAACCAGAATTGACACCCGCGAGATTTCGAAGCGGCGGCATCAGAAGAAGAAGCGCCGCCAGGAAGGTCACGAAATCCCCCATGGTAATCACCCCCTGGCTGATCTGGAACATCGCGAACGCGAGTACCAGAGCAACTCCTGACATAAAAATCAGTTGCGTGAGCGGCGTCCCCATGGAGGTCACCTTTGTCATGTCGATCATCATTTTGCTCACGCCGTCATTGATGCGTTTGAAACGATCCATTTCGAGAGCGTAGGTATCGGAGAGTTTGACGAGGCGATGCCCCTCGTACACTTCCTTCACACGCTCAAGAACGGAAGCAAAGGACGCTTGGCAGGTCTCCATGATCGTCTTCATTCGCTTGGAGATGTATCGGAGCAACTTGAAAATCATCGGCGCAATAATGAGGCTCACAATGGCGAGCATCCAGTTGTTCCAGACGAGCACGCAAGTGAGCGCCACCACCTGCACGCTGTCACGCACCAGGATGATGCAGGACTTGCTCGCATTCGAGAGTGCCACATTCGCCTCAAAGATGAACTTTGACGTGATGTTACCGGTGGAATTCTTCTGATAAGTGGCGGCAGGCCAACGCAAGATCTTGTGGAAGATTTCCCCTCTGAGTTTTACAAGCACGGCCTGACTAGTCTTCCCGAGCAGATAATTGCTCATGAACATGCTCCCGCCATGCAGAACCGAGATGAAAATGAGCGCAATAGGCGCAGCCACGACGATCCAGGCTTCCTGATCGTAAAACCCGACGTCGGTGAGCTTGCCGAGCAGCATCGCGATGAGGGAAGAAGCGGCACCAGCTCCGATCATGAAGACGATTGACATCGCGATCTTGCCACGATGGGGCTTCAGATAAGTCACCAGCCTAAGAAGACTGGGATTGAGCTTGGATTTGAGACGAGTTATAAGAGACATGCAAGGGTCGAGCATTTCTTAAGATGCAGGAGTTGCTGGAAGAAAGAGCCGTGCGTTCTTTCCTGAGGTGAAGAACGGTTTCGACCATGGCGCTATTGTACCTGCTGCATTTTTGCAGAGAAAACAACATGGTCAATTTCTCCGTCCTTTTATCCATGACGGCTAAGCCGAAACGGCGACGTATATTCAAGGTCTTGCAAGACATTCGCGCGTTTTGATGCGCACAGCACGATCAAGCTCGACAATCTCGTCGACCGACCCGGGAAGCGGCGCCGAAATGCTCTCGAGCATGCCGCGCACCGTGCTGAAGATGTCGGTGAAGCCGATGCGGCCCTCGAGGAAGGCCTCGACGGCGATTTCATTGGCGGCGTTGAGGACGATGGTCGCGCCGTTGTCGGCGGCCAGCGCATCGTAGGCGGCCTGAAGAAGCGGGAAGGTCTTCGTGTCGGGCTCCTCGAAGGTCAGCCGACCGATTTCGGCAAGGCTCAGGCGCTTCGCGCAGCCGTCAAGCCTTTCGGGCCAGCCGAGGGAGTAGGCAATCGGCGTGCGCATGTCAGCCGAACCCAGCTGCGCGATGACCGCGCCGTCCTCGAACTCGACCGCCGAGTGTACGATGCTCTCGGGGTGGACCACGACCTTGATGCGCCCGGGCTCGAAGTCGAAGAGCCAGCGCGCCTCGATCACCTCAAGGCCCTTGTTCATGAGGCTCGCGGAGTCGACGCTGATCTTGCGGCCCATGGACCACTTCGGATGAGCGACGGCCTGCTCAGGCGTGATGCCCTCAAGATTCGTGCGACCGCGGAACGGGCCGCCGGAGGCCGTAAGGACGATCCTCGCCCCCGCCCTCGCCTTTTCAGTCGCGCCCGCGAGGCACTGGAAGATCGCATTGTGCTCGCTGTCGACGGGCAGAAGCTCGCAACCTGAATTCCTGACGGTCTCCATCAGAAGACGGCCGCCGCAGACGACGCTCTCCTTGTTGGCAAGAAGAAGGCGCTTGCCCGCGCGAGCGGCCGCAAAGGTGGGCGCAACACCCGCGGCGCCGACCACGGCCTGCACGACGACGTCCGTGTCGGGATCATCCGCGAGGCGGGAGACGGCCTCGGGGCCGCCGAGCACCTCGATGTCACCGAGGCCGACCGTGCAGAGGGCCTGTTCAAGCTCCACCACCTTCGAGGCATCCGCAATGACGGCGCGCTTCGGACGTGCAGAGAGGCAGACGTCCACCAGCGGCTCCCGGGCGTTC
>OBWJ01000965.1_pt1 | contig 12455 bp, 6 predicted proteins | sample 1495181 | NCBI WGS metagenome assembly OBWJ01 (sample SAMEA2580041, study PRJEB22360) | human gut metagenome
CGGCGTCCTCGTGGGGGGGAGCCGTGGCGGGCTGCGGTGGCCGCCGCGGGTGAGGGCGCGGCCGAGGTTCCGGCGTTCGCGCCGCTCTACGCCGTGTACGCGCCGGTCAAGCGCGAGCCCGCCACCGCCACGCTCATCCCGTACTTCGCCTGGGCCAACCGCGGCGAAAACGAAATGACCGTCTGGCTGCGCGGCTGATATTTGCTCTCGGCTACTCTGGTAGCCATGGGCATCACGACATGTCGGCTCGAAGGGCCGGTGGACTTTTACTCGGTCGGGCAGTTTGTGTCCGGACCGGGCTGGCGCCATCTGCGGCGCACCATCGACACCTTCGAGCTGATGTTCGTGCGTCGGGGCGTCCTGCCGATGCGGGTGGGGGAGCAGACCCTGCATATCGAGGCCGGCCAAATCGCACTCTTGCCGCCGAATGTGGAGCATGCGGGCGCCGACATCATCACGTCTGACGTGGACTTCTACTGGATGCATTTCAAATTGCCGGATGCGCGCATGCTCCCCGATGACGCGGGTCTGCCGCAGGACGACCATTGCCTGTTGCTGCCCGATGAACGCACCCTGCCCGACCCCGACCGGCTGGCGGTGATGTGTGGGCAGCTCATCGACATCTATGCGCGATTCGGCCCGTATTCCAACGCTTACTGCGATTACTTCGCCACCGGCCTGCTGCTGGAGGTCAGCGCGCAGGAGCGGCTGAAGGCGGACTTTGCCGCCCATCGTACGCTTGCCGGCTACCGGGGCGACGGCAAGCCCATCACCAGTGCCGACCGCGTCCGGCAGCAACAGGAATGGGCCATGCATGTCGATTCGGCCGGTGCCGCTGGCGATTCGTCCGGCCTGGCGCCGATGCTGGCCATCCGCTCGTGGATTATGGCCAATGCCTTCGACGACATCACCGTGGCCAAAGTGGCCGCGCGCTTCCACTATTCACCCAGCTATCTGACCGCGATGTACCGGCGCGTGTTCGGCGTGGGTGTGGCCGAGCAGATCATCGAATATCGCATCGACCGTGCGCGCGAACTGCTGAGTTCTACCGCTTCCAGCGTGGCGGATATTGCGCGAGAAGTGGGCTACGCCGATCCCAAGTACTTCATGCGCGTCTTCAAGCGCCGCACTGGCCTGACCCCCGGCCAATACCGCGACGCTTTCCCCGCCCGCCTCTACAACACCGTGTGATTAGGGAAGGTCATGGTCCTAACCCTAGGAAAAGTGCGCATGGGCGCCACTACCACGTGGGAGCGCTGGGAACGGTTTGACGCATGCCGAAACCTCGCACGTCACGCCGCACGGCACTTGGGCAGTGGGCGCGGCAGTCGGGAATCGCCGCCCTATTTCGGCGTTTCAGCGTTACCTGTTTGCCGAACCGACAGTGGACTCGCGCGGAACCAGTGTGTATCCAATGGTGGCGCGCGTGGCCGGCATGCCAGCGGATTCGTCGGACCTGCCGTCGCCCTGGTCGCGCTGCTCCACGCGGCGGGTGATCATATCAAGCGCGAATTGGGCGAGCTGATCGAGATCCACTTGGACGGTGCTCAGCGTCGGTGTGGTGTACGAGCCGGCCGTGGCGCCGTCGAAGCCGATGACTCTCACATCGTCGGGCACGCGGATGCCGTAGTCGGCAAGGCCTCGGATTACTCCGAATGCGGCATAGTCGTTAATGCAGAAGATGCCATCGATGGCCGGGGTGCTTCCCGTTGCCCGCGTGGTGCCCGGGGAACGGGACTCAGCAGTGTCATCAGCCGATTGCGCACGAACCGCGAGCATCGCCTCGGCGATGGCATGACCGGCTTCGATGCCGCTGTCGCTACCGTAACCAATGAAGTTCGTCGATTCGTCATACGGCAGCCCGGCATCGAGCAACGCGCCGCTGGCCCCGCGCAGGCGCAAACCGCTGGAACTTTCCACGTGCGCCAGTTCGGTTCGTGGCGAATACCCGTCGCCGACGATGGCGATGCGGTGGCATCCGCATTCGATGAGATGCTGCACTGCCGCCCGCGCGCCGTCTTCGTTCGGGAAATTCACTGTATCGAACGTGGGCGTTTCCTCGCAGGCGTCAATCAGAACCAGCGGTCGGCCGTGGTTGATCGCGGAAAGCGGCACACCGGCATTCAGGCCCGAAGCGTGGATAATCTCGCCGTCGAACAACTGCCCGGAGAACGGGTTGTTGGCCAGCGCGTGTTTGGCGGCATCCGGAGAGTACCGGGTTTGCTCCACGAACGGCGTCAGCCCGCGCGCGGTGGTTTCGGTGACGAGCGATTCGACGAGTTTGGAGTAGAACGGCGAATCGAATTCGTTGACGATGATGTGGATGATGTTGCTGCGGCCGGACTTCAGCATGCTGGCCGTCAGATTGATGCGGTAATCGAGCTTTTCGGCCACTGCCAGCACTTTGGCGCGAGTGGAATCCTTAACACCCGGCTTGCCGTGCAGCGCATTCGAGGCGGTCATGGGGGAGAACCCGGCGGCCTTCGCTACGTCGCGCAATGTTGGTTTGCCGCTCGGCATAACGTCACCTCATGTTTCGCCTGTGATGGGCATTGGATCATGCCCGTAATGCTTCCAATGGTTGTAACGGTATTCACAACATCGTGTTTTGGCAAATGGTGGCTGTGCGCCGGAATCGCTGAAAATGCTGCGCTTAGGCGATGACGCGCCGAGCGTAACATGCGCTTGCTTGATATCGTTCCGGTGGAAGAATATGTAACGGTACATACGTCGGTGTGCCAAGAGGCCATGAAGTTCGTCGTACGTTGGGATGGGACTCTCCGGGGGAGTGGCGTCACTCTTCACCTATCCGTACGTGCGCGATGCCGATTGGTTTGCGGCTGGCGTACCGCCGTATGGCAACTTATACGAATATCAACGAAAGCAGGATACGATGACGGATCTTCCGCAGAGCCTTCCTCAGGCATGGCGTCCGCCGATGGGCTGGAACAGCTGGGATTCGTACGGCACGACTCTCACCGAAGACGAGCTGCTGGCCAACGCGCGGTTCATGGCTGAACACCTGAAAAACGCCGGCTGGGATACGTTGGTCATCGACATCGACTGGTACGACCCGACCGCCCGCGCACATGGTTACAACGACAACGCGCCGCTGATTCTCGACGAATACGGCCGTCAGCTGCCTGACCCGGTGCGTTTCCCGAGTGCTGCCGGCGGCAAGGGATTCGGCCCGCTCGCCGCCGCCGTCCACGAACTGGGCTTGAAGCTTGGCATGCACATGATGCGCGGCATCCCGCGTATCGCCGTGGACAAGAACCTGCCCGTATACGGCACCAACTACACCGCCAAGGACGTGGCCGACCTCGACCACGTGTGCAAGTGGAATCCGGACAACTACGGCCTGAACCAATCCCACCCGGGCGCGCAGGCCTGGTATGACGCGCAGCTCGACCTGTTCGCCTCCTGGGGCCTCGACTTCCTCAAGGTCGACGACATGCAGACCCCGTTCCACTCCGACGAAATCGCCGCCTATCATCGCGCCATCGCCAAAGCCGAAGCCAAATACGGCCGTTCGATTGACCTGTCTCTCTCGCCCGGCGGCTGGGTGGCGACGAGCTACGTCGACTTCCTGCGCGAGAACGCCCAAATGTGGCGTATTTCCGACGATCTGTGGGACCGTTGGGAAGACATCTACCAGCAGTTCGCCCGCCTGGCCCGCTGGGCGCCGTTCCAGACCACCGGCCACTGGGCCGACGCCGACATGGTGCCGTTCGGGCACATAGGCCTGCGCGCCGAACGCGGCGACGACCGCCAATCCCGCCTTACGCTGGACGAGCAGAAGACACTGCTGGCCCTATGGTGCATGGGGCGTAGCCCGCTTATGGTCGGCGGCGATCTGCCCACCAGCAACAGCGACGCCATCGCGCTGCTGCAGAATCCCGCGTTGCGTGAGGTGCTTGCCGGCTCCACCAATAACCGCGAGACCGTGCGCGAACGGATTTTTGGCAAATGGTGGGATGAGAGCACCTACCGTGGCGAGTTCATCGTCTGGTCCGCCGACGCAGCCGATTGGGCCGATGGCACACGTTCCGCGCATCACGGCGGCCATTACGCCGCGCTGTTCTGGACCGGCAGCGACACATACGAGATCGGCCGCAACATCCAGCTCCAATCCATCGTGGGGCTTGACGCCCGCAATGACGATTGGACACTCGCCGATCTGTATGCCGACGCGCCGGGCGAGCCCGCCGACGTGCGTCTTGAAGGCGTGGGTGCCGACCGCGTCATCACCGGCACGATTCCGCCGCACGGCGTGCTCTGGGTGGCCCTGGACCGACGCTGAAACCGAACCTGCCTCCGCCAACCAACCTCCTGAACCGACCGCCCGAATCGTATGGAGAAACCTGCCATGAATGCGAACATCGCAAACGAACAATCCCCGGTAGCTGTTCCGCCCGCAAGTTGGTTCCTACGTGCGTTCGCTGGCGTTCTGACCTGTAGTCTGTCTGTCTCTGTCTGTTCGTTGCTTCGCCTTGCTTGCGTTTTGTACGTTTTATCTGTTTCGTGAGTTTCGTGCGTTCTGCGGATTTCACGCGTTTCGCGCAGTGCCGCACGCTGATCACCATTCAGCGTGCGGCACTTTTGCATATCTCACGTGTTGCGGGAGATGCCGATTCCGTCGCACAATACGTAAAACGTGAATGAACCACTCACTATGCTGGGTTGTTTGAGCGTGATATGACATGCGCCACTTTCCCGGGAATGCGTTGCGAATTGGACCTGTTCGGAGGTGTGCAGCGACGCATTCCGGGGAATGTTGCGCTTAGAGAGCCGCGTATCGTTGCTAATGCGGGGAACACGCAGAGTTGCGGGCCGTTGCGATTAGACGCAGGTCGCCTAGACTAGTACGCGTTTGCGAAAGTCGAACGTGCTTCGACCGATGAAGGAGAGCTTCGGTCATGCGGCCAATGACAGGCGCAGTGCGAAGCACGGCTGATCGTGAATCGCGGCGGCAGCGATTGCCGCGTGCGGCGCAGGAGCATGCCGCACCATACCACAAGCAAACAATCCCCAAGAAACGGTGATCTCCTCACATGTACGTCGATCCGGGAATCAATACCAGCGCAAGCAATCTCAAATGGGTGCTGCCATACTGCAAACCAGACCTGCCCCGCGTGGTAGGCGCGCTTCTACTGTTCATCGCAAATAACACGATGGCCCTGACCATTCCGATTCTGTCCGGTATCATCGTGGACCGCGTCATCGTCGGCGGACATGCCGACGAACTGCCACGTCTGTGTGGACTGATGATCCTCATGACCATCATCCGCGTGGGCGCGCGATACGGCTACCAGATGTGGATGGAGCGTTTCGGCCAGAACTCGGTCTACCGCCTCGTCTCCGACGAATACGAGAAGCTGCACGAGCTCGACTTCACGTATTTCAACCACACACGCACCGGCGACATCATGAGCCGCCTGACCTCCGACACCGACGCGATCCGCCACTGCCTGAGTTGGGTGAGCTATCAGATTGCCGACTGCGTGGTCATGTTCGTGGGCGCCCTGTGCGTGATGTTCGCCATCGATTGGCGACTCGCGCTCGTCCTGGCCTGCGTCACGCCGTTCATTTTTGTGCTCACGCGCGGCCTGTCCACGCACGCCCACCCGCTGTTCTTCGCCATCCGCAACTCGCTGGCCTCCCTCAACTCCATGGTCGAAGAGAACATCGAGGGCAACCGTGTGGTCAAGGCATTCGTGCGCGAACCGTACGAGACCGAAAAGTTCGACGAGCACAACGACGATTACATGCAGTGCAACATGGCCTTGGCCTACAACTCGCGCAAGTACATGCCGTGGCTGGACGGCCTCGGCTTCTCGCTGCAGCTCATCACCCTCGGCCTCGGCGGCTTTCTGGTCATCAAGGGCTACATGACCCTCGGCAATCTGGTGAGTTTCAACTCCTTCCTGTGGATGATCGACGGCCCGGTGCGCCAGTCCGGCTGGCTGATCAACGACTGGCAGCGATTCAACGCCAGCTGCATCAAAATCCGCAAGCTGCTCACCGAACAGCCGCGCATCGTGGAGAAGCCCGACGCGGTCGAAGCCGTCAAGCAGGCGGTCACGATCGTCGAGCAAGTCAAGCACGATGATGAGGCTACCGGGGCTACCGGAGCGCCCGTGGCTTCCGGAACATCCGGTGCCCAGCAGTCCACCGAACGCAAGTCCTGCCCGCTGCACATCAAGGGCGACATCCGCTTCGACCACGTCAGCTTCGCCTTCCCGGACGACCCGGAGACCCCGATCCTCAAGGACCTCGACTTCACCGTGCCCGCCGGCTCCAAGCTCGGCATCCTCGGCGAAACCGGCGCGGGCAAGTCCACGCTCGTCAGCCTCATCTCCCGCTTCTACGACCCGACCGTTGGCCATGTGCTCATCGACGGCATCGACGCACGCGACTGGCCGCTGGCCACCTTGCGCTCGCAGGTGTGCATCGTGGCGCAGGATACCTTCCTGTTCTCCGACACCATCGGCGGCAACATCGGTTTTGGTGCCAGCGGTGATAGCGACGACCGATATATCCAGAAAATGGCCCAGATCGCCGGCGCGGACAATTTCATCAGGTCGATGCCACAGGGTTATGACACCGTCGTGGGCGAACGCGGCGTGGGCCTGTCCGGCGGGCAGAAGCAGCGCCTGTCGCTGGCCCGCGCGCTCGCGGACAATCCGTCGATCCTGATTATGGACGATACGACCTCGGCCGTCGATATGGAGACCGAGGCGGAGATCCAGAAGCACCTCAAGGAGATGGACGGCGGCAAGACCATCGTCGCCATCGCCCACCGCATCTCGTCGGTCAAGGATTCCGACCTGATTCTGGTGCTCGAGCACGGACGTATCGTCGAACGCGGCACCCACGCCGAACTCGTGGCCGCACACGGCCGCTACTGGGACATCTACCACAAGCAGCTCGGACTCCAGTCCGGCGCCGCACAGGGGTTTTAGAAGAGGACTTATGGCACAACGCAATACATACCGCGAGGATGAGGAACTCGAGGAGCAGATCAACTTCCGGGACATCCTGCGCGTCGGCAAATATCTCAAACCGTATATGGCACAGGTGGCGCGCATTCTCGTCGTCGTCATCTCGATGAGCTGCATCGTCGTCGCCGTGCCGTACCTGACCAAGATCATGATCGACGAGGCGATCCCGAACAAGGACCTCGGCAAGCTCGGCATCCTCGCCGTGATCCTCGCCGCGCTGATCGTGCTGTACGAGTTCGGGCTGCGCTACCGCACGGTGGCGATCACGCGCGTCGGCCAGCTCATGCTCAAGGACATGCGCCGCGATATCTTCACGCATATCCAGACGCTGCCCTTCAGCTACTTCGATTCGCGCCCGCACGGCAAGATCCTGATCCGCGTGGTCAACTATGTGAACACGCTTTCGGACACGCTGAGCTCCGGTCTGATCAACGTGATCTCCGACGTGTTCACCTTCGTGATCACGCTGATCGTGATGTTCGTGATCGACTGGCAGCTGGCCCTGTGGAGCCTGATCCTGTTCCCGGTGCTCATCATCTGGGTGCGCGTGCTGCAGATCTTCCAGCGGCGCGCCTTCCAGAAGCTCTCCAACAAGCAGAGCAACCTGAACGCCTACATCCACGAGTCGATCGCCGGCGTGAAGACCACGCAGACCTTCGCACAGGAGCAGGCCCAGTTCAGGACCTTCCAGGAACAGCAGGGCGAGGTGCGTTCCGCGTGGATGCACGCCGTGCACATCCAGTTCCTCATGTGGCCGGGCGTGCAGACCATCTCCGTGATGACCATCTCGTTCATCTACTTCGTCGGCGTGATGGGCTTCGGGGGCGTGAACGTGACCACCGGCGTGCTCATCGCGTTCGTCGGCTACGCGAACAACTTCTGGAATCCGGTGATCAACATCGGCAACTTCTACAACCAGCTCATCACCTGCTCGGCGTACCTCGAGCGCATCTTCGAGACGCTCGACGTCACGCCGGAGATCCGCAACAAGCCCGACGCGGCGGACCTGCCGCAGATCCGCGGGCGCGTCGACTTCAACGACGTGGTGTTCCGCTACGAGAAGGACGGCCGCAACATCCTCAACCTCGTGGACTTCCACGTCGAACCGGGGCGCACAATCGCGCTGGTCGGCCCGACGGGCGCCGGCAAGACGACGATCATCAACCTGCTGTCGCGCTTCTACGACGTGTCCGAGGGCTCGGTGACGATCGACGGCTACGACGTGCGCGACGTGACGCTCGCATCGCTGCGCCGGCAGATGGGCGTGATGCTGCAGGACACCTTCATCTTCTCCGGCAACGTGCGCGAGAACATCCGCTACGGCAAGCTCGACGCCACCGACGAGGAAATCGAGGCGGCGGCGAAGGCCGTGCACGCGCACGAGTTCATCATGGAACTGCCCGACGGGTACGACACGGTGGTGGAGGAGCGCGGATCGACCCTGTCGGCCGGCCAGCGCCAGCTCATCGCCTTCGCGCGCGTGCTGCTCGCCGACCCGCGTATCCTGATCCTGGACGAGGCGACGAGCAACATCGACACGCGCACCGAGGAGGCGCTGCAGGCCGGCCTGCAGCATCTGCTCAAGGGGCGCACGAGCTTCATCATCGCGCACCGCCTGTCGACGATCGAGAACGCGGACGAGATCTTCTACATCGATCACGGCCAGATCGTCGAGCACGGCTCGCACGCGCAGCTGCTCGCCGCCAAGGGCGCGTACTACCGCCTCTACGAGTCCCAGTACGCGATGATTCGCGTGGCCAGTGGAGCGCCGGAAGAGTGACGAGATGTTGCTTTAGGTATGTTTCGTGATGGCATTATCGGTAACGATAAACACTGTGAAATATGTAACGGTACGTGTGAAAAACATGCAGTCGTGATTGGAATACGTTCTGGAAAATGTTGAAATAGAGCGAAACGCGCTGAAGTCGGCACGGGGTTGCTGAGTGTGGCAGATAGTTTAGAATATGTACCGTTACATATTTGATGTGCAGAAGATGCTCGCATCTTCTGCACGCGGGTGAAATCTGGGGAGTGGTTTGGCGATGGCAGACAAACTGGTAGCCACATTGGACAAAGCTGGTGTACGCAAGATCAGCACGGACCTGTGGGGCGTGTTCTTCGAAGACATCAGCTATTCGGGCGATGGCGGGCTCAACAGCGAACTCGTGCAAAACGGCGCGTTCGAATACAACCGTGCGGATAAGCCCGAGTGGAGCAACTACACCGCTTGGCGCAAGATCGTGCCCGCCGGCTCGTTCGCCGCATTCGGTGTGGGGGAGACCGCGCCGGTGGCCGAAGAGAACCCGCATTACGCGATTGCCGAAATCGGCAAGGTGAGTGGCGAGCAGACTGCTGACTCGGCTGTGTCTCGGGCCGATTCGGCCCTATCCCAGACGGATTCGGCTTGTACCCCCGCAGCTCCCGCTCTGGAAAACCTCGGTTTCGACGGCATGGTGTTCCGCGCCGGCGAGACCTACGATTTTTCCATCTGGACCCGTGCCCACGGCAAAGCGCTGCCCGTGCAAGTCGCACTGATTGGCGATGATGGCAAGCCGCTCGCTGCCACTGTCGTGACCGCACCCGCCTCCAATGCTTGCGGCGAATGGACCCAGCTTCGCGCCGAACTGACTATTACTAGCGCACAGGCCGCCCCGCAACCCAACGCCGAAATCATCGCCACCCAAGGCGCTCTCCGCCTGATTTTCCCCGAACCCGGCACCATCGACCTTGACTTCGTCAGCCTCGAACCGCGAACCACCTATAAGGACCTCAAGCATTTCCGCCCGGATCTGGTCGAGGCGCTGGCCGACCTACACCCGCGCTTCATGCGCTTCCCGGGCGGCTGCATCACCCACGGACTGGGCCTGAACAACATGTATCACTGGGACCGCACCATCGGCCCGGTGGAGCATCGCCCGCACAACTTCAACGTATGGGGCTACCACCAGTCGTTCCGTATCGGTTTCTACGAGTACTTTCGCCTGTGCGAGACCATCGGAGCCAAGCCGCTGCCCGTGCTGCCGGCCGGCATGAGCTGCCAGAACACCAGCCAGGGCCCGGTGCCTGTGGCTCAGGAAGACATGCCCGCTTACATCGACGAAGTGCTGGGCCTCATCGACTTCTGCAACGCCGATTCGGCCACCAACAAGTGGGCCGCCAAGCGCGCCGCAATGGGCCATATCGAGCCGTTCAATCTGGAGTATCTCGGCATCGGCAACGAGGACCTGATCGACGACGTGTTCAAGAACCGCTTCCAGCAGATTTTCGACGCCGTCAAAGCCGCGCACCCCGAAATCACCGTGGTCGGCACGGTCGGGCCTGCGCCGAGCGGACAGGACTACGAGCAAGGTTGGGCGTATGCGCGCGAGGCCGGCATTCCGATCGTGGACGAGCATTCCTACCAGTCCTCCAGCTGGTGGTTTCACAACCTCGACCACTACGATCACACCGACCGCAAGGGCCCGAAGGTCTACCTCGGCGAATACGGCTCCTGGGACACCCAGCTCATCAACGGCTTGTCCGAAGCGGCGTTCATGGGCCGCATGGAATTGAACGGCGACGTGGTGCACATGGCGTCCTACGCGCCGCTATTCGCCAAGAACGGCCACACCAGCTGGAATCCGGACCTCATCTACTTCGACAATGAGAACGTCTACCGCCCGTACAGCTACTGGGTGCAGCAGATGTACGCCACCACCACCGCGGACACCGCTTGGCCGGTCTCGCTTGACGGACCCACCACGTTGCGTCGTGACTTGCCGAATACCGTAAGCCTGAAGATCGATGGCGGCGCCCACGCCGATTTCGCCGACTTCTCTCTCGAGACGGCCGATGGCACACATATCGATCTGCCGGACGTGAGCTACCAAGGCAATGGGCCGGTGTCTCTTCCGGCACCTGAGGGTCTGACGGCCGATTCATACACCATTCGCGCGAAAGTCACCTATTACGAAGGCATGTGGGGCGTGCGAATCGCGTCCGGCGACGTAAACGGCAAGAACTATAACGGTACTTCGCTTGGCCGTGGATTCAGCGTGCAAGTAGTGCGCGAAGGCACCGGTTATGCACTCGCCGGCACGGAAACTTCAATGGACGCGGTACGCCCCGGAACCACGTGGGATGTGCGCATTGAGATTGGCAATCGCGGCGAGCAGATGCGACTGTACATCGACGGCGCGCTGGTCGCCGACGGCCATGAGACACCGGACGAGCCGCGCCGGACCGTCACCGTATCCCGCGATTCGACGGCTGGCGTGACTTACTTGCGTGTTGTCAACGCGCTGCCTGAATCCGTAGACGTGGACTTGGCTCAGGTGCTTGCTGCGCTGAATGTGCCTGATTCAGCCAAGGCTGTAGTTGAGGCAACCGTGCTTACCGGCAACGATCCGTATGCAGGGATTCGGGGAGAGGAATCACCGACTTGCCCCACCTCGCACGAAGTCAACCTTGCTGACGGTACATACACCGCTCCTGCTTGGTCGTTCACCACGCTTGCCGTACGAGGCTAACCCAATCATTCCGCTCGGTGATGCGCGCAATACGTGTGACGGCTATGCCCCGGAATCCGCAGTAAGGACGGTCGCGGCGATCGCGCCGGTTGCCGGGGCCGAGTGGAAGCGGTACTACGACGATGTGACGTGGGATCCGGACGAGGCCAAGCGCCGCACCAAGGACGACCCCACCAAGCCCGAAGTCGAGCTCTAGCCCGTTGCGGCTGCAACCGTGCCGAGCATCAACGTGCCGATCCGTCGTGCAGCCTGATATCGTTCCCCCTCGCTTTCTCAACGGACATACAGCCGATTCGGATACGGAAATCGGCTGTATGTCCGTCAGAGGGAAGGGAACAGAGAAAGGGGTTTCAGCCCTCGATGCGGGCGCCCCAGATTGCTTGATTGCCGCCGATCGCGGAGAACGTCAGCGTCGCCCGGCCATCGGTCTCCCTCGGTAGTACGGCGAACACGCCGGTGTACGTCATGCCGTCGATCGTGATCGCCATGTCGCTGTCGCAGCAGTGCACGCCGGCCGGCGTCGCGCCGAGCATCCGCCACGATCCTCGCGACACGGGGCCGTCGGTCGACCGCGGCAGGTTCGCGTCCGGCGTATCGAAGAAGTCGACCACGCCGCCGCTGGTCACGCGGCCGTCCGGCTGCAGCGTGATCGTCTCGGGCAGATTCACGCCATGCCACGTGCCGTCCGCGTTGCGCGTGCCGTTGAAATACGCGTGCGGATCGTGACGTACGAATTCGTAGTCGCCGGACACCAGCGATGGGTGTGCGAGATCCGATTCGTGTACGGGGCGGACGCAGTGGCATAGCCGGGCGGCCAAATTCGGCGCACTGCTGGGTGCAACGATGTAATCGCCGAAGCCGTCATCGTCGTCGCCGACGGTCGGATCGGACGTGTTCGCGGCGGGCCGCGGGGGCGGGGGCCGGGCCCGCCACTCCCCGACAA
>OBWJ01000967.1_pt1 | contig 12437 bp, 9 predicted proteins | sample 1495181 | NCBI WGS metagenome assembly OBWJ01 (sample SAMEA2580041, study PRJEB22360) | human gut metagenome
GGAATGCTACGGATTCGATGATGCGTATTCGCAGGACCACGATTTCGGCCCGCGCTTCTGCCTGTGGCTTACGGATGAGGATTACGCGGCGATCGGCGAGCAACTTGAGGTCGATTACGAGGCACTGCCGCGCAAGTTCAGCGTGGATGCGCAAGGCCGCGTGACGTTCGAGACGCATGCCAGGTCCGATGCTTCCGGAGCATTCCCCTCCGCAGGTGCAGGCTCCACCGTCATACCCGATGCGGCAAACGCACCCACCCCCGGCACCGCTACGCACGATACCGCCACTGCCGAGTCAGGCGCGGCGTCCTCTGATGTGGCGGAAGCGATGACGACTCCGATTGATGCACCGCTCTCCCCCGTCACGCCGCGCGCACAGGGCGCGAATCGCCGTGACGGCGTGTTCCGCATCGGTGACTTCTTTGAGTCGATCACCGGGTATCACACTGCGCCGGCGCAGACCGCGCCGCATGAGTGGCTAATGCTTCAGGAATCGACCTTGGCCGCCGCCACCAATGGCGAGGTGTTCGCCGATCCCACCGGTCTGTTTTCCAAGACGCGCCAAGGGTTCAAGAACATGCCCGACGATGTGCGGCTCGCGCTGATCTCCAAGCGACTCGGCATGATCGCCCAGGCCGGTCAATATAATCTGCCGCGTTCGTTGAAGCGCGGCGACGGCGCGGCCGCATGGCTGTCCATCCACGAGTTCGTGCAGGCCACCGCCTCGTTGGTGTTCCTGGTTAACGTGCCGATGGTGGTGGGCTATATGCCGTATTACAAGTGGCAGTTCGCAGCATTGCGCAAGCTGTCTGGCTCGATGTTCGCGCTGTTGCCGAACGTGGGCGAACAGTTGGAAACCGTGATGCGATTGAGTTCGGCAGCCTGCTATGGCGGGGCCGGATTTGGCGAAGGCGGCAAGGGCGCGGCTCCAGCAATCGAGAAAATCAACGATATTGTGGAGCAGATTGCGGTGGATATCGTCAAGGAACTCAAACGCGAACACCTGACCACGTCCGGCGAGACCTTCCTCGAATGGCAGCGCCCGTATGTCGAGGACCACATCGCCTCTGATGATCCGGTGCTTAAAAGTTTGTAGATTCAAGCTCCCTCTGCCACGGCTTCGCCGTGCCACCTCCCTCATCAGAGGGAGGTATCAGTGAAAGGAACGTCGATGACCAACGAACTGACTGATGATGAACTGCGCGAGGCTATTGTGCGTCATGAATGGGATCAGTTCCAGCGCACCAACAATGAGGGTGGACGCGCGGCATGCCAAGGCAACTGGCCGGTGTTCCACCAGATGCGGTTGGCCCAGTTCCTCACATGGGAGCGGCCATTACTCACCAGCTATGCCGCTGATCTTGACGCGGCCGACCACGTGGGCCGCAACCTCGTGACCGAAAAATACGGCCGCATGATGGCCTCCACCGCACCGGAAAATTTCACGAAGAACATAGAGCCGTATATTCCGCGTCTCTCTGAAGAGCGCGCGGCCCGTCAGGAACAGGTCATCGCCCAGCAGGTCGCCTGGGCCAAGGATTTCCGCGAGCGCTACCCCAAGCTCGGCGAGGCGATGCGCGCACTCACCACCACCGAAGACACACCATCTGCCACCTCATTCGAAACCTATCTGCGCGGCGAGCTTGGTACGTATTCCGACCAGACCTTCGAACGTTACGAAGCGATGATTGGCGAGCGCGCCGCAGCCAGCCCGCAACGCAATATCACTGAGGAAACCTTGTTGCACACAGTCCAGCTCGGCGGTTTCGACACCTTAGAGGAGGCCGAAGCCTCCCAAGCGTAATACTCAGCCATTCACTGTGTATCGGACACCCCGACTGATGTACGTCGGCCGGCCATACCCAGGTCAACGCAATCTGCCGATCGCCCCACACCCAGACCACCAACGCAGCCTGCCCGCCAGGCCCCATTTACCAGCGCACATCGGCAGAATTACAGCGAGAATAGGCCCCAAAATGCCAGTGTCATCAGTGTGGCGAGAGTGCCGAGCGCTACCATCACGCATATGACGCGCCGCACACCGACGATATCGGCGCGGCAATACCAGACACGTTCCATTTCCCAAGCAAACAGCACCACCAACAGCATGGTCGCTATTCGCAGCACCACCCATCCGACGGCAAACAGCCGCGGTTGAGGCATAACCAATCCAGCCGATACGCCTACGGCGCTCATATAGCCGTACAACAGCCCAGTAATCACCATCACCGCTGTGCCGATACCGGCAGATAAGCCGGCAATGCCGTGCAACATGCGCCGCTGGGCGGCCCCCAGCTCACTCGGCGTCGCATGCACGGCCCGCACAGTCGCCACACTACGTCGCCCGGCCAGCAACGTCTGTAGCCAAGAAAACACAGTCAAGCCAATACCTAATATCGCCGCCATCACGATCAGCACGGGCCCTGCCACCATCAGACCGGCCAGCACGCCGAGCGAGCCGACGATACCGGATCTGGTACGTTGCGGCGCGGCGAAGCGCTGGTGAGGTGTCGCACCGGCGACTTGGGGCGTTGCCCATCCATCGGCTTTGGTTCCGGCAGTCACACCGTTCACCCAATTTTCCAGCGCTTGCGTATAGCCTTCGGCCAATGGCAGGTTCGGGGTGAATAAGCCCTCACCAGCCCGCATCTGATGGTTGCCGGCGAAATAGCGTACGGTGACGTTCTCGTTGCCGGACTTGTTGGCCGTGGCGATGATCCGCTGCGCCCCCTGTTCGATGGGCATGGCCGTATCGTAGGTGCCGTAGTTCACCAGCACCGGCATGGTGAGGGATTTCAGATACCGGTCGGCATCAAAGTCGGCATAGGCCAGATCGAATGGCGCGTAGTCCAGCGACATCAATTTGGCCATGTCTTTGACCACGGGCTTGGGCGCGCCGGCCTCATGCGTATAGGCGCTGACAGCCATGGCCATTTGCTCACGTCCATTGAACACCGGTGCGGATGTAAGTATGGCAAAGGCAATGTCTTGCCGTTTCGAGGTTAGAATCGTGGCGATCCAGGTGCCTTCGGATTCGGCGTAGATGCCGGTTTTGGCGGGGTCCACGCCGCTTATGCCACGCAGCACGTCGAGCGAACGCCCGTATTCGCGAGCAAAACGCGGGTAGTCGCGATGCAGCACGGTGTAGTTGTCGTTGCGCTTGGCCGGCACCAAGGTCACGATGCCGGCAGAGGCCATGGCGTTGGCGATATCGCCGAAATCCTCGGCACCGCTGGTACCGGACCCGTGAATGAACAGACAAGCCGGGCGTGGCCCGGGAGCGTCGACCGGTTCACGTAGTACGGCGGGTAGCGTGACGCCGTCGCCGGTCTTGATGGATAGTCGGGTTTCACGCGTACGATATCGCCCCTCGTGGGGAATGTTCGCATGGGCAGGGGTGATGGTGGTGTCGGCAGAAGCGATAGCGATGTGCTTGGTGTAGGGCCGTGTGTTCCATTGCGGCATCATCGCCCAGCCAAGTGTGGCGAATACCAGCGTCATCGCCATCGCGGTGGCGATGACGCTCGCTACCCGCCGCGCCGAAATCCGTTTCATAGTTACTATGCCTCCCCCCCCATCAGCATAGAACGGTCGGCTCTTATCGGTCGGCTCCCGTCATAATGTGCTTCTACTGGGACCGTAATGCAATGGTTGTAACGCTATTTTCTCTTCTTGACGGCACCGACTATGGCCCATACAACGGCCACTATTACCAGAATCAGTCCCACTACGGCGCAAATAATAGCCGTCAGCAATTGCGGATTCGGCGAGAACAACGAAATCATCCGATCCGGAGATATGTACCCGAAAACCAGCGCGATCACGCCGATAATCACGCCTAATAGTCCGAATACCACAGTAGGCGCGCTGGTGCTCTGTTTCTGGATGTTCTTGGCACTCTTGACATCCTTAGCATTCTGGACGTTCTTGGCGCTCCCCCCAGGCTGGCATGGTTTGCCGGCGGTCTGAGACTGCCCATAGGGAGGTCGTGCTGAAGATGCTGCGTACATCGGCACATCATCGGCAGATGGAATCGGCCCACCATCTCCCTCCACGGCATCGGCAACTGTTTCCAGGGCAATCCGATCTGTGGTTGGTTCGATGGGCGATGGAGAGGCAGCTGTTGCCTGCGTATCCACATCCGAGACCGACGCATCCGCATGATTGTCGGGGACGGGCAGCACAGCCGTTTCGTCATCATCCGCTGCGGATGGCAGCACCGTGGTATCGGTTCGGTCATCGACGGTCACCATGGTTGTGGTCGCGGTGGTCGCGTCGGTTTCGGAAGGTATGGCCGTGGTCGGTGTCGCATCCTCGATGGAGGCGAATTCCTTGGTTTCATCAGTCATGATTCCATCTCCTGGTTGCAACGGCTTGATCATTCCGATTGTTCGGTTGTGTTCTTGCTTGTACTGTTGCCGTCGTATATATCGGCAAGCGGCTGGAACGTGGAGCCTTCCCAATCGGAGGCGTACACCACGTTGACACGTGCTTCCACCACATAGGGAATATTGATTTTTAATTCTGGGCCGTTGTCCGGCATGGCGGATTCCTTATCCAACCATTCGTGATCAGGCCCATTGGTGGCACTTTCAGCTTCGAAGAAAACAAAGCTTGGACCCATGTAGTTGTTGTATACCATCTCGTATTTGCCGCCAACGTCACTCGAAGTGGAGTAGTAGGAGTCGGCGGTGCCGAAGGCGTAAGTGCAGGAATCCGGCAGAACGATATGCACTTGCGCCTGTGTTGCGGCTATGGTGATGGTACCGACCGGGCAATTACTGATGGAAGTTTTGCCATCCAGCATCTTCACCGTGTGCGGTCCATGTGTCTTGTCCCAATCGGACCAATCAATGATTGCCTGATCGGTGTTGTAGTTTTCACCGCTGAACGCCACACCTTGCTGCAATGTTTCAAACGTGGCATCGCTGGCATCGGCAACGAAGATGCCATCCTTTTGCACATCGTTCATGCCGTCGCTGTTTCTCGCACTGACAGATTGGCTCAGTGAAACAACAGTATTGATGCCGCTGGCACCAAGATCACGGTAGTACACGCCATACGTGCCTGAAACGATGGTCATGCAGAGCGCGCATCCACCGGCAACCAGTCCGAGAGGAATCAGACCACCGGTACGCCGTCCTCTGAATCCGAGAATGATGACCACCAGCCCCATCACTATGCATACTGCGGCAATCCAGATGGTGCCCAGACGCATAATGCCGATAATGCCCATGTCGTTTACCCAAATCAGTCCCATCAGACCGGCAAAGGAGAGGAAGGTAAGGCCCAGTATGCTCAAGACCACGATTGGGCCCGCCGGCTTGCGGCGCTTGGACTCGGTGGGGGCATAGGCCGTCGCATTCATACGGTCGGGGGCAAACGGCCCGTTGGGTACTGTGCCGGGCATCGCGCCGGGCACAGTACCCGGCATCACGCTGGGCATCGACTGATAGACAGGCTGTGAAACAGGCTGTGAAACACTAGGCGCGGTTTGTGAAACAGGTTGTGAAACAGGTTGTGGAAAAGGTTGCGGAGCTGAATACAAAGGAGATTGAGGTACTGGTTGCGCGGCTGGATATGAGACAGGCTGTGGAGCTGGATATGACACAGGCTGTGAAACCGGTCGCGGCGCAGATGCCCCGAATCCGTACCCTTCCTGCTGGCGAATGCCGCTTTTGGCCAACAGCCATAGCGCTAAGGCGGCGAGCGCAATACAACCCCACCCCGCACCTGGAATCACGATTGCCACGGCGAGGAACAGGAAGCATCCCAGACAATTCCAGTCCCATTGGCCGGCAATGAGGTCCTCGGCCAAGATGTGCCCATCGCGTACATCCGGCATCAGAAACCAGCCGAGTGCGTACAGAGCTGCGCCAAAACCGAAGAACAATGTACATACAATCACCAACGCACGTACTAATGTGGGGCTCCAGCCAAGCCGTAAAGCGATGCCGCTGCATACGCCGCCGATCCACCGGTCGTCGCCGCGAACCAGTCCACTGGATCGCACCCAAGTGAAGAAGCGTCGCGATGTCTTGTTTTTTTGCGGACCAGGCTGCGGCTGTGGCTGATATGGATTCGCGTTTGGATTGCTCATGATTCCATTACACCGCCCGACCACTGCCACAACGCTCGGGGAACACCCTGATTGTTCCCTGAACACCGGGTAAAACCCCGGCCGCAACGCCCTGAGCGCGGCACAATAGGAGTATGACGTCATCTCCCGAACCATTGCTGCCCGCGCGCATGCCGCTGATGCGCCCCCGGCAGGGCCGTTGGCTCACCGGTGTGTGCAAGGGCATCGCCCTGCACTTGGGCATCGGCGTGGCATGGATTCGGATTGCGTTCATCGCTCTGACCTTCCTCTACGGCGCAGGCATCATCGCTTATGTATTCCTGTGGGTGTTCATGCCCGCCGGAGACCCGGTGGCGGCTGCGGCTCGCACAGTGCCCGTTGATCAGGCGCCGCTTGCGCGAGGCAATCAGCCACTTGACGCTCATGACGACGAATCGGCTGCCGCACCGGAATCATTGTCCGAGGCCATCCAACGTGCTCCGAAACCGGCCGTTGTGGCATTGGCCGGTTTCGCGTTGATGGCCACCGGACTGCTGCTCACCAGCACCGGTGCGGATGTCCAGATTGTGCTTCCGCTGCTGGTAGGGTTGGGCGGCATCGCACTGGCATGGATGAATCTTAGTCCGCGAGGCACGCAGCTGTTGTCTATGTTGGGCGGCATCGCACTGATTTTCATGGGATGGGCATTGTATGTGCATAATGTCAGCATTCCCGGGTGGGGCAGCTCTCCTCGACGCATTGTTGCCAGCGGATTCGTGATGATCGTCGGTATCGTGGTGGCGGTGATGCCGTGGGCGAACGCGATGCTGCAACGACTCACCCACGAGCAGGCATTGAAGGAGCGCGAAGAGGAGCGCGCGGACATGACCGCCCATCTGCATGATGGCGTGCTGCAAACGTTGGCGCTGATTCAGCTGCACTCCGAGGAACCGACCACCGTATTCGCCCTGGCGCGTAGCCAAGAGCGCGAGCTGCGCGAGTGGCTGTATCAGGAACGTTCCACATCGGATCGTTCGGTGGGAGCCGGATTGAAGCAGATCGCCGCCGAAGTGGAGGACGAGCACGGCAAGCCGATTGAGGTGGTCACCGTGGGCGACGCGCGGCCGAGCGCCCAGACCGATGCGCTGCTGGACGCCACCCGTCAGGCGTTGGTCAATGCGGTCACGCATGGCGGCGAGCCGGTGTCTTTGTATTGCGAGGCCAGCGACACGATGGTTGAAGTGTTCGTGCGCGACCATGGCGAAGGCTTCGATATGGACGCCATTCCGCCCGACCGGCTGGGCATCCGCGAATCGATTACCGGCCGCATCAAACGGCGCGGCGGTACAGTGGAGATAGTGTCCAGAGCCGGCTGGGGCACCGAGGTCAGAATGCATATGCCGATCGCGCTGAAAGCGGCGCAGGGAGAACATCGATGAGCGAGAATGAGACAGCCAAGATTCGTGTGGCCGTGGTCGATGACCATGAGATGTTCCGTGCGGGCGTAATCGCCACGTTGCGTGATTCCTTCGATATCGTCGGCCAAGCGGCGGACGTGCCCGGTTCGGTGGCGATGATCGCACAGACCAAGCCGCAGGTGGTGTTGCTGGATGTGCACGTGCCCGGCGGTGAAGGTGGCGGCGGTGCCGAGATCCTCGCCAAATCGCGGCCCTACTCCCCCACTACCGTGTTTCTGGCATTGTCGGTTTCGGATGCGCCGCAGGATGTGGGGGCGGTGATTCGCGCCGGCGCCCAGGGCTATGTAACCAAGACGATTACCGGCGCTGATTTGATTTCATCCATCAAGCAGGTGCATGAGGGCTATGCCGTGTTCTCGCCAAAACTGGCCGGTTTTGTACTTTCGACCTTCCAGGGTGTGCCGGCGGCGGGGTCTGATGGCGGCGCTGATGGTGCGGCACGGGCTCATGATGAGGAGCTGGACCGGCTGTCCGCCCGCGAGCAGGAGGTCATGCGGCTGATCGCGCGTGGTTACACGTATAAAGAGGTGGCGGCCGAACTGTTCATTTCGATCAAGACGGTCGAAACGCACGTGAGCTCGGTGTTGCGAAAGCTTCAGCTTTCGAATCGCACCGAGCTCACCCGCTGGGCCGCCGATAGGCGCATTGTGTGATAAACGACAGATGAGCTCCCTCATCAGAGGGAGCTCATCTGCTCATATCACTCCGCGTCGCGGAAACCGTTGGGGTTCTTGGTCTGCCAGTTGAGGGAGGAGGCGGCCATGTCGTCGATGGTCAGCTCGGCCTTCCAGCCAAGCTCCTTCTCCGCCTTGGAAGCGTCGGCGTAGCAGGCGGCGATGTCACCGGGGCGACGCGGCTTGATCGCGTACGGAATCGGATGACCGGCGGCCTTCTCGTAAGCCTTGATAACCTCAAGCACGGAGTAGCCGTGGCCAGTACCCAGGTTGTAGACGAACACGCCTTCCTTGTCGATGTGGTCAATGACGGCCACGTGGCCCTTGGCCAGGTCGACCACGTGGATGTAGTCACGCACACCAGTGCCGTCGGGCGTGTCGTAGTCGTCGCCGTAGACCTGGACTTCCTTGAGCTCGCCGACCGCGACCTTGGCCACGTACGGGGTGAGGTTCGCCGGAATACCCTTCGGGTCTTCGCCCAGCAGGCCGGACTCGTGCGCGCCCACCGGGTTGAAGTAGCGCAGCAGCACGATGGTCCAGGACGGATCGGCCACATGCACGTCGCGCAGAATCTGCTCCTGGAACAGCTTGGAGGTGCCGTACGGGTTGGTGGTGCCGCCGGTCGGCGTCTCCTCGGTGATCGGCAGTTCCTTCGGCGTGCCGTACACGGTGGCGGAGGATGAGAAGATGATCTTCTTGACGTTGTGCTTCTTCATCACCTTGAGCAGCACAAGCGTGGAGTACAGGTTGTTGTCGTAGTATTCGATCGGCTTGGCCACGGACTCGCCCACGGCCTTGAGACCGGCGAAGTGGATGACCCAGTCGATGTTGTTTTCAGCGAAGACGCGTTCCATGAGCGCCTCATCGCGCACGTCGCCGTCATAACGCTTGACCGGCTTGCCGGTGATTTGCTCGACGCGCTCAAGCGCCACGGGCGACGAGTTGCCGTAGTTATCTACGGAAATAACGTCGTAGCCCTTGTTGAGCAGTTCGATGTCGGTGTGGGTGGCGATGAATCCAGCACCGCCCGTAACCAGAACAGTAGTCATATTCCCTCCTTTGGAAGGACTTGCCTTCGGTTTTTCCTTCAGTATTGAGCTTACTTCACTTGACCTGTTTCACCTAGCGGCAAAACCAAGGCTTTCGAGGAATGTTTGCGTGGTGGCTTTCTGCTTGAAGACGGCCGTGTTGCCGAGGATGCGGTAGCAGACGCTGCCGAGCTCGTCGTGTACGGCTTGGCGGATGGCCTCGCGGTCGTGGTTTCCGGCCAACGTTTCAGCGAGTTCGCCCCATTCGAGACTGAATTCGCTGACTTCATCGGGCAAATCGCGGCCTTCGGCGAGCGCCTCTTCGACAATGCCGAGCTGGTCGACGAGCCGTCCGGGCAGAATGAACAGGCCTTGGGCCTCGATCAGTCCGATCGGCTCCTGCTTGACCGGCCAGTATTCGGGGTGTGCATGGAAAATACCTTCCGGGTACTCGTCGCTGATCGCATTGTTGCGGAAGATGAGACTCATCTCATAGCCGCGTTCGGTGATGATCGCGCTGGGCGAGAGGGCGGATTGGCGGTTGCCATCCGCGTCATGGCTGGCGATGCCGTTCGCCGCGTCGTCATAACCGACCCATGCCTCGCGGATGATGTCGGATACGTCGATGATGCTCTGGCGACTCTTCGACACCACGCGCACGGCGGTGCCGGGCCAGTCAAGGATTTCGACCACGGCGTCCGGATAGTCGGCAAGTGTGAAGGCGGCCCAAGTGGCGGCCTTGTGCATCGGCAGCAGTTCGCCGCCGCCCTGGTAATGGGCATGGGCGAGCACCCAGCCGCCGATGCGAGGCAGCGCGGCGTTGCATCCGAGGAAGTATCCGGGGAAACGGTCCACGAAGTCGAGCAGATGGCCGAAGGTGTCGCGGTCCACATGCATCGGCGTGTGGTCGGTGTTCACGCAGATGCCGTGCTGGTCGAAGTAGCCGTAGGGCGAGAACTGCCAGAACCATGACTCGCCGCCGAGCGTGACCGGCAAGGTGCGCAGCGTGCGCTTGTCACGTCCGGCGAAGCCCTCGTTCTCATGGCAGATCGTGCACTTCGGGTAGCCGCCGGCCACGGCGTTGCCGGCCGCCGCCTTCTTCATGTTCTTGAATTCGGGTTTGGCGAGGTTGATGGTCACCGTCAGCCCGTGCGAGTCGAAGCGCGGGTTCCGGTCGAGCTGGGCACGCTTGACATAATTGTTGGCCACACAGTAGTCGTAGAACCATTGCATGGCGGCCATGCCGCCATCCCGGTGCTCGACGAGCAGGAATCGGTCGTCGAGATCAGCGGGGTTGGCGGAGAGGATGCCCATGATGGTGTCGGCGTAGGCCGGGCCTTCCTCCGGCTTGAAAAGGCCGGCGGTTGTGGCGGCGGCGCGGAAGGCGGCGAGCAGGGGGTCGGGGGTCTTTTCGCCATAGGGGGCCTGGCTTCGGCTGCCAACAATGTCTTGGACTACGTCTGACACTGACGCCGCCGACGTTGTGGTTTTGGGTCCGGGGTAGGAATCTAGGCGGAAGAGGGCGAAGATTTGGTTGCGGGTCCAGTCTGCGTTGCGTGGGTCAAGGTCAAGATGGGCCAAGGCATAATCGATCAGGGCGTCGATGCTGGCGTATACCTCGGTCAGCTGATCGTTCATTGCTCTGCCTCCATCATGCTGGTTCGGGTATGGTTCGGCTGACGGCTCACCTGGCAGCCTCCATGATGTCGGCTACGATGGCGCGGGTTTCGCTGGCCTTCTGCTCCATCTCCTGCACGAGTTTGATCTGGGTGCGGGTGCGCACCAGATTATGCTCGGGGTACTTGGTGGCAAAGTAGATATCGCCTTCCAAGTAGTCGGCGAGAAAGCGCATGCCGCATTCCATGGTGAGCAGGTTGCCGCTGAACGGCAGCAGTTCGGCCTCGCGCGCGGTGATGCTGCCGCGTAGTTCGCCCACGAAGCCTTCCGTGTAGGCGCGGAACAGCTCGGTGCTGAAATGCACCTTGCTGAGGTCCTTTTCGTCTTCCAGAGCAGTGGACGCACCAAAGCGTATGGAATCGCCGAAGTCGAACAGCATGGAGCCGGGCATGATGGTGTCGAGATCGATGATCGCACGCGCCTTGCCGGTGGTGGCGTCCATGAGGATGTTGTTGAGCTTGGTGTCATTGTGGGTCACGCGCAGCGGAATCGAACCGTCCCTGAGCCCATCCATCACGACGGCATACTGGTCGGCGTGACTCAGATAGAAGTCGATTTCCGGCTGGCATGCGGCGGCGCGGCCGAGCTTGTCCGCGGCGAGGGCGGCCTTGAAGTCCTCGAAACGATGCGGGGTGTCGTGGAAGTGGGCGATGGTTTCGGTCAGCTGGCTGGCGTCGAATTCGGACAGGAAGTTCTGGAAGTCGCCGAATGCGCTGCCGGCTTCGCGGAACACGTCCGGGTTCGGCACGAGGTTGTAGGACACGGTGTGTTCGATGAACTTGTAGACGCGCCATGCGCCGCCATCGATCTCGGCCCAGGTGGCGCCTGAGGTGGTGGGCACAATGTCCAGCGTCTCTTTGCCCTGAGCCTTGAGAGTGGAGGTGACCAGTTCGACATTGCGCATCAGATTCACCGTATCGGGGAAGATGCTGGTGTTCATCTGCTGGAGGATGTAGCGGGGGCCGTCCGTGGTCACCAGATAGGTGGTGTTGATGTGGCCGTCTCCGTAAGGTTCGATACCGGTCACGGCACCTTCCAGCGCAAAATGCGAGGCGATGCCGAATAAAACTTCATTGCTTTCAGTCATGATGGGTCCGTTCTCCAAAACGTGGGATCAGGCTTCACGCCAGGCGATGCCGCTGTCAGGCAGGTCGAAGTCCTCGGTGGTGCCGTCGGCCAAAGTCACCGTGGTCTTCTGCGGCTGATCGGTGTTGTTGATTACGCAATACAGCCCTTGCTCGGGGAAGTGCGCCACTTCGCATTCCGGATTGGACGAGCTCCAGGCCGCATACTTGTCTTCGTTGTGGGAAGCGTAGAACAGCACGCGTTCCAGCAGTCGGGCGTTGGCCGCCGAATAGGGCAGGCCGGAGATGTACACGCCGCGGCCCTTGCCATAATCGTTGGTCGCGAGCTGTACCTGGCCGCCGTCCGCGCGCAGCAGGGTCACGTTTTCATTGACCGGATACGTGTTGAGCACGGGTTCGCCGAAATCGATGCCGCCCAACGGCTTGATGGACTGGCC
>OBWJ01000978.1_pt1 | contig 12333 bp, 8 predicted proteins | sample 1495181 | NCBI WGS metagenome assembly OBWJ01 (sample SAMEA2580041, study PRJEB22360) | human gut metagenome
ACGAGCTGTTTATCCCGCGGCGCCGCTTTGCAGCGGCGGCAATCGTCGCCGTGGCGCTCGCCGCGGCTTTCATGACCTACCGGGTCGCCACCGCACCTTTCGTCCATCGTTTCCACAACGCCGATACCGTGGCCATGCACGTGGCCATGCCCGACGGCACCGACGTCTGGCTCAGCCCCGGTACGACGCTCTCCTACGACGATACGTTCCGCATCGACGGCCGCAATGTCGAACTCGACGGCGAGGCCTATTTCGACGTCACGCACGATGCCGGACAACCCTTCGTCGTCACCGCGCCCGCATTCCGGGTCCGCGTGCTCGGCACGGTCTTCAACGTCCGCTCCTTCAGCGGCGAACCGGTCGCCGAAGCCACGCTGGCCGAAGGCTCCGTGGCCCTGCAGCACGCCGGCGGCCGCAACCTGATCTGCCTGCATCCCGGCCAGCAGGCCGTCTATGACGCCGAGGCCGAGCTGCTCGAAGTCAACGAAGTGCCCGTGGGCGACCTGCTGCTGATCCGTTACGGGGTCGTCACCCTCGACAATGCCACGCTGCCCGAAATCGTCGCGCGCATCGAACGGACCTACGGCGTAAGCCTGCGCATCGGGGCGCAGCAGATACCCGGCGAACGCTACAATTTCAGTTTCCAGAAGGACGCTTCGGTCGAAGACGTCGTGGAGCTGCTGCAGTTCGTGTCGGGCTGTCGTTTCGAAATAATTCAGCTGAATCGATAAATAGTAACCCAACCCCAAATCCGCTCAGCCTATGGAACAAGAGTCTTTTGCTATCCTTTAGTCCGAACCCGCCGTTCGGACCGGCCTTAAAACAAACTTCTTCCTTTATTCTAATCTGAAACATAATGAAAAAATCGATTACTTCACTCCTGAAAGGGTGGTGTGCGGCTCTGTTATGCGCCGGCCTGACGCTCCCGTCGTTCGCGGCGGCCGATGCCGACGCCGCTTTCGCCGCGCAGCGCCACGATCTGAAACTGTCGCTGCGCAACGCTCCCCTGCGCGAGGTGGTGACGGCTTTCACCCAACAGACGGGCGTGGTCTTTTCCTATGAAACTTCGCTCGGCGAACGGACCCTGCCCCATGTGGACGTCGCGCTGAACGGCTCGACGCTCGACGAGATGCTGGCTTCGGTATTCGCCGGCACCGGCATTTCCTATAAGATCAAGGACAAGGTGGTTGCTCTGTCCGCGCCTCCGCAGTCCGATGCGCCGGCTGCGCGCAGCGCCGCGCAGCAGCGGAAGCAGACCGTCGCCGGCCGTGTGACCGACGAACAGGGCGAACCGCTGGCCGGCGTGAGCGTGCTGGTGAAAAACACCCTTACGGGCACCTCCACCGATGCCGATGGCCGCTACTCGCTCTCCGTTTCCGGAAGCGGCGCCGTGCTGGTCTTCATGTATTTGGGATTCCAGACCCTCGAAGAGGAGGTCGGCGCCCGAAGTACGCTCGACGTGACGCTGCGCGAGAACAAGCAGATCCTCGAAGAGGTCGTCGTCGTGGGCTACGGTTCGGTCAAGCGCCGCGACCTGATCGGCGCCGTGGATCAGGTGGACAGCAGGCAGTTCGCCGAACGCTCCAATCCGAGCGTCTCGCGTTCGCTGCAGGGCGCCATCCCCAACCTCAATATCTCGATGCGCGACGGCAAGCCTTCGCGCGCCGCGACCATCGACATCCGCGGCGCCGGTTCGATCGGTTCGGGCGGCGGTGCGCTGGTGCTGATCGACGGCGTCGAGGGCGACCTCGAAACGGTCAATCCGCAGGACATCGCCAGCGTATCGGTGCTCAAGGACGCATCGTCGGCCGCCATTTACGGCGCCCGCGGCGCTTTCGGCGTGATTCTCGTGACTACCAAGTCGGCTTCCGAAGGCGAGGTGAACGTCACCTACAGCGGCAGTTTCTCAATCCACTCGCGCACCGTCAAGCCCAACCTCGTGACCGACGGTTACGAGTGGACGACGGGTTATATCAACGCATGGAACGGCTACTACAACGGTTCGAAGGAGCTCAATTCGACGATCAACAACATCGTGCCCTATTCCGATTCGTGGTACCGGGAACTCGCCCGCCGCAGTACGGATCCCTCGCTCGAACGCGTGCGCATCAACGACAACGGCAAATACGAATATTTCGGCAATACCGACTGGACCAAAGCCTTCTACAAGGACGTGAACTATTCGCACGAGCACAACCTGAGCATTTCGGGCGGCGGCAAAAACGCCGATTATTACGTTTCGGGCCGCTTTTACGATCAGGACGGCATCTACCGCGTCGGCGACGAACGCTACAAGCAGTATAACGTGCGGGCCAAAGGCAGCGTGCGCATCCGCCCGTGGCTGCGTCTGAACAACAACATGGACTTCACGGTCGTGGACTACCACCAGCCGATGCTCTACTACAGCAACCAGCTCGTGCCGCGCATGGTCGAACACTCCGGCCAGCCCGTCAGCCTGATTACCAATCCCGACGGCACGTGGACCTATGCCGCCGTGCTGAACGGTTACGCCGGGTTCGCCGAAGGGACGAGCTACCAGCAGGAGGATAAATTCACGCTCAAGGACAAGCTCGGCGTCGAGATCGACCTCGTGAAAGACGTGCTCAAGGTCTCCGGCGACCTGTCTTACCTCTTTTCGCGCAACACGCGCGAACGCGTGACCAACATGTACACCGGCTATACCGGACCCGAATCGACCATCACGGTCAATGAAAGTCAGGGCAGCACGCTCCAGAACGTCCGTTACGACATGAACTATGTTTCGAGCAACATCTATGCGGAATACACCCCCAAACTGGGCGACGACCACTCGCTCAAACTTTTGGGCGGCTGGAATCTCGAAAAGAAGAAATACCGCACCCTGACCGTCAAGCGCGAGGGGCTGACCGTTCCTTCGAAGCCCAGTTTCGGGCTGATGGACGGCGTGACGAGCGACCCCACGGTCGGCGGTTACGACTGGAGCTACGTCGGAGCCTTCTTCCGCGCCAATTACGGCTACAAGGGGCGCTACCTCGCCGAGTTCAGCTGCCGCTACGACGGCTCGTCGAAATTCCCCCAGAATTCGAAGTGGGGCTTCTTCCCCTCGGCTTCGGTGGGCTGGCGGCTCTCCGAAGAGAAGTTCATGGGGTGGTCCGAGGGCTGGCTCGACAACTTCAAGATCCGCCTTTCCGCCGGTTCGATGGGCAACGGCAACATCGACCCCTACAAGTATATCGACTACATGACCCTCAAGTCCTCGACCGTGGTCATCGGCAATGCGCTGGGAACCTACACCGTCGCTCCGGGCGCCATTCCGCTCTCGCTCACGTGGGAGACCTCGACCACGTACGACGTCGGCGCCGATCTGGACCTCTTCAAGAACCGCCTGACGATGGGCTTCGACTGGTACCGCCGCTATACGACCGATATGTACACCGTCGGCGTGAGCCTGCCCGCCGTGTACGGCACGGCGGCCCCCAAGGGCAACAACGCCTCGCTGAAGACCAATGGCTGGGAGCTCTCCGTAGGCTGGCGCGACAGCTTCAGACTGGCCGGCAAGGAGTTCCGCTACGGCGTCAAGGCGATGGTCTGGGATTCGCGTACGTGGGTGACCAAATACATCAACCCCACGGGCAACCTCGACGACTATTACGAAGGCATGGAGCTGGGCGAAATCTGGGGTTACCGCGTCGAGGGCCTTTTCCGCGATCAGGACGACATCGACTCCCACGCCACGCAGTCCTTCCTGCAATCCTCCGACAAGGTGACGCGCCCCGGTCAGGTCAAGTTCGCCGACCTGAACGAGGACGGCAAGATCGATCAGGGCGCCAAGACGCTCTCCGACCACGGCGACCTGACCGTCATCGGCAACACCTCGGCCCGCTACCATTACGGCATCAACGTCAATCTGAACTGGAACGGCATCGGCATTTCGACCTTCTGGCAGGGCGTCGCCAAGAAGAACTGGTATCCACGCTACGATTCGGGTTACTTCTGGGGGCAGTACAACCGTCCGTTCGGCTACATGCTCAAGGCCCATACGGGCAGCAACGTCTACAGTGAGGAGCTGGACAACTGGGACACGGCCTACTGGCCCCGCTATTCGGCTTACCAGACCAACGAAAGCTCGGTGAACCGCGTGCTGACCACGCCCAACGACCGCTACATGCAGGACGTGTCGTACATCCGCCTGAAAAACCTGACCGTCGATTACACCTTCCCGGCCCATATCTGCCGCAAGATGCGGATCAAGGGGCTGAAGGTCTATGTTTCGGGCGAGAACCTCTGGACCTCCTCGCCGATGTTCAAATACTGCGACAACTACGACCCCGAAGTCATCAACGCGGGCGACTCCGACTTCCGTACGACCGAGGGCGACGGTTACAGCTATCCGATGCTGCGCACCGTGACGCTGGGTCTCAACCTCACGTTCTAATTCTCAAACCATGCAAACGATGAAAAAGCTGTTTCTGATTCTGTCGGTCGCCGCGGGGCTTGTCTCCTGCGAGGATTTCCTGACCGCCGGAGACCCCAATAAGATCGACGCTCCCTCCTATTTCCGCAACGAGAGCGATCTGGAGGCCTATGCCAACGGATTTCTGCAAACCATGATCCCGACCGCCATTTCCGTGGCCACGGGCGACGCCCGCGCCGACTACATGGCTTGGCGCGGCGAGTGGCAGTACCTCACCGACAACTTCGACGCCGACGACCAGTCGGGCTGGTCCACGGGCAGCTGGGAGGACCTGCGCAACATCAACTACTTCCTCGGCAACTTCCGCCGGGCTGCGGCCGGCGAGGCGATTCTCGACCATTACGAAGGCGTCGCACGCTTTTGGCGCGCCTATTTCTACATGAACAAGGTCAAGACCTTCGGGGCCGTGCCGTGGTATGACAGGGAGATCGACGCCAACGACCGCGAGGCGCTCTACAAGCCGCGCGATTCGCGGGAATACGTCATGCGCAAGGTGCTCGAAGACCTCGATTTCGCCTCGACGCACTGCATCACCAACGCCAAGCTCGAAGTCAATTCGGTGCGCATCACCCGCAACGTGGCGCTGGCCTTCAAGGCCCGCTGCTGTCTCTACGAAGGCACTTTCCGCAAATACCACGCGAACGATCCCTCGACCGGCAAGCCGTGGACGGCCGACGAGTCGGAGATGTACCTCCGGGCCTGCGCCGACGCCTGCGAAACGCTGATGGGCGAGGGCAAATATGCGCTGGTTTCCGATCCGGCCAAGGTCGCCACGCAATACCGGAGTCTGTTCACCAGCGAGAGCGTCGCCTCCGGCGAGGTCATCTGGGCGCGCGCCTACGACGCTTCGCTCAACGCCACGCATATCCTCAATACCTATTTCGTGAATATGCAGTACGGCAGTTACTCGCTCACGCGCCAGTTCGTCAATACCTACCTCAACCGGGACGGCAGCCGTTTCACCGACAAGGCGGGGTATGAGAAAACCCTCTTTGCCGACGAGTTCGAAAACCGCGACTACCGCCTGATGCAGAGCATCCGCTATCCGGGCTATACGCGCAGGAACAACAACGTCAATACGCCCTACGCCCCCGATTTCGGCTACTGCGTGACGGGCTACCAGCCCATCAAGTGGGTCATCGACGACACCTCGATGGACAGCAATACGGCTCCCTGCGCCACCAGCATCCCGATCCTGCGCTATGCCGAGGTGCTGCTCAACTACGCCGAGGCCAAGGCCGAACTGGGCGAATTCAGCGAGACGGTCTGGAACGCCACGATCAAACTCCTGCGCGAACGCGCCGGGGTGGACGGCGCGATGCCTTCGGCCTACGATCCCTACATGGCCGAATACTTCCTCAACACCACGACCGACATGGCCATCTTGGAGATCCGCCGCGAACGCGGAATCGAACTGCTGCTCGAAAACTGCCGTTGGGACGACGACATGCGCTGGGGTATGGGACGGCTGCTGGAACGCCCGTGGTACGGGGTCTATGTAGGCGAGCTGGGCAAGGTCTACGACATGGACGGCGACGGTTCGGGCGACGTCTGCTTCGTGCGTGAAAATCCCCCGGTGACGGAGCCGGGCGTGACCTACCGGGTGCTGGGCGGCGACTATGCGCTTACCGACGGCGACAGCGGCTATATCGAGTGCTACATCCGCATGAACCGCAAGTGGGACGACAAGAAGTACGTGCGGCCGATCCCGACCACGGCCCTCAACGACAATCCCGCGCTGGGCCAGAATCCGGGCTGGAAGAAATAAACGATTGCGAACCTGAAAAATGAAAATCATGAAACGAATATATCAGTTTTTGCTGCTGGCCGCCGGGTGCGCGGCGCTGACGACGGCGTGCAGCGACGACGATGACAGCTATCTGGTCCGCGAGACGGATTCGATCCGCTTCGCCAGCTGTCTGGCCTCGTCCAAGCAGATCACGCTCCGCTGCAACGGCAGCTGGCGAACCGTGATTCCCGAAGACGCCGGATGGCTTTCGACCTCTCCCTCCGAAGGCGTCGGCAGCGGCGCGTTCGAGTGGATCGCCGTTTCGGCCACGCACAACCGTTCCGCCGAGCGCACCGCGACCATCTACCTCGAAAGCGGCGGCAGGCAATATCCGATCACGGTCACGCAGGCCGACGGCGCCGTCGTTTACGGCGCGCCCTATGTCGAAGGCAACCTCATCGAGCAGGAGCCGTCCAAAGCGCGCCTCTGCTTCACCTACGCCAATGCCTATGGCGACGAAACGATCGACGTGAGCTGCGCCCTGGGCGGCGATTCGCAGGGCCTTTCGGTGGCCGGCGCTTCGGTGTCGCTCGTCAACGGCGGCGATACGGTGGCGCTCGACATTGCGGGAACGCCGACCGTGCCGGGCTATGCGGCCTTCGCCGTGTCGGTGGACGGCGTGCAGATCGGTACGGCCCGCGCCAAGGTGTACGCCATGAGCGAAATGCCGATCGAGGGGCTTCCCGTGACGTGGGAGTTCTGTCCCGTCAAGGGCAGTACCGAGGACGTCAATGCCCTGAAAGCCCGGCAGCCCGACTGGGTAACCGCGTCGCACAGTCTGGTTTCGGAGGACGGCCGCGCCTACATCACGGTCGTCGAAGCCGATGCCAAGACGGCTTCGGCGGTCAACAGCTGGGGCTACAACGACGGGCACGCCTATCTCAAGGGGCTCTATACCGGCGATTACTGGCTGCAGAAGATTCCGGTGAAATACCTTGTCTCCGGCACGAAGATCAACTGTACGGGCAGCATCGGCGGTTCGGGTTCTTCGGCGGGGTTCTTCCTGATCGAGTACTCGGCCGACGGGCAGACTTGGCGGCAGGCCGGCGGCGCGAAGAGCGGAACCTTCAACAATACCGAGGTGACCTACCATGTCCGCGCCTACGACAGTCCGCTTTTCGAAGGCGAGAATACGGGCTATTTCTCGTACGACTTCCCCGTCGATCTTACGATCAATTCGGGTACGCTCTGGATACGCTACCGGGTTTCGGCCAACGTGCGCATCACGGCGAACAATACGATCACTACGGGCGGAGGCGGTTCGACGCGCCTGAAGGGCACCTTCTCGGTGTCGGTCGTCGATGAGAACATGAACTGATGAAAACAACGAACAGTATGAAAAAATACCTCACTCTGCTGTTGCTGGCCGTCGTTTCGGCCGCAGCGGGCGCCGGATGCTCTTCGGATGACAGGACGGTGCAGATCACGTCGCTCAAACTCAACGAGAAGGATCTGGAACTTACCGTCGGGCAGTCGTTCCAACTGGTCGCCGCGACCCGTCCCGCCGATGCCGGAGTCACGCTCAAGTGGAGCTCTTCCGACCAGACGGTCGCCACGGTCGATCAAACCGGACTGGTGACGCTCCGCGCCTTCGGCACGGCCGTCATTACGGCCCGCTACCGCAGCTACTCGGCCCGCTGTACGGTCGCCACGTTGCAGGAGCCGCCGCTCGATCCTTCGGCTGCGCTCGCGGCCCCGCTCTCCGACGGGATTATCTACAGCAAGAACGTACTGCTGTACGCTCCTCGGCGCATCATGCAGGGCTTCGACCTGACCGAAAGCGGCAGCATCTATTATTCGCAGGTCGGCTCCGACGGCGCGACGCTCAACATCTGCCGCGCCGCGGGTCCGGGGCTGAACGCGCAGACCGACTACATGATCCTCAAATACTTCGGCCACGGCACGCAGATCGTCGCCGAGGAGGCTTCCGACGGCAAGACCTACATCTGGCTCAACAGCAACGCCTCGGTGGACAAAAGCGGCGAATACGGCGACAACTGGTCCGTGTCGCGGGTCGAATTCGTTCCGGGCGCGACCTCCGACGCCGGCTATGCGGGAGAGACCTTTTTCCTCAACAAGGACGGACAGTACGACCAGCAGGTCTCGATCGACTTCGGGGCGCGCCGCCTGCTCATCGGTTCGCGCAGGTCGGGCGTGCGCTACTTCTGGATTTTCGACCTCGACGAAGCGTTGGCCCTGCCGCTCAAGAAGATGACGGCGACGGTGACGGTCGGTTCGGCGGGCAGCGAACCCGTGACCCGCGAGATCGAGGCCCGCGACCTGAACGACTGCCGCGTGCTGGACGGTTTCTCGGTGCCTGCCGGTTCGGACAAGGAGAACGACGTCTACTCCTATTCGCATCAGGGACACGAAGTGGCGGGCAACTACGTCTACTTCTACGAAGGCAACGCCGTCGAGACGGGCGCCGATTCGTTCGAATCGAAAGCCTATGTCACGGTCTTCAACTACAGCGGCAAGATCGTCGTGCCGCGTACCGAAGTGGCGGCCGTCGCCGACAAGGCGGGACTTGCCGCCGCGGGACTTACGACCACGGGCTATGCCGAGGGCGAGAGCCTGAAGGTGCGTGACGGCAAACTCTATCTGGGCGTGGCGTGCCGCGACGGATCGTCGGGCAACCGCCGGGCCAATATTCTTGTCTACGACTGCGTGCAGGGCGAATGACGCTCTGCGCCGTAAAACGACGAAGCCGGGGTTCGATCCCCGGCTTCGCTGTTTTCTATGGGCGAGTGTGGTTTTTTCCGTGCGAACGGCGGTTCAGTTTGCGCCTGCGTATGCGGTTTATCCTGTCCGGGAGGGCTGCACCCGCCTTTTCCTCCTGACTCCCGACGGCTTATATCGGCAGGTGCTCTTCGAGCGTGCGGCGCAGGTGGTCGCTGTCGAGGTGGGTGTAGATTTCGGTGGTGAGGATGCTCTCGTGTCCCAGCATCTCCTGCACCTGACGTATGCTTGCGCCCCCTTCGAGCAGGTGCGTGGCGAACGAGTGGCGGAAAGTATGGGGGCTGATGTGCTTGTCGATGCCCGCGCGCTCGACGGCCCGCTTGAGGATCGTGAAGACCATCACGCGCGTGAGCTGTCCGCCGCGGTTGTTGAGAAACACCGTCTCCTCGCCCGAACGTGCGCTGCGCCGCTCTTCGAGATACCGCTGTATCTTGTCCCGCGCCGTGTTGCTGATCGGCACCAGCCGCTGTTTGTTGCCTTTGCCGATGACGCGGATGTATCCTTCGCCGAAAAAGAGGTCCGAAAGCCGCAGCGAGGTCAGCTCGGAGACGCGCAGGCCGCACGAGTAGAGCACTTCGAGCATGGCGCTGTCGCGCAGCCCTTTGGTCGAGCGCATGTCGACCGTGGCGATGATGCTGTCGATCTCGTCGGTGGTGAGGATGTCGGGCAGCGGGCGTCCGAATTTGGGCGTATCGACGAACTCGGCGGGCGAAGTCTCGATCTGATCGTTTACCAGCAGGAAGTTGAAGAAACTGCGGATGCCGCACAGGCAGCGGGCCTGCGAGGTCTTTTCGCGTCCGCGGTCGTAGAGCCATGCCATGTAGCGCTCGATCATCGTTCCCTCGACCTTGCGGGGAGCGACGTCGTACTGGCGGAGGATGAAGTGCGCGAACTGGCGCAGGTCGCGCATGTACGATTCCACGGTGTTTTGCGAGAGACGTTTTTCGAGTTTGATATAGGTCCGGTAACGACGTCCCGTCTCTTCCCACTTTTTCGTATTTTCTGCCATCCTTTGCCTGCTATATTCCGAGATTATCGCTAACTTTGTCCGGGCTAAGATATATAAATTTTACATAATATGAACTATATAGCGTTGAATATTGCCTTTTCGGAGGATGAGCAGGCCGAAATACTCACCGCCGAGCTGGCCGACTATCCCTTCGAGAGCTTCGAAACCGAAGACGGGACGCTCAAAGCCTACATTCCGCAGGAGCGGCTGGCCGACTGCAAAGCCGGGGTCGATGCCCTGCTGGCCCGCTACGGCGTGCAGGGACGCTATATCGCCATCGAGACCCAGAACTGGAACGCCGTATGGGAGAGCAATTTCCCGGCCGTCGATGTCGAAGGCCGCCTGCTGATCCGTGCGCCGTTCCACGATCCCGCCCCCGAAGGGGTCATGGAGGTGGTCGTCATGCCCAAGATGTCGTTCGGGACCGGACACCACGCCACTACGTGGCTCGTTTCGCGCGCCGTGCTCGATCTGGGCGTCGCGGGTCGCCGGGGACTCGACATGGGCAGCGGCACGGGCGTGCTGTCGATCGTCGCCGCCAAATGCGGCGCGGAGCACGTCGATGCGGTCGATATCGACGACTGGGCAGACGCCAACTGCCGCGAGAACATCGCCGCCAACGGTGTCGCGGATCGCATTACGCCGATGCTGGGCGACGTGCGCCGCATCGCCGGACGGCATTACGGTTTCATTCTGGCCAACATCAACCGCAACATCCTCTTGGCCGACATGCCGGTCTATGCCGCCGCGCTCGACGCCGGAGGCGATCTGGTGATGAGCGGATTTCTGGAACCCGACGTTCCGGCGATCACGGCCTGCGCCGAAAAACTGGGACTCAGGCCCGTTGCTACGGCGGTGAAGGAGGGCTGGGTGACGGTACACGTACGCAAGGAGTAGGTTGAAGACGTACAAGGGGCGCGGGGTAGTTCTCCATACGCTCAAATACGGCGATTCATCGATGGTCGTCTACCTCCTGACCGACGCCGGCGGCCGCCGCAGTTACATGGTGCAGGGCGTGCGAAAAGCGCTTGGACGCGGTTCGAAGCTGGCGCTGTTCCAGCCGATGTTTCCCGTCGAATTCGAGGGGCTGGAATCGCCGCGGCAGCAGATGCACCGCTTCAAGGAGGTGCGGGGCGGATTCGTCTTGCAGAGTCTGCCTTTCGACGTGCGCAAATCGACCATGGCGCTCTTCATGGCAGAGGTTTTGTACCGCCTCGTCAGGGAGTACGACGAACCCAACGAAGCGCTTTTCGACTTCGTGTGGAACTGCGTCGGGGCGCTCGACTCGATGGACGAGGGCGTGGCCAATTTCCATTTGTGGTTTCTCGCCAACCTGAGCCGGTTTCTGGGGTTTTGTCCCGGCAACGAATACGCCTCCGGCGACTGGTTCGATATCCGTGAGGGGCTTTATACGAAAACCCGGCCCGCGCACGTTAGCTATATGAACAGGGAGTGCGCCTGCATGCTGCGCGATTTTCTGGAGTGCGACGTGCGCTGTCTCTCGGAGATCGGTCTCAACCGCGGCCAGCGGGTCGAGTTTCTCAACGCCGTGCTGGTCTATTTCGGGTACCACCTCGACGCCATCAGCGCCGTGCAGTCGGTCCGGATTCTGCGGGAGGTTTTTTAGGAAAAGTGCAACAGAAAATAGAAGGAAAGTTATGAAAAGGATGTTTATGATCGCCGTCGCCTTGTTCGCGGCGTTTTCGCTTTCGGCGCAGGAGCCGGGTCGGTTCCGGCTCGTGCGGCCCGATTCGACCCGTACCGGCAGTTTCAGGCTTCCCGATTCGCTTCGGGTCGAGATGTCCGTTCCCGACTCGCTGGCCCACATGTCGCCGTGGAAAACCGACTTCCGGACCGCTGCGCCGATGAAGGTCAAGCCGGCCGTCTCGATGACTTCGGTGGTGGTGATTCAGAAGGAGAACCTGCCTTCGCGCGTGACCGTGATCGACAACAACTCGCTGCGCCTTGGGTCGCACTTCAACCTTTCGAACGGTCAGGCGTGGAACTGGAGTCCGTTCCCCGATGCGTTCCTCGACGCACGGACGCTCTCTTTCCCGATGCCCCGATAAGTGGGGTATGCAGATGCGCTTCGGATGCCTATCCAGCGCGGTTTTGCAGTGATTTGGTCGGGGTATCTGTCCGAATACGGGCGTAACGCGGCTGCCGGTGTTGTCGTCGGACGCTGCGATCCGTCGTAGGGGCGCATGATGTGGATGCACAACGTTCGGACCTATGCCCGAACCGTCGGGCTTGGGGGTGAAGGACGGCGTGTCGTGAAGAACGGCCTGAAGATATTTTCGTATTGCGGCGGGGATTGCCCCCCCCCTGGCGGTCCGTTTGCGA
>OBWJ01000983.1_pt1 | contig 12241 bp, 11 predicted proteins | sample 1495181 | NCBI WGS metagenome assembly OBWJ01 (sample SAMEA2580041, study PRJEB22360) | human gut metagenome
AATTTTGACGAGATTACCAACTTTTACAAGCCTTTTCTTATCCCGAACTCGCGTAGACAGTAATCACTCCGTTCTCATCGGTTAGCGTTCAGAAATTAAGCAACAACAAATCATCTACAATGATTAACTTTCAAAGAAACTTATATGGACAGATATAATAGAAAGCCAGCCAAATGGCAGCAACAGAATAAGGAAGAATAGCAGATGAACAAGACGGAGTTCATCAAGGTAAGATGCACCTTAGAGGAAAAGCAGCGAATCAAATCAAAGGCAGAATGTACAGGGCGGAAGTTCTCCGATTACTGCCGTGAGATACTTCTGAATGGGACTATTGCAGCCGTCCCCAAGATGACCGACAATGAGAGGGAAGCCATTGCCATACTCCAGCATACAGGACGGTTCTATGGGCAGGTTTCCAACCTCATCAAGGTTAAGGATGAAAGGTGGGTACATATCACCAAGACCCTCTCGCTATGTGCAAAGGAAGCATTTAAGCGATTTTACGACCCTCATTTTCGGGTAGACGATGAAATATATAAGGTCTTAAACATGACGAGAAATGATAGGAAAATGTAGGGCGATAGCACACGGAAGCACGGCTTTAGACTATATTTTCTGAGAGGGCAAGCTCGGTAGTCGGCTTGCTTTCCACAATCTTTGCAGCAGGGAACTAAAGACTATTCATGAGGAAATGAAAGCGGTCAGCGACTATAACAGCCGTTGCAGGAACAAGTTCCTCTACGAATTGAACAAGAACGGTATAGCCATAGAGTGCATGAAGAACAAGCAGGGCAAGGTCTATGGCTTGAAGTTCTCCTATGATGGAATGACTTTCAAGGCTTCCGAAATCGGCAGGGAGTTTGGCTACCATTCCTTGCAGAAAAACTTTGAAACAACCAACAAGGAAGAACCAATGAAACTACACCAAACGATACAAGAGCCAACAGAAAAGAGCGAACAACCTGATACAGGTTATCAACTTGTTCCCAAGAGCCGTTCTTCTATCTCACGAGACAGTGATGCCCCACAAGCGAAGAATCTAATCAATGAAGTGTCTGATGCTACCATAAACGCAGCTGACGAATTAGTAGAAGGAATAGATGATTTGATTACACCATCTACGCATGGCAACGACTATATCGAAGCAGCATGGCAACGCAAGCTGAGAAACCAAGCAAACAGAAAGAAGCGAAGACGAGGTATGTAATTCCATTCCAACTACAAACATTATTAGAAAAGTGCAGAAAGAAGAATATCTCATTAAAAACGCTTGTTATTCGGTAACAAAGTATTATCTTTGCAAACAGAATAACAAGCGTTCTTTGTTAGGCAGAAAACAGCGAAGCTAAGTAGCTCGCTCGTTTCCAAATCGTTACCTGTTTAGTTGTACTTATAAGGTAACTTCTTTATTTTCAATTAGATACATTTTGATGACTATCTTACCATGCGAAACGGCCCAAATGGAAAATCAAGGTGACTTGAATGCCCCTTCAGAAGCCCCAACACAGTGTTTCAACACCATTTTTTCAACCTATCCGGAGCATTTTCACAGAAGGGTTTTTGTAAACAAAATCACCTGCTTAAAGGGTGATGCGATTGTTATTGCTTCCAATATCGGATGCCATGACACACCTCTCGCCTTCGTCTGACGCCTCGGTGTATCTATCCGTCTAAAAAGGGTCTACATCATAATAGATTTGCAAAGCACCATATCGCGAGTCTTTCAACATCTGACTTTGGGCAAGTTTGAGGTAGTCACGGACTTTTTTCAGGTCAATTCCGGCCTCTAATTTAATAACTATCTTGCGGATGTGCATCGTCTTGACACGGGCAATGACGGGCTTGTCCGGTCCTAACACCCGAGTGCCGAACCACTGGCGCAGCCGACTTCCAAGTTCTGTAGCGGCCGTCTCCACCACACCGTCGTGACGATGCTTCAGAAAGACATTGACGAGATGGTAGAAAGGGGGGTAGCGGAACATCCTGCGCTCCTCCAACAGGTCAGCGAAGAAGCCCTCATAGTCGTTATGCACCACCTGCCGGATGACCGGCAACTGCGGGCTTCCCGTCTGCAAAATCACCAGTCCGCGCTGCCCTTTGCGTCCTGCCCTGCCACTCACCTGCGCCATCATCATGAAAGCGTGCTCGTATGCACGGAAGTCAGGATAGTTCAACATGGAGTCGGCATTGAGAATGCCCACGACACTCACCTTGTCAAAATCCAGCCCTTTGGAAATCATCTGCGTGCCGATGAGCAGATTGGTGCGGCCGGCCGAGAAGTCGTCGATGATGCGCTCGTAGGCATTCCGTGTGCGGGTGGTGTCGAGATCCATACGGGCCACACGCGCTTCGGGAAAGAGGTCGCGTATCCGGTCTTCTATCTTTTCGGTGCCGTATCCCCGGCCATGGAGCTCGGTCGAACCGCAGTTGGGACACTCCGTGGGCACCGGGTAGGAATAACCGCAATAGTGGCAGGTGAGCAGGTTGAGATTTTTGTGCAGCGTGAGCGACACGTCACAGTTCTTACACTTCGGCACCCAACCACACACACGGCACTCTATCATCGGCGCGAAGCCACGGCGGTTTTGGAAAAGGATGGCCTGCCGACCGCTTTCAAGGGCCGAGCGCACAGCCGTTAGCAAACGGGGGGAAAACGGCCCGGTCATCATCTTGCGCCTCTTCAGGTCTTTGGTGTCTACCACTTCTATTTCGGGCAACTCTATCCCCTTGAAACGAGTGGTGAGTTCCACCAGTCCGTATTTCCCCCTACGGGCATTGTAGTAGCTTTCCATAGAGGGAGTGGCTGTACCGAGGAGCGTCTTGGCCCCATACATCTGCGCCAGCATGATGGCTGCCGAACGGGCATGATAGCGCGGGGCGGGATCCTGCTGCTTGAAAGAGGTCTCGTGCTCCTCGTCGATGATGACAAGTCCGAGCCGCTTGAACGGCAGAAACACAGCACTGCGGGCACCAAGCACCACATCGTAGGGATTGGCCGAAAGCTGTTTCTGCCATATCTCCACCCGCTCGGCATCACTGTATTTGGAGTGGTAGATGCCCAGCCGGTTGCCGAACACGCGTCGCAGGCGATTCATGATTTGCACCGTGAGGGCTATCTCGGGCAGAAGATAGAGCACCTGCCGGCCATCGGCAAGGGCTTTTTGAATGAGGTGGATGTAGATCTCGGTCTTTCCGCCCGAGGTGACTCCATGCAAGAGCACCACCGGCTTGGCCATCATCTTCAACAAAATGAGATTGTAAGCTTCCTGCTGTGCCTCATTGAGCGGATGAACATGGTCGAGGTGCGGTTCTCCTCCATTGTTCAGCCGCCCCACTTCCAACTCGTAGGTGAAGAGGATGCCACGGTCTATGAGTGCCTTGATGTTGGCCAGCGTACAGTGGGAGGCATTGAGAAGCTCGTCGCGCGTGATGTTGACAATGCCCTCGCGGGGCACGTTGCCTTCCAGACTGTCCCAATGGGAAAGGGCCAGATAGCCTGTGAGCACTTTCTGCTGCCGGGCCGAACGGGCCAACAGCCCCAAGGCGACATGCAGGGCCTGCTCGCTGCGATAGTTCTGTGACAAGCCGACATAGAGCTCCATCTTGGGCTTGTACTTGTCTTGCGACTTCAAACCGGCCGGCATGGCGGCATTGTAGACTTCACCGAGGGGCGACATGTAATAGTCGGCTATCCAGTGCCAAAGCCGAAGTTGCTGGGGAAAAAGCACCGGGGCTTTATCGAGTATCTCTATAACCGGTTTGCTGGCAAACTCCGGTCGGCGGTCGTGCACTGCATCGACTATGCCGATATAACGCTTGCTCTTGCCCAAGGGCACGAGCACCCGCACACCCACAGCCACCTGCCGCTCCATGTCGGGGGGCAGAGAGTAAGTGAAAGTGCCTTCTAAAGGCAGCGGCAATATGACATCGACAAAGTTCATGAGGTACAAAGATAATCAAAAAAAAGCAGACATCAGCAAGCGACTGTCTGCTTTTAATGTATTTTGTCGGTAGGCATTCAAGATAGAAGCGCAATTTCCATCATGGATATTTAGCCCGGTACTTTCATATCCGGTTTTCAAAGCAAAACCTAAAACAAAAAAAGGCAGATACACCATGAAGGAGCATCTGCCCGATATGTCTCACTTTGCGCCTGCCTCATGGCTGGCAGAGGAAAATCAGAAGTAATAGGCTAAACCTATCTGCCAGGAGTTGGACTTGCCTTTAATGCCGGTCTTCACCTTGTCGAAGGTGGCTTCAGCAGTTTTTCCGCAGGCGATGTTGTAGTTGGCATTAAGCTGCAAATGGTTAAGAAGCATCAGACCTGCACCAAGATTGACACTGAAATTGGACTCCTTCCATTTCCAGTTGATAGGCTTCTCCGTGTCGTTTCCCACATTGAAACCAAACTGGGGACCGGCAAAGAAATAGAGTTCGGCCGTTTGTCCCAAGCCGAAGCCATAACGGAGATTGACGGGAACGGCAATTTGCTCCTGCTTGACGGTTGCATCAGACACCACAGTCTTGTCATCGGCAAAGGCTGACACCTTGGCAGAACGATAGTCGTAGAGAGCAGAGGCATCGACACCCAGCCCGATGACGGGGAGCGTGAACTTCATCGTAGGGCCGATATAAAATCCGGTACGGTTGGATGCACTCAAAACCTTGCTGTTGAAACTCATATCGGTCACGTTCAAACCGCCTTTCACACCAAACTTAATCTGTGCGCCGGCCTCAGTCGCAAACAGCATCGCTGAGACAACCAAGACTAAAGAAAATAACTTTTTCATAATCTGTTCTCCTTAAATTAAACCTTTACTATTGGAAACAGACATTCCGTGGGCCGGCACGCAACCCTCAGTCAGTCTGCGTAAAATGGCTAATGACGCTCACGACGCACGGTGACACGGGCTGAAGAACTGCCCGAAGAGGAACTGCTCCGGGCACGCCGGTTCTTCACCGTAGCCGTGCCGCCGCTCCGGCGGTTGCGCTTCACGGCCTTGGCGCCTTTTTCCGTGACACCGGCTTTGGCGATAGAATCGAGAGAATCCTTGCGAGCTTGATTGCCCCAAATGTTCTTTTCAAACTCGGCGAGTTCACGTTCAATGCGCTTCTGCTCCTTGTTCATGGCACTGTCGCTGGAACAATATTGCGCCAATGTGCGGCCGAGCATATTCGTTGTCTTGTAAATCTTGCCCTTATACAGATTGCGAGTGAAATAGTCGTCAATGCTCATCATGGCCGCATTGTTGAGATTGCTCGTCATAATTTGCTGTTTGGCGAGATAAGGGGCGAGGTCGTCATACTTGACCCAGAACAGTGGATACTTCGTGGCACCGTCTCCGAAATCGTCTTCACGCTCCATTATGGGGCAAAGGGCAATCACTTTGGTGTGGAAAGTGGCCGTAGCCTGATCGTAGTAAGAACTTTCCTTGATGTAATAGGACTTCACCTCGCGAGATGGAATATCGCTGTTGTCAAGATGCACACGCCCATTCTCGCGCTCATAGAAGATGTGATAGTTATCAAGAAACTGCAAAGGCTTGATGCGAGCAGAGTCGTTAAAGATTTCATTGCCGTCGAGCCGATACTCATAGGCATTGATGCCGCCGCGGGAGGGGCCCACCATCATCAACTTGAAGAGGTAGGTGAAAAGGTTCATCTGATTGCCCAACGGCTCTACAGGATAGTAAAGGCCGGCGTTGGCATCCTCGGTGAGGTCGAGCACTCGGTAGATGTCGCGACGCCACACCACATCTTCGGGCATAGGAGCCATCGTGGGAAACTCTATCTGAGCACGGGGAGTGAGGGTGTTTGCATTAGAACGCTGCGCTGCCTGCTGCTCGGCACGGCGCTTCGGAGCCTGGGCAGAAACAGCCTGAACCATGCAGGCAGCCATCAATATGAATAGGATTCGTTTCATTATCTGTTCTGATTTAATTTGCTTATCAATGTCTCGTGGGAGTTCTATGACCGAAAGGGATTTTCGGCCACTATCATTTGACCACCACCTCCATTGCTTGCGGCAATTTTCTGGTGATGCCGTCAGGTCCTATGGCCGTCACCTTGGAAATGTAGAAACGGCGGTTGTGCGACAGTTTTCTGAAAGCCTCACGCTGGCTTTGTGAGAATTGTGAACCGTTGCCGGCCATAGGCACAGCATTGCCCATGTTGTCGAAGAACACAGCTTCAAAGCCCACCACCCGGAACTCGATGTCAAGCAATCCATCGTCGATGGCGGCATGGATGCCTCCGACACCCATCAGGGAGGCCTTGGCCAAGGAACCGCCTTTGAAACGGTCGGTGCCAAGAGCGATATAAGCTGTCGGATCGGGCAGTTTGCGCACCTTAAAGGTATAGCTGCCCATCGTGCGGGACTTTCCCTTGTCGGTGGCCGAGACGGTGAAAGTGACATCGTGACCCACGGCGGCGGGAACTGCCACGTAATGACCGTTGCCGGTAGAGGTGAGCGAACCACCACTCATTGAAACCCGCACGGCATTCTGAGGAATACCCGGCACACTGATACTCATAGGATTCTGATAACCGGCATAGAGCACATTCATCAAGTCGGCAGCTATGGTAGCACCACTCGGGGGCGTGATCACTTCGTATTTCTGTAGGAAGTTGCGACGCAGGATATCTCCGTTGCCATTGCGCATGAGCATATATCCACTGAACGAATGTTCGCCCACACCACCGGCTGTAAAGGCGTAACGCCCGCCACGGGTGTTCACCCTGCTGCCGTTGATATAGATTTCTGGTTGCTGTGTGGTGTCCACAGCGGCCATCACTATGTTGGCGGCAAACTGTTCACCGGGATAGAGTGTCGTTTTTTCAGGAATGACAAAAGCATCCAGCTTGTTGACGCGAATATCTTTGAGGTCAATATTCGACACCAGCGTGTGCAGCACCTCCCCTTCGGCCTGCCGCACATCACTCTGCAACTTGGAGAGAAGGGTGACAGCCGCAGCCACGGGCATATTTTCAAACATGTATTCCTGCCAATTCTTGCCCAATGTGTTGCTGTTCCGGGGCACCGTTGTCGACAGGTTACTCTTGATGGTTTGCTGATGACGAGGGTCGGTCACCATTTTCAGGATGCGTTCACGATAGGAGTTGATGGCGTTGAAAAGCCGCTTGCCCTTACCACTTCCGGGAGCCAACATTACGATTGCCGCCGCTTCCAAATCGTCCTTGTTATCTATGTTGCGCACATCACCGTCGTTTCCGTCCGCCTCCTTGACTATCGCCTCTTTCAATTCTTGTGCGAAATTATAGAGCGAGTCACTCATATTCTTCACCTGCGTAGCCTTTTCAAACCACATTTTCACCTTCTGCGGATTGGTTTTCATCTGGTCGGCAAAGTTTCCATATAGCATCTTGTTCTCCGCGGATGAGTTGGCAGTGGTCCGATTCAGACTTTCTTCCACAATGGAGAAGCCATTGAGCACCTCTGTAGAGATGTTCAACGCCAGCATAGCCATCAAGACGACATACATCAGATTGATCATCTTCTGGCGCGGAGAAACGGGTCTTTTCTTGATTGCCATTATTCTTCTGCGTTAGAGGCGACACCCGGGGCGGCCACTTTCATGTTAACGGTCATAGCCTCTATCATACGGGTGTATATTTTATTAAGTTGCTCTATTTGTCGGGCCATCTTCCGACTCTGTTCGTTTATCTGATCAATGGTTCCGATTTGCTGACTGGCTCCCTTGAGTTGCATCTCATAAACCTTGCTGATGCCTGTAAGGGTACGGTTGAGATTTTCCATTTCCTCGCTGTCACGAGTGAGGCGGCTGCTCTGCTCATTCACTTTCTCAAGTGTTTCTACAAGCTTTTTCAGTTCTTCCACATAACTGTTTTGGGCCGTGGCCATATCAGGGGAAATCTCCTGTTGGGAGGCAAGCCACGCCCCTTGGTGAGATGCAGCTACGGCAACACTTTCCACAGAGTTTGCTCCTTCTGCTCCACTAAAGGCGACAGGTCGGCCGGGAGCGGATGTCAAAACAGCATTGGATTCCGAAACATTGTCTCCATGTCCATACGTCACCTTGCCGGTCTCCAAATACTCTTCAGTGACATGGGTGGGAATATCACGGCCATCGGCGGTCTTATCGAAAGGCCGGTCAAAGGCCGAGAGAAAAAACACAAGCACTTCGGTGCCCATTCCGAGGAACAGCCAAAAGTTGGCACCGGGAATGTGGGTCAGTTTACACAGCGTACCGAAGATAACGATAGAGGCTCCCCAGCTATAGGCGTAGTTGAGGAATGTCTGACCGGGAACGCTATCCATCCACTTTTGCAGACGATAGACTATATTGAATTTACTGTACTCTCCCATGATATTTATCTTCTTTTCTTTATCTTTGTTGCTTTTTGCTTAGTGCTCGAAGTGGTTGCCAGACTGCGCACGCAGCGGAATCCCACATACGATCGGGGTTGGTTCTGATATTCCCATGAGCGCCAGGCCGAACGGATATACGACTCAGGGTCTTTCCACGAACCGCCACGCACGCTCTTTTTCTTCAGACGGTAGGGATCCTCTTTGGCAGCGTTGTATTGCAACTGCGGATTGAGGTCGTTCATCGCATCTACACCGGCTTCAGTAAAAATGGTACTTGTCCACTCCGCTACATTACCGGCCATATCATACAGCCCGTTGCTATTGGCAGAGAAGATACCTACCTTACTCGTTATCAGATTTCCGTCTTTAGTATAGTTTCCGCGGTCAGGCTTGAAGTTGGCATAGAAACAGCCGTCACCATTTTTCACATCTTGATTCTCCCATGGGAACTCAGTACCGTCCTTTCCTCGGGCAGCATACTCCCATTCAGCCTCCGTCGGCAAACGGTAGCGCTGCACAAAACGGGCTTCAGGCCCCAATCCTTTCAACAAATAGTCGGTGCGCCAAGCACAGAAAGCGTTGGCCTGCTCCCATGTAACCCCGACCACAGGATAATCGTTATAAGCAGGATTACTGAAATAGCTGCGCAGATAGACCTCATTATCCGAGTTCTGGAAATCATTCACCCAACATGTGGTATCGGGATAAACGTTAACGATGTAGGTGTTGAGGAAATCCCACGGGCCGGAAAGCGGGCGGTTGATGGTTTCGGTTACGATACGCCCTTCATCATCGATATAGGCCGTATCTTTGGAAATCATCACCACCTCATTGGGATCAACCGTGAGATCGGTATTCAGATTACGCTCCTCGGGGCGAATCCGATTGCGTCTCAAGGCAGCTTTCGCGTAATCATATATCTCATAGCGGTAGTTCATCTGCCGCCAGTCGATAAGTTTCTCTCCGGTCACAGGATTGGTGGTGTACAAGCTCTCAAATGCACGCAACTCGTCTTCATTAGGCTTGCGTGGCAAAGCCTTCTTCCAGTTAAGATGGGGAGTCACAGGATCACCATTCTTGTCTTCCGTAATCATATAGGTCTCATCGCCTCCATAGGCCGGATCGGCCAATCGGGTGCGGATGATGGAATCTTTCACATAGTTGAGAAACTGCTTGTATTTGGAATTTGTCACCTCTGTTTCATCCATCCAAAAACCGTCTACGGATATATCTTTTACCGGTGTATCCTTGCCCCAAAGCGAGTCTTGGTTGGCAAGTCCCATCTTGAGATAGCCTCTGTTGATTCTTACCATACCATAAGGGGCCGGTTCGTTGAAACTCCTGCCACTGATCCCCACAACCTCTCCACCCCGTCCGGAGACAGAAGCTGACTTAGCACTGAAACATCCGGAAAGGGTCAAAGCGATAAGGCCAAGGCCCAATATCATGATACCTTTTTTCATATTTGGTTTTAATTCCTTTTCATTTATCTATTTTAATATACGGTGCTCATCAATGCACATTCTTTACATTTCCATCTACACACCAAGTTATTCATTCCATCTGAAAGACAGCACACATCCCTAAAGGATTCTGACACTCTTATGCTTGTTCCGTCCTTTCTTCACAAGGTTGATATCATGCTGATAACCAACGAAAAGTTCGTGGCTGCCATTACCGGGGTTGATGGATGAGGTGTACATTTCATAACTATATCCCACAACAAATCCGTGGAAAGTGCCCCCGACCAAAAATGTGACCGAGGTGGAAGGGCTGTAACCGGCACCGATATACATTATTTTCTTATCATTGGTGTAGACCAACCGGGTGGTTATATCCTCTCGCCACGATGTGCCGTCAGTGCGCACGAGTACCGATGGCTTTATTGTTAGAAACGGATTTCTTAATTTTATATTGTATCCGCCTGTCAAATAATAGGTTCGGTCTATTTGCAATTCGTTGGTAGTACCGAGTTCTATCAAAGGAGCATTGAGATGCTGTCCGGCCACTCCCACATACCATGCTCCATGTATATAATGGAGTCCGAAAGCCAGATCGAGCCCGTTGCCCTTTAGTGTTGCCCCGCTCAAAGCCGGATCGTTGCTGTCTCCCACATCCAATTTACTGCCGTCAAAATTTTCGCTTAACAGTCCGACCTGAACAGCGGCACTCAAGGTGCCACCAAAGAGGCCATGCTTATAAGCATACTGCAAACTGACACGGGTATGCTTGAAAAGACCTATCTGATCGTTCAAAAATTGAAGCCCCACACCGTGGTATGATTTTAGGAAGTAAAAGGGTCGGTCTACTGCAAAATACATACTCCTGGGATTATGTTCAAAACCAGCCAAATCAAGTGCGTATGCAGCGGTAAAATTGAGTTTGGGATCCTTGCCGGCTGCAGCAGGATTGTAGGCCGTCTCCATGTCAAAATAGTGACTGAACGACGGATCATATTGGGCTTCCACCTCAATAGAGATGATGCCGGACAAGAACAATATGGTGATAAAGCGTTTAAACACGTTGATATAACGGCCGCTTTAAGAAATTATTGCATAAACGACAAGGCCGCTTCCTTAAGAGAAACGACCTTGTGCGTATTCGAATGAATATCAATATTCGTCTTCGTTGAAGAGGAAATCCTCTTTGGTTGGATAGTCAGGCCAAATGTCTTCGATACTCTCATAGACATCACCTTCATCTTCTATCTCCTGCAAATTCTCCAGAACTTCCAGAGGTGCACCCGAACGAGTAGCATAGTCTATCAACTCGTCTTTAGTTGCAGGCCATGGTGCATCTTCCAGCTTTGAAGCCAATTCCAGTGTCCAATACATAGTCTTAAAGTTTACTCATTTTAGTGGGCGCAAAGGTAATAAAATAAATCCTATCTGCAAGTTTTTTGATGATTATTTTAAATATTGTAACATCAATAAAACTTAAAAATGACAGCTATATTAAAAATTTACAAGATAATGCTGCTTAAACCGTGTATGGTCAAAGAAGACAATACCACAATAATAGAGATCGAAAGTTATCCCAGTGCGCATATCCCGCTTCACCTTCTTCCAAAAATTCCGCGCCATTCTGCTCTTCATAATCCCTTCTATGATCAAAACCGTGTCTTCATTCGCAGCACTCGCCACCTCTTCAAAAAGTGCATCGCTATGGTTTGAATAAGCCATCCGCACTAACGGCAAATCCGTATATGTACCAAGAATATCTTTTGCGTCTGAGACATCGGCATCGGAAGTGGAAGCCAAAGAAATGATTTCTGTATTTCGACAACCTCTCTTTAAATATTTCTCATAGATCCCCGAAAAATCTCGAGTTCCATCCTCCTTGATTTTCTTATCAACAATCAAAATCTCTCTTTCCCCACAAAATATCCTATTACTATAAAAGGAGAAAACAATTCTCGGCTGGAGATAATTAGCTAACCGAAAATAAAGGCGTCCCATCTTATTGGCCAATTTGCCGGCATATCCCATTTCCTGCTCTAACTCCGCAAAAGCATAATATGGATAATGCTCATTGACAACGTAGCGGATAAAACGATACGCCCACGGCGATTGGACTCCAAAGCCACGGGAGTGTCTTATGCGCCGCATCCAAACAACAACTGTCTTAATGTGATATTTCATATTGCATTTGCAAAGGTACAAAAAGAAGCGGAAAATCAGACAGCCATCTGATGAAAGTCAACACACAAATACCTGTTATCAAGTTTTTCCTGTCATGCCGTCATTTCTGCCCGCAACGGACTGGAAACCAGAATGATGGCGGATGACAGGAAACCGTGCCGGTGATGTCAGGAAGGGCGGGGCCCAGGCACGGGGCACACACACGAAAAAAGCCTCCCCGGATGCCCTACGGGCTGCCGGGGAGGCCGGG
>OBWJ01000984.1_pt1 | contig 12207 bp, 9 predicted proteins | sample 1495181 | NCBI WGS metagenome assembly OBWJ01 (sample SAMEA2580041, study PRJEB22360) | human gut metagenome
ATTTTATTTTTTAAAACAATATATTGTGTATAAAATTTTTAGTGCGACAGCCTCTTTTTAAATTTAAGAATTAATAAAATTTACAATAAATCAAAAATCATTTTATATTGTTATAAAAAATATCATAAAAACATATATTTAAAATAAAATAGTGTAAGAAATATGATAGGTAAAAAGTGGAATAGGGTGCAAAGATATGGACAAATAATAAGAATAAAGGTACATAAACTACAAATTTCAACACAAATAAAAATAATAATTAAATAACTAAAAGGAATTATTAAATTAAATGTCGCTTAAAAGAAGTTGAAGCGTATAAATGTTTAATGGTAGAATTATATAATAAAGGAATTAAATTCTATATTATTTGATAAAGTAGAATTAGAAATGAGGGGGTATTTACATGAGAGGAGAAAATGGAGTAGCTGTTAAGAAAAGTAGTACCAAAAAGACTATTGAAGATGTTAAATCAATAAATAAAAACAATAATAAAAAAAGTTTAGATAATAAAAAAGTAAGTAGAACAATACGAAAAAAGGTAAAATGTGAATTAACTTCGGAAAATATTGATTTATTTCATGAAGGAAAGCATTATGAGTCATATGGATTTATGGGAGCACATTGTGTTTCTGAAAAGAGAAAAAAGGGTGTAAGATTTACAACTTGGGCTCCAAGAGCAAAAAGAATGTATGTAGTAGGAGACTTTTCTGATTTTAAAATAAAAGATGAATATGAAATGGAAAAGGTATCAGATAAAGGTATATGGAGTATATTTATTGAAGGTCTTAATGAAGGCGAGAAATATAAATATGCAGTAGAAAATATATATGGACATTATAATTTAAAGTCAGATCCATATGCATTTAAATCAGAAAATAGACCTAATACAGCATCTATTGTTGGAGAAACTGATAAATATAAATGGAATGATAAAAGTTGGATGTTAAAAAGAAAAAGATTTAATATGTATGAAAGTCCAATTAATATTTATGAAATGCATTTGGGCTCATGGAAAACAAAAGATGAAAAGTTTTTAACATATAGAGAGATTGCAGAACAACTACCAAACTACTTAGTTGATATGGGATATACTCATGTAGAAATATTACCAATAATAGAGCATCCATTAGATGCATCTTGGGGGTACCAAGGTGTAGGGTATTATTCTGTTACTAGTAGATATGGAAATGCAAATGATTTTAAATACCTTATTGATGAACTTCATAATGCAGGAATAGGAGTAATATTAGATTGGGTACCAAGCCATTTTTGCAAGGATTCTCATGGTTTATATATGTTTGATGGAACTCCAACTTATGAATATGATGAAGAATGGAAAAGAGAAAATAAGGGATGGGGTACATGTAATTTTGATTTAGGAAAACCAGAAGTTAAAAGTTTTCTAATTTCAAATTTATTTTTTTGGATAAGAGAATTTCATATAGATGGTATTAGAAATGATGCTGTTTCCAATATGCTATATTTAAGCTATGGAAGAGAAAATGATGAATGGTATCCTAATGTTTATGGTGAAAATGGAAATTTAGAAGCAATACAATTTATAAAAGATTATAATTCAGCAATTCATGAAGAATTTCCTACTGTAATGACTATTGCAGAAGAATCTACAGCATGGGCTAAAATTTCAAAACCAGTTGAAGAAGATGGTTTAGGATTTAACTTTAAATGGAATATGGGATGGATGAATGATACATTAAAATATATTGAGGAAGATCCTATATATAGAAAATATCATCATAATAAGATGACATTTTCTATGGCTTATCACTATTCAGAGAACTTTATATTATCTATTTCACATGATGAAGTTGTGCATGGAAAAGGAGCTCTTGTTAATAAAATGTGGGGAGATTATTGGAATAAGTTTGCTGGATTGAGACTTTATTTAGTTCATATGATTGGACATCCAGGGAAAAAGTTAATTTTTATGGGGTCAGAATTTGGACAATTTGAAGAATGGAATGAGGATAAGCAATTACAGTGGAACTTAATTGAAGAATTTGAAATGCATAAAAAAACACAGTTATTCTTTAAGGACATGAATCATTATTACAAGGAACATAAGGCATTATGGGACAATGATTATAATCTTGAAGGATATAAGTGGATTGATCCAGATAATTCTGAAGAAAGTATATATTCTTTTATTAGAATGGATAAGAAAAAGAAAGAATCTTTAATATTTGTATGTAATTACACACCTGTTGTTAGATATGATTTTAGATTAGGTGTTCCAGAGTTAGGGAAATATGTACAAGATTTTAATACAGATAGTGAAATTTATGGAGGTTCAGGACAAACTATTGATGAAGTTTTAATTGCAGAAGAAGTGACATTTAATAATCAACCATACTCTATAACAATAAAGGTTCCACCAATGGCGGCTATTATTTTAAAAAAAATGAATAATAATTCTAAATAGGGAGTGTGAATAGATGAAAGTATTGTTTGCAGCATCAGAAGCGCATCCATTTATTAAGACTGGTGGTTTAGGAGATGTGATGGGGGCATTACCTCAATCTTTAGCAAACCTAGGTGTAGATGCAAGGGTAGTAATACCAAAGTATAAAAATATAAAGGATGAACTAAAGCAAAATTTACAATTTATAAAATGGTTTACAGTTCCTGTTGGTTGGAGAAATCAATATTGCGGAGTTTTCCAATATAAATATAAAGATGTTGTTTATTATTTTATAGACAACGAGTACTATTTTAATAGGGATGGTCTATATGGCTATTATGATGATGGAGAAAGATTTGCATTCTTTAATAGGGCAGTTTTGGAATTTATTAAAGAAATAGATTGGAAACCAGATTTAATTAATTGTAATGATTGGCAAACAGGAATGGTACCAGTACTATTAAATTTAGAATATAAAAATGACAAATTTTATTCTAAAATGAAAACTGTATTTTCTATTCATAATTTATTGTTTAAGGGCAATTTTATACCTCAAGTTTTACCAGAATTATTTGGGTATGATTATATGCCATTAGCTAATGGCAGTCTTGAATTAAATGGAATGGTAAGTTTTTTAAAGGGTGGAATTAATTATTGTGATGAAATTACAACAGTAAGCAATACTTATGCAGAAGAAATAAAAACTCAACAAGGTGGTGAAGGCCTTGATGGATTACTTAGAAGTAAAAGTGAAATTTTAAAGGGAATAGTAAATGGAATAGATTATGAAGAATTTAACCCTGAAGAGGACAAATTCATTTTTAAGAATTTTAACTGCAATAATATAAAAGATAAGATTGAAAATAAATTATCGCTTCAAAAGGAATTAGGATTACCACAAAAAGAAGATACTCCTATGATTGGATTAATATCAAGATTAACGCATCAAAAAGGATGTGATTTAATTGTAAGTATTATTGATAGGCTTCTTCAAAAGGATATACAATTTGTTGTTTTAGGAACCGGAGATTATTGGTATGAAGAAACATTTAAAAACTTGCAATATAGATATCCAGATAAGGTTTTAGCAAATATTAAATTTGATAATGTATTAGCTCATAAAATATATGCAGGAACGGATATGTTTTTAATGCCTTCATTATTTGAACCTTGTGGATTAGGACAATTAATTTCTTTAAGATATGGAGCAATACCTATTGTAAGAGAAACTGGAGGATTAAAAGATACAATATCTCCATATAATGAATATACTGGAGAAGGAAACGGATTTGGATTTAAAAATTTCAATTCAAATGAATTAATGCAAATAACTGAATATGCATTGAAGATCTATAAAGATAAGGATGCTTGGAAAAACATAATAAGACAAGCCATGAATTCAGATAACAGTTGGGATAAATCAGCTATACAATACAAGAAGTTATATGAAGGATTAGTTAAAACACCTTAATGGATACAAGCTATTAGGAGGTAGATATATGCTATCAATAGATAAGAATTCATTTAAAAGAGATTATAACAATAAATTCGTTCAATTACATGGTAAGGAATTAAAAGAAGGAAGTAATCAACAAAAATATGAAGCATTAGGCAGTTTGGTTAGAGATTATGTAATTAGTACTTGGATGGATACTAATAAGCGATATAATCAAACTGGACAAAAGCAAGTATACTATTTCTCAATGGAATTCTTATTAGGAAGGTTATTAGGTGATTTTCTTTTAAATTTAGGAATAAGAGATATTTGTAGAGAAGCATTAAGTGAACTAGGAATTGAGCTTGAAGAAATTGAGAGCTTAGAACATGATCAAGGTTTAGGTAATGGAGGTCTTGGTAGATTAGCAGCATGTTTTTTAGATTCAATGGCATCATTAAATATTGCAGGGCATGGGTGTGGAATAAGATATAAATATGGATTTTTTGAACAAAAAATAGTTGACTGTCAACAAGTTGAGGCATCTGATAATTGGCTAAGAGAAGGTAATGTGTGGGAGATTAAAAAACAGGACAAGGCTGAAATAGTAAAATTTGGGGGAAGTATAATTTCAGATTATGTTAATGGAAAACTTACATTTACACATGTGAATTATGAGCCTGTATTAGCTGTTCCATATGACACACCTATAGTTGGATATGAAAATGAGGCGGTAAATACATTAAGATTATGGAGTGCAGAACCTGTATCAAATGAATTTGATTTTTCATCATTTAGTAGAGGAGAATTTTTAAAGGCTATATCTTATAAAAATTCTGTAGAAGCAATTTCTTTGGTTTTATATCCAGAAGATTCTTTTTATGAGGGGAAAATGTTAAGGTTAAAACAACAATACTTTTTTGTATCAGCAGGAATACAAAGTATTGTAAGGCATTATAAGAAGCATAATGGAGATATAAATTTATTAGATGAAAAAATAGCAATTCATATTAATGATACACATCCAACATTGGCTATACCTGAGTTAATGAGAATATTATTAGATGAAGAAGGGTTATCTTGGGAAACTGCATGGAGAATAACTCAAAATACAATTTCATATACTAATCATACAATTTTGGCAGAAGCCTTAGAGAAATGGCCCATTGATATGTTTAAGGGATTGCTACCAAGAATTTATATGATTATTGAAGAAATAAATAGAAGATATTGTGAAGAACTTTGGAATAAATATTTAGGACAATGGGATAAGATATCTAGGATGTCTATTATAGGGGATGGATATGTAAGAATGGCTAATTTAGCTATAGTAGGAAGCCATAGTGTTAATGGAGTTGCTAAACTTCATACAGAAATTTTAAAGAAAAGAGAAATGTCTGATTTTTATTATTTATATCCATCTAAGTTTAACAATAAGACTAATGGAATCACTCATAGGAGATGGTTAATTAGATCTAATCCTAAATTAACAAATCTTCTAATAGATACAATTGGAGATAGCTTTATAAAACATCCAACAGATTTAGAAAATTTTAAAAATCACTTAGATGATTCAGGGGTATTACAAAAACTTGCTCAAATAAAGAAAGATAATAAAGAAAGATTAGCAAAAGAAATATATAAAACTAATGGAATAATTATTGATACTAATTCAATTTTTGATGTTCAAATAAAAAGAATACATGCTTATAAGAGACAAACTTTAAATTGTTTAAGAATAATGGATCTTTATAATAAATTAATTGAAAATCCAAATTTAGATATATTACCTAGAACCTTTATATTTGCAGGAAAAGCAGCTCCAGGATATTATTTAGCTAAAAATATAATTGAATTAATATGTAGGGTAGCAGAAACCGTAAATAATGATCCTAGAGTAAATGATAAAATTAAGGTTGTAATGCTTGAAAATTATCAAGTATCTTTAGCAGAAAAGATAATTCCTGCAGCTGATTTAAGTGAACAAATATCAACTACAACTAAAGAAGCATCTGGTACATCTAATATGAAATTTATGATGAATGGTGCAATTACAATAGCAACTTTAGATGGTGCTAATATAGAAATAAAAGATGAGGTTGGAGAGGATAATATTATTATTTTTGGATTAAATGCAGAAGAAGTTCTTAGTTATCATAAACATGGTGGGTATTCTGCATGGGAAGTTTGTAATAATGATCCTAAGCTAAAAAGAGTAACTGATGACTTGATTAATGGTAAGTATTGTAGTGATAAAGATAGATTTAGAAGCATATATGAAAATTTATTAACTTATAATGATGAATTTTTTGTACTAAAGGATTTTGAATCTTATTTAAAAGCTCAAAATAGAGTTAATGAACTTTATAAGAACCAAAACAAATGGCAAAAAATATGTGGAATTAATATAGCTCATTCAGGTATATTTTCATCAGATAGAACTATTAAGGAATATGCAACTGGAATTTGGGGATCTACAGTAATATATAAGAATTTATAGGAGGAATGTGAATTTGGATGATATACAAATTTTCCATGACTCACATAATATTAAATTAAGAAGCCCTTTTGGAGCGGTTATTACAGGGACTAAAGTAAAAATTAGATTATGGACTAGTAAAAGATGTGCAGCTTATATTAGTTTAATTAATTTTTATAATAATCAAATAGAACTTCAAATGAATGAATTAGGTTGGAATGAAGAAATAAATAATTGGATTTATGAAACTGAAGTAAATACTAGTAATTCTTTTGGCTTAATATATTATCATTTTAGAATAAATTATTATGGTAGAAATATTATATATGGTAATAACATAGAAGCATTAGGTGGAGTTGGACAAGTATATTTTAATGATCACAAAAGTTATCAAATAACTATATATTCTAATGAAAAAGTACCAAATTGGTATAAAGAGGGGATTATATATCAAATATTCGTAGATAGATTTTTTAATGGTGAAGAAGAGGGAAAAGTATTAAATCCTAAAAAAAATACTTTTATATATGGAAGATGGGATGATGAGCCTATGTATATAAAAGATATTAATGGAAATATAGTTAGATGGGATTTTTATGGAGGTAATCTTTTAGGGGTAATTAAAAAGTTAAAATATATAAAATCTTTAGGCATTAGCACAATATATCTTAACCCAATATTTGATTCACCAAGCTGTCATAAATATGATACAGGTAATTATGAAAAAATTGATTCTATGTTTGGAGATGAAAATATATTTAAGGAATTGTGCAGTAAAGCAGGGGAGTTAGGTATAAAGATCGTATTGGATGGGGTTTTTAGTCATACAGGAAGTGATAGTAAATATTTTAATAAGTTTGGGAATTACGATTCTTTAGGGGCCTATCAATCTTTACAATCACCATATTATAGATGGTATATATTTAATGATTATCCAAATTTATATGAGTCATGGTGGGGATTCTCTAATATGCCTAATGTTGATGAGTTAAATCCTAGTTATTTAGATTATATTATTAGGCAAGATAATTCAATAATAGAAAAATGGTTAAAGCTTGGAGCTAGTGGGTGGAGGTTAGATGTTGCTGATGAGCTTCCAGATGAATTTATTAAGATTTTAAAGAAAAAACTTAAAGACGTAAAAGAAGATGGCATTTTAATTGGTGAGGTATGGGAGGATGCATCTAACAAATTTAGTTATAACAGAAAGAGAGAATACTTATTTGGAAATGAATTGGATTCTGTTACCAATTATCCTTTAAGGCAAATTATTTTAGATATAGTTAGAGGATTTATAGGAAATAGTTATTTTATAAAAAAGTATATGTCTCTTAAAGAAAATTATCCTAGGGAATATTTTTATTCAACTATGAATATATTGGGAAACCATGATACTGAAAGGGTATTAACAGTTTTAAATAATAATGTTAGTTTATTAAAATTAGCAGTTATAATTCAAATGACATTGCCAGGAGTTCCATTGATATATTATGGAGATGAAGCGGGATTGTTAGGAAAAGGTGATCCTAGTAATAGGAAAACATATCCTTGGGGAAAAGAAAACAAAGAAATATTAGATTTTTATATGAGCATAGTAAAAATTAGAAGTACAGAAAATGCTCTAAAAAATGGGGAGATACAATTTTTAAAGCTTCCAAATGAAATTTTAGGATATGAAAGACTGTATAATAATGAAAAAATAATAGTTGTAGTAAATACAATAGAAATGGAAGAAAATATATTCTTAAGTGAAATTAATAGTAATAAAAATATTATTGATTTAATTAATAGTGAAAAAAAATATGAAATAAAAGATGGAAAATTAAAGTTAAATTTAAAAGGACATGAATATAAAATTTTAAAGGTTCTATAAAAAATAGGGCACTTTTATCAAAATAAAGTGCCTTATTAAATCATTTACTTGTAAAATATTGAATTAATTAATATTGAAAATGTTAGTTTAACATTAATATATAAATAACAAATAAAAATTAATGAGGAATTCATTTATATAAATAAATATAGTTAAATAATAAATTTAACATAAATAAGAAAATGTAATTTAGTAATGCAATAAAATATTGTAGTTTATTAAATTAAGAGGGGATGGGGAGAATAGTGAGAAAAAAAGAAATGGTTGCTATGATATTAGCAGGAGGACAAGGATCAAGATTAGGCGTATTAACAAAAAAATTAGCTAAGCCGGCAGTTCCATATGGGGGAAAATATAGAATTATAGATTTTCCATTAAGTAATTGCTCAAATTCAGGAATTTATTCTGTTGGAGTTTTAACACAATATAAGCCATTAGAATTAAATGCTCATATTGGGATAGGAACTCCTTGGGACTTAGACAGAAGAGATGGCGGAGTAAGCATACTACCACCATATCAAGAAGAAAAGGGTGGTAACTGGTATAAGGGAACAGCAAATGCTATTTATCAAAATATAGAATTCGTTGATAGATATGATCCTGAATATGTATTAATTTTATCAGGAGATCATATATATAAAATGGATTATGATAAAATGCTTCAATTCCACAAGGAAAAAAATGCTGAAGCAACTATTGCAGTAATAGAAGTTCCTATGGAAGAGGCTTGTAGATTTGGAATAATGAATACTAATGATGATTTATCTATATATGAGTTTGAAGAAAAGCCAGCTAATCCTAAGAGTAATATGGCATCAATGGGTGTTTATATATTTAACTGGAAGGTTCTAAGACAAGCATTAAAGGATGATGAAAAAGATAAGGAATCAAGTAATGACTTTGGTAAAAACATAATTCCTAAGCTGTTAAATGAAGGTAGAAAGTTAGTTGCATATCCATTTAAGGGCTATTGGAAAGATGTTGGTACAATCAGCAGCCTTTGGGAAGCAAATATGGATTTATTAAAAAGAGAAAGTGGATTAAATCTTTATGATGATGATTGGAAGATTTATTCTGTAAGTCCAGTAAGACCTGCTCAATATATAGGAAAAGATGCAAATGTTAAGAATTCATTAGTTGTTGAAGGATGTACAGTTCATGGAAAAGTAGAGAATTCTGTATTATTTGAAGGTGTATATATTGGGAAGAACACTGTTATTAAGGACTCTGTAATTATGACAGATGCTAAGATAGGAGATAATGTAGTTATTAATAAAGCTATTATAGGTGGAGAAGCAAAGATTAGAAAAGACTGCAAAATAGGAGATGGTGAAAAAATATCAGTTATAGCATCAAAAGAAGATGTTAAAAGTGGCAGTGTAATAAAGGCAATGGATGTTTAATATAAGGGGGTAGATGAGAAGATGAATAACTGTATTGGTATAATTAATTTAGATGAAAATGAAAAAAAAACAACGGAGTTAACAAGACATAGGCCATTAGCATCTTTACCTATAGCTGGTAGATATAGAGTGGTTGATTTCATTTTATCAAATATGACTAACTCAGGTATAGAAGCAATAGGAATTTTTACAAAGAATAATTCAAGATCATTAATGGACCATTTAACAAATGGAAAGCCTTGGGATATATATCGTAAGAAAGATGGATTAAAGGTATTTAACTTTAGTGATGAACCTCCAGTACATGATGATGTTCATAATTTTTTAGATAACATTGATTATTTTGATCGTAGCAAAAAAGAGTATACGTTAATCTGTTCTTCATATATGATTTGTAATATAGATTATAATGACTTAATTAAGTATCATATTGAACAAGGAAATGATGTAAGTGTTGTTTATAAGAATGTTAAGCATGTAGAAGAAAACTTTATAGATTGCCAAGTATTGAATTTAGATGAAAATTCAAGAGTTATTGGTGTTGGAGAAAATGTTGGATTAAAAAATAGTGCTAATATTAATATGGAAATGTATATAATGAAAACAGATCTTTTTATTGATATGATATATGAATGTATTAGAGGTGGAAGATATAAAAAGATTAAAAATTATATTAATGGAAATATAGATAAATTAAAAGTTGGAGCATATGAATTTGAAGGGTATCTAGCTTGTATAAATTCTATAAATGCATATTTTGATGCAAATATGGATTTTTTAAATGAGAAAGTAAATAAAGAGTTATTCTATAGTAAGTTCCCAATATACACAAAACCAAAGGATGCTTGCCCAACTCAATATACTGTAACAAGTAATGTTATAAATTCTATAATTGCTAATGGTTCCTATATTGAAGGAGAAGTTAAGAATTGTGTTATAGGAAGAAATGTTTATATTGGAAGAGGTAGTGTAATTGAAAATTGTGTTATATTACAAAATACTGTTATAGGAAATAATGTAATGATGAATCATGCAATTACTGATAAGGGAACATTAGTAGATGATAATGAAGAAGTAAAGGGATTAATAGACAATCCTGTTGTTATTCCTAAAAAGAGAGTTGTTTAATTACAAATTAACTTTTAATAATATTAATTTAATATTGGGTGTTGGATATTAAATTAATTAATAAGTTTAAGATATTTCTTTCAATTAGTTTTCGAACTTTCTAATTGAAAATTATGATAGATAATTCCTTTTAAAATATAAAATTTATTATAAAAAGAAGCTGTCGCAATAGCGGATAAAAAATCCGTTAGCGATAGTTCCTTTTCTATACGTTTGTAATATTTAGAATATATTTTATAATATGAATAGATTTTATTTAAAAATAGACGCACTTTAATAAAGCTAACAGAAAAAAACTTGAAAAATTTAACTATTAAGCTTCTTTTAGCTCAAACAAATGCTTACCAATTCGGTTATATTGTATTTTATTATGTAACTTATTAACATTATGAGCAATAGCAAGTAGAATACTTTCTGCTAAAACATTCTTTTGACCACGACACATAAATCTTTTGAAACTCATATCATGTTTTACTTGTGCAAAAGATCCTTCTGCTTGAATACTTCTATTCATTCTAAGTAAAATACCTTCATCTGTAATAATTCTTTCTAAATCTTCTTTCCCTTGTTGATTAAACTTTTTTGAAGTTTCAAATTTTTTAGTTCTTTTCTCCAATGAAATTTTAGAATTATTTCCTTTAATGCATTGACTCTTATAGTTGCAATTACTACAGTCCTCACATATATAAATTGTGTTTACACTTTCATATCCAGTTTTAGATTTTCTAATTTTTACCCAATTAGCTATTAGCTTTTTACCATTTTGACATATAAATAAATCACTTTCAGAATCATAATCCATATTTTCTATTCTACTAATATCATTCTTGTATTTTCGTTTTAGATATTTCATAATTAGCAGGTTTAATAAATGATATCTGATTATTTTCTTCAATAAATGAGTAATTTTCTTCACTTTCATATCCAGCATCAGCAACTATTTTTAAATATTTAAAGTTTAAATTTTCTTTCATACTTTTAAGAAATGGTATCAATGTAGTTATGTCTGTTAGCTCAGGAGCAACTTCTAAACCTTGCAAATGTTGAATGGTCTGGTGGCGAAGCACCTTCTAGTAGAAACATAAAATTGATATCTCTTCTACATGCAGTTTCTACGTCTCTTGAAGAGTAAAGTCCATTCATATATCCATAAAGCATAATTTTCAGCATATTCATTGATGATACTTGATTTTCTCTTATTTTAGAATAAGTAGAATATAGCTCAGTTAAATGCATATCATCCACAAACTGGTTTAGTAATCTCACCGAATCATTATCTGGAATTATGCACCCTATATCAAAAGGAAGTTTTAATTGATAAAACTTTCGATTTATAGTATAATTTTTGTGTAAGATTTTTTTTAAGTACATAAAAGTATTTTACCATAAATCCTAAACTCATGGAGTTTGGGATTTATTTTTTTAATAAATTTAGTGCGCCAGCCACTTTTTTGCATAGAAAGTTTT